>JACDJA010000581.1_pt1 | contig 40219 bp, 38 predicted proteins | sample 7449241 | NCBI WGS metagenome assembly JACDJA01 (sample SAMN14253289, study PRJNA609438) | sludge metagenome | isolation source: initial anaerobic sludge | collected 2018-12-20 | reverse complement strand
TCTGGCGGAGAGGGTGGGATTCGAACCCACGGTACGCTTGCACGTACGCCTGATTTCGAGTCAGGTACATTCGACCACTCTGCCACCTCTCCAATGGGGTGCATGATGGCGCATGCGAGCCGGGAATCATACGCGAGCGCACTTGCCGTGACAATGACCAGAGCTTGCGGCATTCTGCAGCAGTTCGCCCTGACTGAACGCACATGATCGAACTTGGACACGGAACACATGTCGGCCTGCGCCGCACGCGCAATGAAGATACCTATCACGCCGATGCTTCGCTTGGCTTATTCCTTGTCGCCGACGGCATGGGCGGTCACCAGCACGGTGAGGTAGCTTCGGCCCTGGTGCGCGATGCCATGGTCGAGCTGGTCGGTTCCGGACTCGGCCTGATCGACGCAGTCAACGGAGCGGCCGAAAGGCTGCTTGCGCACGCCCGGCCCAGCTTCGACATGCTGCCGATGGGCACCACGATCGCCGCATTGCAAATTGGCGGCGGCAACTACGAGGTCGCCTGGGTCGGTGACAGCCGGATCTACCTGTGGCAGCAAACATTGCGTCGGGTCAGCCACGACCATTCGCTGGTACAGGCGCTGGTGGAGGCGGGTCAGCTTGACCCGGCGCAAGCGGCGCGGCATCCGCAACGCAACCTGCTCACCCAGGCGTTGGGGGTGACCGCCACCCAGCAATTGCACATCGGCATGGCCGGAGGCACGCTGGAGCCGGGAATGACATTCCTGTTGTGCAGCGATGGGCTGACGGAAAATGTCGATGACGCTTCGATTGCGCGAACCGTCGCACGTACGGATCTCGCTGCACAGGAATGTGCCGATCAGCTGCTGCTGAGCGCCCTCGATGCAGGTGGCGACGACAATGTCACGGTTGTCCTCGTGCGCGCCAGCTGAAGGAACGCGCACACATCCCGATCAGGTCAACTGGCGCCACAGGCTCTGCCCGCCCGCACTCTTGTCCAGCGCATCGAGCCGCTGCTCATGGCGCAACAACTCGGCATCCGAGGCGCGCAACACGCGCGGGCGGACCTGCACGGATGCCGGCAGGACCGCCACCGCGGCTCCTTGCTCCGCACCGGCATCGAATCCTAGATCCAGGCCCGCCTGTCCCGAGGTCATGGCCAGATAGACGTCAGCCAGCAATTGGGCATCGATCAAGCCACCATGCAGTTCGCGCCGCGAGCTGTCCACGCCGAGCCGCTTGCACAGCGCATCCAGGCTGTTGCGCTGGCCAGGATAACGTTCGCGTGCCATCGCCAGCGTGTCGAGTACCGTGCAATGATTGCCGATGCAGCCGGCATCCGCCCCCAGCCGCGCCAGCTCGGCATCGAGAAACCCGATGTCGAAACTGGCATTGTGGATGATCAGTTCGGCGCCATCGATGAAGGCGATGAACTCGTCCACCACGTCGGCAAAATGCGGCTTGTCGAGCAGGAACTCGTCCTGGATGCCGGTAACCTGGCGCGCACCTTCGTCGATGGCCCGATCCGGGTTCAGGTAGGTCTGGTAATGCCGCCCGGTGAGCCGGCGCCCGACCAGCTCCACACAGGCTATTTCGATCAACCGATGACCCTGACGTACTTCCAGGCCGGTGGTTTCGGTGTCGAGCACGATCTGCCTCACGCTTTGGCCCCGATCGACTCGGCCTGCTCCCGCGCTGCCCGGTCGACACGCTCGTTTTCCACGTGACCGCTGTGCCCCTTCACCCACTGCCAACGCACCTGATGGGTGTCGACGGCGGCGGACAGGCGTTGCCACAGGTCCTGATTCTTCACCGGCTTCCGGTCGACGGTACGCCAGCCATTCAAGCGCCATTTCGGCATCCATTGCTCGATGCCCTGCATGACGTAGCGCGAGTCAGTGGTGAGTGTCACCGTACACGGCCGCTTCAAGGCTTCCAGCGCGCCGATGGCGGCCATCAGCTCCATCCGGTTGTTGGTGGTGTCAGCCTCGCGGCCGGTCACCATGCGTTCGCTCCCGTTCGCCCGCAAGAGCGCTGCCCAACCGCCCGGCCCCGGATTGCCGAGGCAGGCTCCATCAGTAAATGCTTCCACTTCGCTCATGCTTGTTCACGTATTCCCGGTTGTTCGCAAAGCCGCACTGCCCGCGTACCCGGCGACAGCCGACCACCTGTCGGCACCGGCACGTTGACCGGCTTGATCCATAGCGGGGTGGCCAACTGTCGATGCTTGCGGGCAATCAACACATAGCCACCACCAAGCATAGTGCTTGATCGCCCATCCGACGTTGGCAGCCCCGGGCAACCGCGTCCCACCCTCCGTGCCAGCTCGATCCCAAGCCCGGCATGGTGCAGTTGCTGCTGCAACCGCAGCGGCAACTGCAACTTGAGTGACTGCCCTCGTGCGCGCCAGCGCAACCATGGCAACCAGCCACTGACCGGATGGACACCGGTGAGCGCCAGCAAGCCGCCGGGCGCCAGCACCCGGATGGCCTCGGCCAACAAGTCCGATGTCGCCGGCGACACCTCCAGCGCATGCCTCAACAGCACCAGGTCAAAAGCGTCGTCGACGAATGGCAGCGGTTCGTCGGCCGCAGCGTGCAGGTCACCTTCGTAGCGGTCCCCGTCCAGGCGCAGGCGAACCCAACAGCCCAGCATCGGCAACGCCGGCGGTGTGTCGTCGGGTGCAGCGCACAGCAGCAATGCGTGAGTACCCCAGCAGCGCTGCAACTCAGGCATCAGCACCTGCGTTTGTGCATCGTGCAACCGGCGCAGAGGTGCACTGACATAGATGTCGTCGTCATGTTGATGCATGCACCCGGTTCCGGAATCACTCGCGAACGCCCAGTTTAGCTGCTGATGGCACCGGATCGCAGTCGACTTGGACCTGCCGCACACAACTGAACACCCGAGTTCCGATTTAACGCCAAGCTAACGAGCCGCGGTGGCAGCCCCTTTATAGTCAACCGCCTCATGCACATCCGGAAAGGCTGCATCTAACGCTGATCGGAGCGGCGTCCGAGATCCTGTCGATGCCGTCCGAACACCGTGGGAACTGCCTTGCATCTGCTACCGTTACCAGCCTTGGCCGACAACTACATCTGGCTGCTTCACGACGATGACGGCCACGCCATTGTCGTAGACCCAGGCGATGCGGAGGTCGTCGAACACGCATTGCACAAGCGACAACTGCAATTGCGCGCCATCTTGCTGACCCATCACCACCTCGATCACATCGGTGGCGCTGCCGCCTTGCAGCATCGTCACTCTGTCCCGGTATATGCACCAGAGGACGACCGCATCGCCTGTACGACCCATCGGGTGGACGACGGCGACAGGATCGAGCTGAGCGCACCCGAGGCGAGTTTCGAGGTATGGTCGATCCCGGGGCATACGCTCACCCACGTCGGCTACGTCGGCGCCGGATTGCTGCTGTGCGGAGACACCCTGTTCAGCCTCGGTTGCGGCCGCTTGTTCGAGGGTACGCCGGCGCAGATGCTCTCCTCGCTCGACCGGCTGGCATCGCTACCCGCTGCGACGCTCGTCTGCGCAGGGCACGAGTACACCGAAGCGAATGGCCGCTTCGCGAACGAAGTGGAACCGACCAATCACCGGCTGCAGTTGCGTCGGCAGCAAGTGGCCCAGTTGCGCACGAACCGGCTACCCACACTGCCTGTCACGTTGGCTGAGGAACTGGCAACCAACCCGTTCCTGCGGGTCGATACCGAGGCCGTGACCGAATGGTGTACCAGACAGGGAGTCGTGGGCGATCGGGTCGCCCGATTCGCGGCCGTGCGCGCCGCCAAGGACGCTTTCCGGGCATGAACAGGTTGACCCGAGGCGTATTGCCGCTGGCGGTATGTACCCTGTTGACCGCCTGCGCCAGCGTGCCCTCCCACACTCCAACTGCACCAACCGCTGCCACTCCGCCTGCCACTTCGGAACTCCGCGCACCACCAGCCGCGGTGAACGCAAACGTACCGGGACCGGCGACAGATGTCTGGGACAGACTGCGCAGCAGCTTCGTCATGCCCGACTGCAACGCCGACCCATCGATACTGCACTGGGCCACGCGCTACACGCGCAACTCGAAACTGTTCGAGAAGACCCTGCGCCAGGCACTGCCGGGCCTGGTCTATGTGCAGGAGGTTGCTGCGCAACATCGCGTCCCCGGCGAGTTCGTGCTGTTGCCGTGGGTGGAAAGCAATTACCGACCCGTCCCGGCGCGCGAGCACCACGCTGCCGGCATGTGGCAGATCATGCCGATCACGGCACGATCCATGGGCCTGAGCATCGACCACCACTACGACGCTCGGCTGGACCTGGCCGCTGCCACGTACGCGGTGATGAAGCTGCTGGAGCAGTACCACGACCGATTCCACGACTGGCGCGTGGCCGACTATGCCTACAACGCCGGCGAATTCAGGCTACGCCGGCTCATCCGGAAATACGGTGCGCCAGCGGATGAACCGGTGATTCCGGATTTGCCGGTACCCACGATCACGCGAGAGCATCTGGTCAAACTGCTGGCAATGGCCTGTGTGGTACGCGAACCGGAACGCTTCCAGGTCAACCTGCCGGTCCTGCCGGATACCGGGCGGCTGGTACAGACCCCCGTGACCCAGCCCATGAAGGCCGCCAGGGCCGCCCACCTGGCAGGTATGTCGGTTACCGCGCTCAAGTATCTCAATCCCGCCTTTGGCGGCGACCTGGTGGGCACGAGCGCCGCCCCGTACCTGATGCTGCCGGCCGGCCATGCCGACCAGTTCCGGGCTGCTATGGAGGGGCTGTCAGGCGGGACCACCGGAGAAGAGGTCGCACCCATGGCGGCAGCAAGCGAGGAACCGGCAAGATCCCGAGATCGGCACAGGACCCATGTCGTGACTGCCGGTGAGAGCCTCTGGCAGATCGCAAACGAATACTCGACCAGCGTCAGCCGCCTGGAAGAGTTGAACCAACTGCCGGACGGTAAGCCGATCCAGCCGGGCCAGGTGCTGCAACTGGACGTTGTCGAGTGAATCCCGTTCGCGACATCCACATCGTGGCCGGCCCCCACGGACAGGGAGTACCAGTACCGCGCCTTGCGGCTCCCGCTGTCAGCGGGAGCCGGCAACGAACAACGATCACATCAGATTCTTGTTGATCTTGATCTTGGTTTTCGAACGGAGCATTTCCAGCAACTCGCGCGTTGCCTCGGACCCGTAAGCCTGCGCCATCTGCTGGCGCAACGTGTCGCGTTGGTCGTCCGTCACCTTGGCCAGGTCGCCTGCTTGCACCTTGTCCACTGCCAGCAACGCAAAGATCCCGTCGCCCATGTCTACTTCGGCAAATTCGGGCTTGTCTGCCGCAGCCGGGTGCGGCACCAGGAATGCCTTGTTCAGCACCGATTGCGGCACCTGCATCGACTGCCCACGCACAACCTCGTGCTCGGTGACCACGGTGGCACCGAGTGACTTGGCCACCGCATCCATCGGCTCACCCTTGTGCAGTCGAGCCAGGGCATCCTGCGCCTGCGTCCGGGCTGCCACGGCAATCCGCTCTTCAAGGATGCTCTGCTCCACCTGGGCGCGGACTTCCGACAGCGGCTTTGGTGCCGCCGGCACATGCTTGTCCACGTGAATGACCACCGAGTGGTCATTGCCCAGGTCGATCAGTCCGGAATTGTTGCCCTGGACCAGCACATCATCGCTGAACGCGGCCGCGACGACCTTGGGGTTGGCCGTCAGGCCCTCGCCATTCGTGCGCGAGAACAGTGGGGTGGTCTTGATGGGCAGGCCCAACGCCACCGAAGCCGGCTCGAGCGAACTGGGGTTGGAATAGGTCTGGTCGGCCATTTTCCCGGCCAGCTCATTGTACTGACGAGTACGCGCAGCCTCATTCGCCTCGCTGATCAGTTGATCGCGCACCTCGGCAAACGGTTTGGACTCCCCGCTGCGGATATCGCGCAACCAGATGATGTGATAACCGTCGGACGACAACACCGGCTTGGAGATCTCGCCCTTGTGCAGGGAGAACATCGCCGAATCGAACGCGGCATTGGTCACGCCCTTCTCCAGCCAGCCCAGGTCACCACCCTGGCGCCGCGAGCCCAGATCCTGTGACTCCTTCTCGGCCAGCTTGGCGAAATCGGCGGGAGTCGCCTCGGCCGCAATCTCGTCAGCCCTGGCCAGCGCCGCCTTCTGCTGCTCGGGCGTGGCATTGGGCGGCACGTTGATGAGGATGTGCGAGGCGAGCCGTTGCTCCGGCTGCACGAACCGCTGCTTTTCCGCTGCGTAGCGCTCTCTCAATTCCTCGTCGCTCGGCTCCGCTTCCGGCTCGAGCCTGGCGCCGTCCACTTCGACGTACTTCACCGAAACTTCTTCGGGATTCATGTATTCGTCCTGGTGTGACTTGTACCAGGACTCGATCTGGGCATCGGTAACCTGCTTGTCGGCAGGCTCGGGCTTCGGCAGCAGGAAATAGCGAAGATCGCGACGCTGCGCAGCCAGGCTCAGAAAATCATCGACCAGCGAATCGCTGATGGCCGTACTGTCGCTGATCGCCTGCGGCAGCAATTGCACCGCCAAGGACGAACGGATCTCCTCTTCGAACATGTCCGGGGTCTTGCCGTTGCTGGCCAGGAACGCGCGGTAACTGGTTGGATCGAATTTGCCGTTCACCTGGAACGCGGGAATGCCGGCAATGGCGCCGCGCAGCGCTTGGTCGGACACGCGCATGCCCCAGTCGGCATTGGCCTGAAGCAACAACTGCTCGTCGATCATTGCGTCAAGCACGCTGAGCTTGGTCTCGGGCTTCTCGAAGATGGAAGAATCAAAATGCTCGCCCTGTTGGGCACTGATCTGCTGCCGCAGCTGATTCATCCGATTCTGGAACGCGCTCTGGCTGATCTCGCGCTTGCCTACTTTCGCCACGAAGGTGTCGTTGCGCGAGGTGAAGTAACTCTCCATGCCGAACAGTGACATCGCCAGGACGGCGAGGCCAAGCACGATGATGGACGGCCACCCGTGCATCTTGTTACGCATTGCCTGCAGCATTGAAATCTTCCCGCAACGTGGTTGAAAGCGCGCGAGGCGCATGATGCATGCGAGGCACCAGGATACCTCGCTGGTACGTGTCGAATCGCCGAAGACGCAACCCGCGCACGTATGACTCAAATGACAAGGGCGCCACATGGGCGCCCTTGCAACATGTGGCGGAGTGGACGGGACTCGAACCCGCGACCTCCGGCGTGACAGGCCAGCATTCTAACCAACTGAACTACCACTCCGCACTATCTGGTGGGTGCTGTAGGGATCGAACCTACGACCACCGCCTTGTAAGGGCGACGCTCTACCGCTGAGCTAAGCACCCAAAACCAAGCGCAAGCCGCTTAGTTTAGGGCATCCTTGAGGGTCTTGCCAGCCTTGAACGCCGGCACTTTCGAGGCCTTGATCTTGATCATTTCGTTGGTGCGCGGGTTGCGACCAGTACGTGCCGCACGCTTGCGTACCGTGAATGTGCCGAAACCCACCACCGAAACATCCTCACCGTTCTTCAACGATTCCTGGACGGCCTCCAGATAGGCTTCCAGGGCACGGCCGGCGTCGGCCTTGGTCAACTCGGCCTTTTCGGCAATGGCATTGATCAGATCAGTTTTGTTCATTGAAAACTCCCTCGTTCGGGTTTCGCCAGCGTGGTCCGCCCCCCGGGACAGAAAGCGCCGACATGGATGGTTGGTTGTTGCCAGAGCCTTGACGCAACCCCGCACGGCCATGTCATCAAGCAACGCGGGAACTGCGGTATCGCCTTTATACCAGTGCGTTGCCGCAAACCGCAACACAAGTCCCAGCAACGTTTCCGCCATGTTGATGACGGACAAAACCGCTTGCAAAAACGATGCTGGAGGACTAGCCGCCCACCGACTGCGGAAAGACCACATCGACGGCCGATTGCGCTGAAGGCAAGAACACAATCCGGGCGGAGAACGCGCGCCCGGATCAGTGGGTCAGCGAATGCCCCTCCGTCGACTCCCCCGAGACAGCAGCAGGGGCGGCCTCGCTCGCCGGCTTGGGTTGCAACGGACGCTCCAGCGCGATATCGAGAACCTCGTCGATCCAGCGCACCGGGTGAATATCGAGCGACGAGGTGATATTGGTCGGCATGTCGACCAGGTCTTTCTTGTTGTCTTCCGGGATGATCACCGTGGTGATGCCGCCACGATGCGCGGCCAGCAACTTCTCCTTCAGGCCACCGATCGGCAGCACGCGGCCGCGCAGGGTGATCTCGCCAGTCATCGCCACCTCGGAGCGCACCGGCACCTTGGTCAGCACAGACACGAGTGCTGTGCACATGGCAATGCCTGCGCTGGGGCCATCCTTTGGCGTGGCACCCTCGGGCACATGGATATGGACATCCAGCTTCTGGTGGAACTCCGGATCGATGCCCAACCGATCGGTGCGCGCGCGAACCACCGAGAGCGCCGCCTGGATCGACTCCTTCATCACGTCGCCCAGTTGGCCGGTATTTATCAGCCGGCCCTTGCCGGGAACGACGGAACCCTCGATGCTGAGCAGCTCGCCCCCTACCTGGGTCCAGGCCAGCCCGGTGACCAGGCCGACCTCGTTCTGCAACTCCTTGCGACCGAAGTCGAAACGACGCACGCCAAGGAAATCGCCCAGGTTCGCCGAATCCACCGTGATGCTGGCGGGTTCGAGCTTTGCCTTGCCTTTGGACGACTTCGCACGGGACAGCTTGGCCTTGGCTTTCTTCGCCTCGCGGAGAGTGAGTTCCTTGACCACCTTGCGGCAGATCTTGGAAATCTCCCGCTCCAGGTTACGCACGCCGGACTCGCGCGTGTAGTAGCGCACGATGTCGCGCAGGGCGTCCTCGGTGACCCTGAGCTCCTCCGGCTTCAGGCCGTTTGCCTTGAGCTGCTTTGGCAGCAGGTATTTCTCGCCGATGCCGAGCTTTTCGTCCTCGGTGTAACCGGGGATGCGAATGACCTCCATACGGTCCAGCAGCGGCCCTGGAATGTTCAGCGAGTTCGCCGTGGCAATCCACATCACTTCGGACAGATCGAGATCGACCTCCAGATAGTGGTCGTTGAACGCATGGTTCTGTTCCGGGTCGAGCACCTCGAGCAGCGCCGACGACGGATCGCCGCGGAAGTCCATCGACATCTTGTCGATCTCGTCCAGCACGAACAGCGGGTTTCGTGCAGCGGCCTTGTTGATGTTCTGCACGATGCGCCCCGGCATCGAGCCGATGTAGGTACGCCGATGCCCGCGGATCTCCGCCTCGTCGCGTACGCCGCCGAGGCTCATGCGCACGAACTTGCGGTTGGTAGCCTTGGCGATCGACTGCCCCAGCGAGGTCTTGCCCACGCCAGGCGGTCCGACCAGGCACAGGATCGGCCCCTTCACGACGGATACGCGTTGCTGCACAGCCAGGTATTCGAGGATGCGCTCCTTCACCTTCTCCAGGCCGAAGTGATCGGCATCAAGCACTTTCTGTGCCATTTGCAGATCCTTGCGCACCTTGCTGCGCTTCTTCCACGGCACGCCAACCAGCCAGTCGAGATAGTTGCGCACGACGGTGGCCTCGGCCGACATCGGCGACATCTGCTTGAGTTTGTTGAATTCCTGGCGCGCCTTGGTGAGTACGGCCTTGGGCATACCGGCAGCATCGATCTTCTTTTGCAGCTCCTCGATCTCGTTCGGGCCATCCTCGCTGTCGCCGAGCTCCTTCTGAATCGCCTTCATCTGCTCGTTGAGGTAGTACTCGCGCTGGCTCTTCTCCATCTGAGACTTGACCCGGCCGCGGATACGCTTCTCCACCTGCTGCAGGTCCATCTCGCCGTCAACCAGCCCGATCAGCAGTTCCAGCCGCTTGCCGACATCGGCCGTCTCCAGCACCTTCTGCTTGTCGGCCATGCGCACGGAAAGATGGGCCGCAATGGAGTCGGCCACGCGTGAGGGATCCTCGATGCCCGACAGGCTGGCCAGTACTTCCGGAGGCAACTTGCGGCTCTGCTTGACCAGTTGCTCGAACAACGAAATCAGGGTGCGCGAAACGACATCCAATTCGCGCTCCTTGGCGTTGTAGGCTGGCTCGATCAGGCGCGAGCGCGCCGTCAGCATGCCGTCCGATTCGGCGAAATCCTCGATCGCGACGCGCGATTGCCCCTCGACCAGGACCTTGACCGTGCCATCGGGCAATTTCAGCAATTGCAGCACGCCGGCCAGCGTACCCACCTGATGCAGATCGGACACTTCGGGATCATCGATATCCGGGCTGGTCTGGGCCACCAGCAGGATCTGCCGCTCGCCCTCCATCGCGCGCTCCAACGCCCGCATTGATTTGTCGCGACCGACAAACAGCGGAATAACCATGTGCGGATAGACCACCACATCGCGCAGGGGCAATACCGGCAGGGCGTCCAGCGCGACGGGAAGGGGGGCTTGCTTGGCCATGAAAAGGCGATTCCTCGAATTCGGATAGGGTCTCGTCCCGACACTGCACCGGGCCTCTACCCAGGTCAAGTGGAGGCGAACAGTCGAGAGCTCAAGGCTACGTTGGCCCAAAAGAAAACAAGACGGCCCCGGTGATGGTCCCCGGAGCCGCGCAGGTTGCAGCCGTGGAACGACTCAGGCCGCGGCGTCTCCGCCATCGCCGGCCACACGCTGCTGCAGGTTGCCACGGTAGATCAGGTACGGTTCGGCCTGGCCCTCGATCACCGCGTCATCCACCACCACCTTGCTGACATGCTCCAGTGACGGCAGCTCGTACATCGTATCAAGCAACACCTGCTCCAGAATCGTACGCAGGCCGCGTGCGCCGGTCTTGCGCTTGAGTGCCTTGCGCGCAATGGCCTCCAGCGCCTCGGGGCGGAACTCCAGCTCCACGTCCTCCATCTCGAACAGCTTCTTGAATTGCTTGGTGACGGCGTTCTTCGGCTCGGTGAGGATCTTCACCAGCGCAGCCTCATCCAGTTCATCCAGGGTGGCCACGACCGGCAGGCGTCCCACGAATTCCGGGATCAGGCCGAAGCGCACCAGATCGGCGGGCTCCACGTCGGCCAGCACCTTGCCCAGGTTCTGGGTGCGCTCCTTGCTGCGCACCTCGGCGCCGAAACCGATGCCGGTGCTCTCCGAACGCTGCTGGATGACCTTTTCCAAACCGGCAAACGCGCCGCCGCAGATGAACAGGATGTTCTTGGTATCGACCTGCAAAAACTCCTGCTGCGGATGCTTGCGACCGCCTTGCGGGGGTACCGAGGCCAGCGTACCCTCGATCAGCTTCAGCAATGCCTGCTGCACGCCTTCACCGGAGACATCGCGGGTGATCGACGGGTTCTCGCTCTTACGCGAAATCTTGTCGATTTCGTCGATATAGACGATGCCCGACTGCGCCTTGTCGACGTCGTAGTCGCACTTCTGCAACAGTTTCTGGATGATGTTCTCGACATCCTCGCCCACGTAGCCCGCTTCGGTCAGTGTGGTGGCGTCGGCGATCGTGAACGGCACATTCAGCAAGCGCGCCAGTGTTTCGGCCAGCAAGGTCTTGCCCGACCCGGTCGGGCCGATCAGCAGGATATTGGACTTGCCCAGCTCGATGTCGTCGCTCTTCTGGCGCGACTCCATCCGCTTGTAGTGGTTGTACACGGCCACCGCCAAGGCCTTCTTGGCGCGGGCCTGGCCAACCACGTACTGATCCAGCGACTCGCGGATCTCACGCGGCTTGGGCAGTTGGGTGTGGCCTGCAGCGGCCTTCTCCTCCAGCTCCTCGCGGATGATGTCGTTGCACAGCTCCACGCATTCGTCGCAGATGAACACGGACGGGCCCGCGATCAGCTTGCGTACTTCGTGCTGACTTTTGCCACAGAACGAGCAATAGAGAATCTTGCCGCTGTCGCTGGAACGCCCCTGTCGGTCGTCACTCATGCTCTCGATCCTGCTGGTCAATCCGGTTGCGCTGCGAGAATACCACAGGGCTCCGCGTCTGCCTGCAGACGCAGAGCCACCCATCCGGTACGTTCACGCAATATCGGTGATATCAGGCCGATTTGACGGTTTCGACGGCGCGTTTGTCGAGTACCTCGTCGATCAGGCCGTAAGTTTTTGCGCCCTCGGCATCCATGAACCGGTCGCGCTCCATGTCCAACTCGATCTTCTTGAGCGATTGGCCGGTATGTTCCACGTAGAGCTTGTTCAGCCGCTCACGGATGTACAGGATCTCGCGCGCCTGGATGTCGATGTCGGTGGCCTGGCCCTGTGCGCCGCCGGACGGCTGGTGGATCATGATGCGCGAATTCGGCAACGCAAAACGCTTGCCCCTGGCGCCGGCCATCAGCAGGAACGATCCCATGCTGCACGCCTGGCCGATGCACATGGTGCTGACCGCGGGCTTGATGAACTGCATGGTGTCGTAGATTGCCAGCCCGGCGGTCACTGCGCCGCCGGGGCTGTTGATATAGAAGTTGATGTCCTTGTCCGGATTTTCCGACTCCAGGAACAGCATCTGCGCCACGATCAGGTTGGCCACCTGGTCGTTGACCTCGCCGACCAGGAAGATCACCCGTTCCTTCAGCAGACGCGAGTAGATATCGTAGGAGCGCTCGCCGCGAGCCGTCTGTTCGACGACCATCGGTACCAGGTTGAGGTTCGTGATGGGATCCATGGCTACACTCGCGACTTCAGGGGTGAAAGGGCCTGGCATTCATCAGGCATTGGCCGGGCGCATGACGTCCTCGAAGCTCAGGTCCTGCTGAACGGTGTTGGCGTGTTCGGCCACCCATTCGGCTACCTGATCTTCCATCACACGATTCTGCAGCCCTGACATCAATTGGGGGTCACTGTTGTAGAGTTCAATGACCTTCTCGGGCTCCTCATACGTCGAGGCGATCGCCGCCAACTGCTCGGCAACGCGCTTGCGCTCGATCTTGAGCCCCTGTTTGCGGGCAATCTCGCCCATCAACAAGCCGGCAGCCACCCGCTTGCGGGCGACCGGCATGGCGGCATCGATCAACTGCTGCGACGGCTGCTGTCCCTCGGGCACGCTGCCGGCGGCCAGGTTACGCGCCTCGGACTGCACCATTATCTTCGGTACGTCGAAGTCGCTGTGCGCATCGGCCAACCTGGCTGCCACCTCGGACTTCAGCCGCGCCATCAGGGCCGCCTTGAGCTCACGTTCCAGGTTCGCGCGGACTTCCTTGCGGAACGTGTCCAGGTCACCGTCCTCGATACCGAACACCTTGGCAAACTCGGCGTCGATCTCGGGCAGCTTCGGCTCCTGCACCTTGATGATATGGAAGCTGACCCGGGCCGTCCGGGCGGCGAGCTGCTCGTTGCGGAAATCCTCGGGAAACGCGATCTCGGCCTCGAACTTGTCATCCGCCCGGTGGCCGGTCAGGGCTTCATCCAGCGCGGCGAACAGGGTGCCCGAACCGAGCACGCTTCCGGCACGCTCCAGGCCTTCGGCCGGGAAGCGGTAGTCGCCGGCGGTGGCGGAATATTCGAACATCACAAAGTCACCTTCGGCCGAGGCGCGCTCGACTTCGTCGAAGCTGCGCCGCTGCTGGCGCAGCGTTTCCAGCATCCGGTCGATGTCAACATCGGTCACCTCGGCGACGGCACGATGGATTTCCAGCGTGCTCACATCGATCTCGGGGAACTGCGGCATGATCTCGAACGTGGCGGTATACGCAATCTCGCCATTCTCGGGCTTGCCGGTGGTGTCGATCGACGGATTCGCGATCGGCTGCAGCTTTTCCTGTTCCACCGCCTCGCGCAGCGTGCTGCCGATCAGGTCGGAGAGGACTTCACCGCGCACCTGCTCGCCGAAGCGCTGCTTGATCACGGTCGCCGGCACTTTGCCCGGGCGGAACCCCTTCAGGCGAACCGTACGACCCATTTCCGCGATCCGCGCGCTCACCTGCGTCTCGAATCGTTCCGCGGGAAACTTCACCGTGAGCTTGCGCTCGAGCGAACCGATATTCTCAACCGAAACCTGCATGACGTCTCCTGGTACTACTCTTGTGTTGTGGCCCTGCCACAGGCGCCATGGCGGGACCACCGCCTGCAAAGCCGAACGGAAACCGGACGAACATGGTGCGAAAGGGGGGACTCGAACCCCCACGGGGGTTACCCGCTGGAACCTAAATCCAGTGCGTCTACCAATTCCGCCACTCTCGCGATGTCGCCGCCATGACCGGATGCACGCGGCAACGGCACCGACGCGACCATCAGACGCCGCTGATCACCGCCTCGGGAATCCCGCACCACGCTCGTCCAAGTCGATGATTCCCTTGTACGAAAGCAGATCATTTTACGGTTGCACGGCCTTGCAGCACAAGCGCCGGGCGCAACGTCGGATGAACCGGAACGAGCTTTCGCAGACCGCCCGATCCTCCACCCGGATGCGCGCAACAGGTCCGCCGCCAGGATCACGCATGGCGCAAAGCAGAACGCCGACCGCTGGGCTGGCGATCGGCGTTCTGCCGCATTGGTGGGCCGTGAAGGATTCGAACCTTCGACCAATTGATTAAGAGTCAACTGCTCTACCAACTGAGCTAACGGCCCATTGACTGGGATGTACCCGGAAGCCCGGGGTGGAACTGGGGTGGATGATGGGATTCGAACCCACGACAACCGGAATCACAATCCGGGACTCTAACCAGCTGAGCTACATCCACCATCGTTTGATACTGGCGCGCTCGACAGGATTCGAACCTGCAACCCTCGGCTTAGAAGGCCGATGCTCTATCCGGTTGAGCTACAAGCGCAGTCATTACCAGTAGAACATGTTGCTGGTCGGGGCAGAGGGATTCGAACCCCCGACTTTTGCGTCCCAAACGCAACGCTCTACCAGACTGAGCTATACCCCGCTTTCGAATCTTCGACAACGTCTGCCACAGAAGCCTTCGAATGTTACGGGCGACGCCTCGCTCAGTCAATCCGTACGAAGCACACCATACCATCTGAACTCATCGCTTCATCACTGCCAGGCGCGCGTTGCGATGAAAACGAAACGGGGTGCAAGCACCCCGCTCCACCGAATAAAAATGGTGCGCCCGGAGAGATTCGAACTCCCGACCACCTAGTTCGTAGCCAGGTACTCTATCCAACTGAGCTACGGGCGCACTGAAAAAAAAACTTCGCTCCATGCGTTGAGGCCTGAACATCAAGTCGCTGAAGCAAGAAGCGGGATTATTCAGATTCTCCGCACAGGCGTCAACCCTTTTCAGACCTTTTTGCAAATTTTCTTCAACTTCCGTCCGACACTCCCTGCATTCCGCCTTGCTGATCGTCCGATCATCCGTCCGGCGCAGACAGGCTCAGCCGTCGATACCGGCGCGACTCTGCGCCGCCGGATCGCCAACCTTGCCCACCGGTGCGTTTGCGTCGCCTTTCGGCGGAGGTGGCGGTGGTACCACTCCGGCCGAGGCATTCTTGGTCCAGTCAGCCGGCGGCCCGGGCTGACGCCCGGCCATGATGTCGTCGATCTGATGCGCGTCAATGGTCTCGTACTGGAGCAGCGCCTCGGCCATGGCGTGCAGTTTGTCGAGGTTCGCAGTGAGCAGTTCCTTGCTGCGCGCATAGGCGCGATCGAGGATGCCGCGTACCACTTCGTCGATCTTGCTCGCGGTCTCGTTCGAGATGCTCTTGTGCTGGGTCACCGAGCGGCCGAGGAACACCTCGTCCTCGTCCTCACCGTACGTGATCGGACCAAGCTCGTCGGACAGACCCCACTTGGTCACCATGTTGCGCGCCATCTTGGTGGCCCGCTCGATGTCGTTGGACGCACCGGTGGTGACCTTGTCCAGGCCGAAGATCAATTCCTCGGCCACCCGCCCGCCATAGAGCGAGCACAACTGTGACTCGATCGCCACGCGATTGAGGCTGTACTTGTCACCTTCGGGCAGATACATGGTGACACCCAGCGCGCGCCCGCGCGGGATGATGGTGACCTTGTAGACCGGGTCATGCTCGGGCACCAGCCGACCAACGATCGCATGACCGGACTCATGGTAGGCGGTGAGCTTCTTCTCGTCCTCGCTCATCGCCATCGAGCGCCGCTCGCTGCCCATCAGGATCTTGTCGCGTGCCTTGTCCAGATGGCTCATGCGAACTTCGCGGGCGTTTTCGCGTGCGGCGAACAACGCCGCCTCGTTGACCAGGTTGGCCAGGTCCGCTCCAGAGAAGCCCGGCGTGCCGCGTGCGATCGTCATCGCATTGACGTCGCTGGCGGTCGGCACCTTGCGCATGTGCACCTTGAGAATCTGCTCGCGACCGCGTACGTCCGGCAGCCCCACCACCACTTGGCGGTCGAACCGACCCGGGCGCAACAGTGCCGGATCGAGCACGTCCGGACGGTTGGTCGCGGCAATCACGATGACCCCCTCGGTGCCCTCGAAGCCGTCCATCTCGACCAGCAATTGGTTCAGCGTCTGCTCGCGCTCGTCATGACCACCGCCCAGCCCGGCGCCCCGATGGCGACCGACCGCATCGATCTCGTCGATGAAGATGATGCATGGCGCGTGTTTCTTGGCCTGCTCGAACATGTCACGCACGCGACTGGCACCGACGCCAACGAACATCTCGACGAAGTCCGAGCCGGAAATCGAGAAGAACGGCACCTTGGCCTCACCCGCAATGGCCTTCGCCAGCAGGGTCTTGCCGGTGCCGGGCGGGCCCACCATCAGCACGCCACGCGGAATCTTGCCACCGAGTTTCTGGAAGTGGCCCGGGTCGCGCAGGAATTCGACCAGCTCGCCGACCTCCTCCTTGGCCTCGTCGCAGCCGGCAACATCGCTGAAATTGACCTTGATCTGGTCCTCGCCCTGCAGCTTGGCGCGCGACCGGCCGAAGCTCATCGCGCCGCGACCACCACCACCGGATTGCATCTGGCGCATGAACCAGATGAATACGCCGACGATGAGCAACACCGGCAACCAGCTCACCAGCAAGCCGATCAGCGAGAAGCCCTGGGAAGGATCCTGGCGTACTTCCACACCCTTGTCCTGCATGTGCTTGACCACCTCGTTGGTGGAAAAGCCGAGCATCGGCGCGACCGTACGGAATGCGCTGCCGTCCTTCAGCCTGCCGCTGATCGTGGCGGGTTGATCCGCACTGATCGTGGCACTGGAGACGTTGCCGCTCTCCACGTTCTGCACGAACGAGCTGTAGGCCAGATCGGAGGAACGGCTGCCTTGCGGGTTGAAGCTCTCGAACACGGTGAACAGAACCACCGCGATGATCACCCAGAGCAACACGTTTTTTGCTGTCTCATTCATGCACAGTACTCGCCGGAGGCACCGCAGCGGGCTTGCGCCCTGTCGCCAGTGCATACACTTCGCGCGAACGTGCGCGCGAAGCCTTGGGTTTACGCATCGTCACGCGACTGAAGTCTGCACGCAAGCAACGCAAATAATCGTCAAAACCGACTCCCTGGAACAACTTGATCAGAAAAGAGCCGCCTGGCTTGAGCCATTGCCGACTGAAATTCAGCGCCAGCTCGGCCAAGGCCATCGCACGGTTCTGGTCAGCCAGCGCCACACCACTCATATTGGGGGCCAAGTCACACAGTACAAGATCCAGCCGATGCCCCTCCAGACGGGCTTCCAGCTGGCGCAACACCGACTCCTCGCGGAAATCGCCCTGCAGGAAATCCACCCCGGCGATACTCTGCATGGGCAGGATGTCCAGCGCGAACACCTTGCCGCTGTCACCCAACCGGTTGCGCACCAGTTGCGACCAACTGCCCGGCGCCGCGCCAAGGTCGACCACGTTGATGCCGGGCTTCAGCAGGCGGTCACGTTCGATCAGCTCCTCCAGCTTGTACACCGCGCGCGAGCGCAGGCCCTCGGCCTGGGCCTTCTTGACGTATTCGTCCTTGAAATGTTCACGCAACCAGACTGCGCTGCTCTTGCTGCGGGCCATATCGGGGGAAACAATCTGATGAGACGGGGTTGCGACATGATACCCTGTGCAGTCTATTGATCGTGAATCCGGCCTGCCACATGCCCCTTACTCCGTCGCAGATCCGCTACCTGCGCAGCCTTGCCCACGACTTGAGCCCGGTGGTGCTGCTGGGCAACAAGGGCGCCACGGAGGCCGTGGTGAAGGAACTGGGCCAGGCGCTGGACATCCACGAACTGGTGAAAGTGAAACTCTCCGGCGGCGACAAGGATGGGCGGCAGGAGCAGATCGATGTACTCACCGGCGGCACCCAGGCGGAGGAAATCCACCAGATCGGCCACGTCGTGGTGCTGTTCAGGCGCAATACCGACGAACCAAAGATCGCCCTGCCGCGCTGATGGACCTGTCACTGGACCAACCTGAAGGGTATCTGCTGGTGCGTCGTGTTGACGCGCGCAGCGTAACCCTGCTCGACCGCCTGATGGACCACAGTTTTCTGCTCACCCCGGCCGGCGTCACCGAATCCTGGCCGGTCAATGCGGCCGAGATCCTGGAGGCCCGACATGTCGAAACGCTGCTTGCATTGCGGCCGGAGCTGGTGATCCTCGGGACCGGCGAGCGTCAGGTTTTCCCGTCCGCCGCCTTCATGGCCGGATTTCTGGGCAAGGGCATCGGTATCGAGGTCATGGACAATGCAGCCGCCGCGCGCACCTACAACCTGCTAGCCAGCGAGGATCGCCAAGTGGTTGCGGCGTTCATCCTGCCCACGGCTTGACGACCGACCTCCTGGCAGCCTGTCGGGCTGCTAGCGCGGCGGCAGGTAGCTCAGCGGATCGACCGGGTTGCCGTTCTTGCGGATCTGGAACTCCAGCTCGTTGCGGGTTGTCCCGGTGGAGCCCATCTCCGCGATCTGCCGGCCGGCCTTCACCTGCTCCCCTTCCTTGACCAGCCGCTTGCGATTGTGACCGTAGGCAGACAGGAAACTGTCGTTGTGCTTGATGATCACCAGCTCGCCATAGCCGACCAGGCCGTTGCCGCTGTAGACGACCACGCCATCGGCGGCCGCGCGCACCGGGTCCCCGGACCGACCTGCGATTTCGATACCGGGGATCGCATCGCTGCTGTTGAAGCGACTGATCACCTTCCCGTCGGCCGGCCAGCGCCAGTTCACTCCGCCGACGGCACGCGTCGCACCGACCGTCGCCGGCACGGGCGTCGCGGCGGCAGGTGGCGCCGGCGTAGTCGGCACACCAGCTACGGGCACTGCTTCCGGCGCGGGCGCAGTTGCCCCGGAGGAAGCCATCGATGTCGACCCGGACGGCGCAGCAGACACAGGCTCGAACGCCGGCGTACCCGCGGCAGTTGCCGTGGCACGCCCCGGAGCCGCCGCATGGGATGGCGACAAGGTCAAGCGCTGCCCGGGCCAGATCGTGTAGGGCGCGGCGATACCGTTCCACTGCGCGAGGTCGCGAAAATCCACCCCCTTGCGAAAGGCGATCGAATAGAGCGTATCGCCCTTCGACACGACGTAACTGCCGCCGGGAATCGGGGTGCGCGCTGGCACGGCGGCTTGCGCACGGCTGGAGGATAGTCCGCCACCCGCCGCCGGCTCCACGAGTACCGAACTGCGCGTGATGCCGCAACCGGCGAGCCAGGCCGACAACGCAATCAGCGACAAGATACGGACAGAATGTTCCATGCATGCCAGCATACCGAGGCGGGCCGGCATTTTCATGCGCGATGTCCCCTCCGCCGCCGCCATCAGCGCGGCCACGACCACCAGGCCAACAACAGCACCAGCAGCACCAGCGCGGCCCAGCCGATCCATTCGATGTTTCGACGCAGCACGCGCTCGGCGCGCTCGCCGAACAGCCGGACCAACAGCGCCAGCAACCACACCCGCTTGCCCCGGCCGACGGCCATGCAGGCAAGAAACGGGACAATCGGCACGCCGACGATGCCGGCGGCCCAGGTCACCAACTTCATCGGGATCACCGGCTGCAGCGCCGCCAGCGTCAACGCGCCGAGCATTGCCAGCCAATGCCGGTTCATGTCGATGCGAAGGTTCTCCACCCAGACCGTGATGACCTGCTGCATATGCACGCTGAGCAGCGGCTTGATCCCCTCATAGGCCCAGTGCCCCAGCGCATAGCCGACCAGGGCGCCGAGCAGGGAAAACAGCAACGACATGTTGGCGTAGAAGAATGCCCTGTGCCGCTTGCCCAGCATCATCGGCGCCAGCATCACTTCGGGCATGATCGGAAAAATGAATGCCTCGAAGAAACTCAACGTGCACAGGTAGTGCACCGCGCGTGGCGCGCGCGCCCAGGTCAGTGCACGCGCGTAGAAGGCCTCGAACAGACGCATCAACCGATGCCGCCGAGCAGCGGCACGAAACTGACCGGACCGAGCTCTTCCAGCGCAAAGTCCCCTTTGCCGTCCCCGCGCATGCGGATCAGGTTCTGCCGGCTGGGTGAACCCACCGGGGCCACCAGCACGCCGGCCGGGTTGAGTTGTTCGAGAATGCGGCTGGGAATGGTGTCGCCGGCGGCGGTGAGGATGATCGCGTCGAACGGGGCCTCTTCCGGCCAACCCAGCTTGCCGTCGTCGTGGCGCGAGCGCAGGTTGGTCAGCCCGAGCTGACGGAACCGGCGGCGCGCCTGGCGCAGCAGGGCCTCGATCCGCTCGACCGTGTACACCTCGCCCACCAACGCGGCCAGCACGGCCGCCTGGTAGCCCGAGCCGGTACCGATTTCCAGCACCTTGCGCGGCATGTCCCGCTGCCCCTCGAAATGCTCCAGCATGGCCTCGGTCATGCGCGCCACCACCCACGGTTGCGAGATGGTCTGTCCGTGCCCGATCGGCAATGCGTCGTTCTCATAGGCGCGCGAATGCAACGCCTGGTCGATGAAGTGATGACGCGGCAGGTTGCGGATCACGTCGATCACACGCGGATCACGGATGCCTCCTTCCTGCAGGACAGCCGCCAGCCGGTCACGCGCACGTTGTGAAGTCATGCCCTCGCCCTTGAGTTCAGCCGGTGGCAACGGGTAAGTATTCATCGGTCAGGCACCCTCACTCTTGCTGCTCCGGTCCGACGCCATCCCGTCGCTCAGCGTCTGCATCCAACTGCTGACCTTCTCCAGCGCCTGGAACCGCGTCAGATCGACATGGATCGGCGTGACCGAGACGAAACCGCGCCGCACCGCGTTGAAATCCGTGCCAGGCCCGGCATCGTCCACCTCGCCGGCCGGCCCGATCCACCAGATCGGCCGCCCGCGCGGATCGGTCTGCGCGATGCACGGCGCGGAGCGATGGCGGCGCCCCAGCCGGGTGACCTCGAAGCCCTCGATCTTTGCCCACGGGCGATCCGGCACGTTCACGTTGAGGATGGTATCAGCCGGCAGTGGATCGACCAGCAACCGTTGCATCAGCAGCAACACCGCCTGGGCCGCCGAGTCGTAATGCACGCCCTTATGGTTGTCGCTGACCAGGGACACGGCGATGGCCGGAAAACCAAGAAAGCGCCCCTCCATCGCCGCCGACACCGTGCCGGAATAAATCACGTCATCGCCCAGATTGGCCGAGTTGTTGATACCCGATACCACCATGTCCGGCTCCTCATCGAGCAGCCCGGCCAACGCGAGATGCACGCAATCGGTCGGCGTGCCGGCCACCCGGTAATAACCCTTGCCCATCGGCAGCACCCTCAGCGGCGCGTCGAGCGTGAGCGAGTTGCTGGCCCCGGAGCGGTCGCGATCCGGCGCCACTACGGTCACCTCACCCACCACTCGCAGACGCTCTGCCAACACGCGGATACCTGGCGCATCCACGCCATCATCGTTGCTGACCAGAACTCGCATGATGCTCCGCCGAAAACTGCCTGCCTGCGCCACCGACCCATCACGTGGCCACCGCATGATGCTGACAAGTCTACCGTAGCGTGACCGCCGTTTCACTTTGATTTAGCCCATCGACCCGTCACATCTGGCTAGGATGGGTCCATGAAGCCACGCACTTTTCCCCGGATCACCGATGACGATCGCCGTCTGTTCCGCGAAACGATCGGCGATGTGCAGCGACTCGACGCAGTCGCCTCGCCACCGGCGGCCGGCAGGCCTGCACCGCACCCGCACATGCTGGAGGCGGACGAGGCGGCCGTGCCAGCCGAACTGCTGGACATGGCGTTCGACCCCGCCTTGCTCGAAGTAGGCGAGGAGCTCAGCTATCTGCGCGACGGTTACCCGCCGAAGCTGCTGCGCCAGCTCAAGCGCGGCCAGTTCAGCGTGCAGGACGATATCGACCTGCACCAGATGAATGCCGCTGCCGCACAAGCCAGCATCGTCGCGTTCCTGGCCGAAGCCCGACAAACCGGTACCCGTTGCGTACGCATCATCCACGGCAAGGGCCTGCGCTCGAAGGCCGCCGGTCCGGTGCTGAAGACCCTCACCGACCGCATGCTACGCCGGCGTGACGATGTCATCGCGTTCGCTTCGGCACGACCGGCTCTGGGCGGCACGGGAGCGGTGGTGGTGCTGCTGAAAAGCTGACGCACCGCTCACCGTCGCAGGAGCACCGCCCGCCAGCGCGCTCCTACGACGGGGTCAGCGCCAATTCGCGCACGACCACGGTGGCATACGCACCGGCCGGCAGCTCGAATGACAGTTCCAGCGTCGCATTGTCCGGCCAGCGCCAGCGCAGATGGCCAGGCATCAGGCGCAGCGGGCGGCGTTCCTGCTCCATCCGCGCAGCGGTCAGGCCGGTGACCAGGTCATGGTTTGCCGCTCCGATCGCGCGTTCCAGTGCACCGGCTTCGGCTTGCGTCGGCGGTTCGCCCTGCCCCCACAACGGGCCGGACGGATGGATATCGCCACGCGCCAGTCGTTCGGCCAGCACCTCGCTGAACGGCTCCGGGCCGAACCATGAGCGCGAACCCGCCAGCGACCAGACCTCGCCCTCCATGGGGGTGTCCCACCGGCCACGCCCGACCCGTGCCGCCAATACCTCGTTGAATATCTGCGAACGCGCCGCCGACAGCAGCATCGAACGCTGGTTGCGATCGACCCGACGCCCGCCGAACATCGCGCGCGCCTTGGCCACGTTGCCGCCCTCGCGTCCAAAGCGCTGCTCGCCGAAATAGTTTGGCACTCCCCGCGCGGCTATCTGTCGGAGCACCTCTTCCGCTTGCGTCCGATCGCCCTGCACCTCGCGCAACACCAGCACGAAACGATTGCCGCGCAAGGCACCGCGCTTGAGCTTGCGCGAGTGGCGGACGGCCGCCAGCACCTTGACTTCCGGATGCGGAAAGGTCGACCAGTCCGGATCCGGCCGGCCGGCCAATTGTACCGAAAAGGTCTGCCGGGTCACCGCATGGCGATCCTTCATGCCGGCATAGCCGGTCGCGACCGGCGGGACGCCGGCAAACTTCGCCAGTTCGCGGGCGACCCAATCGGTGTTCACGCCGCGCTTCTCCACCCACAGCAGCAGGTGCTCGCCGGCGCCGTCCGCGTTGTAGCCGAGAATCTCCTCGACCTGGAAATCCTCCGGATTGACACGCGACCGGGCGGTCAACGGCGGCGTGCCGCAAGCGTACGGGAGCTCGAACATGGAAACCTTCAGTGGCAGGAGGTGCACATCGTATGCGCAGGCCGACCGGGCAAAATCCGGCAAGCCCCTACAACAGGAAAATCGTGGCGAGGCCCAGGAAGATGAAGAAGCCACCGCTGTCGGTCATCGCCGTGATCAACACACTGGAGCCCAGCGCCGGGTCGCGACCGAACCTGGCCATGAACATCGGGATGCCGACACCGGCGAACGCCGCCAGCAGCAGGTTCAATGTCATCGCCACGGTCATCACCACACCCAGCGATACGCTGTCGTAAAGCAACCACGCCACCAGACCGATGACCCCGCCCCACACCAGCCCGTTCAGCAGCGACACGGTCAGCTCCTTGCGCCACAGTCGCTTTGCGCTGTCGGCACTGATCTGGTTCAGCGCCAACGCACGCACGATCATGGTGATGGTCTGATTGCCGGAATTGCCGCCGATCCCGGCCACGATCGGCATCAGCGCGGCCAGCGCGACCAGGCGCTCGATCGACCCCTCGAACAGGCTGATCACCCGCGAGGCGATGAAGGCGGTCATCAGGTTGACCGCCAGCCACAACCAGCGGTTCCGGATCGAGGCCCATACCGAGGCGAAGATATCCTCTTCCTCACGCAGGCCGACCCGGCCGAGGGCCTCGCTCTCGCTCTCCTCGCGAATCACGTCGACCATGGCATCGATGGTGATGCGACCGATCAGGTGGCCACTCTGGTCGACCACCGGCGCGGTCACCAGGTCATAGCGCTCGAACGCCTGGGCCGCTTCGTTGGCATCGTCGGTCGGGTGGAACGTGTTGACGTCCGGCGCCATCACCTCGCTGACCATCTTCTCGGGCGGATTCACCAACAGCCAGTGCAGCGGCAGCACGCCGGTAAGCACGTTGTCCTGGTTGATCACGAACAACTTGTCGGTCTGCGCAGGCAATTCATCCCATCGGCGCAGGTAACGCAACACCACCTCCAGGCTCACATCCTCGCGGATCGTGACCATCTCGAAATCCATCAGCGCGCCGAGCTGATCGTCCTCGTAGGAGAGCGCCGACTGCACCTGTTCGCGCTGCTGCGAATCAAGGCTCGCCATGAGCTCGGGCAGCACCGCGGAGGGCAGGTCCTCGACCAGGTCGGCAAGCTCATCCGCATCCAGCGGCTCCACCGCGGCCAGGATCTCGTGGCGATCCATGTCCGCGATCAGCGAATCGCGCACCGCGTCGGACACCTCCAGCAGGATTTCGCCATCGCGATCGGCCTTGACCAGTTGCCAGACCGCGAGGCGCTCATCGAGCGGCAGCGATTCCAGAATGAAGGCGATGTCGGCCGGATGCAGCTCGTCGAGCTGCTGTTGCAAAGTCGCCTGCGCCGGGGCCGGCAGCGTCTCGCCCCCGTGCGGGCGCAGTAATTCGACCACCGCCTCGAGCTGGCTGTGCAGGCGTTGCGTGGGGTGCCGGGCCTCGGTCTCGCTCATAGGCGCTCCAGCAACACGCACGCCTGGGCCGCCATCCCCTCACCCCGGCCACAGAAGCCCAGTTTCTCGGTGGTGCTGGCCTTGATGCTTATGCGGCCGATATCGCTGTCCAGGTCGGCGGCCAGATTTTCGCGCATGACCTGCGCGTACGGCATCACCTTCGGCGCCTCGCCGATCACCGTGACATCGGCATTACCCAGCACGTAACCTTGCTGCGCCATCAGCCGTGCGGCATGACGCAGAAACTGCCGGCTGTCGGCATCGCGCCAACGTGCGTCCGACGGCGGAAAATGCTGGCCGATATCGCCCAGCGCCAGCGCGCCGAGGATTGCATCGCACAACGCATGGATCACCACGTCACCATCGGAATGGGCTGCCAGGCCGCGGATATGCGGCACACGCACGCCGGCCAGGACGACGTGATCGCCGTCGCCGAATGCGTGCACATCGAAACCGCTGCCTATCCTCATCAACCTGTCCTTGCCAGCAAAAACTCGGCAAGCGCGAAATCCGCCGCCGTAGTCACCTTGATATTGTCTTCGGCGCCCTCGACCAGCAAGGGCGAAAAACCTGCCAGTTCCATCGCCATCGCCTCGTCGCTGACGTTCACGCCGCCACGGGCTGCCGCACGCAGCGCCGCCGACAACGGGCCGCGCCGGAACATCTGCGGCGTGAAGGCGCGCCAGCGATGTTCCCGCGACTCGGTGCGTTCGACGCGCTCCGCCACGTCCGCGTGCTTGAGCGTGTCACGCAGCGGCGCGGCGAGCAGCCCGCCGTCAGTCGTCGCCGCGCGTTCGATCAGTTTCCCGATGTCGGCCAGCCGCACGCACGGGCGCGCTGCATCATGCACCAGCACGAAATCGGCATCGTCCACCGCATCGGGCAAGGCCTCGAGTCCGGCCAGCACCGACGCGCTGCGCTCTGCGCCGCCTGTCGCACTGAGGATCGGCTTGCCACGCAGCGTACGCAAACCCGGCCAGTATGGGTCGTCGGCCGCCAACGTTACCAGCAGGCCGGCGATCCGTGGATGTGCCGCGAGCCGCTCCAGCGTGTGTTCGATCAGCGGCCTGCCCGCGAGCAACTGGTACTGCTTGGGTCGGTCTCCGCCCGCCCGCGCGCCACGACCGGCTGCCGGCACCACGCACCACAGCTGGGCCGTCATGGCAACCCGCTGGACGCGGACGTGACGGGCGCGGATGCGCTGGCAGGCCGCGCCGGCAGCTCCACCACCTGATAGAACACCTCGCCGGGCTTGATCAGCCCCAGTTCAAGGCGCGCACGTGCCTCGACCGCCTGATCGCCATGCTTGAGATCATGCACGTCGGCGGCAAGCGCCTGGTTGCGCTTCAGCAGCCGGGCGTTGTCGTCCGTCTGCTTCTTCACGGAAATGCGCAAGCTGTCCACCTCCTGCATGCTGCCGTTGCCAAACCACAGCTTGAGCTGCAACCCGACCAGCAAGAGCAGCAACAGCAGGGTGATCCAGCGCAGCATCGGCGGAAAACTCCACTCAACCAGGCAAGCGCGCGAGATTGGGGAACGCGTCACGGCCAGCATAAACGGCAGCACTGCCCAGTTGCTCCTCGATCCGCAGCAACTGGTTGTACTTGGCCACGCGGTCGCTGCGGCACAGCGAGCCGGTCTTGATCTGGGTGGCGGTGGTGGCCACCGCGATGTCGGCAATGGTGGTGTCCTCGGTCTCGCCGGAGCGGTGCGAGATTACCGCCGAGTACTTCGCCGCGTCGGCCATGGCGATGGCTTCCAGCGTCTCGGACAGCGTGCCGACCTGGTTGACCTTGATCAGGATCGAATTGGCGATGTGCTTGTCGATCCCTTCACGGAAGATCGCCGGGTTGGTCACGAACAGGTCGTCGCCGACAACCTGCACACGTTCGCCGATCGCGTCGGTGAGCAGCTTCCAGCCGTCCCAGTCACCTTCGGCCATGCCGTCCTCGATGCTGACGATCGGGTACTGCTTCGCCCAGCTTGCCAGCAACTCGACGAACTCGGCCGAGCTGTACTGCTTGCCCTCCCCGGCCAGGTCGTACTTGCCGTCCTTGTAGAACTCGGAACTGGCGGCGTCCAGACCCAGCAGGATCTCGGCGCCGACCTTGTAGCCGGTCTTGCCGATCGCCTCGAGGATGGTGTCCAGCGCCTCGATATTGGAACGCAGGTTGGGCGCAAAACCGCCCTCGTCACCGACCGAGGTACTCAGGCCACGCCCCTTCAGCACACTCTTCAGCGCGTGGAAGATTTCCGCACCGGCACGCAGTGCCTCGGAGAAACTGGGCAACCCGACCGGCAGCACCATGAACTCCTGCACGTCGATGTTGTTGTCCGCGTGTTCACCGCCATTGATGATGTTCATCTGCGGCACCGGCAACTTGCCCGGCTTGCCATGCGACAAGTATTTCCAGAGCGGCACGCCGGCATGCCTGGCCACCGCATGCGCCGCCGCCATCGACACGCCAAGGATCGCATTGGCGCCGAGCTTGCCCTTGTTCGGCGTACCGTCCAGCGCGATCAGCTTCGCATCGAGGCCTTTCTGGTCAGCTGCGTCAAAGCCGGCCAGCGCACCGGCAATCGCACCGTTGACGTTGGCCACGGCGTTCCGCACGCCCTTGCCGCCGTAACGTGTCTTGTCGCCGTCGCGCAGCTCCACCGCCTCGCGCGAACCGGTCGAGGCTCCGCTCGGCACTGCAGCGCGACCAAAGCTGCCGTCGGCCAGGGTGACTTCGGCCTCCAGCGTGGGGTTGCCGCGCGAGTCAAGGATTTCACGGGCGTGGATGCGGGTGATCGTCGTGGTCATGATTGTCCGTCGTCTGTAGTTGGGTTTTCACCGTAGGGGCGGCTTGCGGGCGATGCTTTTAAGCCGGGATTCGGGATTCGTAAAAGCAAGAACAAAAGCAAAAGTATCGCCCGCGAGCGGGCTCCTACGGCAGCGGGTCCTGTTCGAGGAAGCGGTGGCGCTTGGTCACGGCATCCAGTTCCATCAGGGTTTCCAGCAGCGCCTCCATCTTGTCCAGCGGCCAGGAGTTGGGGCCGTCGGAAAGCGCCTTGGCGGGGTCCGGGTGCGTCTCGGCGAACAGGCCCGCCACGCCGACCGCCACCGCCGCGCGCGCCAGCACCGGCACGAATTCGCGCTGGCCGCCGGAGCTGGCGCCCTGACCACCCGGCAGTTGCACCGAATGGGTCGCGTCGAACACCACCGGGCACCCGGTGTCGCGCATCACGCTCAGCGAGCGCATGTCCGACACCAGGTTGTTGTAGCCAAAGCTGGCGCCACGCTCGCACACCATGATGTCATCGTTGCCGGCGGACCTGGCCTTGGCGACTACATGCTTCATGTCCCAGGGCGCCAGGAACTGCCCCTTCTTGATGTTCACCGGCTTGCCGGCGCGTGCCACCTTCCGGATGAAATCGGTCTGCCTGCACAGGAAGGCCGGCGTCTGCAACACATCCACCACCGAGGCGACTTCGTCCAGCGGCGTGTACTCGTGCACATCGGTAAGCACCGGCACGCCGATCTGGCGCTTCACCTCACCAAGGATGCGCAAGCCTTCCTCCAACCCCGGTCCACGGAAGCTTTCGCCGGAAGAACGGTTCGCCTTGTCGAAGCTCGACTTGAAAATGAGGTTCACCCCGAGCCGCCCGGTGATTTCCTTCAGCGTTCCGGCGGTATCGAGCTGCAGTTGCTCGGACTCCACCACGCAGGGGCCGGCGATGAGAAACAACGGCTGATCCAGCCCGACTTTGAAACCGCACAATTTCATGGGTATTCACCTCGCGTGCACGAGCGCACCCTGTGCGCGATGCTCTCGTTGTTCATGACCGGTGGGCGGCGCCCGCCGTTCGCGCACAGGGTGCGCACCTACCGCTCCTGCGATCATGCCATGGCCTGCTTGCCAGCCAGTTTGTGGCCATCGCGCACCGCCTTGTACTCGCGCGCGGCGCGCACAAAACCGCTGAACAGCGGGTGGCCATCGCGCGGGGTCGAGGTGAATTCCGGGTGCGCCTGGCAAGCGAGGAACCAGGGATGGTGCTGTGGCGACAGCTCGACGATCTCCACCAGCAGGTCGTCCATCGACTTGCCGGAAATCACCAGACCCAGATCCTCGAACGATTGCCGGTAACGGTTGTTGAATTCGTAGCGGTGGCGGTGGCGCTCGCGCACCACGTCCTGCCCGTACATGGCCCGCGCCAGCGTGCCCGCCTTCAGGCGGCATTCCTGTGAACCCAGGCGCATGGTGCCGCCCAGGTCGGAACCCACGCTGCGCTGCTCGACTTCACCGCTGGCCGTTGTCCATTCGGTGATCAGGGCGATCACCGGGTTGGGCGTGTTGCGGTCGTTTTCGCTGGAATCCGCATCGGCCAGTCCGGCGACGTTCCGGGCGAAATCCACCACCGCGGCATGCATGCCATAGCAGATGCCGAAATAGGGCACGCCATGCTCACGCGCGAACTTCGAGGCCAGCACCTTGCCCTCGAAACCGCGCTTGCCGAAACCGCCGGGAACCAGGATCGCATCGGCCTTGCCAAGTACCTCGGCCGCACCCCTGGATTCGACCTGCTCGGAGTCGATCCAGTCCAGGTTCACCCGCGTCAGCTGCTTGATGCCGCCATGGCGCAGGGCCTCGCCGAGCGACTTGTAGGCATCCTTGTGCTCGACATATTTGCCGACGATGGCCACGGTGATCTCATCCTTCGGATGTTCCACCGCATCGACCGTGCGTTGCCACTCGGACAGGTCGGCCGGCTTCGCATCCAGGCCAAGCCGCTTCACCACGATCTGGTCCAGCCCCTGCTCGTGCAGCCACAGCGGTTGCTTGTAGATCACGTCGACATCGGCCGCGCTGATCACGGCATTTTCCGGCACGTTGGTGAACAGCGCGATCTTCCGCCGTTCCGCCTCCGGCAACGGCTCCTCACAACGGCACAGCAGGATGTCGGGCTGAATACCGATCGAACGCAGCTCTTTCACCGAGTGCTGGGTCGGCTTGGTCTTGATCTCGCCGGCAGCCTTGATATATGGCACCAGGGTGAGGTGGATGAACACCACCTTCTCCGGACCGTGTTCGATGCGCAACTGGCGGATCGCCTCCAGGAAGGGCAGCGACTCGATGTCGCCCACGGTGCCGCCGATCTCCACCAGCGCCACGTCGAAACCGCGCGTCGCCTCATGGATGCAGTGCTTGATCTCGTCGGTGATGTGCGGGATCACCTGCACGGTGGCGCCGAGATAGTCGCCGCGGCGCTCCTTGCGGATCACCGATTCGTAGATCTTGCCGGTGGTTATCGAATTCTTGCCGGACAGTCGGGTGCGCACGAAGCGCTCGTAGTGGCCGAGATCGAGGTCGGTCTCGGCGCCGTCGTCGGTCACGTAGACCTCGCCGTGCTGGAACGGACTCATCGTGCCCGGATCCACATTGATATAGGGATCGAGCTTCATCATGGTGACCGAAAGGCCGCGCGCTTCCAGAATGGAGGCGAGCGACGCCGCAGCAATGCCCTTGCCAAGCGAGGACACCACACCGCCGGTGACGAAAATCAGGGGGGTCATGGAAAGCAGCCGTGCTGGAAATAGGCATTTTAGCTGCAGAAGCGCCGTACGGCGAGATGGCGGGCAAAAAATTCGTCCGATCGGTTCATTTCCAGCGTGGCGCGGCGGGTGAACCATCGGGTACAGGCTGCTAGCATGCGTGGATGCACAACCCCATTCCCGCCCGGATTGCGGCCCTGCGCACCGCCATGAAAGAGCACGGCGTTGCCGCAGTGCTGGTACCCAGCGCCGACCCCCACCTGTCCGAGTACCTGCCGGCACACTGGTCTGCACGCGAATGGCTGTCCGGTTTCACCGGCTCGGCCGGCACCCTCATCGTCGGCCACCACCAGGCCGGGCTGTGGACCGACTCGCGCTATTTCGCCCAGGCTGAACAGCAACTGGCCGGCAGCGGCATCGAGCTGATGAAGCTGCGGGTACCGCACAAGCCCGAGTACATAGAATGGCTGCAACAGCACCTGGCCGAAGGAGACACGTTGGCGGTAGCCGGCGACAGCATGGCCGTGAGCGCGTGCAAGGACATGCAAAGCCGGCTGACCAGCATCGGTGTCACCGTGCGGACGGACCTGGACCTGCCCGGCACGATCTGGCCGGAGCGCCCCGCCCTGCCATCGATGCCCGTATTCGCCCATGATCCGGCCTTCGCCGTCACCGGCCGCGCCGACAAGCTCAAGCGCGTGCGCGCCGCGATGCGCAGGCTCGGCGCCAGCCATCACCTGTTGTCCAGCCTGGACGACATCGCCTGGCTGACCAACCTGCGCGGCAGCGATGTCGAATGCAATCCGGTGTTCCTCGCACACCTGCTGTTGCTGCCTGGTGATCGGGCTACCCTGTTCGTCCAGCGCGGCAAGCTCGATGATGCACTGGTCGCCGCGCTGGCCGCGGACGGCATCGGCATCGCCGATTACGACGCGACCGGCTCGAGCCTGGCCGAGCTCGGCAAGGACGACAGTCTGCTGCTGGACGGGCGCCGCGTGGTCAGTTCCATTGCCGCCGCGATTCCGCCGGAAGTGGCCCGGATCGATGCGGCGAACCCCAGTACGGCACTCAAGGCGATCAAGACCCCTGCCGAACTGGATCATATCCGTGACGTGATGCGTCGCGACGGCGCCGCCCTGGTTCGCGGTTTCCGTCGCCTGGAACAACGCCTGGCCGCCGGCATGACGGTTACCGAACTGGATGTGGACAGGTTGCTGCACGAGGAGCGCTCAGCGCAGCCCGGCTGGATCGGCGAGAGCTTCGCCACGATCGCCGGCTACCAGGCCAACGGCGCGCTGCCGCACTACCGCGCCACCCCGGAATCACACAGCACGCTGCACAGCAAGGGCCTGTTGCTGGTCGATTCGGGCGGCCAGTACCTGGGCGGCACCACCGACATCACGCGCGTGCTGGCGCTGGGCGAAACCACCAGCGAGCAGCGCCGCGACGCCACGCTGGTACTCAAGGGCATGATCGCGCTGTCGCGCGCACGCTTCCCGAAAGGCGCCAGCGGCCCGCAAATCGATGCCTTGGCGCGCGCGCCGCTATGGGCTGCGGGCATGGATTACGGCCATGGCACCGGCCACGGCGTCGGTTACTTCCTCAACGTGCACGAAGGTCCGCATGGCATCCGCCCGCCGGCAGCAGGCGGCGCCCTGGTGGCGCTGGAGCCGGGCATGATCAGCTCGATCGAGCCGGGGCTCTACAAACCCGGGCGGCACGGCATCCGCCACGAGAATCTGGCCCTGGTGATCGAGGCCGAGCAGTCCGAGTTCGGCGAATTTCTCGGGTTCGAAACGTTGACGCTGTGCCCGTTCGACCGCCGCGCGCTGGAGCCAGGCTTGCTCGATCCGCAAGAGCGTGCCTGGCTGGACGACTACCACGCGAACGTCCGCGCCGCACTCAGCCCGCTGCTCGAAGATGCCGACCTGGAGTGGTTGAATCGCCACTGCGCGCCACTTTGACCGCTGCCGGGACTCCTGGCCTCGGCAACGGCACGATCAACCCGCCGCCGATACGCTCGGCGCCGCGCGTCGAACGGGCGGACGCGAAGATCACCTGGTCGCCGCCGTATGGTCCGACAGGTCCTTAAGATACGGTGCGATCTCTTTGCCCGGCACCCCGGCTGAGCGCATTTCCTGCACCGCCTCCCGCAGTTGCGGCAGGCCTTCCGCGCGGCGGCCCAGGCGCAGCAGGATGTGCGCCTTGAGCGCCTTCAGCACCGCCGCGCGACCGGGATCGGACGTGCTGGCCTGGTAGGCGACCGGGTCGACGTGCTCGACCAGGGCCAACGCCTCGGCATGGCGGCCCAACTGACTGAGCACGTCGGCGCGCGCCGCACGCGCCGCCTGCACGGAAGGACTCTGCTCGCCGGACACCACGAGCAGTCCGCGCTCGGCGGCCTGCAGGTCGGACAGTGCTGCCTGCAAGTCACCGACTTGCTGCTCCTGCGAGCCGAGGTTGAGCTGCTCGACCAGGGTGTACTGGTTGGTGCTGCCCCAGCGCGCACGCGCACGCTCATAGACGTCGCGCTGGATACTCAGCGATTTCGCCGCGTCCCCATCGAGCGAGTACAGGTAACTGAGCGAGCTCAACGCAGTGATCGTGCCCTGTCCGCTGGCACCCTGCGACGCCTCGTAATCGGCCACCGCCTGGCGGGTGGCGGCAATGGCCTCGGCGTAGCGGCCTTGCGCACGCAGCGCATCGCCCAGTCGCGAAGATGCCAACGCCAGCACGGCCAGGCCGACCCGCTGCTGCGTATAGGCCGGCCCGGCCAGGACCTGCCGGGCGATTCGCGCGGCCGCGTCCGCATGGTCCAGCCGCAGTTCGCAACCGGCGATACCCAGCAGCAGGTGTGCCGACATCAGCGCGTCATCTGGGTGCAGGATCTTCTGCATGGTCTGCGCCGCCTGGTAATTGTCCAGCGCCGCCTGCACCTGCATTTGCTGATAGGCCAGGTCGCCGCGCGCCAGGTGCGAGCGCAGGCTGATCTCCGACACCGACTGGCGGCGCGTGCCGGCCGCTGCGTCGGCGCGATCGAGCCGGACCTTGGCCTGCTTGAACTGCGACATGTGCGCCTGCATCACCACCAACTCGTATTCGGCCAGCAGGCTGCGCTCGTCACTGTCACCCACCGTGCGCTCCAGCAGGTCGGCGGCCAGTTGCAATTGCACCATCGCCTTGCCGTAGTCGCCGGTGCTGCGGTACGCGCGCCCCAGGGTCTGGCGCAGGCTGGCCGCCAGCAGCGGCGCCTTGCCGAAACGTTGATCCAGCCGCAGCGCCGCGGCGTCGAGAATCTCGCTCAGGCGCGGATTCCTCTCGTACCAGGCCGGCGAGTCGCCGCCGATACCGGCGCCGAGCAGGTCCTGATTGAGAAAGCGGTTGGTGGCGGTGGCAAGTGCCGCCTGATGCTGTGCATCGTCACGCGCCAGCCGCGCGCGCTGGAACTGCCACAGGCTCATGCCCAGGCCGATCAGCAACGTCAGCAGGGCCGCCGCGATCCAGGGCCGGCGCGCGCGACTGCGCTCGAGCCGATGCTCGGCGATCCGTGCCCGCGCCTCGGCGTGATGCAACCGCGCGCGCTCGACCTTGCGCGCCTGCCGCCGCCGCAGCCGCGCGCACAGCTCGCCGACGCTGCCGAGCCGGCGCGCGGGCGTGCCATCGGTGGCCGCGGCAATGTCCTCGCGCAGCAGTTCGTCCCCGATATCGGCCTCCCACCCCGGCGCCAGCGGACGCCGCAGATCACCGACACTCAGCTGGTACAGCATCAGACCCAGCGCATAGACATCGCTCTGCACGCTTGGCGCGTGGCCGGCCAGCAACTCAGGCGCCAGATACAACGGGGTGGCGCTGGAATCGCCGATCGCCTGGGTCATGGTCAAGCCCATCGCGGTGATGCCCAGCTCCTGCAGACGCTCCGGCTCCAGCAGCCGGCTGGAACCGAAATCCGCCAACCGCGGTTGCCAGCCGTCTCCATGCGGCTGCATCAGCACATTGGCCGGCTTGATGTCCTTGTGCAGCACGCCAACGCCATGCGCGGCGGCGATCGCGGCGGCGATCTGCAGGAACAATTGCAGGCGCTGCGATTGATCGAGGCTTGCCAGACCGGGTTCACCCTCGGCCCAGCGGGCCAGATCCGGGCCGCCGTACTCGCACTCCAGATAATACGGCGCCGTGGCAAAGTTCCAGTCGATCACCCGCACGAAATCGTCGCGATCGCCCAGGCTTTCGTGCAACAGCCGATGAATGGTGGCCTCGCGCTTGAGCGCCGCCAACCGTTCGCCGTCGACGCTGAACTTGTATACCCGCAGCTCGCCGGTCTTGTCATGCCGGGCCAGCCAGGCCTCGTTGCCGCGCGAAGGGCCAAGTTGCTCGCGCAGGCGGAAATGCTCGCGTCCCGGCACGCTCTGACCGGCAGCCAGGTCGAGTCGGCTGTGCAGGCGCCGGCCGGATACCGTGCGCTCCACCGGACCGCACAGGCGATAGCCGACCCGTGGCACGTTGACGATGCGCGCGTGCTCGGCGGCGCCGAGCACCTTGCGCAGCTTGGCCACCGCATTGGCCAGCACGTTGTCCACGGTGGGGCGGCCGGCCCACACCGTGTCGAACAGCTCCTCGCGCGGCACCACCTCGTCGGCATGGTGCAACAGACAGGCCAGCACCTGCAGCGGCCGGTGCTCCAGTTCCACCACCCGCCCGCCCACGCTCAGCTCGCCCCGCGCCTCGTCAAATTCGGCGTTGCCGAAGGCGTAGCGGTACAGCGGTTGTTCGTCGCCCTGCCCGACCGTTTGCATGCGCACCCCCGGGAGCCTGCCGGACCTTGGCAGGCCGGCAGCCTGCCGAACAACTATGCCGCAGTTGCTGGTCGGGTGCGAGCGCTTTTCGAGCCGGCGCACGGGCTCCCGTTAGCCATCCGTTAGACCGTCGTGACGACTTCCCGGGGCCGGATGTGGGCCAATGCGTGGCAAGCCTTCGTTACCGCCATCGACCCTGAGGACCTGTCATGTCTTGCGCGCACTCACCGGTTCCGGCACTCGCCCTGATCGTGCTGGTCGGCCTGGCGGGCTGCGATCGCCACGTGAGCTGGGTCGATCTCGATGCCAGCGGCTGCAACGACGCCCGGATCAGCGCGATGAACCAGGACGCCGCCCTGGTGCACCAGATGGGCGCGGTGTGCGCGGTGAACGGCAAGGCCGCCGCCGCCGACCGGCTGCGCTGCCACGGCAACACGCTGCAGGTGGCTTGCCGGGACTGAGCGCCTGCTGCGGGTCCAGGTACAGGCCGATGTATCCACCACCCAAACGAGGAACAGACCATGCGCGGAAAAATCATCCAGTACAACGGCGCCGACGGCAGCGGCACGATCGTGATCGACGGCAGGCAACACCGCTTCGCGCTCGACGCCTGGCGCGGCGACAAGGCGCCCGCGGTCAACAAGGTGGTCGAGGTTACGCTCGACAACGATGTCGTCACGACGGCCGTGGCGGTAGGCGACGACATGCTGCTGAAGGAAAAGGCGGCCGAACTCGGCGGCAAGCTGGGCACGCTGCTGCACAAGATCCCCACCTCGATGCCGCCCTCCGGCGGCGCCGCGGCCGCCGCCACACCCGCACCCACCACCGGCGCTGCGCCGGGCGGCGCGGCGATGACCGGTTCGATCGTCGAACGCTATGGCATACCGATTCTGGTGGCGTACCTGCTGTTCCTGCTCGGTACCCTGGCCTTCAACGCGATCTCGGTGTCGATGCTCGGTCAGAGCATGGGCAAGTCGCTGTTCGATATCTCCAGCGCGATGAGCCAGTTCGGCGGCAGCGGCGGCGGTGGCATCAAGGTCCTGTTGCTACTGGCCTACGCCAGTATCGCCACGCCGCTGGTGTGGCGCGACCGCCGCGCCTGGTTTGCCCTGGCGCTACCGCTGCTGGCCTTGCTGTGGGCGATCTTCACTGCCGTGCATGCGCTCAACTCGCTCGGTGGTGAACTTGCCGAGGGCATGTCCGACTTCTTCAGCATCGGCTTCGGCTTCTACCTGTCCCTCATCGCCTCGCTGGCACTGGCCGTACTCGGCGTGAAGCGGGCGCTCAGCGCGCCCTGAGCCGCCTGTCCGCGCGCCATCGCGGCAACCCACCCGTCCAGATCGGAGAAACCCCATGAACATTCGCGGCAAGACCCTTCCGACTCTGTTTGCCACGCTGCTGCTTGCCGCCTGCAGTGGCGGCATGAGCGGCACCTACGAAGGCGCCTACGGAATGGTGACGCTCGCCTTCCACGGCAGCAAGGTCGACATCACCGTGATGAACCAGACCCATGAACTGTCCTACAGCACCGACGGCGACAAGATCATTCTGGAATCGCCCCAGGGCAAGCTGGTGGTCCCACGCAACAAGGACGGCTCACTCGACACACCATGGGGCACGTTGAAGAGGAAGGACTGACGCGCACCTGCCAGGCCGGCCTGCTTTCCCATGCCATCAACGAGGAATTCGATCATGCACCTCAAATATCTACTGCTCAGCGCGCTGGTCGGCAGCACGCTCGTGGCCTGCAGCGGCGACAAGCAGGTCGGACAAGGTTCGCCTCAGGCACGCGCCAGCCGTCCGGCAGCGGCCACCGGCAACGCCAGCGCGGCGCAGGTCGCGGCGCAGGCGCGCGGCGACGTGGACTGCCCGGCCGCGGTCAAGACCGCACATCCGCCGGGCACGCCAGTGGACGATGTGGTCGGCGTGCGCCCGGGCATGCGCTACGAGGAAGCCGCCAACGTGGTGATGTGCACCCATCCGCTGCTGGTGGTCACGGCCGAGACCGGCCGCGGCTTCCAGATCCAGACCTACGGCCAGACCATCCGCCAGGGTTTCAGCGCGCGCTTCGCTGAGCCACGCGTGCAAAAGACCGGGCGGCAAATCGTGCAGGAGATGGAACGCGATGCGATGGACCGCGGCATGAACGTCATGCGTCACGACATGAAGCCGGGGCAAACCAAATGGTTTGTCAGCACCATGGGCATGCCCGGCCAGGAAAAGGTGATCAGCGCCGCACGCGAGGAATGGTTCGACGAGGGGCGCAATCCGACCATGGACAGCGTGGAACAGGCGCTGACCGCCAAATACGGTACGGCTACGCAGAAGCTGGACCAGGGCAGCTATTGGCAGGCGCGCTGGGCCTACGATCCCCGCGGCCGACTGATCACCGAGACTTCACCGCTGTACAACACCTGCAGCGGCGTGTCCGATCCGGATGACGGCATGAGCCTGTCGGCGAGCTGCGGTGTGATCGTCCAGGCGATGATCCAGCCGCTGCGCAGCAACCCGGCGCTGGCCCAGTACCTGCAGGTCGGCGTGGTCGACGAGGCTGGCGGCTACCAGGCGCTGACCGACACCAAACAGGCCCTGCAGGCCATGGACGCGGCGCGCCGGGCAAAACAGGTGCAGGACGCCAGCAGGAATGCGCCAGCACCTCAATTGTAGGAGACCGTCATGCGACCTTTCCCAAACCTGTTTGCCACGCCCGTATCCAGATACACGGTTCGCACCGTGTCCTTCTGCCTGGCCCTGCTCGCCGTGTTGCTTGGCGGCTGCGGCAAACCGCCTGCACCCAACGCCGGCGGCACGGCAGCGGCGACACCGAATCCAACTGGCGTCGCGGCAACCGATGCCGCATCACCCATTCCCGGTGACGCGGCACCGACGGCCCGGATGGCCGCCGGCGGCCTGGCCGGCCGCAGCGGCGAACTGACCAATCCCGACAATCAGACCATGGTGTTCCTCTACTACGACCTGGCCGGCATCGCGCCGCCGATCGACCAATGGGTGGAGCAGGACAATCGCGTGAACTACGCGCGCGGCGCCGACAAGGCCGCCCAGCGCGCCACCGCCAGGGCCGCGTTCGAGGCCGGCATGGCCAGCGTGCGCGGCGTCGGCGTGATCCACCTGACCGCCAACGCCAACCTCAGCGAATACGACCCCACCTACGGTGAGTTTACCGTGGGGGCGCTGGCGCCCGGCTCGGCCTACACCTTCCAGGCGCTGGGCCAGAAAGTGGAAGTGACATTCGACAATGGCCTGACCGCGCAAAGCTGGAGCGTGCCAAAAGAGCAGGCGCAAGCCATCGTCGACAAGATCGGCCGCGACCGGCTCACCGTGGACACCACACTGAAGATCGACAAGGTGCTGCCCCGCCCCGACGGCGGCACGATCGTTTCGCGCATCGTTTCCTGGAACCTGCGCAACGCGCGCGACGGCACCACGGTCGCCCGGGTGCAAGTGGCAAATCGCTGATCTGCACAGACAAGCGTGCCAGGTATCGGCACGGTCGCACTGATTCCACCCACTGCCAGCCACACTGAAGGAGTCATCCGATGAACACCCATCACATCAGCAAGACTGCGGGTCTTGCCGCCCTGGTCACCACCTTGCTGCTGGCCGCCTGCGGGCAGCAGACGTCGACGGCGCCCTCGCTGTCGGGAACCTACAGATCACCCGATGAACAGGGATCCATCACGTTTCATCCCGACGGGACGGTGCTCCTGCACGTGGGTGGCCAGAACATTGCAACCACCTACACTCTCGCCGGCGACCAGGTGGAGATCAAACCACCTGCAGGTTTGGGCCCGGGCGCGGGCCCAAACCTGCATTTGAAGATCGATGAGAACGGATGCCTGTACGGCGACCTCGGCGGCATGGATCCCCACGAGAAAGCGTGCATAAGCAAATGAGGTTGCATTCGCCACGCCGACCCTGATCGGCGAGACGAAATTTCAAGGATTCGTCCACGTGCAGCTTCGGCCCCTGGCAGAACCTTCATCACGCCCGGCCCGCATCCGCCGATCGTACGTCCATCGGACAGAGGAGAAACGGCATGCCTCCGACTCAGACCGTGAAAATCGGCAAGCGCTCGATCGGAACCCGCTGCTGGCCGCTGCTGTGCGCTGTCGGCATCGCCGTGCTGACCTCGGGCAACGTGCATGCCGTGACCGCACACGACCTTGGCAGCGCGCAACTGCAGCCCATCTACGGTACCTACGCGCCGCAAGGCAACTGCCAGCGCGAGCCGCGCATCGTGGTGGACGGCTCCGGCTTCAGTTACCAATACGGCGGCCAGGTCGTACACCCACGGACCTTCGAATGGGCGGTCAGTTACGGCGGGCCGGAGTACCAGGGCGCCAGCTTGTGGTTCTTCCCGTTCGTGGTGAACGAAAACGACTTCGGCCGGGTGCTGATGACCGTCAATCCGAACGAGAAGGTCGGCACGCTCAGCGTCGAAGCCGACCTTGCCAAGGGGCCATCACTGCCGCCGTTGCAGGCGGCACTGGTCCGCCACTCGCCCTACGCCAAATGCAAGGGCACGGCGCCGGCGGCGGAAGCTGCCAGGCCAGCCGTACCCGCGCCGGCCGGAGCCGCGGCCGCGCTCGACTGGAGCAACCTGCCGACCATGGTCGGCAGACATCCGGGAGAGTTCGACCTGTTCGGCACCGGCCCGATCGCGGCGGCCTCGAAGCGCCTGCTCGGCACCCGGCTGGATGTATTGCGCCGCAACCTCGATGTCGCCGGCCCGCTGGCACGCGACGGACACATCTACTACCTGAGCGGCAACGCACCGCACCGGGGCGGCGAGGACATGGCCTACGTGTTGATCGATGGCGCCCAGCACGCGGTGCAGGTCGGGCTTTGGGAGCATGGCAAGCTCAGGGTCTACGCGCCGCCGGGCGGTCGCATCGCCCCACCGGGCGAAATTCGCCAACTGCTGGATCGCAGTCCG
>JACDJA010000579.1_pt1 | contig 40502 bp, 24 predicted proteins | sample 7449241 | NCBI WGS metagenome assembly JACDJA01 (sample SAMN14253289, study PRJNA609438) | sludge metagenome | isolation source: initial anaerobic sludge | collected 2018-12-20 | reverse complement strand
GTTGCTGTCAAGCAGCTTCACCTCGCGTCCATCGTATAAAGAGCTGAGGCCGGCAGTAATTACAATGTCTCCTTCGGAGAGACCTTCCACAACGGGATATCCCTGCGGAGTTAATTCCCCGGTCGTAATTTCGCGGCGTGTGGCCACGTAGATGCCGGGCTCTTCACTTTCGCGGGCTGTATAAACAAAGTCTCCTTCCGCGTCGTGGCTTACCGCGTCGGTAGGTACGATCACTGCCTTCCGGCTGTCGTTGGCCACGGCCAGGGGTATGTTAACGGTTCCCGTCATGCCCGGCAACAGTTGACCCGTTGGCCCGGTGAGGCTTACTATCACCGGATAGGTAGAAGCATTGCCTGTGCCGGTACTTACCTCCGACACGGTTCCGCTGAACAACTGATCGGCCATGATACCAAAGCTTACCGTCACCTGTTGGCCCTTTTGCACCCGGCTGATGATGTTTTCGGGAACGGCTGTTCTCACCTCGATGCGGGCGATGGAAGAGAACGCCGCTATGGGTTGCCCGGCTCCTGCCATCTCGTTTTCATCGGCCATTATGGCCGTTACGGTGCCATCGTAGGGGGCGGATAGAACGGTATAGTCCAGTTGATTTTTTGCAGCACTCACCTGTGCATCGGCTGTATTGGCCATGGCCAATGCCGACTCGTACTGGGCCTTGGCCTTCTCAAAATCGCTGAGAGAGGCGTTGTTGTTGGCGTACAGGTTCTCAACCCGCTGATAGGCCGACCGGGCAGCGATCAATTGCACTTGCGCATTTTTTTGCGACATCACGGCTTTGTTGTAACTGATGCGGTAGTCGGTGTCGTCTAACCTGGCAATTAACTGGCCTTTTTTCAAGGTGTCGCCCAGCTCAACGGGTATCTGTTCGATATTTCCGCCAACTCTGAAGCTCAGCTTCGCCTCGTTGTGGGGTTGAGAAATGCCGGCAAAGGAGCGTACCTCACTCACCGCTTGCTTTCCGACTTTCTGATAAAAAACCGGGCGTATCTGCTCCTCCGGTTCTTCTTTGCCGCCGCAGGCCGCGAGCAGCAGAGCGCTTAAAATGATTAGATGGGATTTCATGGTTATGTTAGATATTTAGATTTAAGATGATAAGATGCTTGAAGCATGAAGCACGAAGCACGAAGCACGAAGCACGAAGCTAAGAGGCATCAGGCATTAGGCATTAGGCAATTGGCAATAGGCATTAGGCAATAGGCAATAGGCAATAGGGTAAAGGAGTAAAGGGTTGGTGAATTAGGGAACGGTTCTGAATCTCATAGTCGGTTATACAGAACCGTTCCGCAACTGATTACCGATTACTGTTTACTGATTACCGTTTACCGTTTACCGTTCACCGTTCACCGTTCACCTCCTCCAATTTCTACTCCCTCTCCCAAATATTCCACCATCTCGCCGATATATGCAGTCTGTTGCGCCTCATCTTCCAAAAACGAAAATCGACCCTGCAACCGTTCGGTATGGATGTAGTCAAGAATGTACTGATAGTAGGCATTTTCGGCCATAAGCCGGGTTTTTATCATCACGTTTTGCGCGTCGATAAGCTGCACCACGGTGGCCATGCCCTGCGAATATGCATCCTGAATCACCCCGAAGTTATCGGCGGCGGCTTGCGCGGCGTTTCGCGACAAATCCAGATCCCGGTACGAAGCTTTCAGCAGCTGCACATTCGACCGTATGCCCTGCTCCAGAGTGCTGAGCAACTCCTCTTTTTGCCAGGTTATCTTATCCTGCTCTATGGCGGCACGTTTGGCTTCGGCGCTTTTGCGGCCCCCTTCCAGGATGGGCAGGCTCAGGCGCAGTCCCACGTTCCAGGTGATATCGTCGGGCGGAGGCGGAATGGGCAGTTGCGGATTGCTGATGGTGCCGTCGCGCACGAAAGCCTGGTCGGCACCGCCAAAGAGTGCCAGCTCTGGAATGAACATTTGCCGGATGTGCATGGCTCTTTTGCGGTCCACAATCTGGCCTGCGGTGAGCAGCTGTTGCAACTCGGGCGACCAGGCATGCATCCCGGCAATCAAAAAGTCGGCATACTTTTCGGTGAGCCGGGGGCTCTCGAAAAACGAAGAGAGTAACTCCTGATCCAGCACCACCGATTGGTCAATAGTCGCCGAGTCCACCGTAGCGATGGTGTTGGTGATGGAGGTATTGAGCATCTGGTTGAGCTGGTACATGGCGGCTTTATAGCCGGCTTCAGCATCGTTCAGCTCCATTTTGTTAAGGTTTAGTTCACTGGTCCAGCGGTTTACGTCTGAGATGCCGCCTTCGCCGCTCCTCTCTTTGGCTTTGGCCATTTCAAGGTTTTGCAGGGTAGCATAAACGTTGTCGTTTTTTATTTGCAGGTTGCTTTTGGCAAACAGCAACGATATGTATGCCTGAGAGACATCGGAGACGATGTCGAGCATGGTTTGCCGGTTGTATTGCCGCGAGTTTTCGGCAGCCAGCTTTTTAATGGCAATATTTGCAAAGGCTGCCTCCGAATAGATAACCTGTTTTAGTGTGGCCGACCCGGTAATGGTGAATTCGCCTTTTTGACCCATGGAGGCTTCCACCAGGTTGTTGCTGAGTTGAACCCCGCTTCCCGACACCTCTACCTGCGGCAACACGTTCGACCGGGCAATCTGCACATCTTTTTGGGCCATCAGCAAATCCTGATCAGAAATCCTGCCCTGCAGGTTATTCTCAAGAGCCAGCGCGATGACCTGCCGCAAAGTCATAGTCTCACCGGGCATCTGTGCCACATTCATCAAAATGGCGTTGGCCATGGTGTCCCACTTTGGGAATCTGTTCATTTCCCGCAGGCTCTGCATGTTTATTACAGGCGTGCGTGCCTTTCCGTCGGGTATCACCGGGATATCCTTCAGATTGGTGCCTTCGGTCACCTTCAGTACCTGCAAAGCTACCTGCCGGGCCAATTGCTGAAAGGTGAACTGAGGGGTAAGGGTCAGTGTGGCGCCCGACTCTAAATATTGAGGTCCGCTTATTGCCAGCGAGGGAATGCCCCTTTGGTTCAGGCCGGTAAAAAGTCTCTCAATCTCTGACCCGGAGTGTTGAACCAGGGGAAATATCAGAGCCGCGTCGGCATCTTCGGGCAGCGATGAAAGAGGGTCGCTGTTTGCCTCTGCCGGCACAAACGAAATCCCGAAACCGAGCGTATCTACTGTTAAAAATTGTCTGATGTCTTCAAACTCATCCAGCAGGGGGCGGGGTATCATTATGGCCAGCTGGTTGAATTTAAACATCTGTGCAAAGGCCAGCATATCCTCCTTAATGCGTACCCACGACTCGATGTAGCTAAAATTTGAAATGCCGGTGCTATTGTCCGATTGCAAAGGCAAATCCTGAAAGGTTCGGTCGAGAATGGTGGCCGCAATCAGAGGCTTGGGATAGGACGGGAGTTGGGTTGCAGCCTCCGAGGAGAGAAAACCCAGTGTGACGATGATGTCAACCTCCGGATCGGTAATAAAACTCTGAATATTCTCGCTCACTTTTTCGGGTTGCCATTGTGCGTTCACCTCTTTAAAAGTTACTTCATTCCGGGCCGAGATTAAAGCATTAATTTCAGCTTTCACTTGGCTGCTAAGTGCTTCAAACTCACTGGCCGAGGCATCTTTTACAATTCCTACCCTGAGGGACGGTTGGGAAAAGAGAGTTACCGGAATGATCAAAAATGCGGCTATTAATATTGTACGTATGGTGCTCATCTCATTAGTGTCTTAACAGTTATATTCCCCGTAGAACGGGGCAGGCATTGCTTTTTGTCATTTGTCATTTCTGGTTTATCCAGGTTAGGTCTTTTAGTCTTCAATCTATTTTCTCCCAGGTAATTGTTTTGCTGAAGAGAAATTTGGAGCCTTCGGCGACAGCGCCCGAGTCACTCACCGATTTCACCTTCAGGTTTACAGTCATCCCTTTTTCGGGGGCGTACATACTCGCGCCGCTCCATTGCCCCGAGGCGGCGTCGTAAGTGAGTCCTTCAATAATCACTTTGCCTAAGAGGGGTTTCTCCCGCTCTTTCTTATCCGGATTATTCACATCTTTTGTCTCACCGTTTTCAAAGTTGTTGAGGGCCACAATTTTTCCTTCATAACCTTTCCCGGCCGGGTAAATTTCAATTTCAAGTTGATTGGGGAGCCGGTAACGACCCACAATTTCCCTGCCTGTAACTTTATTGTCGGCCCGGATGTTGATCACTATCAGCACCAAGAGCAATATGGTCATCGCGTACAGCATAATCTTTTTCATGAGGGGTTGTTTTTATAAATCACATTAGTTAGCACTCGCTAATTTGAAGTGTATAATCGGTGCATTTACAGCAACGGTTCGATAAATTGCATGATTCACTTTAGTGGCTTTCGGGTAACACCTGTTCCGCTTTACAGCAATCTGGTTTTGCCCACCGGTTTGGGTGCCTTGACCACTAAAATCCGGGCCACCTGATTGGAGTTATTGCTGATGAAATGAACAATGTCCCTGGGGCTTTCCACAAGGGAATCGGCCTCAACGGTTTGTTTCTCATCGCCAATATGTATATCGGGCGAACCTTCCAGGATATAAAAGAACACATCTGCCGGGGTGATGTGTGGCTTTAAAAACTCTCCCGGCTGAAGCTCAATGTGCACGGCCTGTGCACTCTCATGGTCGTAGAGCAGACGGGTGTCCACCTTGTGTGGCGTCTCTTTGATACTCGTTACGCTTACTTTCGTGATTTTCATCTCAGTAAATTTAAAATGGTGTCAATTAATTTTTCTCCTTTCTGCATCAGATTGAAACTGTAGTTGCTCATTTTCCATTTTCTTACCAGTAATCTCACCGATCCAAATAAAACAATCGTGAGTATCTCGGGTTCAATATTTGACAGTTTGGAATTCAGAGACAAATTTTTAAGCATCTCTTTGATTATGGTTTCATTGGTCTCCTGTATCTCTAATACTTTTGAGGTAAGGGTAGGTTCGTTTTGGAATATCTCTTCGGCAAAAATTACCGAAACCAGCGCCGGGTTGGCGGTAAAAAATCCAAATATCATAGTGAAGAATTCAATGATCTGTTCTTCTGCGGGGATGTCCTTATTGTTTTCCGGGGATTTATAGTACCCGTTCATCTTTTGCTTAAAGGTATCCAGGATGGTGCTCAGTATCATAACTTTACTATCGAAATGGCGGTAAATTCCCGGCTCGGAAATACCGATCTCCCTGGAGAGATTCTTTATGGTAAAACCTTGAATGCCTTTTTCATCAATGAGTCCAACGGAGGCTACTATGATTTGCTGTTGTCGTTCGGAGAGCATCTTACAAAATGGTTAGTTAGTATTCACTCGCAAAGTAACGACATTATTTTCTAATGTGCAAATTTTTTTCAGGATTTCTTTTTTTTTCTCAGCCACCACACAAAAAAACCACTCACCAGTACCAGCAGCAGCACAATGCCCAGTAAAGGCACGTACAAGATGTAGAATGGGCCGGTGAGGTGTTGAAAAATGCGTCCGGTATGCACCTCCAATGCCACATTCCACAGCGACATGGGGCTGCTTTCGATGATGCCCTCCGGCATTGGTGGCATGTTGCCTTTGCCCGATAATTGTTGCATGCCATGCTGGTAATCTATCAGATAACTTCCCTGGGCAGTTTTAAAATAACCCGAAATAAGATGGTCGGAGATCGGGGAAGTGACGCGCTGGGGTTTTTGCCAGGGGTGGTGTGTGAGGGCATTGATTATTTGGCCTGTGGCGGGTTGCCACAGAAAAAGTCCTGTAAACGACCCTACCATATAAGTGGTGGGAGCACTGTTGATGGTTTCCAACACGGTGCATCCCATCACGCTCACAGGCGGTTGGTTGCCGGCCGGTTGTGCGGTTTCTTTAAACGCTTTGTCGAAATAGTAAAAACCTTCGCTGGTGGATAGTAAAAAAGCGTCACGCTGCCGGTCGTAGGTGATGCGACGCAGCTTGTCGAACCAGGGATTGGGATCGTTGAGTGTGGTATAAGGAATTTTTGCAGTTTTGGCCCCGGCAATGGGTATAAGTAAGGGGGGGCGCAAAAACATACCGGTGATGGTGGTGATTATCAGGAAAGGAATCAGGATATAGCCGGGCTTGTTGTGCCATTTCAGGTTGGTTTTCATGGCGCGCGCGATAGGTGCGGTTGGTTTGTTTTTGCGCTTTCGTTTCTTTATCCATGTGGGGGCCAGCCAGTGAAATAAACCCGTTATACTCAATATTATCAATGCAAGCGCCATCAGGTCCACTACAATTTTTCCCCAGTGCCCGAAGAGTTCACCACTGTGGAGCGTCCATAAGGTTTTAAAAAGACTCACCCGGTCATCGTAATCAGCACCTGCCGGCAGCCTTATGGTTTCGAATGTGGTTAAATCAGTTGTTGTGTATAGATGTGAGCGGGAGAGAACGTAAACTTTACCATCAACTTCGGTAATATCGGTAATTCTCAATTTGTTTTGCGGAAGCTGAATGGTTTCCCATTCATTGCCATTGTATTGGTACAACCCAAACAGGGTGCCTGCCAGGAGCTCCCCTTTTGAGGTGTAGAGCATCGATTCAATTTTCCGGTTGTCAATTCCCTTTTTAAAGCCGGCATTAAAATCGGTAAAGCTGCTTAAGTCGCTGTTGGTAAGCCATGCACCTATATTCCCATAAACCACAAAATCGGTGGGGGAAATATGTACCGCTCCTTTTATGGCTGCCAAATTCCAGTTTTTGTATTGATACCCGGGTGGTAAAAGGTGGCGGCTGATGTCGGTTTGTGAAAACCAGTCGCGGTGATTCATGATGATTCCCGACACGGAGGTAAGCAAAACAAAGAAGGTTATGACGATTCCCGGCCATTTGTGGTATTTTTTGAAACGCCTAATCCAGCCCTGTTTGGGAGTGGGTTTCCTGCCCGGAAGAGGTGCCCGCGGGGCCTTTTTCTTCGGTAATGCTTGCGGCGAATTTGCAGGGGGCGCTATTTGTGTAGTTGTATTCAAGGCATGGGTATTTTTGAATATTCCGGAGGTCAAAAATAGGAATTTGTTATTCAAAGACAAAAAAGTCCTTTATTTTTTTTGTAAATTCCGGGGTGCCTCACATCTTCTCTTGATGTACACAAAATCCACGAAGTCCAAAAGTCCTGTTTTCGCGGGTATGGAGCAATTATTTTGTCTAACGTTAAACAAACTTGATTTTGTTTAACGCATGGGTGTAATTTAGAGGATGTAGTCATCCTATTTATTAACGTACTGACTAAGTGGCTACAAAAGGTTTTGTTATTTAGAATGATTCTTATTTCGTAAAAAAATATTGGAGAAAAAGTTTGCACGCGTTTATTTATTCCGTATATTTGTTAGACAGAAAAATGTAAAACCATTCAACCAAACAACCATGACAACCATTCAATTTAACGACAGATTGCTGAGCTTACAGGACAAGTTATTGTACTTTGCACTCAGTTTAACTGCCAACGACGAAGAGGCTCGTGATCTTGTTCAGGAGACCACTCTAAAGGCACTTACTTATCGTAATCAATTTGTGGCCAATACCAATTTTAAGGCCTGGTTGTTTACCATCATGAAAAACACTTTTATCAACAATTATCGGCGCAATCAGAAAACGCGCAATACTTTTGATGCCACGGACAATGGTTTTAGTAATGCTTATCGTAAAAATTACGCGCCTGAGACCCCTGAAATGGTTCAGTCGGTCACCGAAATGAACGGTTATATTGAGCAATTGGCCGATGATTTTCGGATTCCTTTCAGAATGCACACCGATGGATACAAATATAAAGAGATAGCCAAAGAGCTGGAACTGCCCATTGGTACTGTAAAAAGCCGCATCTTTTTCACCCGAAAAAAGTTGCAGGCTATGCTTAAAGACCGTGAAGGAAGCTATGCCATTCGATAGGTGGGATAGGTATAAATGAGATCGCTTCGGGTGGAGCCCGAAGCGATCTCATGTTAATTTGTCGTCTTCTGTCTTCCGTCTTCTGTCTTCTGTCTTCTGTCTTCTGTCTTCCCACTTCCCCATTTTTGTGTATATTTGGAGTTGAACAACACCTCTAATCCCATGAGCAACACCTCCAAAAATGCCCGATACCAACGCCTTTATCAACAGGTGGTGAAATTATTAGAAGCCACCCCCAATCCATGGTCCAGGATGAGTACCATCGCTGCGCTGTTACATCACAAGATGCCTGGTTTTTATTGGACCGGGTTTTATTTTCTTGATGACGGCGACCTTGTGGTGGGTCCGTACCAGGGCCCCGTGGCTTGCCTGCTGTTAAAAAAGGATACGGGTGTATGCTGGGCAGGCATAAACAGCGGGGAGAGTGTTATCGTTCCCGATGTGGAGCAGTTCCCTGGTCACATTGCCTGCTCTTCGCTTACCAAATCGGAAATTGTTGTGCCCGTGCGCGATAAGAGCGGGCAGGTGCTGGCGGTATTGGATGTGGACAGCCGCGAATTGAATGCTTTTGATCAAACCGACCGTCAACATCTGGAAAAGTTGGCAGAATTAATTTACATGGCCTTATGAGGCCCATAGTTCTGGTTACGGGAGCTGCCAAAAGGGTAGGGGCAGCCATTTCACGCCATTTGGCTGATGAAGGGTGGAGCGTGGTGCTGCACTACAACCGCAGCGATGAGGAGGCACTCCAGTTGGCGGCTCAACTTAAGAAGAAGTATCCCGGACAGGATTTTTCCACCGTTCAATGCGATCTTTCCAACACCGGGGAGGTGCTCCTTTTATTTGAAAAGCCTGCTTTTAAAGGCCTGGAATTAAATGCTTTGGTTAATAATGCCAGCATCTTTATGCCCGGAACTCTCGAAGAACTTTCGCCCACCTTTCTGAAACAACAGATGGGGGTTAATTTTGAAGCACCCCTGTTTTTGATGCAGGCTTTTATGAAAACATTTGGCCGGGGAAGTGTGGTGAATCTGTTGGACACGGCCATCACGGGAAATTCCGATACACATGCCGCATATTTGCTGGCCAAAAAAAATCTGGAAGCTCTCACCCGCATGGCTGCACTGGCCTGGGCGCCTGCCATCAGAGTAAACGGAGTGGCCCCCGGGCCTGTGCTGCCACCACCAGGCAAGGGTCAGGAGCATCTTAAAAAAGTGATTGATAAAACGCCTTTAAAGCGTCAGGTCGATGTCATCGATATAGCCCAAACCGTCAGTTTTTTATTAAACAATCCATCCATCACGGGTCAGGTAATATTTTGTGACAGTGGTGCTCATTTAAAGTGACTATGGAAATCATTCGTATCAAAAATCTTCTTTTAAGAACCCAGATTGGATTTAATGAACATGAACTGGGAAAAAAACAGGACCTTTTAATCAATGTGGATATCTATTATTCAACTGCAGGTGAAGAAGAAAGTGATAATCCGGCCAATGCACTGGATTACCGGACGATTTGCAAAAAAATCATTCATCTGGTGGAAGGCAGGCGTTTTAACCTGCTTGAAAAGGTGGCCAACGATGTCTCCAACCTGGTGTTGGAGATGGAGCGTGTAGAGGGAGTGAGAGTGGAAGTGGACAAACCTCATGCGCTCCGGTTTGCCGAAAGTGTTTCGTTCACCTGTTCAAAATCCAAAAATACCGGCAACAATGAATAAAGCGGTCATTGGATTGGGTTCAAACATCAATGCTTCGGTGAATATGGAGCGCGCTGTTGAGCTTTTAAAAGAGTTGTTCGACGTAGTGAAGGTATCGCAATGGATGCAAACTCAGCCCATTGGCATAAAGCAACAACCCGATTTTTTGAATGGGGCGTTATTGCTAAACACCTCCCTGGAGTTGCAGGCTATAAAAGATGAACTTAAAAGACTGGAGGACCGCATGGGACGTGATCGTACCCGGCCCAAATACGGTCCCCGTGAGATTGATATGGATGTGATTATTTGGAACAACCAGGTGGTTGACGACGACTACTATTCCCGTGAATTTCTTCAGTTGCTGATAAAAGAAGTATTGTAAACTCTACGTAATTTGTTCCAGCAAATGTTCCTCGCTGGTCACTTTTCCCTGAGAGAGCAACATAGCGGTATCGATAAGCGCCAGATGAGAATAGGCTTGCGGAAAGTTGCCCAGTAGCCTTTTGGATTCAAAATCAAGGTCTTCGCTGAAGAGCCCTAAATGATTAGAATATCTTAACAGTTCGTCAAATTTTCTCCTGGCTTCCTCTTTTTCGCCAATCATATAAAGACTTCTCACCAGCCAAAAGGAGCAGATGGTAAAGGCGGAGGTGGGCTTCCCGAAATCGTCTTTGTTCTTGTAGCGATACATCAGGCCATTGTACTCGAGTTCTTTTTGAGTAGCCTTTACTGTGGTTCTGAACCTGGGGTCTTGCGCGTCCATAAATCCGTATGACTCCATCAGCAGCACCGAGGCATCCATATCTTCATAACCATAGGCCTGAGTAAACGACTGTTTACTTTCCGACCATCCCCTGGTCAGGATGTCCCGTTTAATCTCCCGGCGTAGTTTCTCCCAGGGCTTAAAGTACTCGTTTTGCTTTAAGAGTTGCGCCACCTTTAGAGCCCGGTCAACGGCTACCCAGCACATTAACTTGCTAAATGTAAAGTGTTTTCCGGAATGACGCATCTCCCAGATGCCTTTATCTGGTTTTTGCCAGTCCTTTTTCACCATCTTAACTATGTTGCGGACGATGGTCCACAACTCCTCGCTGTGACTCAGTGAGGAGGTGTAAAGTTGGAAGTGTTGAAGAATAACCTCCATCAGAATGCCATAAATGTCATTCTGCTTTTGCTTGTAAGCCGCATTTCCCACTCTAACCGGGCGACTGTTTTCGTAACCCGACAGATGGCTTAGTTCATATTCGGTTAATTTCTTCTCGCCATTGATGCCATACATGATCTGTATTTTCTCGTCTTTATCCGGCAGCAGGTCGATGATGAAATTCAGGTAACGGTGGGCTACGTTATAATGTGAAAGAAGAGTCATTATTTTTATCACCATGGAGGCGTCCCTTATCCAGCAAAAGCGATAATCCCAGTTACGTGCCTCCCCAATGGCTTCGGGCAGAGAGGTGGTGATGGCTGCCAGGATAGCCCCCGATTTTTGAAAGCTCAGCAGCTTAAGCACCAACGCGCTGCGGGTAATCTCCTTGTTATATTTCCTGTAACGGGTGGTTCGTTCCGACCAGTCGAGCCAATACACGCGTGTGCGCTGAAGTTTTAAATAGGCCCTTTTGGTGGTTTGCGCCAGCAGCTTCTGATTGTAGCTGAGGAGAAGGAACTCATCTTTTTCGATGGCAATGGGCACCTGTCCGGTCACAGATACTTTTTCCATGCTGGTATAGAGGTAGAGAGAGTCGTAATTGCCTTTTGAAGTATAAGCTTTTACATATTTGTGGTTGATGAGACAATGGGTGTCGAATTTAGCATATTCAAGCCGTGGATCAAAATCTATCTTTATTTTTGGCTTACCTTCTATCCACTTTATGTATCTTACCAAATCTGGAGGAGCATAGTAGCCGCCATTGTCTTGTTTGTATCTTGGCATAAAGTCGTGCAGCTCAAAAATGCCATCGGCACAATCAAAATGGGTTACCAGCACGTTGGTTTCCTCTTCGTACTTTTGTGTAATGCTTGCACCGGGTATCGAAACGATTGAAAAATGGCCGCCTCGCTCCTGGTCTAAAAGACGGGAAAAAATTGAGGGGGAATCAAATTTGGGCAGGCAAAACCAATCCACCGACCCTTTGCGGGAGATGAGCGCTGCACTCTTACAATTGCCTACAATGCCATAATTAAGGTCATCCATAAAAGGGATTTCATAAACAATAAGTTGTAAAACAAATAAAAAACGCGTATACTTTAACTTATACATTTAATACCTAATTGCGATGAAAAAGTTACATATTGTATCCAATCGTCTTCCTTTCAGCATAGAAGAGGAGGATCGGAAATTTTCACTGACACCCAGCGTAGGTGGTTTAGCTACTGGCATGAAATCGGTTTATAAAGATTTTGAAGGGCGGTGGATTGGCTGGCCGGGGATTGCAAACGATAAATACTCGAAGCAGGATGCTAAAAAGATAGAAGGAATGCTCCAAAAGGAGGGATGTGAGTCTGTTTGGTTAAACAGCGATGAGATAGAAACCTTCTATGAGGGTTTCTGCAACCGAACCATCTGGCCTCTCTTCCACTATTTTAGCCAGTATGTTGATTACAATCAGGAGTTTTGGGAATCCTATGTAGAGGTGAACCGCCGGTTTGCCGACAAAACACTGGAGGTGGTTGAAGATGGCGATTTTGTGTGGGTACATGACTATCAGCTCATGTTGGTGCCCCATATGATAAAGGCCGAACGTCCAAACATTACCATAGGATATTTTCTGCACATTCCATTTCCCTCCTATGAGGTTTTCAGGATTCTTCCCTGGCGTAACGAACTGTTGAACGGTCTTTTGGGGGCCGACCTCATTGGTTTTCATACTTACGATTATGAGCGTCACTTTCTGAGCAGCGTTCGCCGTCTGTTTGGTCATGATATCAAATTTAATCGAATAAATGTAGATGAGCGCATCGTGGTGGCTGATGCTTTCCCTATGGGCATTGACTACGATAAGTTTCACAATGCTGCGTTAGAAACTGTTGGGAAACCGGCGAAAAAGAAATCGGAAGTTCACCGGTCGCTTGAGCAATACTTTTCTCTGGTGACCGATGGCAAGTTACTGCTCTCCATCGACCGGCTCGATTACTCCAAAGGCATACCCCACAGGCTGAGGGCATTTGAGCGGTTTTTGGAGAAATACCCGCAATACCAAAATAAAGTCACTCTGGTGATGCTTTCGGTGCCCTCGCGCGACTCGGTACCTCAGTATCAGCAACTTAAAAGTGAGGTGGATGAGTTGGTTGGCCGCATCAATGGCCTCTATGGTTCGGTAAACAATGTACCGGTGTGGTATTTTTACCGCTCAATGCCTTTTGAGAACCTGGTGGAGCTTTATACCATGAGTGATGTGGCACTGCTTACCCCAGTGAGAGACGGCATGAACCTGGTGGCCAAGGAGTATGTGGCCTGCCGCACCAGCCAAACCGGCGTGCTTATTTTAAGCGAGATGGCCGGTGCTGTTAAAGAGATGGGAGAATCGCTGGTGATAAACCCCAACAACGTGAACCAGGTGGCTGATGCCATTCATCAGGCTTTGGAAATGCCTCTGGAGGAGCAAAAAGCACGGATGACTGTTATGCAGGATCGCTTGAAGCGTTTCGATGTGTTTGAGTGGGCCGGACAGTTTGTGGCATCGCTCACCCGGGTGGATAAGATTCAGAAAGACTTTTTGTCTAGAAAAGTAACCACGTCATTGAGGGAGAAATTGATCGAGACCTTTAAGAAGAGCCATAACCGGGCCATATTTCTCGACTACGACGGCATTCTTAGTCTTTTTAACCAAAATCTGAAGGAAGCTTCACCCGATGAAGCATTGTACAAGATATTGGAAGCGCTTACTTTGGACGAACGCAATGAAGTGACACTTATCAGCGGGCGCGACAAAGAAATTTTGAATGAGTGGTTCGATGGCTACGATGTTAATCTGGTGGCCGATCAAGGTGTGTGGATGCGGCGAAGAGGCAGCGGGTGGGAGATGCTTACCAATGCTACCAACGACTGGATGCCAATGGTGAGGCCTATTTTAGACAGTTACGTGCTGCGCACACCGGGCACCTATATCGAAGAGAAAAACTATTCGCTGGTTTGGCACTATCGGAACGCCGAAGCTGAATTGGGCGAATTGCGCTCCAACGAGCTCAGAGATGAGCTTACCAATATGGTGGCCAATCATAATCTGGAGATTATGGATGGAAATGAATTGGTGGAAGTAAAAACAGGTGGCATTAATAAAGGAGTGGCAGCCAATCGGTTTCTCCTTAATCGCAACTTCGATTATATAATGGCTATGGGCGACGACTGGACCGACGAATATCTGTTCCGTGAAATGCCTCCGGAAGCCGTTACCATACGGGTTGGCATAAAGCCTACGCAGGCATCCTATAGGCTGGAAACGGTAGAAGATGTGCGGAAATTCCTCGAAGCGATGGTAAAAACTAAATAGTAATCTTACTTTTACCGTTTTAATAGTTATACATGCACACAAAATTTTATTTTTATGAGTAATTACCAATATCAGGGGTCTGAAATTCCCCCGATTATGCAAAAGATTTTGAACAACCTGCGAAGTATTTTAGGCGGATTGCTGGTTATCATACTGTTATGGAGTGGATTCTTTCAGGTGGAACCTGAAGAAGCAGGCGTCATTACCCGCTTTGGGAAGTACACAAGAACAGTGATGCCGGGTTTGAATTTTAAAATACCCTTCATCGAGACCGTCTATAAGGTTCCCGTGGAGCGTCAGCAAAAGCTGGAGTTCGGGTTTCGTTCCACCCGCGTCAATATCCGTACTGATTATACCAAGAGTGGCACCCAGGATGAATCGCTGATGCTGACTGGTGATCTGAATCTGGCCGATGTGGAGTGGGTGGTGCAATTCCGTGTAAACGATCCCTACAAATACCTTTTTAAGGCGCGGCAACCCGAGTCCACCTTGCGTGATATCTCCGAAGGCTCTGTTCGCCAGATTGTTGGCGACCGCACTGTGAATGAGGTGCTTACCGTGGGACGTACCGAAATAGCCAGCAGTGTGGAGCAGCTGATTCAAAAACTGTGCGACGATTATTCGCTGGGGCTTAAGGTTGAGCAGGTGGTGCTGCAGGATGTGAATCCTCCCGACGCCGTAAAAGCTGCTTTTAATGCTGTAAACGAGGCTCAGCAGGAGAAGGAGACCCTGATTAATCAGGCCAAATCGGAGTATAATAAGGTGATTCCCAAGGCCCAGGGGCAGGCACAGGAAACCATTCAGAAAGCCGAAGGGTATGCCACCGAACGTGTGAACAACGCTATGGGGCAGGTAGCCCGGTTTAACGAGCTTTATACTGAATATGTGAAAGCACCCGAAGTAACCCGGCGACGTATTTACCTGGAGACCCTTCAGCAGGTGCTACCCAAACTGGGCACCAAAATTATTACCGATGAAAAAGGTAATAACGTGTTGCCGCTTCTGCAAATGCAGATGGACAAAGCTAAAAAAACCGATCAGGCCGAAGGCTAATTTATTGTGGATTTGCAAAACAGACAAATCGTTATATTGTTAGAAAGTAAAATATTCAAAATGAGTCAAAAGAAAGTTATATTATATGCTGTTGCAGCGTTGCTGGTACTTATTACCCTTATGGACAGCGCTTTTGTTGTAAATGAAACTCAGCAGGTGGTGATTACCCAGTTTGGCAAGCCTGTGGGAAAGGCCATTCTTGAACCGGGCCTTCAGTTTAAGGTGCCTTTTATTCAGAGCGCCAATTTTTTTGAAAAACGCTTCCTGGAGTGGGATGGCGACCCCAATCAAATCCCTACCAAGGATAAGAAATTTATTTTTGTGGACACCTATGCCCGGTGGCAGATTTCCGACCCGTTGCAGTTTTTTAAACGGCTTACCAACGAGCGGGGCGCACAGTCGCGCCTTAGCGATATTCTGGATGGTGAAACCCGCGATTTTATTGCCAACCACGATCTGGAAGAGGCCGTACGTACCAGTAACCGCACGCCCATATCGTCGGGTGTGGTAGGCGAAATGATAGGTGACAGCCTGACCCGGATTACGGTGGGCCGGGAGAAGATACAGGCCATGATTCTTCAGTCGGCCAACGAGCAGACTTCTGACCTGGGGATTAAAATTTTGGACTTTCGCTTTAAGCGCATCAACTATGTGGAAGATGTGCGCACCCAGATATATGAACGTATGAAGAGTGAGCGCTATCGCATTGCTGATAAGTTTCGTTCCGAGGGGCAGGGGGAGGCCTCACGCATCAATGGTGAAAAGGAGAGGGAGCTTAAAGTGGTGCAATCCCAGGCTTTTAGAGAAGCTGAAGAGATTAAAGGACGTGCCGATGCAAAAGCAGCCGCTGTTTATGCCGCTGCCTACGACAAATCTGCAACATCGCGTAAATTGTATGCGTTTATGAAGTCGATGGAGACCTTTGAGAAAACACTGGATTCGGATACCTATCTTATTCTGTCAACCGATAATGAGTTGTTTAAGTATTTGAAGGATATGGAGTAGGAGGAAGGAGGAAAGAGGAAAGCCTCCCTCTACCCCCTCCCGCATTGGCGGGACGACCTGTCCCGATTTCATTTCGGGAAGCTCTCCGAAGTCTGCCTGCCGCCTGCCTGCCGCCTGCCTGCCGCCTGCCTGCCGCCTGCCTGCCGGTAGGCAGGGTAGGCGGGGTAGGCAGGGTAGGCAGGGCAGGCAGGGAAGATGAAAAGGTGAGAAGTGGGACTCTGATAGAGACACACGGCCGTGCGTCTCTATCAGAGTCCCACAGACGACCGAAAATGCCCGCTCTTTGTTGTCCGGGAATCCAATGAACCCTAACCCTATTACCTTGTTTTGTTTATTTGCACATTGGTTGCATTCCATCAGGTTTGGAATTTTACCACATCCTGATAACATATTGACGTCAAACATGCCAATTAGTTGTTAATTTATTATTTTTGCGACGATAATTGTTGTAATTAGGAATTAATTATCCCTGTAATCATGCAAATAGAAGGAACCGCCAAGATATTTTTAAGGAAAGAAGCCCGCGAATACATTGATCTCTATTCCTCGTTGGGAGAACGGGCTGAGGTATTTTTACCCGGTTATGTGTTCGACAACCTCAAAGCATTTGTTCGCCTTTGTTACGAAGAGCCCGTTGATCCATCGCGCCAACAGGCAGAGATTCAAAAGTATTTGCTCAAGTTCAGAGAGGAGATACCGGGTTACTCCGACGTCTCTCTGATGCTTTATCCGCATGAGGACTCCAAGGCGTTTATTTATGGCTCTCTTAAAAAGAAATTTAACCGCCGGTTGAATTATTTTGCTGATTATGACATCATTGATAGCAAGGAGAAAGAGTGGATTCAAAACATATCCAATGTTCATGATTTTTCGGTTGGTACCCCTCCGGTTACCGAACAAACTATAAACTTTTTGGCCCGTGTTATAATTGGCGACGCCCCTTTGGAGCTACGCCGGTTCAGAGACGTGATAGGCGTGATTGGCGATATCGACGAAGCCCATTGGAACTATCTGATGGATACTCTGGAACAAATGATTAACCAGAGTACTCATTACACCACCCTTGCCGAAAAAAACAACTTTTTGCACCGCACCGAATGGGCCGTAAACTTTAAAGGGTTGAATGGTCTTATCCGAAGCGTGGTTTCGGGCAACAGCGATATGGCTGTGGAACTATTTAAGGGTGAGGTGTTTGGCCTTGATTGTGTGAGGGTGGTTGAAGATATTAAAGGAGAAGAGCTTTTTAATCTGATGCAGGAAGACAGTTCTTCTGTTTTTGTGGTGAAGGTGAAACACATGCGCAAAAATATGTTTGCCGGTTCCAAATGGTTTCCTCTGATAGCACGCATCGTGGTGGTGGACGACTCACCCGAGTCGCAGGCATCGAATACCTGCCTGGTATTCAGTTTTCACAACGGTATTATCAATACGCTTAACAAGGTTCACACCAAGAAGCTGGGTGCCCCGGCCAATACCCAACTCAATCTGAGGCTGATACTGGAGAATGTGAACAGCAAAAATCTTAATGAGTTTAAGGTGCTGCTGGATAAAAAGATAGCCTATTACAACGAGGAGTTGGATGAGCTTAAAAAGGAGCAGTTGGGGCAAACCGGCGACATCATTAAGAACATCAATCTTTACAAGTTCGATTCCTTTACGCGTCAGATATTGAAGGATCGTTATTCGCTGGCCCGGTTTCGCGATTTCATTCAGTTTATTCAAAACTGTGCGGCTCCCGATAAACGCCGAAAGCAGAACGATGGGCTCATAAACCAGTTTGAAGCCCGCATACGCAAATATTTTTACTCTGATACGCCGGCTGTTCAAATAGCTACCATCCTCGAAGGTGGTGGACGCAATCAAATCAGGACCTATGGCGAGTATCTGCTTCAGCGATCCATAAAGCCCATCGACGATAAAATTGTAGAGCGGTGCAAGACCATCATCAATTTTATCCCCGACAGCTACAAACGTACTCTCCACAATCATTTCCATAAAAACTTTGGTGTAAATCTGTTGTTAGAGAAATATCAGAAATACATTGCCAAGGTGGATAACGAATCGGACAATAAAGGCCGGTTCCGTAATGTCCTCATCGACCTGGGTGTTTACAAGGATTATGAAAAGCTGGGCAGCGATGAGCAAAAAATTATTAAAGAGTTTATCAGCGATTTAGGGAATCTCGAAAAGACCTCCATTGCCGATGATGTGCAGATGATTGTACGCGATTTGCTCTTCTTCCGCAATCGTTCGTCCCGGCCATACATCATCTACAATAAGGTGCTGGCCTGGGAGTACACCGACCTCTTTGGAGATGATAAGTTTTACATCAACCCATTTGATATAGAGATTGAAAATCTTGATAACCAGAGGATTGATTATGAACGCATTATCACTAAGTTGTCGCGCATTAAAAATACGCTTCAATTGTTCGATGCCTCCGGTAACCTATGGGATCGTTTTTGCGAAAATGTTACCATCATCATCAACGATCCTTCCAATCCTACCGGTTACAGCGACTTTAACAGCGAAAGCCTCATTGCCTTTCTAAGGTTTGTTAACAACAGCAAAATCACCCTGTTATTAGACGAGGCCTACACCGACAGCGTGAAGGTTGAGAACCGCATGTTACCCAAATGGCGTTCCATTTCGCGCTACGTGTTCAACAATGAAAACGTTTACTCCAATATACGGGTGGTTTCGTCGCTCTCCACCACGAAGAACCTGGCGGGATCGGGCGAAAGGCTGGGTGCCCTGGTGGCTACGCCGGCCATGAAGGATGTAATTGATTATGCCCGGCAACGTAATACATCGGTGCGGGGCAACAACAGCTCTCTTTACTTTTTAAACAGCGTGCTGGATACGGCACTTATGGCCAGGCAACTGAAGGATAAGATGGAGTCGGAGTTGCCCAGGAATGCCTCGCGTAGTAAGATACGCGAGATGATTGAGCAGTTTGTTGTGTTAGCTACACAAAAAGATGGCACCGCCAAAACGCCTACAGGCGAGGCCATCGTGTCGGGTTTCGAGGGAAGTCCGCTGCACCTGTTTCTGTTAGACGAGTTGACAGCTCTTTCCAAACTCGACATTCTGGGGTTACCCGACGACTTTAAATATAAAGAGGTACCTTTCTTTATATACTATTCGGGTGAGTTGGTGAAGGGGCTCAACCATTTTAGGGTGAATAAAAATTTTAGGGACGAATCGAACCGCCGCCTTAAAATGGCCATCAAAGTGGCCGGCGAAGTGATTGAGAGTTTGGGATTAACCGATGTTGAGATCATTCCCTCCGATGGTTCCTATCTGTTTAATCTGAAATTTAGCAGTTTTGGAGCTTTTAACGATCTTGAATATTTTGTGCAACGTATAGCCGAAGAACGCGGTGTATCGGCACTGCCTTACCGCACAGGAGTGGTGCGCTTTTCATTGGGTGGTTTTATTGAAGGCACGGCTAAGAGTTATGAGGTTTTTGAAAAAGAGATGCGTGCCTCCTTCACCTTGTTTCTGAACTATTGGAAAGCTTTTCAGGCGTCGCGGGCGGCCAGCCCCGGATCAGAATCGAATGCATTGGTGGATGCATTGTTACATTCAGCAGGCGATAAGGGGTTTATAGATGCAGTTTTTTCCGACTATGCTCTGGTGCGCACTCTTAAAAAGAAGGTGAATCAGTCGCTGCGGATCAACGAAAACCGTTCGCTCTATCATGCTTCGCCCCAGGTGAGCGGTGTATCCATCACTGCCATAGGGGATTCGAAAAACTCTGTGATAGAGTTTCAGGGCGACGTAGGTGATTGTCGCGATGTGGAGGAGTTTATCAGAAGCAGAGCATTTACCAAGATTTACGAGAATCTGCTTCCTCAAATCTATAAAAACATTCCCCAACTGCGTCATCTTAACTTCAACATTGTGGCCTCGCGCTTTAGCAAGGCCACCATTCTGAAGTACATCAACAACAAGAAGACTTTTCATCCCAACCATTTTGTGTTAGACGATCCCGAGGAGAAAAACATCATGCGTGAAATCCTCATAGAGATGGAACGGCTGATGTTCTCGGATACCAAGATGAAGATTCTTACGCTTCAGGCCAGTGGCGATTACCATATGGACGTGGCCCGGCTGGAAGGTGTTAACGTGGTGTTGAAGAAGCATATACAGGAGATATTGCTGCATTTTAATCTGCCTTTTGCACAACCCGGGATTGAACCCAGTCGCCGCGAAATTATCACCACTGCCTGTGAGCTCTTTCAGGAGGTTACCGGCCTCGATCTGAGAGAACTTAACCTGGATAGTTACCTCAATAAATTTATTGAGAGGCTAAGAAACGACGAAGTGTTTGCCGGTATTGGTATCGCATCGCGCAGCCTTGGTTACATATCTAATTTAACAAAGAACCGTGTTTTGGGGAGTGGACTTTCGGTGAGTGATCAGATACTCTATCTGTTTCTGCTGCGCAACGACAACAGCTTCTATAACTTGGTGACTGACAAGCTTAAATACCTGCAGCAAAGGATTGATGCCACTGAGGATGCCGATCTGAAAATATTTACCGAAAACATCCTCACCGAGATACTTCCACAAGAAGTGGAAGATATCATGAAATACATCATTCGTAAAAAGGACATTAAGGTGAATCAGCAGCAGTTGGGTGAGGTGACTCACAAAGTGGTTGGCTTTTTGGTGCTGCTTCAAAATATTACCCGCGGAACCGACTACTACAACAAATATAATCATACCCTGATAAAGGTGGTGGAAACGTACTTTCGCCGACAAAACTCCGATGTTAATGAGTTGATTCAACATGGGGTGACGCTTTACCGCAACTTTAAAATTAAAGATCAGTCGCTCAGGGAATACAACAATGGTTCGCTGCAATGGATCAACGAGGTGATGACCAAATGCGGTGTGGTATCCGTTGAGCAGCCGGTTCAGCGCCACACCCGCATCGCTACCGATGCCAAAAAACGGGAATATCCTTTTCAAAAGATCGATCGCACCGAGGATGAGCCGCTCTATCTTTTAGATATGAACCGAAGCAAGTCGAAAAATGACTATATCAAGGCGCTCTCCACCAAGCCCGACTCTAAATTTTTTGAAAGGCGGGTGGCACGCTTCGTGGCCAACATGGACCCCGACGATTATCGGTGTAAGATTATGCGCAGCGGTGTGGTGAATCAGCTCATTATTTTTCAGAAGGGATATATCAAGTACCTTACCGACTTCTTCCGCCTGGCTCAATACAAAGATGTTTCGCTGGAGGAGGCTGAGACATTTGTACCCGATGCTTTGCTCTTATTGGGTGCCCCCGAAAAGGTGATTTCGTTCCCGCAGGTGGGTTATTTCGACATTAAAGGCCCCCGCGGCAACATTAAAACCCTGGTGACACCTTTGCGTCAGGAGGCCGATTACTTTGGAAATGTGAAGAAGCCCTGGCTCACCATGATGAATGAAAAGGTGAAGGAGATGGGCGGCATTCCAAAGCATGGTTCTCTCTTTGCCATAGAATTAGAGGATGGTTCCATCTTTGTGATAGAGGTGGATGGCGACAGCGGAGTAGGTAAATCGGAGATGATTGCTGCCCTTATTCTCAAATGGTTGCAGCACAACCTGCCGGGCGTGCGTTCGGTGAAGCTCATTGCCGGCGATATGTTTCATGTATTCCGCGACAGGGAAGGAAACCTGTATGGTTTTGGTACCGAAGTGGGCGACTTTTCCCGTGTCACCGACTTCGACCCCGACTTTATAAAGTATTACAAGTATCTCTTCGAGAGCAGCGCCGACAGTAATGTAGAAGACCTAAACTCGCGCAGCACCATAAGCGGGCTTTGTGAGATTCAAATGCCCTATAAGATCGACATTATTTTGAGCGCACACAATTATTCCCGCGAAGAGGCCGGAATTACGCGTGTCAACAACCCGGAGAACTTCCTGCTCTATATCGACTCGCATGGCGAGCGTAAGGAGAAAGCCACCAGCTCGGATGGACCTCATTTCCAGCGTACCCTGCGTCGCTATACCGGGGATAAAAACATTGTGGAGGTGCTGGCGCAACATGGCAACTCTCTCGACGATGTTTTAGATTGGGAACTGGATGCTCTGGACGGGCGATATTATCTGGCTTCATCCTATAAGATGATTGATAAAATTGATGTGGAGAAGATTGTGGGCCAAATGTTTAGTGGGAAAAGTATTCTTCGCGACGGCGAGCAGTGGCAGATTACAGACGTAGCGTTCGACCTCGTGAAAAATCGCTTTGTGGCCACTGTTCAGATTGATGACCGGCTGGATGAGGTGATCATTTCACGTTACATCTTCAGCTCTATATTCGATTCTTTGGCCAGCACGCCCGGCGGACAGCCCTTTGTTGCCAAGGAGGGGCAGATTGAATCCCGTTATCATCTGATTGATGTACTCAGTGGAGGGAAAGATGGAAAGGGAGAGGGAACCAGGGTGCAGTGCGGCATAGTCTCCACAGAGATTGGCAAGAAAGGGAAGGAGATATCGGGTCCGCAAAAGGCTGCACAATCGCTGACAACTCTGATTCGGGAGTTGCGCGCCGGCAGCCACGGAATTAATGAGAAGAAAAACCAGGTACGTCGCATCATCCGCGAAAAGTACGTCCATATTTTTAACAATGGACGCAGCAGCAACGAAATCTGGCGCTACAACTTTTATCTCTATCAGTTGGATAAGATGATGAAGGCACAGTTTGTGCGTATGGACAATCCTGAAGTGCCGGTAGATTTGTCGGGGGTGAATATGTTCTGTCCCAAAGATAAAACAGAGGAGTTCAGTCCGCTGTTGGTCACCCCCAATCTGAATATCGAACTCAACAGTTTTGGAGAGACCAGTAATGAGTTGATGAGCCTGCCCAACTATCCCGATTTCGCACAGGAATTTTTAGAGGGAGCCGGGAAGTTATACATGGCCAAAGGTTACAGCCGGGAAACCATGGTTAATAACATGATTACTCAGCTGCTGCTTATGGACGACTACATTGAGTTCGACGACCTGCTGAAGGGGCGCATCACCGAAAAGGTGAACCGCGAAACCATCGCTGCTGCTAAATATGCGGTGCTGCAGGAACTGGAACGACGCGAAAAAGAGGTGCCAACAGTTTCTGCTGCCAAGCCTAAAACTTCCCCTGCCAAATCAACCGGCGGAAAAAAAGAGGGAGTAGCTAAAAAAGCGAATGGGTCAAAAGAGGATAAAAAGTAAAACAGGTTGCAGTAATTCAGGGTTTCACTTGCAGTGAAGCCCTGATTTTTTTTCAATCGATTTTGATGCCTGGTTGCGTTAATTTAGGCCTACATAATCAAAAATATCTACGAACAGCTAATACCATAATGTCGCACCTCTGGTGCTGCCATCATGTTCTACCATAATGTAGCCCCTCTAGTGCTGCACCCTATAGCCCCAGAGGGGCGGTATTATGGAAGCGCCGTGGGTGCGGCATTATGGAATTGGATTAATATGCATTTTCTGTTTTTGAAACAGGTATGGAATAAAACGCTTATTCTCCCATCTTTGGTCGTTTAAATTGACCTCCACTACAATTTAAAACCATCAAAATAAATTATCTTTACTCCCAACTATATTTTAGCACCTTTGCGACCAATGCTCGTAAGCGTTTGGTATTCTTAACGTATCAAATAATCTGTTACGCTAATTATTATTGCTGGTAATTGTATTAAACTTCATCCATCATGACCCGGATTCTCTCTTTTTCCATTCTTATTTTTGTATTCATTGCTCTTCCCAAATGTGCCGTTACCTACCCCTCGGCAGAGGCCTTTTTACAAAGCAATAACGATCTTATCATAGAGCCCATTGAGGTTGACTCTGCTTTTTCAGACGGCTTTTTACTGTGGGTAAAACAGCCTCTGGACCATAACCATCCCCGGAAGGGATTCTTCAGGCAGCGGGTATGGATTTCGAACAAATCGGCGGATGCTCCGGTGGTGATGATCACAGAAGGATATATGGCCCCCCAAAATTATGTGAGCGAGCTCACACGTTTATTGGATGCCAACCAGGTAATAGTAGAACATCGCTATTTCGACCGGTCGGTGCCCGACTCTATGGATTGGCAATATCTTACCGTTGAGCAGTCTGCCCGCGATCACCACCGTATCATAAAATTACTGAAAAACTATTATCACGGGAAATGGGTCACTACCGGAATAAGTAAAGGCGGCCAGACCGCTCTCATTCATCGTGCGCTTTTTCCCCGAGATGTGGATGTTACGGTAGCCTACGTTGCCCCATTCAATCTGGAGATGGAAGATGAGAGATTGATCACTTTTTTTGAGCAGGCGGGAACGCCTGAACAGCGTCAACATATCCTTGATTTTCAGAGAGAAGTACTGAAACGCCGCGATGAGATGATGCCTCTCTTTAAAAGGGCAGCTGAAAAGAAGGGCTACACCTACCGCATGGGGCTGGAGCGCGCTTTTGAACTGGTAGTGCTGGAGTATCCTTTCAGCCTTTGGCAATGGGGTAGTCCAGTGGATAAGATTCCATCGCCCGATGCCACCACCGCCCAATTGTTTGCACATCTCTATCAGGGAAGCGACCTGGGATATTTCTCCGACCAGGAGTGGGAAAAAATCGCCCCTTTCTTTTATCAGGCTTATGTTGAACTGGGTTACTATCCTTATGTAACCACGGCTTTGAAGCCATATTTACATGAAGTAAAGAAAGATACACTCTCTAATCTTTTCATGGCTCCCAAAGTGGAGCCTATGGTGTTCGATGCCACTGTGGCACAAAACATTTTAACACGCCTTAAAAAGGCCGATCCGCGAATGATTCTTATTGTGGGCGAAAATGATCCCTGGGGCGCTACATCTCTTAATCCCCGGGATTTTAGCCATATGCTTAAGGTTGTTAAACCCGGCGGAAGCCATCGTTCCCGCATTAACAACCTGCCTGATTCATTGCGGCAGCAAGTCGTCGATTCTTTAGATGTTTGGTTAAAGTGATAGTTGTATGGGCTGAAAATTAATCTTACATTTGAGATATCATTTAATTCTGCAATCATCCACGAAATCCTTTCATCATGGCAACCATCAGAGATTTAAAAAAAGATATCAATTACCTCACTTCCGAGATTATTACCGAAGTATATGTGCGCAAAGTGCTGTTTAGCGATGTAAAAGAGAGCGATGTATCAAAAATAATAGGCGATGCTGTCGCATTTCGGAATGACTTGATTGCGCGGGTTAACCACCCCGATGGCAAAGACAATCCCAAATTGGTAAAAGCTCACTACCAAAAGGTCAAAAGGGATATGACCGATCAGTTTTCCGCCATGATCGACAAGGTCAATAAGTTAAAGTAGAACTATCAGGCAAGCGCTTCGTACAGCACCTCCACAGGATGCAACGCTTTTCGTCCGGTCCCATCTTTTATCTGGTGGCGGCACGAAGTACCCGGAGCAGCTAATAAAGTGTCTTTGTCGGCCTTTCGGACAGCCGGGAACAGCACCATCTCGCCAATCTTCATCGACAAACCGTAGTGCTCTTTTTCGTAACCAAAGGAACCGGCCATGCCGCAACATCCCGATGGAATCTCTTTGACCGAGTAGTTTGCGGGCAAAGACATCGTCTTCAGCGTGGGGCCGGTGCTTGCCACTGCTTTTTGATGGCAATGACCCTGCAGTAAGATTTCTTTTTTTTCGCTGGTAAAATCTTTCGCAGTGATATTACCTTTTTCGGCTTCGGCGGCTATAAACTCCTCAAAAAGCAGGGTATTGCCGGCCAGTTTTTGAGCGTCTTCACGAAGTTCTTCCGGCACCAGTTCGGGGTACTCATCCCTAAAGGCCAGGATGGCCGAAGGTTCAATTCCTATCAGCGGTGTTTTTTCGGTAATTATCTCTTTCAGAAGGTTCACATTTCGGGTGGCAATTTTTTTGGATGTCCGTACCAGTCCTTTCGAGAGAAACGTGCGGCCACTCTCGATGTGTTGCGGGATTCTCACCTCATATCCCAGACGGGTGAGCAGCAAAATGGCCTTTATGCCGATGTCGCTCTCGTTGTAGTTGGTGAACTCGTCGTTGAAGAGATACACGCGACCTTTCGTAGCGGATGATGGGGGCGGCAGCTTTTTTCGTGTCCACCGGTTAAGAGTAGTTCGGGAGAGCAGCGGTACGCTACGGGCCGGAGCAAAACCAATGGTTTTCTTCAGTAGGGTGGTGTTCATAAACAGGTTGGCAAGTGGGCGAACCATCATGGCCCATTGGTTGAGCCGCGGCAGATAAGCGATAAGACGTGAGCGCAGCGGGATACCGTGGATGTCGTAGTAATGTTGCAGGAACTCGGCTTTATATTTGGTTATGTCCACGTTGGAGGGACACTCGCTTTTACAGGCCTTGCAGGAGATGCACAAATCGAGGGTGTCGTAAATTTCCTGATGGTCAAAGCGGCTTTTTTTACCGTTTGAGTTATAAAACTCACGCAATACATTGGCGCGGCCCCGGGTGCTCTTGTTCTCGTCGCGGGTAGCCATAAATGTGGGACACATGGTACCGCCAATAATCTCGCTTTTGCGGCAGTCGCCCGAGCCGTTGCATTTATCCAGACTGCGTATAAAGCCTCTGTTTTCCGAGAAACTAAAAAAGGTGTCGGGTTCCGGAGTTACCTTTCCCGGGATAACACGCAGGCTTTCGGTGATGGGTGGTGTATCGGTTATCTTTCCGGGGTTAAAGATGTTTTGCGGGTCCCAGGCTCTTTTTACCGATTTGAGCAGTTGATAGTTGTGCTCACCCAGCATAAATGGGATGAACTTTCCCCTCACTCTGCCGTCGCCGTGCTCGCCGCTCATGGAGCCCTTGTACTTTTTCACCAGTGTGGCCACCTCATTCATCAGGTTGTCGAAAAGGATGACGTCAGCCGGGTCTTTAAAGTTGATGAGGGGACGAAAATGTATTTCTCCGGTGGCAATGTGCGCGTAGAAGACGCTTGTAAGTCCCAGCTTCTTCAAAACTTCTTTTATGTCGGCCACATATTCGGGCAGATAACGGGGGTGCACAGCTGTATCTTCGATGCCGGGAACGCCTTTGCGATCGCCGGGTATGTTGGCCAGTACTCCCAGTCCTGCAGTGCGTAATGCCCACACCCGCTTAATGTTGTCCTCGCCTGTTATCAGCGGAAAGTGGTAACCCAGTCCTGCTGCACGGAAATCCTTCTCTGCGCGTGAGGCCGTCTCTTTTAGTTGTGCTTCGTCATCAAACGCAAATTCAATCATCAGGAGCGCACCGGGGTCACCCTTCACAAAAAACCGGTTCTTTCGCTGTTCAATATTTTGCTTGGTGCATTGCAGGATGGCGTCGTCCATCAACTCTACGGCCGTTGGTTTGTGTTTAAGAGCAATCAGATTGCCCTGCAGCGACTCTTCCAGTGTATTGAAATGGGCACAAAGCAACCCTCTGTGTTGCGGCGGAAGAGGGATGAGATTCAACTTTATCCGATGTGAAAAGGCCAGGGTTCCTTCGGAGCCGGCCAGCATTTTACAAAAGTTGAAGGGTTCACCGCCTGGCGTGAAGAGCTCCGAGTTGAGCAGCGTATCTATGGCGTAGCCCATATTGCGCCGGGTAAGTTCGGGATGGGGAAAATGGGCGTGGATCTCTTTTTGATTCTCCGGATTGGCTAAGATTTCCTGAATATTCCGGTAAATAGCGTTTTCCAGCGGGTTGGAGTTATCACTTAACTTTTGCTGAAACTCCTCTTTGGTCAAGGCTTTAAAGGTGGCCTCCGAGCCGTCGGAAAGGATGGCTTCCACCTCCAGTATATGCTCGCGCACGCTGCCATACACCAGCGAATGCAGTCCACAGGAGTTGTTGCCTAACATGCCGCCAATTACGCAACGGTTGGCGGTGGAGGTCTCGGGGCCAAACTGCAACCCGTGCCCGGCCAGGAAAAGGTTGAGTTCGGCCAGGTTAACGCCCGGCTCTACAATGACATATCTCTTTTCTTTGTTGAACTCCAGGATGCGGTTCATATATTTTGTGGTGTCAACAACAATACCGGGCCCCACCACCTGACCCGCCAGCGAGGTGCCGGCCCCGCGCGGGATGATGGAGGTGTTGTTTTTGCGTGCAAAGGCTATAATATCCTTAATGTCCTCAATGGTTCGCGGACGTGTTACCGCCAAAGGCTTCTCTTTATATTGCGAAGCGTCGGTTGAATAGAGCACCCGGTGTACGTTGTCGGTAAACAAGTCGCCGGTAAGTTGCCCTTTGAGTTGCTTGAAAGTATCTATAGAAATCATAAATCAGAGTTCGAAAAATTAACGGCTAAAGTTAGGAATAGTTTGAGATAAAGCTTTGATATCCGGGTAAAAAAATGGTAACCACCAAGCCACGAAGACACGAAGACACGAAGGGTAAGCACATGATATATTTTTTAGAGCATATTTTGTAAAAGTAGATTTTGTAAATAAGACAATTCTCAATTATTCAGGCGTTTTTTTGCCGCGGAGCGGTAAAAGAGCGGTAACACAACAATTGGTGGGGTCAGATAAGGTTAAGCCGCAGAGCGGCGAAAGAAAAAAAGCCACTGATTTTGGTAAAAAACTAAGTCCCGCATTCGCGGGAAGCGCTATTACACAAAGTGCGCCGCTTTGCGGTTGATTGACGACATGGTCGCCAATTTCTTTAAGCCAAAAGAAACGTTTTGGGCTGATGGAAGTCACCTTATTTTTGTTTTTAAACCTTAGTAGAATGGATACAGGATATGAGGCCCGACCTTATTACCTTATTTTATTATGAGAATTGAATAGAACAATCAACATGATGTAATCTTAAGAAAATATTTGACCAAACAGTAACATTTTTCAACATAATCTCGTAAAACTTATATTAAAGTGACATAATTACCCAATGATATGACTCCTCTATTTAAAATAGAGTGAAATGAAACCCAAACCGTAATTCATGAGAAAGTTATACCCTGCTTTTATCCCGGTTTTTCTCAACTACAAGTTCGACGAATCTTTTTTAAAAAAAGTGATATGAGGCGGTATTGGTTATTATTCCTGCTTTGTGTTATAACTGCGCCTTCCAGGGCACAGTATAGCAGTAATTTAATGTTTGGGATTAAGGCCGGAGTTGCAAGCTCGTTAATATCTGAATTGTCGCCCATTTTTGTGAGCGAAGATTATTATTCGGGATACTCATTCGAGGAAAATAAATTAATAAAACCCACAGCCCTGTTGTTTATGAATTATCGAATTGACCCTTCACCTATTGCATTAGAGGGGCAGGTGAGTTACTATCAGCAGGCCACTGATTTGATTTATAGCGACATTAAAGATTTCACCTACACTGCAAAATTTCAGTATCACTATTTGGGAGTGGGCGCCTACATTAAAACCAACGTTGTTAAGGGGTTTAACGTGGGTGTTGGCTTGCGCATGGGCATTAACTTATCGCCCGAAAATCTCACCTACACGTCGAATGCATCTGAAATAAGTTGGGGCGATAATGACGTGCCGCCCTCCGATAGTGAGACGCAATTAGAGTTGCGCAGTGTGGTTAAAGGGCTGAACTCTACCGATCTTGGCTTCATAGCGAGTTATGAGTTCGGGAGGGGGCTGAGTGTTGATATCAGTTATTATAAAGGGCTGAACGACATGGTTGAGACATTGGTTAACCGCCATGATTTTATCAATCCAACAAATAAGGCCTCGTCGTTTCAACTTACGGTGGGGTATGCTATTATGATGGATAAAAACAAAAATGACAAACGAACGCGACGATGAAGACTACCGTAATCAACAAATGACAAAAGACAAATGACAAATAATTTTCAAAAATCAATTAATCAATTGCCAAACGCCCCCTCAGCATTCGGGCAAGCTTGTGAAAACATTTTCAAACGTCCTTATTTGGTTTGGGATTTTCGTTCTCCTTGCTGTTCCCGAGGAATCGGGATTGTCTTTTGTTATGTTTACTCCGGCTGCTGCCTGATGTCTTTTAATGCCTGGTCTTCGCACAAACAGTTTTTGCTAAAAAGCACAAAAATACCAGTATCATGTCAAGCATAATCTGTAGCATTGGTTTTGCATGCGGGCTGGGCTCTCCCCCTTGGGGGAGCCGGAGGGGTGACGGCAGAGGGAGGCAATTTTTGCTTGACACAACGCTAGTAACAGGCATACTGACAGCCTTAATGTTTGCAGGCACCGGCCTTACCCGGGCTCAATACCACGATGAGCTTATGTTTGGTTTGCGTATTGGTGGCAGTTACAGTACGGTAACCAACTTAACCAACGTGTTGATTAACGATGAGAATAAGCCCATGTACGAGTTTTCGGAAAAGACAACCTACACACCGGCTGTGTCGCTTTTTAGTCATTATCGCTTTAAAGATACCCAAATAGCCCTTGAGGGCGCATTAAACTACAACCAGATAGCCGTTGATGTGGATAAAAACTCACTGGTTTCAGCATCTAAAGAGACCTTTAACTTTCAATATCAATACCTGGGATTTGGCTTATATACGAAGGTTTATTTGTACCGGGGGCTTATGGTAGGTGTGGGCACCAACGTGGGCACCTGTTTAAACAGTTCATCGGGCATAGCTTATCAATCCTCAACCGGTTCGATGGCGCAGGATTTACAGAGCGAGGAGCACATACGGCAAGCTTTAAAAGGGCGGGCAAATGTAACCGGCGGAGCTGTGTTGGGCTACGAGTTCAGGTTTGGATTGAGTGTGCAGGCATCTTATTTATATGGTTTTACCGATTTGGTTGAGACAGGGGTAAATCCCTATAAGTTTAGCGAAGTGAGAAACAATGCCCGATCGTTGCAGGTTGCTGTTAGTTGGGCAGTGAGTCGAAAAGGGTTTTATTAGTAGGTGGTGGCTACAAGAAAACGTCACCTGTAGTAAGAGCTGAAACCAAAGCCCTCGCTTGTGGTGGAATGGTGTTGGCTTAAGGATTTGGATACATGACCGTAAACAGATTTCTCCCTACGGTCGAAAAGACAGGACTGTCGGGATATATGGGGGAGGAGTGGAGAGGATAAAAATGGCAGCTGCCATTTTTATCCCCTCCACTCCTCCCCCCATTCGACACAAATGCGTTGTCTTTTCGAACCCTTTAGGGTGAGAAATCTATTTACAATAAATACATTACAATAGCCGGACATCAGCAATAAAACAGTAGATCACCAAAGCACTAAAAAACAAATAACTTATGCGACCAATAATCATATTTTTAATTTTTTTAGTACCCCTCCTGGGTTGGGCACAAAGCCCCGGTGGTGTGGCAGCTCCTGTATTGTGGGTTAAACCCCTCTCGGTTCAGGAGGTTAAGGGCAGCGAAATCAATCACAACGCGGTTGGGACCTACGATGAGATACGAAAAACAATGGTTTTGCCCGCTCAAAAATCATTGCTGGCGGGGGTAACCTTTTTTTGTGTCTCTATGTCCGACACTATTAATGAGCAGGCTTTGTGGCGCATAGGCACCGACAGTGCCACCCATGTAGTGATGACCAACTGCCGCATGGCCGGTTTGGATGAATTCAAATACATCAATTTTCAAAATAAACCATCGGCCATTCCTCAAATATCAACCTATTGCCGGAAACGGGCATTGACCGATACCTTAAACGAAAAAACGTTTGTTCATATCGGCACCATTGGTAAAGACAAAATTCCGGTGCACGATTTTAAAGGCGCGTTGCCCGAATACGTGTTGTACAATAGGGTGTTGTCGTTACAGGAGCGACTGCGGGTTGAGAGTTATCTGGCTATTAAATATGGCATTTCGCTTAGCCAAGCCTACCCCACCTCCTACTTAGATGCCCGGGGCAAAACTATATGGGATGCCAAAAGATTTGGCTCTTATTCTGGTTCAATAGCCGGCATTGGCCGCGATGATTTGTCAGGTCTGATGCAGCCTAAATCGGGAAGCTCCGAGACACCTCAGATGCTTGAGATTGAAGCCGCAGAGTTGGCAGACCAGGATTTTTTGATTTGGGGAGACAATCAACAGCCTTTGACCTTTGTTCGAAAGCGAGGGGAAATTACAAAGCTCCAACGGGGATGGGTAGCTGCCGCAACAGGCCATTTTAAAGATAAGTCCACAAACGTAAGCTTCCAGGACAACTACTTTGAGGAGATGCATCCGCTGGCAAAGGACGAAATATACTGGCTGGCCATCGACGATAGCGGCAAAGGAACTTATCCCATTGGGCAATCGAGGTACTTTGCCAACCAATCTAAAATTACAGGCACACAAAAGTTCGTGGGCATACCGTGGGATTTGAATGGGAATGGACATGATTACTTTACCCTAATGGCAGCCCCCGGGATGTTTGCCGCCATCGATATTGTTTCCCCCATTTGCAGCACCAATCAACAGGGAGGAGTAACTGCGGAATTGGTTGGAGGGGTAGCCCCGTTTCAAGTGCAATTGATAAAAGAGGGAGCGGTGATTACCAGGGAAAACGCCGAGCGGCGAATTTTCGCGTTTAGGGGTTTGGCACAGGGGTCTTACCAATTGCTGGTTAGCGATGCACAAAACAGAACTTATAAACAGGAGTTTTTGTTGGCCAATGCCGATATGGAACAGCTTGCCACGTTCGAACCTGTTTTCTTGAAAAGCGGCTCATCGCTGACGCTGGATGGTTCCAAAGGATTGGGCTCACTATCGGATTACTTTTTCGATTGGCAAAAACCCAATGGCGAATCGGCTAACACCCCAATGCTATCAGCCGATGAGGCCGGGATATATCTGTTGTCGGTAACCAATGGCGAGGGATGCAGCACCCTTCGCGAGGCAGAGGTGTGCATGCTGCCCGATGAATTTTTAAAGTATGTGGAGATTTCTCCCAATCCAGCGGCGCAAAAGGTAGCCACTTTAAAGGTGCAATTGGTTCAAACAGGCGCAATAAAGGTTTACATAACCTCACCCACCGGTCGGGTGGTAAGTATTGAGAAGTTTTCGGGAAACAACTATTATTCAATAACGTGCCAATTTCCTGAAAAAGGGATGTGGCTGGTGACGGTGGAGAGCAGTGGGGAGAGGAGGACGATTAAGGTGGTGGCTGATTAACAGACCTTACGGGCAAATCTGCGGCTTTTATATTTTAATGCCTGCGTCCACCTAAAAAGTAAAATACCCCTCATCAAAGGGATATGGTAGTGCAGGATATTGTGAACATGGTGAAAAAAGGTAACCACAAAGGACACAATGATGGCACAAAGGATACAAAGAACCTGAGCCGTAACAAGCCGGTAAACCCCATCGGAGGGGTAAGGACCTTTGTCACCCATTATGGGATTGACGGGCCGGAGGCGTGGTTGATTGAACCCCCGCCACCCCTGAAAAAATAAAAATGACTAAAATATGCCACTTTATAAAATATAGATTTCTCCCTGCCTGCCGAAGGCACGTAGGCAGGGAGAAACCTATGTAAAATAAGTATTTTACAATATTCTGTCATTGGTAACCGCGAGGTATCGGAGGAATCTGCTAATATTTAACTGATCAATGATGTTAAGTAGTATTTAAAAATTTATAGCGATGCAACATAAAGCCACCCTCTTCATCTTATCCGTTTTGCTCATGCTGGTTGCATGCCGGCACAAGCCGCATCAAACGGATGAAAAGCCACTTCAAATGGAGGTGACTGAACCATTGGTGGGTTTAAAGGATTCTATCAAACACGATACCACTACGGGTAGCAGGCATCAGATTAAAGCAGCTGCCGAAACCACCATAAAACCTGTGGCTTTAAAGACAGCCAACAAGCCGGTCAGCAAGCGTTTTACGCCACAACGCGATGACACTTTACAAGTGATGCGCGCCAGGCTGTACGTGCCAAAGGGCAGTTTGGAGCGAAATAAAACCCTTTCGGTTACCGCTTTAAAAGCGAGTGAACTTCCCATGTTGCCGCAGGGTATGGTTAACGTGACCGACAGTGCGGCGGGATTTCGGTTTTTGCCGCATGGCGAACACTTTAAAAAGCTGGCAGCCAAAGTGGTTATCCCTTTCGATACCACCCTTATACCGCCCGGCTATACCACCAAAGACATCCGCACCTATTATTACGATGAGACCCGAAAACAATGGACGGCGCTGGCAACCGATACCGTTTGCGAAAACGATGGGCTGGCATTGGCTTACACCACCCATTTTACCGATATGATTAACGGTATCATCAAGGTACCCGAATCTCCCGAGACGCAAGGTTATGCGCCCAATAGCATCACCGACATAAAGGCCGCCAATCCGGCCACCGGCATCATGGCCATGTCTCCGGCATCCGCATCGCAAAGCGGAGCGGTAAATATGAGTTATCCATTTAATCTGCCTGCCGGGCGAAAAGGAATGCAACCCTCGCTGGGCCTGCAGTACAGCAGCGAAGACCAGGTGGGATGGGTGGGTTACGGCTGGTCGCTCTCCCTGCCCACCATCGACATTGAAACCCGCTGGGGTGTTCCCTTGTTTAATGAAACTTTGGAATCGGAGAGTTATTTGGTGATGGGCGAGCAGCTGACGGCACAGGCGCATCGTACGCCCAATGTAGCCCGTACCGCCGAAAAGCAGTTTTACCCGCGTGTGGAGGGCAGCTTCTCACGCATCATCAGGCATGGCGATAGCCCAAAAAACTATTGGTGGCAGGTGACCGACAAGAGTGGTACCATGCACTTTTTTGGCGGTCGAAACGATGCGTTGGACGAAAACGCGGTGGTGCGTAATACCGATCAGGATATCGTTCAGTGGACACTTACCGAGACCCGCAACGTGTATGGCGATTTTGTGCGTTACACCTACGAGATGGCTGGCGGAATGCTTTATCCTACCCGGATTAATTATACCGGAAGGGGCGACGATGACGGTTTGTACCGTGTTGAGATTGATCGACACCCCGAGGCCAATATAACCCGTAAGGATCTTACCTCCAATGCCCGCCTGGGTTTTTTGCAGTTCAACAACCAGCAGTTAAACGAGGTTAAAATCTTTTTTAAAGAGGAGCTCCTGCGAAGTTATCAATTGAACTATCAGGAAGGTGCTTTTGGTAAAACACTGCTTGCCGGGGTAACCGAAAAGGATGGTGAAGGCAAGGATTTTAACATCCATACCTTCGACTATTATAACGATGTGGAAAATGGATTGTATGGTAAACCGGAAATATGGAATGCAGGAGATGACCAGTTAAAAAATTACTTTGTGGGTAAAGTAGGTTATACCAGTGATTTGTCAGCCATAAGCGGCGGCTATTCAAGTGGAAGCAGCAGTGGTGGTGGTGTAATAGTTGGTGTTGGATGGGGATCGTCAAAATTTACTGTTAACGCCGGGGTGGTGCTTGTTTATTCTAAAAATGAAAATAAAGGCGTGGTTTCATTGGTTGATATCAATGGAGACGGATTGCCCGATAAAGTATTTATTCAAGGGTCGAGCTTGTATTACCGACCCAATATATCTAAAAATCAAGTGGCAGGAGAAAGATTTGGAGAGAAAGTAAGGATTAGTGGGATGAATCGATTTTCGTACAGCGAATCGAAAGTATCATCGCGAAACATCAATACCGGCATAGGTGTAAATGTATTTAAATCAAAAAACTTTCATCTGGGTGGCGGAATGAGTTACGACAAAGCGAAATCAACAGATGTTATTAAGGTTTATTTATCCGATTTTAATGGCGACGGGTTGGTGGACATCGCCAATAATGGCACCGTATTTTTTAACTATTTAGGTACGGATGGTCATCCGCGCTTTACCCCAACCAGCGCTCCTACACCTAACCCTATTGCAGCGACAGATCTTTCGGGTATTGATGAGGAGTTTATGCCTGATTATGACGCCGAGAGGAAGGAAATGGAAGATGAGCAACCATTAGTTGATGTGGTTCGCGTTTGGAGGGCTCCCTATTCAGGAATAGTAAAGGTTGCCGGAAATGTGGAGCTAACTGCCACTGCTATAGAATGGCAGGATTTTCAAGGCTCACCTGACGGTATTATTGCTTCCATACAACATCAGGGAAGTTTGTTATGGAAAGATTCTATTTTGAATGTTGGAGAAATACTTACCCCACAAATTCAAAACCTGACCGTGCAAGCCGGAGAAATGCTTCTCTTCAGATTGCAATCCCGCTACAGCGGCGCATTGGATGAAGTGAAGTGGAGTCCTGATATAAACTATAGCACCATTTCCGCAGAAGTCGATCAGCTCGATGAAAATGGCATCGACAGATATCGGTATAATGCCGAAACCGATGTTGTGTTCTGTGGACAACCCATTATTACGCTGGCAAACAGCGGTGATGTGAACCTCAGTTTGCCCTATAACAAGCAGGCAACAAGCGACGACGTGGATATAGTGGTACAACAATACAGCACTTTAAATGATGCTGTCACTGAAGTTTACAGGCAAAGATTAGCGGCGGATCAACAAGAAATTAATACTACGAGTTCACTTTCACTCAATATTGCCCCCAATGACACCGTTCAACTCTACTTTACGCTCGAATCGGCAACACAAATTGATTGGTCGAAAATAGTTTGGAAACCTAAAGCGGTTTATTCATCCACGGGTGAGGAATATGATGCTGCGCCGGAAATTCTTGCCATGTACAATAAGCCTGTTCATTCTGCCAAAAGACATAGAATTGATACGCAGAGCGTTGTTGATGATGATGAAGATGTGAAAGCAAAGCCTACAATCGGTTCTGTCGTTTTATCAGACTTGTCTAATCTGCCAGATCCAAATTCACGAATTAGCTCGGATACTACTTTTGCTTATGCATCGTCTATAAGGGCTATTCCATTTTTAAAAATTGGAGAATATGAAAATGAAGATTCTACCTTTACCCATATTCGACTCTCATTACGCGATAGTATCGGTATTTTCCTGAAGTATGAGGATTTTATTAATGGTAAAAATCTTAATGGTGATACTTTGTTAATTGATAGTGTTTATGAAGGGAGAAATGTTTTGGCTACCTATTTTTCATCGTCAGAATTAAATTCGGTGAGCAGCGTTGGGTTAAGATTACTACGTGAAAAGATTGCTGCTATTAGTGATGTTTATCCCAATCCTTTGGATGCAACTCAAACAATTACCATTAATTACACCAAAAGCAATTTGGTTGAATGCGATACGCTCCCTGCAGTGGTTTACAGCGAATTTAACCGTATTGATTTAGGACACTTCTATCGCGGATGGGGTCAGTTTGCCTGGGATGGCAGATTAAAAGATATTATCGATCCTGATAATTTAGAATATGATAAAGCTAAATATGAGGAATTAAATAAGGAGAATGCCAATGACACTGCATTTATTTCAAATCACTTCGGTGATGGTGAGTCTTTGTACATCATGTCTTTTTTTGCCGCGAAAGAACGTTATCAAAGTGTGTCGGAGTATGCTTACATAAGCAATAAACTTCAATCGGCTTCAAGAATTGGAGCATCTGAAATTGTGGTCGATATGATCGATTTTCCAACCAATGGCACCGGATTGGCAGCTCCAGTACAAAAGTCGCGGTCTGTTACTAAAACTATTTCTGCACATGGTTCTTTAGGGTCTTATAGCAATAGCGATATAGAGAGTAAATATACACTGTCGGTTATCGATTTAAATGGCGACCGTTATCCGGACTGGGTAAGTGAGAGCAGTGGCATGGTAAAAACTCAATACACAGCTAATTCAGGTACCTTAAGTTCATTGGTTCCGGTCCATTCCTTTGGGGTTCCTTCATCTTATGGAAAGGCACATGCTGTTGCTTTGGGCAACGACGCTAAGGTTTGGGCTCAGGATAATAAAGGTAAAGGCTCTGCTGCCAGCTCTAAAAAAGCGGCCTTTGGTTGTCAGGAAACCAGCCTTAATCCGAGTATTAGTGGAAATTATGCCCGCAATAAGGACTATACTGAGAAGGATATGGATAGATATGAATGGAGATGGATTGCAAGATATGGTATTTAAAGATGGAACTGTGTTGTTTAATACAGGATATGGGTTTACCGACGAATACACATTTGGACATTCTGCTATTCGGGAAAACACTTCAAACACCTTTGGTGGAGGAGGAGGTGTAAGTGTTCCGATTTCAGGGTATGTAAAAATCAGCGGGGGAATAAGTTTTTCGTCCAACACCACCGATAACGATTTTCAAATTACCGATGTAAATGGCGATGGGTTACCCGACTTGCTTAAAGAAGGAGAGGTAGCCTACAATACCGGCACCGGATTTTCGCCTTTTGTTTCGTGGAAGGATGGTTTCATGGTAAAAAGTAAATCAACTTCCATGTCGGTGAATGGTGATTTAGCCTTTCCGATTGCAATTAGATTCCCTATAGGGTTTATACTAACCATAACACCGAGTGTGGTTGGGTCAAAGACCCAAGGCGTCAGCCGCACCCTCTCGCAAATAATGGATGTGAATGGCGACGGATTCCCCGATTTGGTGGAGTCGGACGACAACAGCAAACTGACCGTGCGCCTAAATAAGATGGGGCGCACCAACCTGCTTAGAACCGTGCATCGCCCTTATGGCGCAACCATGCGCCTAGATTACAAAGACGTGGGCAATACATACAATCTGCCGCACAATAAAACAGTGATGGCCAGTCTGGAAGTAAAAACCAATATGCCCGAAAACGGTGCAACCCGTATGCTCACCACTTTCGATTACGAAGACGGTTATTACGACCGCTACGAGCGCGATTTCTTTGGATTTGCCAAAGTGAAAACCATCCAGATAGACACCGAAAACGATGACACGCCCTATCGCTCGGTGACGCAGCGTTACGACAACCGCTCGTTTATCACCAAAAACAGTTTAAAGAACGAGATATTGGAAGATGCCGACGGCCTGGCTATAAAATCAACCGTCAACAACTATGGGCTTGTTCAGCAACCACACGATGCCAATTCGGTGTTCCCTGCACTCACGCAAAGCGTGGTTGAGATACGCGAACCGGGGAGCAGCGAGGTGTTGCGTACTTCGGAGCACTTTGGCTATGATGCCATCGGTAACATCACCCAATACACCAGCAGCGTGGGCGGCGAAGATATTTCCAGCGAGATATCCTATCATGCCATTGCCGATAAAAACATCCTCAACATCCCCAAAAGCATTGTGGTTAAAACCCTTGATGGCGAAGTGCGCAAGCGCGAAACCGATGTGGACTACATGGGCGAGATTACCCAGATACGGCAATTCAACACCGATTACGAGGCGAAGTACGACTTATCCTACGATACCTACGGAAACCTCACCCGCCTCACGCGCCCCGAAAATCACAAGGGTGAGCGCATGTGGTACAGCTATACCTACGACGATGTGCTTCACTCCTTGGTAACATCAGTGAGCGATGCCTTTGGTTATGCATCATCTACCCAGTACGATTACAAATGGGCGGCTCCCCTCGAAACCATCAACCTGAACGGCCATCCCATGCGATACACCTACGACAACCGGGGGCGCATGACATCCGTAACGGCGCCTTACGAGCTGGATGCCGGCCATCCCCATACCATCGCCTTCGAGTATATTACCGATGCGGCCGTTCCCTATGCCCGCACCTCGCACTACGATGCCCAAACGGGCGGCAACATTGACACCTATACCTTTGTGGATGCCCTGATGCGACCGGTACAGGTGAAAAAAACCAGTGTGGTGTACAATGGCACCGCCGACCAAACGGTGATGACCGTCTCGGGACGGGTGAAGTACGATGCCTTTGGCCGTGCCATAAAAGCTTATCTGCCTTTCGAAGAACCCCTGGACAAAGCCACACAATACAGCATGGCCACCGATGCCGTGGCACCTACCCAAACCGCTTACGATGTGCAGGACCGCACCGTTGAGGTAACCCTGCCCGATGGAGCCACCGCAACCACTGCCTTTACCTTGTTGCAGCGCGGCGGACAAGCCATGCTGGCCGCCACGCTCACCGATGCGCTCGGACGAACTTCTACCTCCTACACCGATGGCAGAGGACGTACCCGCACCACCGTTCAGCGCATAGAGGGCGAAGAGGTGGTGGTGGACTATCGCTACAACCCCATTGGCGAGTTGTTAGAGGTAACCCATCCCAACAATCACAAAACCACTTATACTTACGATAAGCTGGGGCGCAAACTATCGGTGAATCAGCCCGATGCCGGCCTTACTACCTTTGAGTACGACCATGCCAATAACCTGCGCAAAAAGCAAACGCCCAACCTACGGGAAAATATTCAGGAAGGTGGTTATATAACCTACGATTATACCTTTGAGCGGCTCAACGAAATTCTCTATCCTAAAAATATTTACAACCGGGTTACCTATACCTACGGCGAGCCGGGCGCCGACTTTAACCGTGCCGGACGCCTCACCCTGGTGGAAGATGGTAGT
>JACDJA010000578.1_pt1 | contig 40534 bp, 49 predicted proteins | sample 7449241 | NCBI WGS metagenome assembly JACDJA01 (sample SAMN14253289, study PRJNA609438) | sludge metagenome | isolation source: initial anaerobic sludge | collected 2018-12-20 | reverse complement strand
TCGGAACGACCCAACATGAATGCAGTGTTGACTGAACCGGTGGTTGTCGGTTTGCCCCTATGGGGATTGGTCTGGTTTGGATTGGATTTTCAGGAGTCGGTCTTTCCTGATTTGGGATCGTTGACCTCTTTTTTTGCTAAAGAATCAAAGCGACCTGTACATGTTGTAGTTTCTCTTCTCTGTTTTTCAGGTCTGTCAGGCTGTTTTCTTCAGTTTTGGCCATAGGGTTCCCGTTACGTCGGGATTCACGCTTTTTCATATAGGTCTGTTTAACTGTTTTTTGATTTGCTCCTGCGAGTGTTGTTGAGCAATACCTATCCCAATTTTAAGACCGCAAGAAATACTACCTTAACCGCTCTCTAAATAGAAATTGATTCATTAATTTTAGTCCGAATTGAGTTGATGCACAGACTCACGTTGTAGATAATGCAAAAAAAACCAATTTATGAGAAAAATACTACTTGGATTTACAATCCTGATTTTAATGAGTTGCGGAAATAGCAACAAAAATATTCACCAAAATTCAGTGACAAACGAAAATGATTTTGTTTGGGATTTTAGTCAACCGAAAAAATACATTTATACTTATTGGCAGGAAGTTGACGGCACGAATAGTATGGACAAAGATATGCCAGCGGACAAATCAAAAATTATCGGAAACGGATATCTAAATGTTCGAGTTAAAGAAAATAATTTGGCCGATTTAAGTCTGACTGATTTAAAAATGGATATCACTATGTACGAGTATAATGGAAAAGTAAAAGATACAATGTCCAATACAGCACCTGCAAGTGTAATTCATGATATGAAACCAAATAGCACGTTTGGAACCAACAATCATAATTTTATGTTTGATTTAATTTTTCCTTTACCTTCAAAGAAATTAAAGGTTGGCGAAAAGGATAAAATACCAATTGAAATGCCTTTTAATGCAAATGGTTTGAGATTATCCGTCAAAGGATTTAACACACTCGAATTTGTCGGAATGGAAAAATTTGAAGGAAAGGAAGTTGCAATACTTAAAGGGGATATTGATATTTCCAACCTTGAAATCCCAGAAGAATTAGTTGGAACTTACAAAAGTTCATCAATTGGAAAAGGAACTTATTACTTTGATTTAAAAAACCAATATTTTGTTGGTGCCGATATTCAGATGACAATTAAAGTATTAATGGACACGGAAATCGATGAAAAATATGATATGGGAATGTATGCAGATATGCAGAGTGATAATAAATTCAAAATAAGACTTGAGAAAATTGAGCAGTAAGCACTACCTAATAACTAAGCATTCGTGTGGTCGGAACAGCCTGTCCCGTTTTTTCGGGAACCCAACATGAATGCAGTGTTGACTGAACCGATCTTTGTCGGTCAGCACTATGGGGATTGGTCTAGTTTGGGGTGGATTTTCAGGAGTCGGTCTTTCCTGATTTGGGATCGTTGACCTCTTTTTTTGCTAAGGGATCAAAGCGCACTGTACATTTTGTAGTTTCTCTTCTCTGTTTTTCAGGTCTGTCAGGCCGTTTTCCTGCGTTTTGGCCATGGGAATCCCCTTTCGCTGGGATTTGCGTTTTTTATATAGGTCTGTTTATTTATTTTTTGATCTGGTATTGCGAGTCTTGCTAAGCAATACCTATCCAAATTTTAAAGCCGCAAGAAATACTGCCTTAACCGCTCTCTAAATAGCAATTGATTCATTAATTTTAGTCCGAATTGAGTTGATGCACAGACTCACGTTGTACGCAAGCTAAAAAAACCAATCTCACCCAATAATAATGACATTAACTGAATATGTAAAGAAAAGAAATGGTGTGCCGATTGGCAGTTCCAAATCGTTGAGAAATAATCTGTATCGCTCATTAGGAGCAAAAAATTTCTCTACATTCTGGAATTGTTGGAATCCAATTTTCGGATACTATTTGGGCAAATTTATTTTCAAACCACTAAAGAGAATTATCCCTATTGGACTTGCTTTATTATTTACATTCATATTTTGTGGAATGATTCACGATGCGGTCACCACCATTTTTAGAGGGAAAATATCTTTATTCTTTACAATTTGGTTTTTGATGATGGGAATTGCAGTTTTAATAACCAAATATTTTAATCATAATTTTAACAAGCAAATATGGATTTTTCGCGCATCAGTTAATTTAAGTATAATAGGCTTGTGTTTTTTATTGACAATTTATCTGACAAGATTACGAAGCGGAATATGAAAACAGAAACATTTTGAAATTAAATATATCTAATTATTGAAAGTTCGCCTGAAGAAAAAGCCTGCGTACAACAATGTATCCTTGGAAAAGCACTAATCCAGTTCATCAAAAAAAATATTTTTTTTTAATTATCTCATGAATAATTTACGCGCAACCTTGATTATTATTGATTTGACGTTCTTTCCCAGATGCCTGCGATAATAGGCCTGCATTATCATATCTGTCCGGATGGCCTGCCAAGATGCCTCTATAAAATAACTGCGAATCAATCGATGGGCGAGCATGGTGATCCCCGTGCTCTTTTGTCTGTCCCAGCTTTGGTGGAGGTCCGGTGCCAGACCCACATAGCCCACCAGATGTTTTATGCTGTTGAAGCGCCGCAGATCGCCAAGCTCGCAGATGATACCGACCATCGTATACGAGACCGTTGCCAACAATATAAAATCTAAAAACTATGAAACATCTAATCTTTTTTTCAATAGCATTTATACTCTTGGTGTCGTGTCAGCCGTCCGATTCTGAACCATATTATAATTTCACCAACTCCGATTATCAATTTATTCCAGAACCATATCAAGTAATTGGGAAAACATTTATTTTCAAAAATGCTCAAAATGAAGAGGTGAAAATCAAACCCTTATTCTACACTTTGAATAAAGAATTCGAAAGTGGATATGGATTTGGACAACCTACCCGAACTGAAAGCTATTATTATGATGACCTGTGGATAGAAATTGACCTTTTAAACATAGAAATACCTAATGAGCCAGATGGATATTGTGAAAGAATTTATATTCACATCAATAAATCTCCATATAAAGGTTTATTCGTTGACTTACAAATACCAAGTTATAATGAACCCTTTTGCTCTGGTGTAGGATTCAAGGAGTTTTCACCATTTGAAGGTTTAACACAAATGATAGTAAACAATAAAACTTACTCGAAGGTAAAAACAATTACAACAAACGAGTATTTTACATTATATACCAACTCCCATATTGACAAAGTGTATTACGATATGGATGATGGAATTATTGGGTTTGATGACACCCAAAACAATAAAGAGTTCCGATTGGTAAGTGAGTAAAATACTGTTGCCAACAAAATAAACGCACTAGCGGGCAAGTGCAAAGCCCGAAAGTAATTTTGTATAGGTCTGTTTATTCGTTTCTTGATATACTCCTGCGAGTCTTGCCAAGCTATACCTATCCAAATTTTGAGGCCGCAAGAAATACTGCCTTAAGCGCTCCCTAAATAGCAATTGATTCATTAATTTTAGTCCGAATTGGCCTGAAACACAGACTCTCCTTGGGGGCCAGCAGAAAAAAACGAGAAACAACCTGCATTTTAGGGATCGACTGCTTTTTTATTAATTATTTGAAAATGGAAAATAACAAGGAATTCGAGAAAGCAATCCATAGTTTTCCGATCGAAATAAAGGAAATTGCCAGGCAAACGCGAAACCTAATATATAAAGTGTTTCCCGAAGTGGTAGAAGTGGTTTGGATTAGGCAAAAAAATACTGGATTTGGAACTGGGCCCAAGAAAAAAACTGAACATTTTTGTTGGATAATGCCAGCAACAAACCACGTGAATTTAGGATTTAACTATGGTGCAGAACTTCCGGACCCGCAAAATTTACTCGAGGGAACGGGAAAATTGTTTAGACATTACAAGGTGAAATCGGTTGCGGATTTATCAAATCCCGATTTGATTAAACTTTTGAAATATGCCACTACCTACCGAGTGCCATCAATAAACAAACAATGAAAAAAGTTGCAGATGATACTCAACCGAAAGCCTACAATTAACCAAATAACAATTATGAAATGAAACTATTGACAACGGCAGACAATATATTCGCACAAATTAGCGACAAGAACACCAAACTGGGGGATTTGCGGAAAATGGCAAAGGAGATAAAAAAAGACCATAACTTGGCCATGGAACTTTGGTCATCCAAACTCTTCTTTCCCCGTCAATTGGCAATCTTGATTTTGGACAAGAAACTGCTAACGGAAGAAATGATTGACAAATTAGTTGAAGACATTAACCAGCATAGCGAAAAGGAAAAACTTCAACTTATGGATTGGCTAATGGCAAACCAACTTACCAAAGACAAAAGGACAATTGCTTTGATAGAAAGTTGGAAAGACAATCAAGCTTCTCTTAAAAGACGAATTTATTGGTATTATCAAGGTCGTTTACGTTGGACGGGTAAAATGCAGCCGAATAGTGAAGAATTATTATCAACTATCGAAAGACAAATTGAGAACGAAGCACCGGAAGTGCAATGGGCAATGAATTTTACAACAGGATGGATTGGTGTTTATGAAAAAAAGTATCGTAATAGGTGTATTGCACTTGGAGAAAAAACAGGTCTATATAAAGGCAAAATGGTTTCCAAAGGCTGCACCCCTGGATATTTACCCGAATTTATTGCGATTGAAAGCAACAAAAGAAATTTATAAATAGATTGGAAAAATACCACGGTCAGCATCGGCAGCTTGTAAGAGGTATAAGCATAATGCGCGCCAAGGGCTAGATTTTGAGCCAATGGAATATTGACATACACAGAAATAAATCGGATGGTAAGTGCGTCTAACTTCGCAGGTAATAGACTAGGTCAAAAAATCGAATATTATGAACGAACAAGTAACAAAATACATTTCCGAAGCACCCGAAGAACAAGGTAAAATTATGGAAAAAATCAGAACGATTATCCACCGAGAAGTTCCTTCGGCAACTGAAAATTTTAAATGGAGCCGACCTGTTTTTTCAACCGACACAGACTTTGCTTATTTTAAATCATCAAAAGCATATCTCACGTTTGGGGTTTTTAAATATGACAAGATAAAAGAGGAGGCACATCTTTTAGAGGGAACAGGTAAAGATATGCGCCACGTAAAAATCAAGAAATTAGACGACTTGCGACCGGAAGTCATCAAAAAGTGGATTCAACAGATAACTAAATAACCATATCCATCTTTTATTGCCTTTCTAATTCCTTATGCCAGTCTATTGCTTTGTACAAACAGATAACTTAACGGTGATGAACCGAAGTAAAATCCTTCAAATTGATCAATTTGAATTGAAACCAGAAGACCTGGGATTTAAAAACAACTTGGATATCATCAACCCTATTTGACATTGCCCACGGTTATGAAAAAAAATCAAGCACAAATTTTATTTACCTTTTTAACGATTTCCCTAAGTGGAATAGCTCAAAACACGTCGTTTTTTAATGCTGATGGCTATTTTTCCATTGGAACGCAATCGAATAGAACAGCATCCATAACCCTAATCGATATCGACAAGGACGGAAATTTGGATGCACTTGTTGCAAACGGAAGGCATTGGGCCGAACAAAATTATATTTACTACAATGACGGAAAGGGTGGTTTTAGATTGGCCCAACCTATCGGAAAATTTCTTGATGCTTCCTATTCTATAAAAAGTGCCGATTTTAACAATGATGGATTTTTGGATATAGCCGTAGCCAATGACAACACCGCGAATAAAATTTATTTTGGTTCTGCCAATCAAAATTTTGATAAAGAAATGTCTTTTGGCTCGATATCACCTTCACGAAATCTTGAAATTGCAGATATTGACAATGATGGCCATATTGACCTAATACTCTCAAATAGAAATGCCAAAAACGAAATATACTTAAACGATGGACAGGGCAATTTTAAAAAACCCATCACTTTCGGAAACGCGACCGACCAAACAATCCAAACGAAAATAGCAGATATAAACAATGACGGATTTTTGGACGTGGTAACAGCAGAAAGACAGAATAAAAATAAAGTGTATCTAAATGATGGAAAACAGGGTTTTTCAAAAGTAATAGAATTTGGCAATGAAAAAGATGAAACCCGATCTATTGACCTGGGAGATTTTGACCAGGATGGGTTTTTGGATGTTGTGGCAGGAAATTTAGGCTCAAAAAACAAAATTTATTTTGGCGACAAAGATTTGACTTTTAATCGAGTTTTTGATTTCAAAGCAGAACGCATGACTTCATCGATTAAAGTCGCTGATTTAAACCTAGATGGATATTTGGACGTTGTTGAGGGAAATTCCGAAGACCGAAATTATGTTTATTTAGGACAAAAAAATGGAACGTTTAAAGAAATCGGTTTGGGAGAGGATTCAAAAGACGATACTTATAACATAGAAATAGGCGATTTAGACAACGATGGGTTCCCCGATATTGTGGAATCAAATTCCGGAACTTTGAATTTATATTACAGAACCCGGAAGAAATAACTGTAGGCATTAAGCAAGCATTCCTGCGATAAATCGAGGGAGGCCCTGGATAAATAAGTAAATGCTAAATCTGTTAGCAATTGTGATTTTTTTTCGATGCTACCCGCCTCCCACACCGCCTAACGGGAAAACTTAAAACGAGAGCAAACATTAACCACAATTGCGCCGCAAGTCTAAAAACGCGAGACAAATCCAAAATCTTTATCATGGAAAAAATAAGCAGGGAATTCAATATTGGAATTGCAAGGGACAAGGCTTTCCAAAAATTCTTAAATGAACTCAATGCCTGGTGGCCCAAGGAATACACCTGGTCGCAGGACAAGTTGGTGGAAATAAAAATCGATGGACAAAAAGACGGCCTCTGTACCGAAATGGGCCCCTTTGGTTTTCGCTGTGATTGGGGGCGCGTAACCGAGCTGGTGGAGAACGAAAGATTAAAATTGAAGTGGCAGATAGGCCCCCATCGCGAACCGGTTCCCGATCCGGAAAAGGCGAGCGAGATAGAAATGGTATTTTCAAAAAATGGGAAAGGGACCAAGGTGTATTTTGAACACCGAGATTTTGAAAACCACGGCAAGGGAGCAGAAGCATATCGCGAAATGATGGCTGGCACACAGGGCTGGGACTATATTTTGGACACCTATAAAAAATTCTGCGAGGGATAATGAAATAAACTTGGTACGTGCAGATTATGTTTTGTTCCTGGCCACGCAGGGGTATATAGCCGGAATAATTTATCTAAATTACCATCATCCCAATTATTCCCAAAATCTATCACAACCCCAATCCCCCATTTTTTCGTAACTTAACCCATTACTTTAAATTTTTGTATTATGAAAAAATTGGTGTTTTTACTTGTGTTTGTATTTGGATTTTCGGCTTTTTCACAAAACAAAATCCTTCCCAAGGACATACAGATTAAGACCGCCGTCCTGGCCGCCCCCGAAATGTATCGCGATGATGCCACTGTCCTGGGCTATGATTCCGAAGGGAAACTCGTTACCCTGCGCGAGGGCAACAACGGAATGGTTTGCCTGGCAGATGATCCCAACAAGGAAGGCATTAGCGTGGCCTGCTACGGCGCCGAACTGGAACCCTTTATGGCCCGGGGACGCGAATTGATTTCCGAAGGCAAATCGGAGGCGGAGAAGCGCGAGATCCGCAAGGAAGAAATAGAGGCCGGAACCTTAAAAATGCCCGCGGAGCCGGCAATGGTTTACGTATTGGCAGCAGAAGACAGCGATCTGGACCCCGCCTCCGGCGAACTGAAAAAGAGCAAGATAAGATATGTGCTCTATAAACCCTACATGACGGGAGCAAGCACCGGCCTGCCCACCAAACCCCAAACCCCGGGAATGCCCTGGTTAATGGATGCCGGTACGCACCGTTCGCATATTATGATTACCCCCGCAAATTGATTGCAAGAGTCTAGAATCAAGGACCTTTGTATTCTTGGGGAGACCTACCTGCGTGCCTCGGTAGGCGGGCGTGAGAGTGGTAGGACTAGGTTATTGTATGTCTAATTTATAACGAATCCTATTCGTCTCATGTCCAAAAGTCGCCCGTCCAAAAGTCGCCTGTCAAAAAGTCCTGCGTCTATAAATTAGGTCGTTGAAGTTCGATATTTTAAAAATATAGGTGCCATTTAAATCAAACGAAAGCTCCCGATTTTGTCGGGGGTAAAACTGGGGTTTGCTTTTAGGAAATCTTTCATCGCCTCGATAGCTCTTCTGTCGTGTTGTTTTCGGTTTTTCCCATAGTTCTTGGAAACTCCTTGGGTTGTTACAAAACTCACTCTATAGGTTTTTTCCATACCAAGGTGCGAACCGTTATGGTAAATTTCCTGAATGCGATGTCCCTTCGGGTTTTCCATTCGCATATTTATTTGAAGGCCAAACACCCGTTTTACATACCCACCCATTTGTCCAAAAGGATCTTTGCTAAAAGTACTTTCCAGGTTTGCCTCTAACATTTCCTGTATTTCGGCACCCGAAAGTTCTACGGTGGAAACGGGAGGATTCATAGGGACCATGTTGTAAAGGTCGTTTTCGATGATGTTTCCTACGCCTATGGGTGCCCCGTACCGCCACCCGTTGGAAAATGCTATTTCTGTCTTTGTTACATAAGCTATCGCCCTTAAGAGCAGATTGTCCATTGTTGAGTTTATGGTGTTATAACGGTGCAATATCTCCTCGGTCTTGCCTACCACGGTGCTTCTCAATTCCACATAAGGCTTCAAAGCTCTTTCTGCCAGTTGATCTACTTCGGTATTTTTAGGTAGCGAGCTGTCTATTTTTACCAGTTCATAATTGTAATCCACCATTTTATTTTCCTCAATTTGAAGGGTGAACTTTCCTAAAAATGCTCCGTGGCAACCACACTGTATTATTGGGGTGCCATTGATTATAACCGGGCTATAGAGCCGGTTGTGGGTGTGCGCACTTAAACATAAATCAATGCCCTCCACCTGTTTTAAAAGCGCAGAGTCTTGCGGAAATCCGTTATGGGAAAGCAGGACGATAAGGTTTGCTCCCTCGGCTTTCAGTTGGTTCACGTAGTGGGGAATTTCCTCAGCTCCCGAGGTAAAACGAAGGTCTTTGCTCATTTTCTCGGGCATTACCTTGTCTATGATCATGGCGCAAATGCCAATAACCCCGATTTTAAGACCTTGTTTTTCGTACATTGCCGTTGGCCGTAAAAAAAGTGAACCGTCTTCCTTAAAGACATTGCATCCCAATACAGGAAAATTCAATTGGTCGCTGATTTCCTTTAAGCGCTCGGGTCCATATCCAAAATCCCAATGCCCAACCATGGCATCGGGTCGTAGCGCATTTAAGATGGGAACGACCACTTCGCCTTTAGAATCAACCACCGGTTTGGTGCCGTGAAACGTGTCGCCACCGTCAAAGAGAAGGGTATTGGCATTTTCTGTTCTAATGCGGTCAACCAGTCCGGCAATTCGGGCATAACCCCCCACGGTTTCCACTACCTCGCCGGTTTTGTCATAAAACAATTCGGGATGCGGCGCCAAATAGCCGTGAACGTCGTTGATATATAAAATATTCACTTCCATGGTTTTACTGTTTTTTGATATTTATTATTCTTTCTAAAGGGACGAAAAATTTAGTGAATTCCCGTCCCATTTCAGAAAAAATACTATTTCAGACCGGTGAGAAATTTTTTAAACTCCTTGCTGTTATAATCTGCCATACCCTTATGGGTCAGGGCCAAATTTCCATCGGCATCGATAACATAGGTGGTGGGAATGGCAGAAGATTCGTACATTCTGGGTAAACTTCCCGCTAGGGCATAAATGGGAAGGTTATAGCCTTTGCGCGTGTCAAATGCTTTTGCCAGTTCAAAATCGCGATCGAGCGAGATCATCACAAAGGCCACTTCCTCGCCCATTTCTTCGTGCAGTTTGTCAATGCTGGGCATTTCGGCAATACAAGGCGGGCACCACGTGGCCCAAAAATTCATAAAGATAACTTTGCCTTTAAAGCTTTCCAAGGTGGTAATGTTTCCGTCCCTGTCCCGTAGTTTCAAATTAAAGTCTGCCTTGGTGGCCATCGGAACGGCCGCCGTTTCATTTTCACCATGCGACACTTGTGCAATTTCCTTTACATCGGGGTTCATTAAACCCGTGGCCAGAAGTCCACGCTGGGCAAACCCAATGACTTCTGTGTGAAGTCCGGTTGCGTAAAGGGCAATGGCAATAACGGCAATGGCACCGTTTAGTATCCAACTGTTTCTTTTCTTTTTGTCCATAATTTTTTATTTGATTGTTATAAACTTAGATTTATGTATCCCTGTTTCTGAAGTTGCAAGGCCGATAAAAATGCATTGTCCACGATTTCAAATTCCTCGGGAATGGAGGCGGGGTCTATTTTTAGCATTTCCAGCGACATATTGCAAACCGACAAGGTTACCGATTCCTTTTGCGCCCATGCGATAAATTCACGGAGGTTGCGGTTGGTTAGCTGGCCTACTTCCTTTCCATAGAGGATTACTTGAAAATCGCCTCTGGGTTGCAGTTTTTCAGCCGCGAGCAATATGGGTTTCAGTTGTTCTATTTTGGGGGTCAAAACCACAAAATCTGAAGTTGGGCTTTGCTGTGCCATCAATCCTAGGCTGAGGGACAGAAATAATATGCTTAAGATGTTTTTCATTTTTTTTTTTTTGATTTTAAAGTTCAAGGCTTAGGTATCCTTTTTTCTGAAGTTCCAAATTGTAGAGAATTCCGTTGTCCACAATCTTCATATCCTTCGGAAGTTTTTTGGCATCAACATTAAACTTGTTAAGCGAAAATCCACAGGCGATGATGTTGGCGCCCATTTTTTCGGCTGCTGCAAGATGTGGTTGAAGTTTTTCTGTATCGGTTAGATCGCCTATTTCCCTTCCGCAGACAACGATTTCAAATTTGCCAAAGCTTGTCCCGTCTTCTTCAGCCAATGCAGTGGCGGCAAGAAGAATGGGTTTTAGTTGCGCTACTTTTTTAGTAAGCACTACATAATTATGGGTTTCGGTTTCTTGTGAAAATGATTGTTGCGTATTTCCCAAGATGAAAAAGGCTGATAATATGAGTGTTGAAAGAATAGTTTTCATAAAATTTATTTATTAAAAGTGTGTATTTCGTTTAAAAAAACCTTTGAAACTTCCGCTCACCAAAATACGGAGCATTGTACAGAACGCTTGTTCACCCTTATAATTGGAGTCATAATAAGGATAAAGTTTAAATAAGTAATATGTAACTTATTGGTCGAGGAATAGATTTGAATGTTCAAAATCCAGTAGGTTCGCCAATAGGTATAAATTAATTAAAGAAGAGATCTAAACGCGTGGAGGAATATAAAATCGTTCTGCAAAAAGATTTATGTGAAGTGGCTCTTCAAAAACAGAAGCCTTAAAATTATCTTTGGCAGTAACGAAGGTAAAAGAGATAGTTTTAAGGTGGAAAACTGTCGTGCAGATCGCTGAAATCTCGAAGGAGCTTGCTGCCGAATTATCTACCTTAAAAGAAGTAGTTTTATTCGAATTGCTTTTCGCTTTTTTACAAAAGAGATGCACCACGGTAACCTCCTTTCCCGTTAAAATCTGCAGCAGGCTGCCCGATTGTGCCACGGTAAGGTTCAGCAAAAAAAGACCCGTTAAGAAAAATGCTATTAGGTGCTTTGCAATCATTGCAGGCAAATTTATCAGTTTCTTCTTTTCTGAATGTAACAAAGGTTACAAAACCCCGGAAATTAAAGAAAAATTAACGGATGCTACTTTTAAAAATTGTACCTTATGTAATCTTTGTTACAGAGCATCATTAAAATCAATCGTACATTTGTTTTCGATTGTAATTTAAATAATCAAAAAATCATGAGTTATTACATCAGTACAACATTAAAAGACACCTCTTTTGAAGAGGCAATTGAAAAAACTACGGCAGCGTTAAAGGAAGAAGGTTTTGGGGTGTTGACCGAAATTGACATCAAGGCTACCCTAAAGAAGAAATTGGATGCCGATTTTTATAACTACACAATTTTGGGAGCGTGCAACCCGGGATTGGCACATCAGGCCCTGCAAGCGGAAAACAAGATTGGTACCATGTTGCCCTGCAGTGTGATCGTACAGGAACGCGAAGCGGGAAAAGTGGAGATATCGGCTGTAGATCCGGCCGCTTCCATGATGGCCGTAGACAATGATTCCCTCAAGGAAATAGCCACCGATGTCCAGAAGAAATTGACCAAAGTTATCAAAAGTATTTAGAACGTTTAGGTTGGTTCGTCTCTAAAAAACTAACGTATTTTGGTCTGTAGAAGCGCCCTCCGGGGCGCTTTTCTTTTGGTTGACACAGGTCATTGCCCTGGGACGGGTACTTGGTAACTTTGGTTACTGACCAGCACTGGGTATTCACAATATATTTGCACCAAATTAAAATGAAAGAAATGAAAATCAACCGCATATTGACCCTCTTCGCGCTTTTGCCATTGGGAATGCTTGCCCAGCAAACCATTCCTATTTCAAAGGCAGAAGTTTTGGAAAAAGTGGCCCAACAGAACATCAAACTCAAAATAGGGGAGCAGGAATTGCTTTCGGCCCGGGGAGATTTCAATCAGACCCAGGCGGTTTTCCTTCCCAATATCTCCGCCTCCCACACCGGAATGGCAACCACCAATCCGTTGATGGCATTTGGATATAAACTCAACCAAGAGATTGTAACCCAGGCCGACTTCGACCCCAACAAATTGAACAATCCCTCGCAAATAAACATGTTTGCCACCAAGTTTGAAGTGCAACAACCCATTATAAACGTGGACGGCATCTTTCAGCGGAAGGCAGCCAGGGCAAAGTGGGAGGCCACACGGATGCAGTTGGCCCGCACCGGCGATTATCTCTCCCTGGAAACCGATAAGGCTTACATGCAACTGCAGCTTGCCTACAAAAGCGTTAGCGTGCTGGAAACGGCCTTGCGCGCCGCCCAAGAAAACCTACGGTTGGCAAACAACAGCTTTAAGCAGGGATATTTGCAGCAAAGCGATGTTCTGGCCGTACAGGTGCGCGCTACCGAGGTGGAAAACCAACTGCAATACGCCAGGAGCAATGTAATGAACGCCTCGGAATACCTGGAAGTGCTTATGGACGAAGATATTGTAGGGGTTTTGGAACCTACCGATTCCTTGACCGTCGCTGCCGACTTGGTTTCTATTGAAACATCCCTCGATTCCAGGGCCGATATCGTGGCAATGGAATTTGCCACGGAAGCCTACAAACAAAATTACCGGGCAGACAAAATGGCCTTTTTGCCCAGGTTGAATGCTTTTGGAAGCTATGAGCTTTATGACGATGAGATATTCCAGGGCGATGCAAATGGTTATATGTTTGGCGCGGCCTTGACATGGAACATTTTTGAAGGTTCCAAACGCTTCGGAAAAACAAAATCCAGTAAAGCGGCATTCACGAAGGCCCAGTTGGAGTTGGAGCAGTACAAAACCGAGAGCCAGTGGGAACTCAACAAGGCCAGGCGCATGTTTGAGGATGCAAAAAACAATTTAAGACTTACCGAAATGGCCCTTCGGCAATCGGAAGAAGCCTTGCGCATACGCACCAACAGATTTAGGGAAGGTCTGGAAAAAACCACCGATCTGTTAATGGCCGAAACCCAATATGCACAAAAACAGTTGGAATATTTCAACACCGTTTTTCAACATAATTATGCCTTGGCATACCTTCAGTTTTTAACCAAGAACCATTAAAAGGAAATCAATATCTCCGTGTGCCTTCAATAAAGACTGAATCTTCCTGCGGGGTGCCAAAGACCTGGTAGGTAGTGAAAAACGCAATCACGCACCGGAATTTTCCTGCAAGACAGCAAAGACTTGTAGGTATTAAAACAACAACAATCAAGATATAAAACATTTAATATGAAATCAATAGTAACAAGTTTGTTTTTAACAGCCGTTTTAGCATTGGCCAGTTGTGGCAATTCTTCTGAAGAAACGAAAACAGAACAAACGCCCCCGGTTTCGGTTACGGTAAGTTCGGTAGCCGCTGAAAACAAGACGCCGTTTTTAACCGCCAGTGGCAAGATAGAAGCGGCAAACAGTGCCACCCTCAGTACGCGAATGATGGGCTTTGTGGATAAGGTGCACGTAAACGTGGGCGAAAAAGTTTCAAAGGGACAGTTGTTGGTCAGCATCAACAACGCCGATCTCTCTGCAAAGCAGGCACAGACCACCGCGGGCATCACCGAGGCCCAGGCTGCCTTTAACAACGCCGAAAAAGATTACCGGCGGTTTCAAAATTTGTTTGCCGAAAACAGTGCCAGCCAAAAGGAGCTGGACGACCAGCGCGCGCGATATGAAATGGCCAAGGCAAGACTGGAAGCTGCCAGGCAGATGAAGAACGAAGTGCAGTCGCAGTTTGCCTACGTTAACCTGCGCGCTCCCTTTGACGGCGTGGTCACCAACAAATTTATTGAAGCCGGCGATATGGCCAATCCGGGCACTCCACTGATTTCGGTGGAGGGGCCTGGCAACTTTGAGGTTACCGCCTCGGTGCCGGAAAGCGAGATTTCAAAAATAGAATCGGGCACAAAAGTAAAGGTGCTCGTAAAGTCTTCCGATGAGACCATTCCCGGCACGGTGACCGAAGTGAGTACATCGGCCAAAAACACCGGAGGACAGTATTTGGTTAAAGTGGTCCTGGACAAGACCGATGCCAACATACTTTCAGGCATGTACGCCACCGTGCAGTTTCCCCTTCCTGCCGAGAACGGCAATATGGAAGAGAAGACCAATGCCACCACGGTGATGGTTCCGCAGGAGGCCTTGGTAAAACGCGGGCAACTTACCGGAATTTACACCGTGAGCCAAAGCAATACCGCCATCTTGCGCTGGGTACGATTGGGGCGAACCTTTGGCGACAACGTAGAGATACTGTCGGGTTTGTCTGCCGATGAAAACTATATCATTTCTTCCGAATCAAAACTGTATAACGGAGCGAAATTAAACATTAAACAATAATCATGAAGGACGGACTAGCAGGCAAGATTGCCAAGTTATTTATAAGCTCAAAGCTCACGGTACTGCTGATGATCGTGTTTATGGTCATCGGGGTGTGGAGCTCGTTTTTGATACCGCGCGAGGAAGAGCCCCAAATTGATGTGGCCATGGCCGATATCTTTGTGGGCTATCCCGGAGCCTCTCCCACCGAAGTGGAATCCAGGGTGGTTAAGCCCTTGGAAAAATTGGCATCGAACATTCCCGGGGTGGAATATGTTTACTCCACTTCCTTTAAGGATGGGGCAATGGTCAGCGTACAGTTTTATGTGGGCGAAGACATTGAACGTTCATTTGTTAACCTTTATAACGAAATGAACAAAAACATGGACAAAATGCCTCCGGGCGTTACCATGCCCCTTGTAAAACCGCGCGCTATAGACGATGTGCCCATGCTGGGACTGACCCTTTGGAGCGAGACCTACGACGATTTTCAGCTTAAACAAATAGCCGACGAACTTACCCAGGAAATAGAAAAGGTAAAGGAAGTCTCCATCACCAATAAAATTGGAGGCCGAAACAGACAGTTGCGCGTGGTATTGGACAAGGATAAATTGGCTGCCAGCGGTCTTGATTTTCTGGGCGTAGCCGAAATGATCAAGGTGAGCAACCAGCAATTGAACTCGGGCAGTTTTGATAAAAACGACACCGAATTTCTGGTGTCCACGGGAAACTTCCTAAAATCTGCCGCCGATGTGGAAAACCTGGTGGTGGGCGTACAGCAGAACCAACCAATTTACTTAAAGCAGGTGGCCCATATTTTTGACGGTCCCGAAATTCCGCGCAACTACGTCTCCTTCGGATATGGGGCTGCGAGTGAAAACGCATCAAAATACCCCGCAGAATACCCTGCGGTGACCATTTCCGTAGCCAAGAGAAAAGGTGCCGACGCCATGAAGATTGCCGAAGTGATCATCGATAAGGTAGATCATTTGCGGGCCGATTTGATTCCGGATGACGTTCACGTGGAAATTACGAGGAATTACGGGGAAACCGCATCGCAAAAGGTTTCTGAGCTGTTGATGCACCTTATGGGCGCCATCATCGCGGTTACCTTGGTGGTCATGCTCGCCATGGGATGGCGCGGAGGATTGGTGGTATTCCTTTCGGTACCCATCACCTTTGCCCTCACTCTTTTGAGCTATTATTTGCTCGATTACACCCTGAACAGGATTACTCTTTTCGCCCTGGTTTTTGTAACGGGAATTGTGGTGGACGACTCCATCATCATAGCCGAAAACATGCACCGCCATTTTAAGATGAAGCGGCTGCCGTTTAAGCAGGCTGCCATTTACGCCATAAACGAAGTAGGGAACCCTACCATCTTGGCAACCTTCACCGTAATCGCTTCGGTGTTGCCCATGGCATTTGTCTCGGGGCTCATGGGGCCGTATATGTCGCCCATGCCCATCGGGGCTTCCATTGCGATGATTTTTTCGTTGTTCGTGGCCCTGACCATCACCCCTTATTTGGGATATATTTTCCTGCGGGAAAAGGAAAAGCCTGCCCGCCGCGGCAAAAAGGCAAAAACACCCAAGGCCGAAAAACCTTTGGAAAGCACTTTTATATACCGAATTTATTCCAAGCTGGAAACGCCGCTGATTGAAAACAAGAAAACCCGGATTGTGTTTTTGGCCATTACCGTGGTACTACTGTTGGGTTCGGTTATGATGTTCTTTACCAAATCGGTGGCCGTGAAAATGTTGCCTTTTGACAATAAGAATGAAATGCAAGTGGTCATCGATATGCCCGAAGGAACGACCTTGGAGCGCACGGCCGTGGTGGCCAAGGAGATAGGGCAGTATCTGGCTACCCAGCCATTGGTGGTAAATTATCAAAACTACATTGGAACATCGGCTCCCATAACCTTTAACGGCCTGGTGCGCCACTACGATCTGCGCGGAGGTAGCAACATGGCCGATATTCAGGTGAATTTTGTGGGCAAGGAAGAGCGAAAACTCCAAAGCCACGATATCGCAAAACAACTGCGTCCGCACATTCAGGAAATTGGAGAAAAGTTTGGTGCAAACGTAAAGATTGTGGAAGTGCCACCAGGGCCTCCCGTGCTTTCCACCATAGTGGCCGAAATATACGGCCCCGACTACGACCGGCAGATCGCCGTTGCCAAGGAGGTGGAAAACATTTTGAACGAAACCCAGGATGTGGTAGATGTAGATTGGATGGTGGAAGCCGATCAAAAGGAATACCGGTTTATAATAGACAAGGAAAAGGCAATGCGATACGGGGTGGCGCCACAACAGGTGGTACACACCATGAACATGGCTCTTGCAGACCGGCCGGTAACCCATCTTTACGATGAAAATTCCACACATCAAATCGGGATATTGCTCGCTTTGGCCGAAAAGGAGAAATCTACCATTCGCGATATTTCACAGTTGAAAATCGCCTCCAAGCAGGGAAATATGGTTTCCGTGGGCGATTTGGTGACGATTGAGGAGACCATTGGAGCCAAGAGTATATTCCGAAAAAACCAAAAACGAGTGGTGTACGTGCTTGCCGATATGGCGGGAGAACTGGAGAGTCCGGTATATGCCATCTTGGGAATGACAGATAAACTCAACCAAATACCGTTGCCGGCAGGTTATACCATGAACGAGCTGTATTTGGAACAACCCCAATACGAAGATGATTTTACGGTGAAGTGGGACGGGGAGTGGCAAATCACCCTGGAAGTGTTCCGCGATTTGGGTATCGCCTTTTTGGGTGTGATTATCATCATCTACATCCTGATCGTGGGCTGGTTCCAAAATTTTAAAGCCCCTATTGTAATGATGGTGGCCATTCCGCTGTCTTTGATAGGAATTGTTCTGGGGCATTGGATAATGGGTGCGTTTTTTACGGCCACTTCCTTTATCGGAATGATCGCCCTGGCAGGGATCATGGTGCGGAACTCGGTGCTGCTGATAGATTTTATCAATTTGCGCACAGCCGAAGGCATTCCGTTGAAACAAGCGGTGATAGAAGCGGGAGCCGTACGGACAACTCCCATTTTGCTAACGGCCGGAACAGTAGTCATCGGGGCCTTTGTAATCCTCTTTGATCCCATTTTCCAGGGCCTGGCAATATCGCTGATGGGAGGGACCATTGTTTCCACGGTGCTTACCCTGCTAGTAGTGCCCTTGGTATATTATATGATTCGGCGGAAGAATTTTAAGTAGAGGCTGGAGGCTGGATGCTGGAGGCTGGAGGCTGGATGCTGGAGGCTGGAGGTTAGAGGCTGGAGGATAGACGGATGCGCGACAATAAAGAATAATAATAATAATAACAATAAAGAATAATAATAACAATAATCAATAAATCATGAAACTATTAATCGTAACCGTTGTGGACGAATTTCAGAAAGACGTGCTACAACTCTTCAAGAAGGCAAATATTGAGAGCTATAGCGGTTCCGATATTGAAGGGTACAAAAACGCCTCTTCCTTTATGATGAACACCAGTTGGTTTCCTTCGCAGAAGAGCGGGGCAGACAGCAATATGTTTTTCTCCTTTACCCAAGACGACAAGATAGACGTGTTTTTTGCCTTGGTGGCACAATTCAACGAAAACCTGGAGACCAACAACCCCATCCACGCGGTGGTCGTACCCATTGAAAGGCGGATATAGGGCCCGATTTTCCCACCGAAGGAAAACCGAGTCACTGCTCGTGGTCATTGCTTCAACAGAGGGAGTGAAAAAGATTGGCAATTGGATTTTTTACCAATGCGAACAAACAAATAATAAAACGTGTAACATTAAAATTTTGATATTATGATCAATAGATATATAAGAGCCATTGCAGGAACCTTTATTCTGATTAGCCTTTTGTTGGCTGTTTATGTGAACATCAACTGGCTGTGGTTTACCGCCTTTGTTGGCGCAAACCTGCTTCAATCCTCCCTTACCCGGTGGTGCTTGATGGAGAAAATCCTGAAGAAGCTAGGCGTGAAGGAAGAAGGTGACAGTTGCTGTGCCTAACTTACCCCTTTCGGCAGCGGGAAAGAAATTTGGGTGGTAGCAAATTTCTTTCCCGCTGCCACCTTTCCTTCAAACAGCTTTCGATTGAAAATAAAATTACTCTTGAGGGAAAGGAGCTTGCAGTCGATATATTCCGATAACGTGAACAAGTTTCACATGTTAAATCTCACGTCTCCCCTCTAGCGTCTGATGTATCACCTCTCCTGTCTCACAAAGCCCATTTTGTGAAACATGATTTCCGTCATTTGGTTACCCACAAATAAAGGATATATTTGGATTTTGTAAACCAAACGAACTAGCTATGACCATAAACATTCAATATGTAAAAATGCCTACCAGTGAGGCTATGAGCGAGTATGTGGAGAAGAAACTTCAAAATCTCGCCGAGAAATACGAGTGGCTCATCCGCGCCGAGGTTTCTTTTAAGATGGAAAACAACGTCTATGGAAAGGGCAACATCTGCGAAATAGAGTTGAGTTTGCCCGGCCCCAAAGTCTTTGCCACCTCTACAGAGGAAACGTTTGAGGCCGCAGCAAAGAAAACCATATCCGATTTGGAAACACAGTTGAAAAAGCGCAAGGCCAAAATGATAACCCATTAATCCTATTCCCATGATAAAAAAAATACTGGTACCCACCGATTTCTCCCCACGGGCCGAGCATGCCCTTGAGGCCGCGGCTTCCATTGCAAGAAAACACAATGCCGAAATTGTCGTCCTCCACATGATGGGCCTTTCCGATGCGGTCGTCACCAAAAACGAAAGCCGCGAGGTGTTTGAGGCGATGTATTATATGAAATTGGCCGAAAAACGATTTGAGGAACTTCTTGACAAGGACTATCTGAAGGGCATAAACGTATCAGACACCGTGCACAACTATACGGTGTTTGGGGAGATCAACGATATTGCCAAGGAAATGCATATTGATTTGATTGTCATGGGCTCACATGGCACTACCGGCCTGCGCGAAGTTTTTGTGGGAAGCAACACCGAAAAGGTGGTGCGCACCTCAGAAATACCCGTGTTGGTCATCAAGCACCAAACCAGCAATTTCAATCCGAAAAGCGGCATCTTTGCCTGCGATTTTATGCCAAATGCCATTGGGCCTTACAAACGGGCAAAGAAGCTCTTTGAGCTGATGGATATTGAAATGCAATTGCTTTATATCAATTTGGCCGGCGATTTTCGCAGTACCCAAGAAATTGAAAAACGCATTTTGAAATTCCTTACCGATGCCCAAGAAGACAATCCGCTAACCAAGTTGAATAGCGTGGTTCAGTATAACGATTATTCGGTAGAAGCGGGAATCTTTGCCTATAGCCAGGTGGCCAATGCCGATTTGATCGCCTTGCCCACCCAAGGCCGACAGGGGCTGGCCCACTTCTTCTCGGGAAGTATTGGCGAAGACGTGGTAAACCATTCCGACTTGCCGGTAATGACCTTTAGAATATAGTCAATTGCTATCGACACCAATTGGCTCTGAAAGCAGGAACTGATTTTTTTCGGCTCCTGCTTTTTTTTGTTGTGGATTTTAAAGAACGGTATTCAGCGCAATCTCCACCATTTGCGAAAAACTGCTTTCCCGTTCTTCCGAAGTGGTGGTTTGGCCCGTGACCAATGAATCGGATATGGTAAGAATGGCCAGCGCTTGCACATTGTGTTTTGCGGCAATGGTATAGAGACCTGCGGCTTCCATTTCTACACAAAGCACCCCGTATTTTGCCCAAAGCTTGTAATTGTCAAAATTGTCCTCGTAAAACTGGTCGCTGGAAAGTACATTGCCCGCCTTAATGGGAATGCGGTTTTCCTGGGCATAACGGGTGGCCTTCATAAACAAGGTGAAATCGGCGGTAGGGGAGTAGTCGTGGTTGCCAAACCGCGATTTGTTGATGCCCGAGTTGGACGAGGCAGCCATGGCGATGACAATGTCGCGCAGATCGACCTCCTTTTGATACGATCCCGCAGAGCCTACCCTGATCAATTTTTTGGCTCCATAGTCGTTGATTAACTCATGACAGTAGATTAGGGCAGAGGGTATTCCCATTCCCGTACCCTGAACGGAGATACGCTTGCTCTTATAGGTACCGGTATAGCCCAGCATTCCGCGCACTTGGTTGTAGCATTTGGAATTTTCCAGGAAATTTTCGGCAATCCATTTTGCCCGCAAGGGATCTCCGGGAAGCAGCACCGACTCGGCGATCTCGCCTTCCGCAGCCTCAATATGTGTGCTCATCTGTGTCTGTTTTGGTAGAGGTTACAATCTCGATTCCGGAAGAAGTGCCAATCCGGCTCACTCCCAATTCTATATATCTTTCTGCCGTTGCCGCATCCTTTATGCCGCCCGAGGCCTTTATTTTTAATTGGTCGCCCACTTCTTCCACCATAATTTTTACCGCTGCTTCGGTTGCCCCTCCCGATCCAAAACCGGTGGAGGTCTTCACAAAATCGGCATCCGCTTTTTTGGAAAGTCGACATGCCAATCGGATTTCGTCTTCGGAAAGATAGCAGGTTTCAAGAATAACCTTTAGTACCCGGTCTTCAAGGAGTTTTTTCACTTCCGCAATTTCCTTGGTCACCGCTTCGGTCCATCCTCCTTTTAAAAATCCGATGTTTATGACCATATCTATTTCGTCGGCACCGTGATCGAGGGCAATTTGCGCTTCCCGAATCTTGGCCTCGGGAGCGGCGGCTCCCAAGGGAAAACCGATTACGGAAGCTATTTTTACCTGCGAGTCCTTGAGTTCGTCTTTTGCCAAAGGCACATAGCAGCCATTCACACAAACGGCATAAAAATGATATTTCCGCGCTTCGGCACAGAGTTTTTTGATGTCCTCCGGGGTGGCCGTGGCCTTTAGTTGGGTGTGGTCGATAAAACGGTTGAGCTCCATCAGTTTTTATACTGTTCTATTATTTTTATCAATTCGTTTTTCTGCAAAACCCCGCTCTGTCGCCAAAGTTGTTTTCCATTTTTGAAGAGGATAAGCGTAGGTACCCCGCGCACTTGAAATTGTGCTGCCAAAGGCTGGTTTTTGTCCACATCTATTTTCACGATTTTCACCGCATCGCCCAATTCGCCCTTTACCTCTTTGAGAATAGGGGCCAACATTTTGCACGGCCCACACCAATCGGCAAAAAAGTCTACCAAAACGGGCGTCTCCGAATCGATGATATCCTTAAAATTGCTTTTCATGATATTTACTGTTTTACGGTTTTTACTCCTAAATTATCAACGGGTTTTTCTTGTGCTTGCGCAGCACGGGCATAAGGCTTTCCAAAGGAATCTTAATGCTGTAGGTGCCGGTATAGGAAGAACAAATAACGCAGTCGTCAAAATAAAATTCCACGGCATCCTCCGTGACGACAAAGTTGTTTTTTGAATGGAAAAAATCGTCGGCGGAAATTTCCCAGCAGTCGTAATACACATCGCCCGAGTTGATCTTCTCGCGCAACTGCTCGTTTATTATTTCGCGCAATTCCTCCTCGGAGCCGGCGTTGAAAAAATTTTCATAGTCCATAAACTCCGAGCGCTCCAGATCAAAGTTGAGGGTTTCAAAGGTGTAGGCGGCATGGGCTGCTCCGGAATAGTGGTTTTCCTTGTAAAACAGCACACTGAGCAAGCGGTTGTTCAGGTTGTAGATCTTGTATTCCACAATTCTTTTTTCGGCGTCTTTGGGTATTCCCAGTGAATCGCAAAGCCTTTTCTCCTCCCGCATTTGCTTTTCTATACTTTCGGAATCCAAATAGCGGTTTTTTATGTAATCGTTAAAATGGGAATAGGCCGTGTTTATCTTTTCATTTAAATACGGATATTGGAAATCCAAGGTGAGCAATTCGTCCTCCTTGTAGAACGATTGCGAAATGACCATGTTTTCCAGCTCTTCCCTTTGGTCCACCTTTTCCAGCAATTCCTTTCGTTTGAGGTTTAGCGTGCGTTCCCTCAACTCCAAATCCCTGTCGGTAACCCGCAGGGAATCCTGAAAAGAATCGGTTTGCTCTTCGGAATTGGGATCGCCCACCTCTTTCTTTAGGTCGTTTTTACAGGCAAAGAATAACAAAGCGGCAAAAAGAAGGGGAAAATATTTCATTCGGTCGTGGATTTAATCCATAAAAGTAAAGAAACAATTTCAGTAGCGGAAAGAACCTGCTTGCATTTTGTTGTTATTCCTCGAGGTTCTTTGCCAACTTTGCCAGCATGATCAGCTCGCTTTTGTTTTTGCCGGCAAAGGAATCGGCAATGGCGTTGGCAGTTTCCCAGATAAGTTTTTTTCTTTCGGGGGTAAACAGCTTGGGGTTGTCCTTTTTATAGTCGGCAAAACTGTCAAAGCAATCGCCAGCGTCCAACTGCTCATAATCAAACCAGTCAAATACCACCTCTATTTGATAAGCGGCATCGGTATGAAAAGGATCTTTATAGTCATCGAGGTTTTCCCATTTTTTGGATACAATATCCTTTAAGGCTTGAAATTCGGCCTTTCTCACTACTTTATCTGCTGCGGCGATGGCGTAGAACAATTCGCCCATTTTCTGGTAGAACAGCAATTGAGGTTTATCTGTAGATTCCATTATGTGTGTTTAATATGATCAAGGGGGTAAAACTAACCGCTTTTTCCCTTAGAAATTATGACATTAATCAGTTCGTCCAAACTGTATAAAATTCATACTTTTGGGGGATGAAGGTAATCGAGGAAAAAAAGAGCGATATTTTCCGAATTCTTTCCGAAGCCATTTCCGAAGGAATTATAATTGTTAACCAGGAGCAGCGGATTGTGACCTCCAATGAGGCCGCCGACCGCATGTTTGGTTATGCCCCGGGAGAGCTCATGGGGGAGGATCTCAATATCCTGATTCCCCGCGATTATCACGCCAGCCATAGAAAGCAGGCCAATGAATTTATGGACCATCACGACACCCGCCAAATGGGCCATGGCCGCGATATCTATGCCCGAAAAAAAGATGGAAGCATCTTTCCCGTAGAAGCTGGCCTAAACCCCTTTTCCATCCAGGGCAGTGGGTATGTAATGGCATTGATAACAGACATTTCCGTGCGTAAGGCCCAGGAAATGAAAATCACCGAACTGAACTCGCGCTTGGAACAGCGAATCCAGGAACGCACCCTGGAGCTGGAAAAAACGGTGGAAAACCTGGAGGCAGAGGTTACAAAACGGAAAAAGGCAGAACACAAGATAATGGAAGCCTTGCGCAAGGAGCGGGAGCTGGGAGAGCTGAAGACAAAATTCCTATCCCTGGTTTCGCACGAGTTCAAGACACCTCTTAGCGGGATTCTTACTTCTGCCACCCTCGCCCAAAAATACACCCAGACCGACCAGCAGGACAAGCGGGAAAAGCACTTAAAAACCATACAAAGCAAGGTAAAATACCTGAACAATATCCTCAACGACTTTCTGTCCATTGAACGGCTGGAATCGGGAAAGGCCACTTATAAATTTGACACCTTTCCCTTGAGCAAGGTGGTCAATGAGGTTATTTACAATGCCAATATGCTTTTAAAGGAAGGCCAACGGATTAATTATCCGGAAAATATTGATGATATTTCCATCACCTTTGATGAGAAAATTCTGGAGCTGTCGTTGACCAACCTCATAAACAACGCCATAAAATATTCCCCGGAATATACCATTATCGATGTGGTAGTGAAAAGAGAAGATGGATTTCTCTCCATTGCCGTAACCGATGAAGGGATTGGAATTCCGGAGAAGGAGCAAAAGTTTATTTTCAACAGGTATTTTCGGGCGGAAAATGCCCTTTTGGACCAAGGCACGGGAATTGGCCTCAACATTGTAAAGAGCCATTTGGAAAGCCTCGGCGGCAGTATTGCCTTTAAAAGCACACTCAATGAAGGCAGCTCTTTTACCTTGCGAATCCCCACAAAAAATGATATCAAGTAAAGATGAAAACAATTTTATTGATTGAAGACGATGTTGCTTTAAGAGAAAATACGGCCGAACTGTTGGAGCTTGCCGGTTACAAGGTAGAAACCGCACCAAACGGCAGGATAGGCATTGAAAAGGCGCGAAGCCTAACCCCCAATGTAATAATTTGCGACATCATGATGCCCGAAATAGACGGGTATGGCGTGCTGCAGGCACTGGCGGCCAACGGCGAAACCAGCAACATTCCCTTTATCTTCCTTTCGGCAAAAACAGAGCACAAGGAAGTGAGAAAAGGCATGGATTTGGGAGCCGACGACTACCTTACCAAACCTTTTGACGAGGAAGAACTGCTGAGCGCCGTGGAGAGCCGAATAGCAAAGGCGAATATTCTCGCCATGCGGGAGCAGGCCAAGGCAGAGCAACAGGACGAAGGCAAGATCCGCAATCTCAATCAGCTTAAGAATTTTTTCTGCGATGAAGGAGAAGAGATGCAATTTAAAAAAGGAGAAAACATTTACCGAAAAGGAGACCATTCAAACAGTATGTTTCTCATTTTAAAAGGAGTGGTAAAGACCCATACCATGGATACCAATGCCAAGGAATTGATAACCGGGCTGTACAAGGCAGATGATTTTTTGGGGTTCACTTCCTTGGAAGACAACGTGCCCTATACCGAAACGGCCACAGCGGTGGAAGATGTAGAGGTGGTAGGTATTTCGAAAAAATACGTAAGGGATATCCTTAAAAACAGCCAAGAAATTTCCCTGGAACTGATGAACCTGCTTACCGACAACCTTTCCGAAGTAAAGGAACAATTGGTGCGAATGGCCTATAGCTCGGTACGAAAGAAAACGGCCAGTACCATTCTGCAATTTGTGGAAATAATGGACAAAAAACCCGATTCGCCCATCAGAATCCTGCGCAATGACCTCGCCACCACTGCCGGAATAGCCACCGAAAGCTTGATAAGAACCTTGTCCGACTTCAAAAGAGATGGTCTAATAGAAATTGATGGTCGCGATATTCGCGTAATAGATACCGAAGGTTTGGCCCAAATGGAATAAAATGTTTTTGTGGGATTCTAGTTGGTATAAATCAGAATAGTGTAAAACTGATTAATGTCATTTTCTGTGTGCAGGGTTAAGGATACTTTTGTCGGGAAGTTAAGGCAGCTATGAAGAATATTTTAATTCCCACAGATTTTTCCGAAAATTCCCAGAATGCCATTCGGTATGCCCTGGAGTATTTTTCCAATGTGGCGGTTAATTTCTACATGCTTCACGTTTCCCTTCCCAATGCCAGATACCGCGAGAAACAGCCGGAGACCCTGTTTGGTGGCACCGCCCAGGCAGATGCGGGGCACAGTGCCCGAATGCTTTTGGATGAAGAAGTGAAAAATTGCCAACTGCTGTCCAAAAATCCGGGACATCAATTTTTTCCCATTGAGGAAAATGTAATGCTGGTGGAGGCCATTAGAAAGCAATTGGCCGAATATGAAATAGACACCATTGTCATGGGAACATCTGGCGGTTCTGCGGTAAACCAGGGAGAAATTGGCAGCAACACCTATGAGGTTATTACCAAAGTGAAATGTCCGGTAATGGTCATTCCGGAAAACGCCCGGTTTCGGGGAATAAAAAATCTCGCTTTTGTTACCGACTACAATTGCATTTACCGCAATAAGGTAATCAGCAGGCTTTCACAGGCATTGCATTTGCATCAGTCGCCTTTAAGAGTGCTCCATATCCGTCCCCAAAACAGCTCCCTTACTCCTGCCCAGGTGGACAACAAGGGATTTCTGCACTATTTCTTTAAGGATATCAAACACAGCTTTCATTTTCTGGAAAACACCGAGCTGGAAGTGGGAATCCAGGATTTTGTGGACACTTGGGAAATAAGCATGATCGGTATTCCCGCCAAGAATTTGAATTTTATCCAGCGCTTGATGTTGCGCCCGGCGACGAACACCAACAATTACCACAGCGATATTCCTTTTTTGGTACTTCACGAATAGGGAAATTTTTGTATGTTCAATTATTTTTCCTGACCCATGGGATGGTCTTCATAAAAATCCTCGAAGGTCTTATCGGTGCTGTAGTCGTCTTTTAACACCCTGAACACACTTATTATCAACAGCGTTTGTCCAAAAACGGTGAGGAAAAATACCCATCGAAACGGCAGATCCAGAGCGGCAAAAACAGCCACGGTTATCAAAACGAAGGTGGTGATGAGCAAGAGGATAACGGGTGAAAGTTTCATTGTTTTTATTTAAATTTACAAAAGGACGGTTTCAAGGGCTATTAATGTTTCCTTAAATCTTACCTATCCCATTGATAATTGTCATAATTTTTGCATTTTGAAATAGCTATCTTTACCAGATAAACCACTTACCTTCCACCATGCGCAAAATTCTAATTCCCACCGATTTTTCAGACAATTCCCTCAATGCCATAAAATATGCCACCGAGCTTTTTAAACATGGCCCTACGGAAATTTACTTGCTGAATGCCTTTGCCGATGAGGTTTATGAAACCAAAAGTTCTTCTTCGGAAATGGATTTTGAGGTGATAAAGGCCAAAGTGAAAGCCCATTCTGAAGCGGAATTGGAAAAGCTCAAGCAGCAGGTCTTGGAATTTTCTCCCAACCCAAAACACCGGCTCTTTACCGTTAGCGAATTCGGAATGCTCGTAGATTCGGTCAATGACTGGGTAGAACGCGAAAACATGGATGTGGTGGTAATGGGTACAAAAGGCCATACCGGCAACAAGAAAATCACCTTTGGCTCAAATACCCTGCAGGTGATAAAATACGTAAAATGCCCCGTGCTGGCCGTGCCGGCGGTCTTTGGCGACGTACAGCCCAAAAACATTTTGTTCTCTACAGATTTTCTTCTGCCCTACAAGCGAAGGGAGCTAAAACTGGTTTCAGATCTGGCACGTTTTTTCGCCGCCAGGATAAACTTTCTCTATGTCTCTAAATTTTCAAACCTTTCCTTGCGACAACAGGACAACCGAGCTTTTTTGGAGGCTTCCATGCAGGGCAACCAAGTAAACTTTGTCTTGGAAAAAGGAACGGATATCACCGAATCTATCAATCTATTTATCACAAAAAACAAAATCGATTTCCTGGTCATGGTAAACACCCGCCATTCGTATTTGGAAAATATTCTCTATCAATCGACCATTGAAAAAATTGGACTTCACATAGATATTCCATTTTTGGTATTGCAAAATCTGCCACGATAAAAAATCCCATTCTATGAAAAACATTCTTGTACCTACCGATTTCTCAAGCAATGCTTATGCTGCCTTAATGTATGTTTCCAAACTTTATGCCGGGGAAAACACCCATTTTACCCTGCTTCATTCCTTTGAAGATGAAATGAGCAAGCTGACCAGTAGGGTAGATATTGGCAAAAGCGATGTGGTACTGGACGAGCTATACGATAGCTCAGACAAAGAGGGAAAGGCACTAATGGAAAAAATCAAGGCTGCCGTTACCAGTGCATCGCATTCGTACGAGGTTATTTCCACACCTTCTCCTCTCTATAAAGCCATCAATAAACTGGTAGCTACCGAAGGGGTAGACCTTGTGGTCATGGGGAGCAAAGGCCGCACCGGAGCGGAAGGGGTGCTTATGGGAAGCAACACCATAAAAATAACCCAAACCCTGGAAGGCTGTCCCTTGTTGATCGTTCCGAGGGAAGTGTATTTTGTGGTGCCTTTGAACATTGCCTTTTCCTCAGACTACAACGAATCGTTCCAACTATCAAAGCTAAAGCCCATCACGCGGCTGGTTCGGCATTATAACTCCAAAATCCATTTGGTACACGTGGGTGCAGAGGCCGATTTGGATGAAACCCAGCAAAAAAACCTTGAGTATTTCCGAAATGATCTGTCTGAATACGATGCCGAATTTCACTTCATTCCGAAGATGGGAAACATTTCAAAGTCGCTACATAACTTTATCGATTCGGAACAAATCAATTTTTTCGCCCTCGTGTACCACAAACACGCGTTTATAAAAAAGCTCTTTAGAGAGCCGGTAGTGAGCCGGGTGGGCAAGCATACCCATGTGCCAACTTTGGTAATTCCCATGAAATATTAACCAAAAACAAATTTACATTATGTCTAAACGAATATTGATACCTACAGATTTTTCGCAAAATGCCTACAATGCCGTTAAATATGCCATGGAGCTGTATAAAACCGAACGTTGCGATTTTTATATTCTCAATAGCTACTATCTGTCGGGATATTCCAAGGACAACCTCATTGCCCCCGAACCTTCGGAAGAAGACCGCAAGCGGGTGGAAACACGTTCGCACACCAATATGGAAAAGCTCCGGGCCCAAATGGCTCATTACAATTCCAACGAAAACCATGAATTTAAATTTTTGACCCAATTTGGGCCCTTCTATGAAATCATGCGGCAAACAGTGGAAAAGGAAGATATTGAGCTGGTGATCATGGGCACCCAAGGGCAGTCTGACAACAAATCGGTAATCCTGGGCAGCAATGCCGTGAACATAATGGAAAAAATAAGAAATTGTCCTGTCTTGGCCATTCCCTCTACGGTCATTTTTAAGAATCCGAATGAAATTGTGTTTCCCACCAGTTTTCGTACAAACTATAAAGAAAGGGAACTGCAGACCCTGCTGGAAATATCGCGGCTTACCAAGGCGCCCATTCGCATCCTGCACGTGCAAAAGGGAAAAAGCCTGGGTCCTGCCCAAAGAGAGAACAAGGAGTTGTTGGAGACCATATTACAAAATGCCACCTTTACCCATCATACCCTCTACGACATGGATTTATATGAAGCGGTTCGCGCCTTTGTACAGAGCCGGGAGAGCGAGATGATTGCCTTGGTTAACAAGAAGCACAATTTCTTCGGAAGCATTTTTTCAAATCCGATGGTGAAGGAGTTGGGAAAACATACAAATGTGCCCATTTTGGCCATGCACGAATTGAAAAACTGACAGAAGCCGTAATAGCCTTTTCCGATGCCGCAGTGGGAACTTTTCCCATTGCGCCATTCGCTCTAAACGCACCGCCCGATTATGAAAAAACACATTCTCATCCCAACCGACTTTTCTTCACACGCATTCAACGCAATCAAATATGCCTTTGAATTGTTCAAGAGCGAAGAGTGCACCTTTCACATCTTTCATTCGTATTACATCGTGGCTTCCACCAAGGGCAATCCCATGTTTCCTGTACCCGAGGAGGTAGAATATCGCAGTGCGCGCCAAAGTGTACGTCGGGAAATGGAGGCTTTAAGGCAAAAAATGGAAACCTTGCCCAAAAATGACAATCACCGATTGCAATTTGATTTTGACTATGGTTTTCTCGTTGATCTCATACGGGAAAAGGTGGAAAGGGAGAAAATCGATCTCGTGGTAATGGGAACCCGCGGGGCCACCGACGACCGAAAGGTTGCCTATGGACGCAATGCAGTGGATGTTATGGAAAACGTGCGAGGTTGTGCCGTCCTCGCCATTCCGGCAAAGGTGAAGTTTCCCCCAAAGGGAGAAATTGTGTACCCCACCGATTTTAAGGGTAACGCCAATGAAGAGGAAATGCAGACCTTTAAGAATATTGCCCGGCTTGCCAACGCCCCCATAAGTATTCTGCACATTGGCAGCGAAAAGAACCTGGATGCAAGACAGCAGGAAAACAAAAAACACCTGGAAGCCTATTTCGGATCGTGGGAGCATTCCTTTCATTGGCTTCAGGATGTGGCACTGTTGGAAGGACTTTTGTATTTTGTGAAAGAGCGCGGCAGCACGATGATCTGTTTTGTCAATAGGAAACATTGGTTCTTCGGAAATATCTTTTCCCGTCCCTTGATAAAAAATCTCGGGGTAGATTCTACCGTTCCCATCCTGGCCTTGCACAGCCGTTGAAAGAGAAATGATGGAAAATGTAAAGCAAGCTATGGAAATTATAAAACATTCGGGGGAACGGGCGAGGTTTTCCATTGATAAATTGCGGAATTCCCTTCGAAAAAGTGGAGCGGAGGAGGAGTTGGTGCAGCAGATTTCAAACCAGGTGCGCGACGAGCTGTACCAAGGCATCTCTACCCAGGAAATCTACAATCGCGCCTTTACGCTATTAAAAAAGGAAAGGGCCATTTATGCCTCGCGCTACAAATTGAAAAAAGCAATCTATGAATTGGGTCCCACCGGTTTTCCGTTTGAAAAATTTGTGGCCTCCCTCTTTTTTTTCAGTGGCCACAAGGTGAGGACGGGAGTGGTTCTGCAGGGAAAATGTGTTTCGCATGAAGTAGATGTGGTCGCCGAAAAAGACGGACAATACATAGTTTTGGAATGCAAGTTCCACAGCGAGGAAGGCCGCAACTGCGATGTCAAGATACCGCTTTACATCCACTCGCGTTATCGGGATATCCGCAGTTTTTATGGCACAATGGAAAAAGACGATACGCCCAATGAAGGTTGGGTAGCCACCAATACCCGTTTTACCGGCGATGCCCAGGAATATGGCAAATGTGCCGGTCTCCATCTTTTAAGCTGGGATTATCCCAGTGGCGACGGCCTTAAGGACAGAATTGACCGGCTGGGGCTCTATCCTATTACCGTATCTACCCTTTTGAGCCAACGAGAGAAACAATTCCTGCTCAGCCGTGACATAGTGCTGTGCCGGCAATTGGTTGATGATGATTTTTATCTGGACCATCTAAATGTCTCTCCAAAACGAAAACAACGTATCCTGAAGGAAATCGATCTGTTGAGCCAAAGTTCACGGTGAAGGTTTACGTCCGAGAAATTTCCCCTCAATTTTTTGGTTGCCATTAAAGCTATTTAAATATGAATTTGATAAAAATACATTTTCTCGGTGCCGCGGGTACAGTTACCGGTTCCAAATACCTTCTGGAAACGCCGGAAGGAAACATAATGATAGACTGCGGAATGTTTCAGGGACTCAAGGAACTTCGCGAACTCAATTGGAAACCCTTGCCTATTGATGTTTCCGCCATTGACCTTGTTTTGCTCACCCATGGCCACATGGACCACACGGGTTATTTGCCGCGCTTGGTAAAAGAAGGGTATCGAGGAAAGATTGTGGGAACGGCCCCTACCTTGGCAATTGCCCGAATTATTCTTCTGGACAGTGCAAAAATACAGGAAGAAGAGGCCGAGAAATCCAATGAGGAAGGATATGCCACCCATCAGCCTGATGAACCACTATATACGGTGAGGGAAGCTGAAATTGCCATAGGTTTTTTTCAGACCAAGGAAAGGGATGAGTGGATTCCCTTTTCCCAAAACATACAATACAGGTTTCGGTATAACGGGCATATAATAGGTGCCACTTTTATTGAACTTGAAATTTTCGGGAAAACTTTTGTCTTTTCGGGAGATGTGGGCCGCGAACACGACCTGTTGCTCTTCGCACCGGAAAGGCCACAGTGGGCAGATTATCTATTTATCGAAAGCACGTATGGCAACAAGCTGCATCCCGAGGAAAGTGTTTCCGATAAGCTGGTGGCTCTCGTGGAAAAGGCCATCCATAACCGCGGAAACCTGATCATTCCTTCTTTTGCAGTGGAACGGCTGCAAACCTTGATGTTTCTTCTGTGGAAGCTATATAAGGAAAACCGCATTCCGAATATTCCTATCTTTATCGATAGCCCCATGGGAAACAACGTATTAGATGTCTTTAGGAGTTATCCAGATTGGCACAAACTGCCTGTAAAAGATTTTGAGGCCATGAGCAACCGGATGCGGATTATCACTTCCTATAGGCAAACATGGGAAACAATAGACAATCCCCAGCCTAAAGTTGTCATTGCCGGTAGTGGTATGGTAACCGGAGGAAGGGTTTTGACCTATCTGAAACAAATGATCGATAAAACGAACACCTCCGTTCTGTTGGTGGGCTTCCAGGCCGAGGGCACGCGGGGCCGCCAGTTGCTGGAGGGAGCCTACGAACTGAAATTTTTTGGCAAATACCATCAGGTAAAAGCAGAGATTCACCATATTGAATCCTTGTCGGCCCATGCCGATCAAGATGGTCTTTTAAACTGGACCGGCGAAATCAAAAATATTCCCGAAGAAGTGTTTCTCATTCACGGTGAATCTACCGCTCAGGACGCCCTTCGCGTAAAATTGAGGGATACTTATGGTTGGAAAGTGAGTATTCCCAAACTTTTTGATGTCAGGGAGATCATGATATAGTATATGTGGGAAAATATTCCATTTTGAAGGGATATCCATATTAGGTCGCCCATGTGTGACCTGAATAAAAGGGAAGGCATTCGCGATAATTTCCCAACAATGGCTCTAAGGCCCTGAAAGGGCATAATCTCCCATGATAGGGAAGCCTATCTGCACGTAATCAAATTGGCCCTCATGCCTTGAAAAGGGCGTCATCTTCCAGCATAGGGTAAAGCCCTATAAAGCATAGCCATCAGATTCAAACAAAGCCCTGAAGGGGCGAAATATTTGGTGGCGCTTTCATTACTCTTGTTTTTGGCTCTTGAGGTAGCGGCCTGTGGGTCGATCGGGATTGGAAAAAAGTGTAAAATTAATCCGGAAATTACATTTACGTAATTTAAAACCCTTTAAACAACACCTCCCTTTTCTAAGAGAAAATCTCATTTCCCTGTAAAAGCAAGGGTTAGGCAAGAGTGCTTAAAAAGACCTTAATGCCCTTTATTCAAAAAGGGAATGCTATTCCGCAAAAGCCTGCAAACACTGACCGTTGTCATAATTTATGGGTATTGCAAGGTTTATCTTTACACTAAATTAAAAACGAAGGATATGAGAACTTTAAAACAATTAAAATTGGCCTTTGCAAGCCTGATCATGATGGTGTTTGCCATCCAGGTGGGCCAGGCACAATCCTATCAACTTAACAACGGTATCTCGACACTTAAGGTTGAGGGAACTTCAAACATTCACGATTGGGAAATCCTCGCCGAAAAGCAACAAGGAAATCTTGTGGCCGAGGTGGAGGATGGAAAACTGACCAAGATACAGCAACTGGACTTTAAAGTGACCGCGGAAAGTTTAAAGAGCGGAAAATCCAGTATGGACAAAAACACCTATAAAGCCTTGAATACAAGCAAGCACAAGAATATAACCTTTAAGCTAACCAAGGTAAACCGGATAGACTGTCCCGCGACCAATAGCTGTAAGGTGGCCGCTACCGGGAATCTTACAATAGCCGGTAATACCAAGACCATCAATATGGATTTTGACGTAAAGCTCTATGGAACCAAAATAATCCTCGCCGGAAGCAAGACCCTCAAAATGACAGACTATGGAGTAGAACCTCCGAAGGCAATGTTTGGCACTATTACCACCGGCGACGAGGTTGTCATAAAATTTGAGTCGAGCTTTCTAAAATAGTTCCCAACTGCCCCTTGAGGGGAAATAGGAAAATTTCACAACGACGAACAGAAAAACGAATCGATAAACCCTTATGCGAAAGAAGGGTCGTGGACTCACCCGAAGAGTTTCCGAAAGAACTTTTGCCTATAATAAAAACGAATAAATCAAACCAAAAAATTCACTTTAAAATAATTCAACATGAGAAAAATAATCAAATATTGCAGCATGGCCTTACTAGTATTGTTTGGCTTTCAAACATTTGGCCAAGAACGCGAAGCCCGCGACCTGGACAACTTCCGTTTTCGCGACCAAAGAGGGATCGACCAATTTGAGGCCCCCAAGGATACCACCTCCACCTTTGATGGAGTACACGTTCGCATTGGTGGTGCTTCCACCATACAATTCCAGGCCTTGGATCACGAAAGTACCGGTAAGCCCGTAAATTCTGATGGTCTTCCCGTAGGACTTATTGATATTGGCAAGAACTTTAACCTGCCAACCGCAAACTTAGACCTGGATGTGGTTTTGTATGATGGAGTGCGTATGCACCTAAGAACCTATCTTTCCTCACGCCACCACCCCGAACCGTATGTAAAGGGCGGTTATATTCAGATTGACAAGCTGGATTTTGTCAGTGAGGGCTTTATGGAGGATCTAATGAAGAACCTAAGGATCAAGATAGGCCACATGGAAAACAACTATGGGGATGCCCATTTTAGAAGAAGCGATAATGCCCAGGCCATCTACAACCCCTTTGTGGGAAATCTTATAATGGATGCGTTTACCACAGAGGTAGGGGCAGAGGTGTATTACTTTAAAAGTGGCTTCCTCGGGATGTTGGGTGTGTCCAACGGTAAGTTGAACCAAGGAGTAAACAATCCAGATACCACAGACCCCTCATTTATTGCCAAGTTGGGCTATGACGATATGATTGCCCCGGATCTGCGCTTTAGACTAACGGGATCGGTATATCATACCAATAAGAGTGCAAATGCGTATCTCTACAGTGCAGATAGAGCGGGTTCGCGATATTATTTTGTAATGGAGGCAGAAGGCGCATCCTCTGCGGGCAATTTCACCTCTGGTAGATTTAATCCCGGATTTCGAAATGAGCTTACCTCTTTTATGATAAACCCGTTTGTAAAATACCAAGGGCTGGAGTTTTTCGGAACCGTGGAAATAGCTTCCGGAAAAGCGACCGCAGAACCCGATACCCGGAACTTTAACCAATATGCCGCCGAGCTGATCTATCGCTTCGGAAATACCGAAAACCTGTATTTAGGTGGACGTTATAACCTGGTCACTGGTGAAATGATGGGCGGAACCGATGTGGACATTACCCGCTTCAACCTTTCGGCTGGTTGGTTTATGACCAAAAATATCCTGGCCAAGGTAGAATATGTAAACCAAAAATACGACGGTTTCCTACCTACGGATATCAGAAACGGAGGGAAATTTGACGGAGTGGTATTGGAGGCCGTGATAAGTTTCTAGATACCAAGTTTAATATCAAAGGTGGGAGAAAGAGACTTTTCCCACCTTTTAAAATTTAAGGACAATGAACCATTTTATAACATACTGTGCGGTGTTTCTTTTCAGTCTCTGCGGTTTGGCACAAAATGGCTCGGGGTCAAAATCAATTGGTATTCTCCCCAGCAGTGAACTTTCCATCTCCGGAGATACCAACATCAATGAATTTCGCTGCGAGTTTAACACCTTCTATTTGGAACAGTGCACGGAAGTGGTTTATCATAAATCCGGAAACCACATAAGCTTTAAAAATGCCGTTCTCACTCTGAGAAACGAAGGTTTTGACTGCGGAAGCAGAGGCATAAACAAAGATTTCCACGCTCTTCTCAACACGGCGAGATATCCAAAGATCACATTGGAACTGACTGGGGTTACCGTGGAAAATAACCGGGGGAAAGCATCCGTTACGATCAATATTGCCGGTAAGGAAAATTCCTATCGGGTTCCAATAGAAATTATCGCATCTCCTATGAACCGTTTTACCGGCCGTTTAAAGTTGGATATCAGGGATTTTGGCCTTGAGCCTCCCAAGAAGTTACTCGGTCTAATCGTGATCAAGGAAGATATCGAGATAGATTTTAATCTGGCGGTAGATTTGTTATAAAATGAAGATTGTTTGGTTTAATTCTTTCCTCATCCATTGTCCGGAGTTGGTTGATGTAACCCTTTTGCGAGCATAGGGCTTCACCCTATGCGGGGGGATGTCGTCATAGGGCTTTACCCTATGCGGGGGGGATGTCGTCATAGGGCTTCACCCTATGCTGGAAGATGTCGCCCTTTCAGGGCTTTGTTTTTTGTTTTGGGTCCGATTCCTATCGATGCGGTTTAACCAAATTCTACCAGTCCATTTGCCAAGGTATAACTAACCGCTGCTACCAATCCAATCAAAAAGATTATGACTGCTATATAGAGGAGTTTTTGTTTTCGGGCGATGCTTTTTCCCAGAAAATACAGATCGGCTATCATTTCATCATAGGTGTTCTGCCCCCTGCTCATAATCCGTTTAAATTCCATCTTAAACTCCGATAGGGAGAGCTTGGCAAAGTTTTCGGCATAAAGCGTCCCTCTGTATCCGCTCTTTTTGTAGGCAGAACCAAAATACCGGTAGGGCAACATACTGAACAAGGCAAAAATCATCGAGAGCATGCTACAAACGATTAATATGCGTACGCCGATTTCCAACGGAACCTGTTTCGACTTAGGGGAAACGAACAGCAGTCCCAACAGGAGAGAGGTGATGATAGAATTCACCGTGAGCACGATCCTCGCCTTGTTGTCCACCATTTTCAGTAAATTGTAATGGTTTCGAGAAAGTGTTTTGAAAAGGGTCTGCACCCCCCGAGAATCATATCGTTCCAGTTTTTTCTTTCGATTGTCGCTTTCAGATTTGACTGTGTTTTCTTTTTCCATGGTTTTTCAGTTTAGAGATCGCAAAGATTTAAAACTTCGGTCATTATCCTCTTGGCCCTTACTTTCGAGACACCTATTTTTTCTAGGGAATGGGGAGCGTTGAACAGCTCTTGGGTCAGGATGATATCGGTTTCAATGAGCATGTGTTTTTCCTGTTTGGTCAAGGTGGTCAAGGTGGTTATGGGATAAAGGGTATATCGGTCCACGTTGTGTTTGATCCCGTTGTTTTCGGGATAATCCCAACTCAATAAATGCAGGCCCACACATTTGGAATAATTTATGGCGTCCAGGGAAAATCGGGTGTTGGTCACCAACCATCCTTGCTTTAAACGCGATTTCCGGGTAGAATCCTTGTTCCATTGCGCTTGAATATCGAGAAAACGGGAGTTTATATACAGCGGAACTTTTACATTGCTCACCGCCTTGGGGTCTGAGTGAAATTTACATTCCACAGTATACGTATTGCCATCTTTTTCCGCCAGCACATCCACTTCGTGGGTTACACAGGCACCTTGAAGCACGATGCCCACTTGGGTCACAAAGCCTTTTTGGCGCAGCAGGGCACTTATGAGTCGCTCAAAGGGATAGCCGGTGGGCCCTAAATCGAGAATGGCCCGCTTTAGACTGTATTTGGAGGCAGATACACGATTGCGCTTCTTTAAAAGCGAAAAAGCTTTTTTGTATAGTTCCTTGGAGGGCATGCCATCGTATAGCGTGGGCATGATATTGTCCACAATTTCTTCTATTTCAACTTCCGAAGCTTTACTGCGCCTTAAGGATTCCTTTAGCTTTTCTACTTTGAATGGCTCAATTTCGCCATTGAATTTTTTTATCCGGATAACTCTATTTTCCATAATGTGTCATTTTTTAAAATCGCAGGATCTCGGTCATAAGGCCAAACAGGAGAATGTTCAAACGATGCTGAAAATTGATATTATAATAGTCTGAACCGTGATAAAAGCGGGTGAAAAACCCAATTTCTTCCAGAAACCCGGGATGGTAATAAAAGGTGAGTGCCCCATTGAACCTTTTGGGATCGAAGGTGTCCCAATTGTTCACGCTGTCCAGCATCCAAGTAGTTTCAATCTTTAGCGAAAAATCTGCTTTTCTCTGTTTGCGAAAGATGGTCTTGTCTGAGGTCAGTTTATACGCGTAAAAGGAATTGTGCCAACGAAATGCGCTGTACTGGCCTTTTAAATCCTCCCACATCCAACTTTTGGGATGTATTTCCAGGGAGGTCTTAAAAAACTTCACCGCACTTTTGTTTGGGCCATAAGAGGTGTCAATAAACCCTATTTCAAAAAAATTGGTGGAGAAATTTCCGGTTTCCACATTTATTTTGGGGTTTTGCGCGTCCCATTCTTCATCTTTTACATAAAAGCTACCGTCCTGTCCGTTGGAGTGGTGTGCCAACCGCGCGTAAAGAGTAGTATGATGTGTCAATTTTGTAGAACCAAACAGATAATACAGGGAGAGCTGTGGAATATAGCTTGGGGTTTTTACCGGATATGAATTTTCGTTGTACATCCTGAGGGTTATCTGCGGGGTGAGCACCATCATCAACCGCGAGTCCTCGCGCTTGCGCACTACAAAATTCGGGTTGATATTCGCTTCAAAAATCAGTGGCTCCAGGTTGCCAATACCGTCGGTAAAGGTTATATAGCTGTCGCTTTGGTTAACATGGGCAATCTTGGCGAGGGTAAGGCGCGGAAGTGTATCTGCAGGCATCTGTGCAAAAGCTTTTCCCGTGCATAAAAGAATCAAAACCCCTATAAATTGTCCATGGCTCATAGATATATGATTTTAACTCGGTGGGATGTGTTATGGTCAAGATAAAAGCTCGCCTTGGCAAATTTGGGACGGTTGCCCAACCCGATAGATTGATAATTTGAAAATCCGATGCCCTCTTTGGGGAGGAACAAGCCTTTGTCGATCTTTCCATTTTCGTTTTCGTCGTGCAATACATTGATGGCATATCTCCCTTGGGGCAAACCGGTAAAGGTAAAAGTGGCGCGGTCATTATTTATTTTTGAAATCCCCTTTCTATAATACGATTGAAATTTTTCATCGGGAATACTTCCCTCCCGGTTGTAAAGTGCAAATTGCACCACGCCATTTGAATTGCGAAGTCCCTCCACCGCTACGGTCAGGGAAACAGTGTCTGTCGCCTGGGGCGATTGAAAGGCAGAAATTATAGGGAATACTCCCAATGCCAATAGAACTAGGCCAAATGCTTTCATCTGTAAAAAATATTTTTGGAAATAGAAAGAAGAGATGTCTATTCCGATAGCTATCTTAACACCTTCGGTTAGTTTACAATTTGTTGAGGGCCAATTCATATCAAAATTTTATCAGTTTATAATAAACGACCATTGCCAAGGCGAAGGTAATGGCTATTCTTAGCGCCATGGCACCGACGTTTTTTAGTTCAAAGGCACCCCCATAGTTTATGTATAGGGCCAGAATGATCAGGGCCATTAACAATAGCAGGGCAGTTCCTGTGAGCACCCAAAACGGCCAATTTTGGGCCTTGAGCAAGCCATAAGCCGAAATTAAATAGAGAAAGGCCGCAATGAAATTTATCCATACTATAAATGGCACGTAATCCCCTTCTCTTTCGCGTATTCCGAACCAATCAAAAATGACCGAGCTGCTCATAAACAGTGTAGCCAATGCGAAAACAATTAGTGCGGTTGCAATGAGATATCTAATTCTATTGTCTCTTTTCATCATTCGAGGTTTTTAAGCTTTCGTGGTTACCACAAATATTGAATGTGTCTATCGTTCCGAAAGATGGTTGGCAGTCTGCGAGAGGTAATATTATTTGGTACGGATAGATCATGATTTTTTATTTAGAGAGGAATATAAAATTGCGGCAAATACCAAGGTGATTAAGATTCTGAAGATCATGGCACCGATGGTACGGTTTTCATAGAGCCCGCCCGAATGCATATGGAGATAGAACAGGGCAAAGGCATAAATGAGGAGCAAGGCCACAGACAACATAGCCCAGGCCGCCCAATTTTTGGATTTTATAAATCCGTAGGCGGCAAGAAGATATAGAAATCCTGCGGTGAGATTTGTCTTTACGATAAAAGGAACATAATGCCCTTGTCGTGCCCGTATGCCAAACCAATCGAACAGTACCGAACTGCTCATGAAAATGGTGACAATGGCAAAGGCAATTAAAACTCCTGACTTCCTAATTTTAACACCCAAAATCAAAAAGCTCATCTAAGAGCTTATGTTCTGGGGTCAATAGGAGCGTTTTTATTATTTTTTCTTTTGTCGTTGGCGTAATGATTTCTATCTGATAAATACTCTGTAAAATC
>JACDJA010000575.1_pt1 | contig 40661 bp, 37 predicted proteins | sample 7449241 | NCBI WGS metagenome assembly JACDJA01 (sample SAMN14253289, study PRJNA609438) | sludge metagenome | isolation source: initial anaerobic sludge | collected 2018-12-20 | reverse complement strand
CGGCTGATCTACCAGCGGCTGAACCTCAACGAGACGCCGCTGCCAAGGAAAATCGCAACCGTAAAATGAGTAGTGACCACAACCGGCGCTAACTGCCCGAAACACCGGTGTCTACGAAAAATTTTGGCGAACTTGGGCTAGGCGACCGGTGGCTGAAGATTGTTGATCTTCTCCAAGGCCAGCACCAGCGCCTGGGTGCCGAGACGGCCTCCATCGTTGGCCTTGAGGGCCAGATACAACTGTTCCACCAACGCCAGGCCCGGCATGGCCAGCGACATGCGGCGGGCCTCGGCCAAAGCGATGCCCATGTCCTTGAGGAAGTGCGCCACCATGAAACCGGGGGCGAAATCCCGGCGCAGAATCCGCGGCGCCAGATTTTGCAGACTCCAGCAGCCGGCCGCCCCGCCGCCGATGCTCTCCAGCACGGTTTCCATGGCCAGCCCCGCCCGGTGCCCGTAAACCATGGCCTCGCAAACGCCGATCATGGTGCCGGCGATGACGATCTGGTTGCACATCTTGGCGTGCTGCCCCGCCCCGGCCGGCCCCTGGTGGACGATGGAGCGACCGAGCTGCGCCAGCAGCGGTTTGACCCGGGCCACGGCCACGGCCTCGCCCCCCACCATGATCGCCAAGGTGGCGTTGCGGGCCCCCACGTCACCGCCGGAAACGGGGGCATCCAGGGCCGAAACCCCCTGGGCCGCCGCGGACCTGGCGATCTCAACGGCCAAGGTCGGCTCCGAGGTGGTCATATCCACCAGCGCAGAACCGGTTCTGGCCCCGGCCAGGACACCGTTTTCCCCGAAATACACCTCCCGCACATCCGCCGGCAGTCCCACCATGGTGAAGACGATATCCGCCTGGCGCGCCACCTCGGCCGGGGTCCCGGCCCAACGGGCCCCCCGGTCCACGAGGAAAGCGGCCTTTTCCCGGCTTCGGTTGTAGACCGTCATGGGATATCCGGCATCCATCAAGTGGCCACACATGGGGCCGCCCATCACGCCGGTGCCGATCCATCCGATGCGCTGCGACTGGTTCATTGATCATCCTCCTGAACGATGAGTGGTGAGAAACAGGTCTTAAATCTCGCCTCGCATACCAGGAAGCGATGGTGGCTGGCAACAAGGAGGCCGTTTGAACGTCCAGGGGCTTGACAAAACAGGCGATCCGAATATGGTAGGATTCGCCTGGGTGCCAGGGGTTGACTCTTTGACGATGACGGCACCCAACCTCACACGAAGGGAGAAGGACGTTGAACGAAATCAAGGTGCTCGTCAGTGACAATCTCGACGCCAGCGGAATTGAGATGCTCGCGGCGGCCGAGGGCATCACGGTGGACGTCAAGACGGGCCAATCGCCCGAGGCGCTCAGATCCATCATCGGCGATTACGATGGGCTGGTGATCCGCAGCGCCACCAAGGTGAATGCGGACCTGTTGTCCGCGGCGCGGCGGCTCAAGGTGGTGGGCCGTGCCGGCATCGGCCTTGACAACGTGGACATCCCCGAGGCGACCCGCCGGGGCATCGTGGTGATGAACACCCCCGATGGCAACGTGGTGACCACCGCCGAGCACGCCGTGGCCATGATGCTGTCGCTGACCCGCAACATCCCCCAGGGAACCGCATCCCTCAAGGCGACCCGCTGGGACAAAAAGCTCCTTCAGGGCCGGGAAATCTTCAACAAGTTCGCCGGTGTCATCGGCTTCGGCAAGATCGGCTCCATCGTCGCCGACCGGCTACGGGGCCTGAAAATGCGCGTACTGGTGCACGATCCCTTCGTACGGCCCGAACAGATCGAAAAAGCCGGTTTCCAACCGGTATCCTTCGATGAACTGCTGGCCCAGGCCGACTACATTACCGTCCATGTGCCCAAGCTCAAGGAAACCCTGAATCTGCTGAACGCCGCAGCCTTTGCCAAAATGAAGGACGGGGTGATGGTGATCAACTGCGCCCGAGGCGGTATCGTCAACGAGCCGGACCTGCTGGAAGCGCTGAAATCGGGAAAGGTCGCCGGCGCCGCCCTGGACGTCTTCGCCACCGAACCACCGGGCGAAAGCGAACTGGTCGCCCACCCCCATCTGATCTGCACGCCCCACCTGGGCGCTTCCACCAAAGAGGCCCAAACCAACGTGGCAGTGGCGGTGGCCCACCAGTTCATCGAGTTCTTTAAAAACGGGACCATCATCAACGCCGTCAACGCTCCGGCGGTCACCGGGGATCAAATGGTCCAACTCGGTCCGCTGTTGTCGATGGGAGAGCAGATCGGCCGGCTCCAGGCCCAGCTCATCCAGGGGCCGATCGCGGAGATCGCCATCGAATACGCCGGTGATTTTAGAGGGATGGATTTGGCCCCGGTAACCACTGCCGTACTGAAGGGACTGCTGACCCGAGAGCTCAAGGACGATGTCAACTATGTCAACGCGCCGGTTTTGGCCAAGAATCGCGGCATCCGGGTCACCGAATCCACCAGCAACGAATCCGAGGACTATCTCAACCTGATCCGCGTCCGGGTGGATACCGACACCACCAGCAGCAACGTGGCCGGCACCGTCTTCGGCAAACGCGACAGCCGGATCGTCCGGATCAACAACTTCCGTCTGGAAATGATTCCCGAGGGACACCTGGCGTTGATCTACAACATCGACAAACCCGGATCCATCGGCCAGATCGGCTCGACCCTGGGCCGCCACCAGATCAATATCGGGCGGATGCAGGTGGGGCAGGAGGAAGGCGGCGACCGCAACATCATCTTCTTGACCACCGACACGCCGATTCCGCCGGAAGTCATCGGGGAACTCAACGCTCTGTCACTGGTCAAAAGCGCCATTTCATTGGAATTCTGACGGGGCTGGTCAATTCTTCCGGCAACGATGCCAACGGGGGAGGCATGACGGAAAAGGACTGTTTCACCATGAAGGATCAACAACGCCAGGAAGCCGCGTCTGAGGGGATTTGTCTGCCGGAAGTGAGTTTTTCGACCTTTGTGCTGTCGCTCAACGCCTCGGCGCTGGTCCACCTGGGCATCCTGGAAGACCCGGGAACCGGACAGAAAGCCAAAAATCTCGCCTTGGGCAAGCAAACCATCGACATCCTGGCACTGCTGGAGGAAAAAACCCGGGGCAATCTCACGACGGAGGAGGACGGCCTGCTGAAAAACCTTCTCTACGATCTGCGCCTGGTGTATGTGCGCGAAAAATACTGACGGACTGCGACTGCGGCTCCAGGCCCCGGCCAAACTGAATCTTTTTCTCGCGGTCACCGGGCGCCGGGCGGACGGCTATCACGACATCGTCTCGCTGATGGTCTGTGTGGGCCTGCACGACAGCCTGGAGGTCGACCTTGAGGCCCACGGCCTGACGGTGAGTTCCAATCTCCCCGAGGTGCCGGACGATGATCGCAACCTGGCCCTGCGTGCGGCTCGGGCTTTTTTCGAAGCCACCGGGCGCCCGGCCAATGCGGCCATCCGAATTCGCAAGCGAATCCCGGTGGGGGCCGGCCTCGGGGGGGGGAGCAGCGACGCCGCCAGCATCCTCACTGGTTTGAATCGCCATTTCGGTTGCCCGTTACCGCGGCACGCCTTGGTGGACCTGGGATTGAAGTTGGGGGCCGACGTACCTTTTTTCATCCAGGGGCGCCCCGCCTTGGCCACCGGCATCGGCGAGCGGCTTGCGCCGTTTGATCATCTCGCCCCGGCCAGCGCGCTGATTGTCTTTCCAGCGGCCCACGTATCCACCGCCGAGGTGTATGGCCGCCTGAATTTGACGTTGACAACATGCGGGAAAAAACCTAAAGTTTTCGCTTTGAAGAGCCGGGTCTTCGATACCACCCGTCATCTTTGCAACGATCTGGAAGCGGTGGCCGGAAAGCTGCACCCGGTCATCCTGGAAGCCAAAGCGACGATGTTGGCGCTGGGGGCAGACGGCGCATCGATGACCGGCAGTGGATCGGCGGTCTTCGGTTTATTCAGGGATCCGGAAGCGGCGGTTTACGCCCGGGATCACTTTCCAAAGCGTCGTGGTTGGCGTTTTTTTCTTACGTATCTGGTGCTTTAGAAAAAACTGTTACGCCAAGGGCAGTATTCTTTACCGATTGCACTTGGGGCGTCGTCAAGTGGCTAAGACACAGGATTTTGGTTCCTGCATTCGGAGGTTCGAATCCTCCCGCCCCAGCCAGCACGCACAAGGACGGTGGATCTGCGTTGGTCGTCTGCCGGGAGAATCGAATTGGATCATGAAATGAAAGATTTTGCCATCTTTGCTGGCAACTCCAACCCGACATTGGCGCAAAAGATTTGCGACTACCTTGGAGTTCCCCTCGGCAAGGCCAAAATTCAAACCTTCAGCGACGGTGAAATCCAGGTCGAAATCAAGGAGAATGTCCGCCTGAAGGATGTTTTTGTCATTCAGTCCACCTGCCCTCCCGTCAGCCACAACCTGATGGAATTGCTCCTGATGATCGACGCGTTCAAACGCGCATCATGCCGGCGGATCTGCGCGGTGATCCCCTATTACGGCTATGCCCGCCAGGATAAAAAGGTAACCCCGCGGGTGCCCATCAGTGCCAAGCTGGTGGCCAATCTGCTCACCCACGCCGGCGCCAACCGCATTATCAGCATGGACCTGCACGCAGCCCAGATCCAGGGGTTTTTCGATATCCCGGTAGACCACTTGTTCGCCGCTCCGGTGATTCTCGATTTCATCAAACGGAATTTCGAAAACGACCTGGTGGTGGTCTCTCCGGACGCTGGCGGCGCGGAAAGAGCCCGCGCTTACGCCAAACGCCTCGGATGTGCCATGGCCATCGTGGACAAGCGTCGGGATCGCCCCAACGTGGCCCATGCCATGGCCGTCATCGGCGATGTCAAGGGTAAAACGGCCGTCATTCTCGACGACATGGTGGACACCGCCGGTACCCTTACCGAGGCGGCCGGGGCGTTGCGTGATAAAGGCGCCATCGAGGTCTATGCCTGCTGCAGCCACCCGGTGCTCTCGGGGCCGGCCATTGACCGCATCACGGCATCAGCGATTCGCCAGGTGGCCGTCACCGATACCATTCCACTGAGCGAACGGGCGCTGGCCAGCGGCCGTTTTCAGGTACTGTCCATCGCCGAGCTGATGGGCGAAGCCATCATCCGCAGCTATAACGGAGACTCTGTCACTTCGTTGTTTGTATAAGATCCTTGTCAAGGAGGAAATCAATTTGGAATTCATTGCCCTGTCAACCAAACCCCGCACCCGAACCGGCAAAGGGGGCGCTCGCGCCCAGAGACGAGAGGGGCGGACCCCGGCTGTTCTATATGGCCCCAACACTGAAACGAGAATGCTGTCGGTGGATACCGTTGAGCTGGAAAACACCTTGAAGAAGCATCCGGCGTCACGGACGGTTTTCAAGCTGGCCCTGGATGACGACACCGGCAGCACCGAAAATTTGGCCATGCTGAAGGAGTTACAGGATAATCCCCTCAACGGTGCCTTGCTCCACGCGGATTTCTACCGCATCGATCTGGATCGCAAGGTCTCGGTGCAGGTGCCGGTGATCACCACCGGCAAGGCCAAAGGCGTTGAACTTGGGGGCATGCTCCAGCTTGTCCGCCGTGAGCTGACGGTACATTGTTTGCCGGACCGGATTCCACGCCAAATCGAGATCGACATCACCGATCTCGGCATCGGTGAAGCCGTCCACGTGGAAGACATCCAACTCGGCGAGGCCGTGGAGATCCCCCACGATGTCAATTTCACCATTGTCACGGTCCTCAGTACACGGAAGGCCGACGCCGATGAAGAGGAGGGGACCGAAGTCGAGGAAGGGGCCGAACAGGCTCCCGGGGAGCAAGCCGAGGCATAGTTGCTGGCTGAAACAAGCAAGACCCCACTCTGTTTGGTGGCTGGGTTGGGCAACCCGGGAGATTCATACGCGGCCTCTCGGCACAACATTGGTTTTCGGGTGGTGACCGCGCTGGCGGCATCCGCAAGTATCCGGATGACCCGAGACAATGAAAGTATCTCCTGGGGTCGCGGGCGCATTTTTGACCGCGACGTCATCCTGGCCCAACCCATGGCATACATGAACCGCAGTGGTCCACCGATCCGGCGGCTCATGACGGAGCAACAGATTGGTCGCGAGGCGCTACTTGTCATCCATGATGACATCGACCTTGCGTTTGGCAGATTAAAAATCAAAGAGAAAGGGGGCGATGGGGGACACAGAGGAGTTCAGTCGTTGATCGATGCCTTGGGCAGCCGCGATTTTGGCCGGTTGCGCATCGGCATCGGCCGACCCGCAGGCGGCATCGAGGTGGTGGATTACGTGCTGGGCGTTTTCGAACCGGATGAAGCCCGGGCCTTGGATGCACTCATCGACAACGCCTGTGAGGCGGTGAGAACCGTTCTGACCGATGGGATCAGGACGGCGATGAACAGGTTCAACATGCGCGAACCGTAATTCTAGCCAGGGATAGGGAGGAAAGAATGGACGTCTTGTTGAAGAACATTCCGTTGGTCTGCACGTTTGTCGGCCTCTTGGGCGTGCTCTATGCGATCCTGGTCGCCGGCGTCGTCAAAAGCGCACCGGCGGGTGACGAAAAGATGAGATCCATCGCGGACGCCATCAAGGAAGGTGCCATCGCGTACCTCAACCGCCAGATGAAGTCCATGGGCATCACCGGGATCATTATTTTCATCGTCATTTTCGCCACACTGGGCACCAAGACCGCCATCGGTTTTTTCATCGGGGCGGTCGCTTCGTTTTTGGCCGGCTACATCGGCATGCGCGTTTCGGTGCTGGCCAATGTCCGCACCGCCGAGGCCGCCAAGAAAGGCATGGCTGCCGGTTTGGCCATGGCCTTCAAGGGTGGCTCGGTCACCGGCATGATCGTCGCCGGTCTGGCCCTGACCTCTGTCGCCGGTTACTACTACTTCACCCATGACATCATGGCCCTGGTCGCCCTGGGCTTTGGTGGCAGCCTCATTTCGATCTTCGCCCGGTTGGGCGGCGGTATCTTCACCAAGGGCGCCGACGTCGGCGCCGACCTGGTGGGCAAGGTCGAAGCCGGCATTCCTGAAGACGACCCGCGCAACCCGGCTACCATCGCCGACAACGTGGGGGACAACGTCGGCGACTGCGCCGGTATGGCTGCCGACCTGTTCGAGACCTACGCCGTGACCGCCGTGGCGGCCATGCTCATCGGTCACCTGCTCTTCCCCAAGGTTCCCATGGCCACCGAGTTTCCGCTGGTGCTGGGCGCCATTTCCATCATCGCTTCCATCATCGCGGTCTTCTTTGTGCGCTTGGGCAGCAGCAACTACATCATGGGCGCCCTGTACAAGGGGATGTTCGGCGCGGCCCTGATCGCGGCCGTGGCGTTCTACTTTGCCGCCACCAAGCTTCTGGCCGGCATCGATGAACTTTCCCCCATGAGCATCTATTACTGCACCCTGGTGGGCCTGATCCTCACCGTGGTGATCGTCATCATCACCGAGTACTACACCGGCAAGTACGGTCCGGTGCGGTCCATCGCCGAGGCCTCCACCACCGGCCACGGCACCAATATCATCGCCGGCCTGGCCGTCTCCATGCAGGCCACGGCCCTGCCGGTGCTGGCCATCTGTCTGAGCATCTACCTGTCCTACAGCTTCGCGGGCCTCTACGGCATCGCCATGGCCGCCATGAGCATGCTGTCCATGACCGGTATGGTCATCGCCATCGACGCCTACGGCCCCATCACCGACAACGCCGGTGGCATCGCCGAGATGGCCGAAATGGATGAGAGCGTTCGCGCCGTCACCGACCCGCTGGATGCCGTGGGCAACACCACCAAGGCTGTCACCAAGGGCTATGCCATCGGTTCGGCCGGTCTGGCGGCACTGGTGCTCTTTGCCGCCTACGTCCAGGAATTCACCATCCAGGGCGGCAAGGATGCGGCGCTGATCAGGTTTGACCTCTCGGATGTCAACGTCATCATCGGCCTGTTCATCGGCGGCCTGTTGCCCTACCTGTTCGCCTCCATCGCCATGAAGGCGGTGGGCAATGCCGGCGGCGCCGTGGTGGATGAAGTCCGCCGCCAGTTCCGCGAAATCCCGGGCATCATGGAAGGCACGGCCAAACCGGATTACGGCGCATGCGTCGATATCGTTACCAAGTACGCCCTGAAGGAAATGATGGTACCGGCCCTGCTGCCGGTCATCGCTCCGCTGCTGGTGGGCTTCCTGCTGGGCAAGGTCGCCCTGGGTGGGCTGCTCATCGGCTCCATCGTCACCGGCGTCTTCGTGGCCCTCTCCATGACCACCGGCGGCGCGGCCTGGGACAACGCCAAGAAGTACATTGAAGACGGCAACCTGGGCGGCAAGGGATCCGACGCTCACAAGGCGGCGGTCACCGGCGACACCGTAGGCGACCCGTACAAGGATACGGCCGGCCCGGCGGTCAACCCGATGATCAAGATCCTCAACGTGGTGGCGCTGCTGATGGTTCCGTTCCTCCTGTAAGCCACTACCCGTAAGGCCTGAAACACCAAAGGATTGGCGCGTCAAGCGCGCCAATCCTTTTTTATTGATCCGAATCGATACCTATGGTATAAAATTTGTAGTGTTTTTGGAGTAGTCCCGTCATCGCCGGTGGACGCCGTCACCCATTTCGGACGGTTGAAAAAGTCCCCGGCAATCTATTCGAACCCGAGATCATGATGCGCAGCCGGGAAACCTTCACCCGGCGATGATCCAAATCTTCCCCGGCGGCGCTATGCCAGTCGGTGGCCTCATGGAAAAAAAGAAAGTCAAAGCCACCTCGCCAGCTAAAAAAAAGACCGCCCGATTTCAGATCGGGGACTTAGCCGTCTATCCAGCCCACGGCGTCGGCCGCATCGAAGCCATTGAGACCCGTGTCGTCAATGGAGAATCTCATGATTTTTACATCATGAAGGTTCTCGAAAATGACATGCTCATCATGATTCCGACCTGGAACGTCGAATCGGTGGGCCTGAGGGATATCATCGACCAGAAGGACATTCCCAAGGTCTATGCGGTGATCCAAAGCAAGCAGGAAGACGCCTTGGGCGAAAGTCAAACCTGGAACCGGCGTTACCGGGAATACATGGAAAAGATCAAAACCGGATCGCTGTTCGATGTCGCCGCGGTATTTCGCGATCTTTCCCTGCTCAAGACCACCAAGGACCTTTCTTTCGGAGAGCGCAAACTCTTCGATACGGCGCACACCCTCTTGGTCAAGGAGTTGTCCACCGCTCGCCAGACCGACGAGGCCACCATTGCCGCTGAACTCGAAGGATTCTTTTCCGAATCCGAATCCTCCTGAGCGGCTCCCCTGCCCCATGACTGAAAGCGCCTTCCGCTTCACCGTCCCGGAGGCCTGGGCCGGACAGCGGCTCGACCAGTTTCTCGCGATCTGCTTGACCGGTCATTCCCGGGCCTTCCTGGCCGGGTTGATCCGCGAGGGGCAGGTCATGGTCAACGGCCTCAGCACCAAACCGAGCGTCCGCCTGCGCCTGGCCGACATCGTTTCCGGCATCCTGCCGCCTCCCCGTGCGGTGGAATTGAAGCCGGAGCCCATCGACCTTTCCATTCTCTACGAAGACCAAGACCTCATCGTCATTAACAAACCGTCCGGCCTCGTGGTACACCCGGCCCCCGGCCACCCTGGCGGCACCCTGGTCAACGCCCTGCTACACCGCTGCCCCGACCTTGGCCCCATCGCCGGCGAGATCCGCCCGGGAATCGTTCACCGACTGGACAAGGACACGTCCGGTGTGCTGGTCGCGGCAAAATCGGCATTTACCTTGGATCACCTGGCGCGCCAGTTCAAGGACCGCAGTGTCGAAAAGACCTATCTGGCGCTGGTAAAGGGGCACCCCCGAGCCGACTCCGGCAAGGTGACGCTTCCCATCGGGCGGCATCCGGTGGACCGGAAAAAAATGTCCGTCCACAGTCGACGCCCGCGCTCGGCGGAAACGGCTTGGCGGGTAAAGGAAGGCTACTCGGGATACGCCCTGCTGGAAGTCCGGCTGATGACGGGGAGAACCCATCAGATCCGGGTCCATTGCGCCGCGGTGGGGCATCCGTTACTGGGGGATCGGCTCTACGGTGGACCGAATGATCTGCTCCTCGGTGGCACCCGGATCGTCATCCCGCGTCAGATGCTGCACGCCTGGCATCTGACCATCCGGCATCCGGTCCGCCAGACGCGCATGTCCTTTGAAGCCCCCCTACCACCGGACATGGCCGGTCTTGCCGACATGCTGCGTCGCTTGGATGCCACCGCTTGAACAGGGCCCGCCGTTCAAAACACAACAAGCGCTCCAAGACCGATCTGCCGTCGGGGAGCGCTTGTTTCCGCCTTGACACCAGGGGTTAAACCATCCCGCGGAACGCGAAGAACGTCAGTGAAAGCAACCCGGCCGTAACGAGGCCGATGGAGGTATCCTGGAGTGGCCGGGGCACCCGGGCCAACAGGACCCGCTCCCGCACCCCGGCAAAGAGGATCAGGGCCAAACCGAAGCCCACCGCGTAGGCGAAGGAGGATACTAGGGTCTGCATAAAGGTGAACTCCTTGTCGATATTGATGATGCAAACCCCAAGTACGGCGCAGTTGGTGGTAATCAGGGGCAGAAAGATCCCCAGTCCGGCGTAGAGTACCGGTATGCTCTTTTTGAGAAACATCTCCACGAACTGCACCAGAGCGGCGATCACCAGGATGAAGGCGATGGTGCGCAGGTAGACCAGATCGTAGGGGACCAACAGATAAGTATAGGCGATCCAGGTGATCACGCCCGCCAGCACCAACACGAAGACCACCGCCATGGCCATTCCCACGGCGGTTTCCATCTTCTTGGAGGTTCCCAAAAAGGGGCAGTTGCCCAAAAATTGCGCCAACAGGATGTTGTTGACGAGGATGCAGCTCACGATGAGCTCGAAGTAGCCCATGACCGCTCCTTTACTTCTTGCCGATGAGATTCATCATGCAGAGCATCAGCCCGAGGGCAACGAAGGCGCCGGGGGCCTGGACCATGAAAGTGAACGGCTCGTAGTTCGGCCCAAAGAGGGAGTGACCGAAAAATGTGCCTGTGCCAATGATTTCCCGCACGGCTCCCAGGGAGGCCAGTGATAAGCTGAAACCGATGCCGATGCCCAGACCGTCGGCGGTGGAGGCGAGCAGTCCGTTCTTGGAGGCAAATGCCTCGGCGCGACCAAGCACGATGCAGTTGACCACGATGAGCGGAATGAATACCCCCAGGGTCTGGAAAAGAGCGTAGGTGTAAGCCTGCATGAGCAGCTCCACCACGATGACGAAGGTGGCGATGATGATGATGAAGCAGGCGATCCGCACCTTGGAAGGGATCAGGTTCCGCATCAGGGAAATCAGGATGTTGGAAAAAACCAGCACGAAGGTGGTGGCCAACCCCATGCCGAGGCCGTTTTTCATGCTGGTGGTGACACCAAGGGTCGGGCAGAGTCCCAGGACCAGCCGAAACGGAGGAATTTCGGCCCATAAACCTTTTGTAAATTCCTGGACAAGGGTCTTGGCCATGGCCGGTCTCCTTATTGCTGGAAGCGCTGAACGTGTTCGAGGATCCGGGGTTCGAGCTCCCGATACTGGCTCAAGGCGTCCGTGGCAGCCGCGCAGACCCCGCGGGAGGTGATGGTCGCCCCGCTGAGGGCACTGATTGAACCACCGTCCTTGCTGACCTTGACCGGCTGGTCCACCGGCAACCCGACAAACTGGGCGGCAAAAGCCGGATCTTCCTTCGCCTGGGCACCGAGACCGGGAGTTTCCTTGTGGGTCGTCACCGCGACCCCGGCCAGCTTGTCCGTTTCCACGTTGACCGCCACCATCAAGCCGATGGCATCGGCAAAGCCTTTTCCGGCGACTTCGAAGACAACGGTGTTGGGCTTGCCGTCAAACACCCCCACAAAGAAGCTGTGGGATTTGCCGTCAACATCGATTTTGAAACGATCATTGACCGGATCGTTGGTGGCCCCCTCCAGGATTTGACGGATGGCCGGCCCTTTGACGAACTCGAGTTCCTGGCGTTCGATCTGGGCCGCCGTGGCGGTACGCAGGTAGGCCAGCAGTCCACCGGAAACGACGCTCAGGACGGTGAGCACCACGACCATTTTGATCATCTCGCGCATCTTAGGTCACCTTTCCGAGAGCCTTGGGCCGGATCTTGTCCACCAGCGGGTTGATCATATTGATCACCAACACCGCGTAGATCACCCCGTCCGGGTACGCACCGATGTTGCGGATCAGAATTGTCATCAGGCCGCCGGCTGCGCCGTAGATGAGCATCGGCCAGAAGTTCACCGGTGAGCTGGAGTCCTCGGTGGCGAGGAAAAAAGCGCCGATCAACGTGTAGCCTGTGAACAGATGAAACGCCGGGCCGGCATAGCGCAGCGGATCGGCGAGATGAAAGGCCGCGGCGGTGACGATTACCGCCACGAGAAAAGCGGTGGGGATTTCCCATCTCACCACCCCGCTCATCACCAGGTACACCCCGCCGACAATCAACCACAAACCGAAGGGAGCGCCGATGGCGCCGGTCTGGCGACCCATGAGCAGATCAAAAACGGAAAAGCGCGTCGCCACCTCGTTACCGAAGGCCTTAACGGCCGTCAGCGGTTCGAGCATGGTAAAGCCGGGATCGTAAGCCAGCAGCATGGCATCGAAATCCAGGAACTGTTTCCAGGATACGGCCAGGATCGCCATGCTCACCGCCACCGGGTTGAAGGGGTTGGCGCCGATGCCGCCGAAAATCTGTTTACCGATGACCACGGCGAGAAATGTTCCCACGATCACGAGCCACCAGGGAGACGTGGCCGGCAGGAGCAGGCCGAGGACCAGCCCTATGGCCGCCGCGTTTCCGTCGCTGATCCCCTCGGAACGCCGCGCCACCTTGTTGAAGGCCAATTCCCAGAGCATGGCACTGGAGACGGCCAGAGCGATCACGCCCAGGGCCGGAACTCCCCAGCGAAACATGCCCGCCAACGCCGCCGGCGTCAGGGCGAGCAGCACATGGCCGCTGCGGTTGGCAATACTGCTCCCGTCGTGCACGAAGGGCGCATGGGAAACGATCAATTGTTTAGCTTCAGACATTTTCGGCCTCCGCGGCCCGGCTCAATGCCAGTTCGTATTTGGCCAATCGAATATACTGAAAAATCGGGATCCGGGCGGGACAAACGGAGGCGCACAGTCCACAATCCACACAGGAGAACAAGTCGTACTCCGCTGCCGCCGTCTCGTACTTTCCCACCTCGAGAAACCGCACCAGCATGTTCACCGGCACCCGGGCCGGGCAGATGCGCACGCACTCACCGCAGTTGATGCACGGATCGCTGCCGACACGACCGACAGCGGCGGCATCCTGAACCATGAGACAGTGGGTGTCGGGCCGCACCGGGTAGTCGTCCGTGTAGCGGCACAGCCCGGTCATGGGACCGCCGGCGATGAGCCGGTCCCCGTTTTCGAGTTGGATATCGGCGGTGGCCAGCAGATCGGCCACCGGCGTCCCCACCGGCACCTCGAACAGCGTGCGGCGACCACTTTTGTCCACCACGGTCACCACCTTCTCCAGTGCCAGCCGTTTTTCGGCAAAACTACGACCCAGGGCGGCCACTGCCTCCACCGGCACCACGGCAATCCCCGCCGCGGCGGGGGACCCCCCGGCGGGCAACTCCCGATGAAGAACTTCCCGCAGCATAAGCCCCGGGGCTGCGGCCGGATAGACGGTGGATACGGCCCGGATTTCGGCATTCACATGACCGATCCCCTGAACGGTGTCTCGCCCCACCACCAGCACCACCCTCGGGGCGTTGGTGATTTCCCGCAGCACATCGATTCCCCGGGAAACCGCCCCGATCCGATGGCGCAGCACGTACTGGGCGCTGACGCTGAGCAGATCACTCTCGGTGGCCGCCACCACCAGGGTATCGATGGGGGCTTCCGCTCCGGCGATGACCGCCATCTCCAGGCCCCCCGGCAAACCGGTCATCCACTGCCGCACCGTTTCCAGGGAAACCTGATCGGCCGCCGCGGCAAAGCCTGAATCCACGTCACCGCGATCCTCCGCGGCCAGATCGATGCGGGTCCAGTTCTTGCCGAAATCTCCGACAAACGGCGACACGGCCTGAATGCGGCCGGCCACCGGGGCCACCACATAGGCCGAGGCGTCGCTGAACGGGACAATCCGCTCACCGGCCGCCACCATGTCACCGGCCTTGATGCAGAGGTGATCGGTGCGTTCCAGCGGATGATCGCAAAACAGGATCATCCGTCGGCTGGATGCCGTCACGGCGACGGGGGCCTCGGTGGTCAAGGTCTGATAGAAAAAACGCGGCCGGCTGGTGCGAAACAGAGATCTTTGGAACATGGGCCCTCTTTTTCAAGAACGTGCGATCCGGGGAATCGACACAAGTTCAGAGCACATGGCAAGCGTTGCAGGCTTCGGGACCGGCACCGTACTGACGGTGACACCCGATGCACTGATCGTGGAAAGCGTCGCTGCGCTTCAGCATTTCAGCCAGATCGTAATCAGCCGGATCATGACACTGGTTGCACGTTTCGGCCATGGCATCGTGCTGCTCCGGTCCGCCGTGGCAATCGCCACAGGCCGAATTCTCCTCCATGCCGGGGGGATGATGGTGACAATCGGCGCAACTGAGCGCGTATCCCGCGGTCCCCAGATGGGTCTGATGATCGAAGAGCACCTTGCCGGCATTGGTGGAATACATCATGCGCAGCGGCGGATCAGGGGTCTTGGCCGAATATCCGGCATAACTGATCACCGCAACGACGAACAGTACGATGGCAAGGCCGTAGGCCAGCTGCAGTTGCTTTTTGGGTGCCATTGCGGCTGTCCTTTCGCTGATTGGACCACTACGTATCGATGAAAAAGAGGCGGGAAAAACAACTGGTTGGTTATCATAGTTGCCGTCGCCTTGCAACCCCCCCCACCGTGCCGGTCGGCCCAGCGACATTTTTTTCTTTTTTATAACAAGGCCTTATAAATATTTGAGCCGATCTGTACTATCCGCAAAGGCCGCAGCGCCGGCAGCCGCTGGGCGGACAGGGAGGAGAAAGCCGCCCCCGACGATAGCGATGATATTCCTCTATCAAGTATTCGCGATCAATGCCGTGATCGATCACCTCCCAGGCCAGGGGCGCCGCGGCGGGCCGCTGGCCCGTGAGCACGGTGAGGTCCATCGGTGCGGCCCACCCCGGGTCCCCGTGGTGCCAACGGCGGAGAAGCTGCCGGCCGATCCTCCGGTCTCCAAGGGCCAACAGGGCCTGGCTGACGGCCAAACGGGCCTTGCCGGCACTCAGACGCACGTTGGGCAGGGGCCCCAGCGCTTCCCTGACAAAACGTATTTTCGCCTTCAATTCCGCCGGTGAGGCCATGGCAACCCACTGTAACGGCGTAAACGGTTTGGGCACGAAAGGGTTGAGGCTCACCGTGATGCCACCGATCCGGCCCATGGGCCGGCTTGCGGCGAGAAAACGCTCCTTGATGCGGCGAACCAGGGCCACGATGGCCGCCACATCGGCCTCGGTTTCTTCCGGCAGACCGATGAGGAAGTAGAGTTTCAGATTGGGAATCCCGCCCCCCACCAGCCGTTCCACCGCCGCCAGGATGGTCGCTTCGTCCAGGTGTTTGTTGATGGCGTCGCGCAGACGCTGACTGCCGGTTTCCGGGGCGATGGTCGCCGTCTTGACCCGACTGCGCACCAGGGCTTCCAACAGGGCGTCGCTGATGGCGTCCGCCCGAAAGGAACTGAACCCCAGTGACATCCGCCGGGCTTGGGCGTGCCGACAGATGGCGTCGAGGTCAGGGAGATCGGAAACCGCCGCCCCCACCAGTCCGATACGCCGGGTCCCGGGAGGCGCGGCGTCCAAACAGGTGCAAACGGTTTCAGCGGTATGGAACCGGGGCGGGCGATAGACATATCCGGCGGCGCAGAAACGACACCCATGGGGACATCCGCGGGAGACCTCCACCAGGTAGTCGGCACTGAAGGGCCCCGCCGTGCTTTGTACCCGGGTGGTCGCGGGGGAGGCGGCCAGATCGGTCAAATGGACCCGTGATACCCGCCGGGGGACGTCGGCGGTTCGCCGATAACCTGTCAGGATGCCATCACTGCGATATTCCGGGTGATAGAAGCGCGGCACATAAACCCCGGGGACATCCCGGGCCAGACGGCGCAACATCTCGATTCGGGTGCCGCCGGCGTCATAGGCGTCCCAAAAGGAGGGCAACAGCGCCTCGGCTTCACCGATTAAAAATACATCCACCACCTCGGCCAACGGCTCGGGGTTGATCCAGCAGGCCACTCCCCCGGCGATGACCAGGGGGAGAGCCTCGGTGCGGGCCTCGGCGGCCAGGGGGAGGCCGGCCGCCGCCAAGAGCGCCAGCACCGAGGGGGAGTCACTTTCGAAGGCGATGGAAAAAGCCAGGATGTCGAAATCGGTCAGCGGCCGCCCCGATTCCAAACTCCGGGGCACCGGCCACGGGTGAGGAGCAGGCGGGTCGGGAGCGAATACCCGCTCACAGACCACATCGTCCAGCGCGTTGAACAGACCGTAAACCGCCTGAAACCCCAGGTTGCCCATTCCCACCGCGTAAGCGTTGGGATAAATCAGGGCGACGGTGTGGCGCCCGCGCCAATGCTTGCGCACCGTGCCGTGTTCCCCCCGCAGGCGTTGTTCGACCCGCAGGCCGGCGGCACCCGAAGGATGGTGGCGGGTCGTCACGATCTCTTGCCTCTGCCGACCCGGGGGACACCGGTTCGTCCGCCGCCGGGCAAATCAGTCCGCCTTGCGCCTGAGGAAAGTCGGGATATCCAGATCATCGTTATCGATCACCAGTCCCTTGTAGCCCCGATAGGTGGCGGCCCCCTGCCCCACGGCCTCCTTCTGGCGAACCAAGGACGGCTCATCGTACTCACCCACCGTCTTGAGATCCGCAGGGGTCAAATCACGGATCCGGCCCCGAACCGAAGCTTCCCGGAGCGGTTTCTCGGCGCTGACCGGCGGCCCACCGATACCGGTGGCGATCACGGTCACCCGCATCTCATCGCCGAGGCTTTCGTCAATGGCCTGCCCCCAGATGATCTCGGCCTCGTCGCCCACTTCCTTGTAGATGCGATCCGAGGCTTCGGTCATCTCTTCGAGGGTCAGCTCACTGGTGGAGGTGATGTTCATCAGCACCCCCTTGGCCCCCGAAATGGAAATGTCTTCGAGCAGCGGATGACTGATGGCCCGTTCGGCTGCTTCCACGGCCCGGTTGTCTCCGCTGGAGATACCAATGCCCATGATGGCCATGCCGGCCTTGCTCATGGTGGTCCGCACGTCGGCGAAATCCAGGTTCACCAGCCCGGGGATCATGATCAGGTCGGTGATGCCCCGCACCGAATGCAGGAGGATCTCATCGGCCTTCTTGAACATGTCGATCATCCGGGCGTTTTTGGCGGCCAACGCCCGCAGCCGATCGTTGGGGATGGTGATCACGGTATCGGCGACCTCCTTCAGCATGCCGATCCCCTCTTCGGCCTGGCGCTGCCGCTTGCGCCCCTCGAAGGAGAACGGCCGGGTGACCACGGCCACCGTCAAGGCACCCAAGTCCTTGCAGATCTGGGCGATCACGGGAGCCGCCCCCGTTCCCGTGCCACCGCCAAAGCCCGCGGTGATAAACACCATGTGGCTGTCGCTGAGAGATTGACGCAGCGCCTCTTCCGCCTCCAGGGCCGCATCCCGCCCTACTTGCGGATTGGCGCCGGCCCCCAACCCTTCGGTCAAATTGGTCCCCATCTGGATCTTCATCGGTGCCGCCGACGATTCCAAGGCCTGGGCGTCGGTGTTGGCCACGATGAATTTGACCCCTTGCAGACCGGCCTCGATCATGTTGTTGATCGCATTGCCGCCGGCGCCGCCGACACCGATCACCTTGATCTTGGCTGAACCTTCCATCTCCACGTATTCAAACCCCATATTGGCCTCCCCCTTAGTTGCTGTTGCGGTTTCTCCGCCGGTTTAAATGACGTCCTTGAACCAACGCGTCATCCGCGTCATCACTCGATTGAAAATGTTGGTATCCCGGATACGAAACTTCCCCGGGCTCTTGTTTCGGTTGCGCGCCCCGTAGATGACCAGGCCCACCCCGGTGGCGTACATCGGGTTGTTGACCACATCCACCAGGCCTCCGATCCCCCTCGGCCGGCCGAGACGGGTGGGCAGGTTGAAAATCGATTCGGCCACCTCGGTGGAGCCTTCCAGCAAGGCCGAACCGCCGGTGAGGACCATGCCCGAGCAGATCAGGTGCTCCACCTGGGCCCGGTAAATTTCGCGCTGCACCAAAGTGAAAATTTCTTCGGTGCGCGGCTCGAGGATCTCTCCCAAAATCTGCCGCGGCAGCTTGCGGGGCTCCCGCCCGGCCATTCCCGGCACCTCGATGGTCTCCTCGCTGCCGATCTGATGGGTGGTGCAGGTGCCATACTTCTTCTTGATTTTTTCCGCCTCCGGGACCGGCGCCCTCAACCCGATGGCGATATCGTTGGTGAGATTGTTGCCCCCCAGAGCCAGCACGAAGGTGTGCTTGATGTTGTTTTCACTGAAAATAGCCAGATCCGTCGTGCCCCCGCCCATGTCCAGCAGGCCGGCACCAAGCTCTTTCTCCTCGGCGGTGAGTACCGCTTCCCCCGAAGCCAGAGACTCCAGCACGATATCACAGACATCCAGTCCCGCCCGGTTGGCGCATTTGACGATGTTGTGGGCGGAAGTCACCGCTCCGGTGACGATATGGATCTTGGCCTCCAGGCGGACCCCCGACATGCCGACGGGATTCTGGATCCCGGCCTGATCGTCGACGATGAACTCCTGGGGCAGCACATGAATCACCTCCCGGTCCATGGGAATGGCCACGGCCCGAGCCGCGTCGATGACCCGCTCCACGTCGGTCTCGGTGATTTCCGGCCCCTTGACGGCGATGATGCCGCGGCTGTTGAACCCGGTGATATGGCCCCCGGCAATGCCGGCGTAGGCGGAAGAAATTTCGCAGCCGGCCATCATTTCCGCCTCCTCCACGGCCTTCTGGATCGATTCCACCGTGGACTCGATGTTCACCACCACACCTTTGCGCAAACCGATGGAGGGATGGGTGCCGATGCCGATGATGTTGATGTCGTGGCCGTTGCCGTTGACTTCTCCCACCACGGCGCAGATCTTGGTCGTGCCGATATCCAGCCCGACGACGATCTCTCCTTTGCCCGAACTCATGTCAAACCTCCTCCTTCGGCCTGTCTTCGGGCCGAACAACGATCCGCTGCAGATGGGTCAGGTCGATGCGCCGCCAACCGGCGGCTTCCTGCTTGGCCATCTCGGCCACCAGCCGATTCAGATTGGCCATCTTCTCCTGATAATGGCCGCTGCCCAGGACCACCGTACCTAGATCCGAGCCGGTTTCCAGAGCCAGCCCGGCGTCCCGATCCGCCACGATGACCAGCGGCGGCCGTTCCGGGGCCGAGGCCGGTACCGACGCCTGCCAGCAGCGCAGCACCTCCAGGGCTTCGGCCAGCAGCGGCGTCTCCGGTGGACTCAAGGCTGGCAGATCGATGTAGCTGAGACCGCGAATGATTGGCATCTCTTCCGGGTCTCCGTCCTGCCAGCGCTTGAAAGGTCGCCCGGCGGCATCGATGAGCAGCCGATTGTCCGCCAGTTCCACCATCGCCAACGGCTGGTGCTCCAGGATCCGGATCTCGATGCGATCGGGAAAATGCCGCCCCACCGCCGCCTCGGCGATCCATGGATGGGCCAGCAAGCGAGCGCGACAACGGCCCAAGCGCACCGACAGAATGTTGATGCCGGGGTGAATGCCGGCCTGCCGCATCACCGTTATTTCGTCCAGGTGCCGGTTGCCCACCACGGTGATCCGGTGGGCGGCCAAACTGCGGCATTGGGTGGCCACGTCGTGAATCAGGACAAAGGTCACCGCCAACCCCACCGTGAGCACCAACATACCGAGGCCGCCGAAAAAGCGCCGTATCCGCTGCCCCCGCGCCGCATCCGGCCGTTTGAAGCGATTGGGCCGCGGTCTTCGCCGCACGCTCTGGCGACGCGGTTTCATGCGTCCCCCCCGCCTTGAGCTTCCAGGCGGGCCAAGATCCGGGGCCCCACCTGGAAAACATCTCCGGCGCCGAGGGTCAGCACGATGTCGTCCCCCCCCAGCATACCGAGCAATTCCTCCACCGCCGCCTCGGCGGAGGAGACGGCTATCACCTGTCGATGGCCGTGGGCCCGAATCGCTTCGGCCAGCTTGTCGGCTGATACCCCTTCGATGGGCGTTTCGCTGGCAGCGTAGATCGGCAGCACGATAAGCACGTCGCTCTGATTGAAAGACCGGGTGAAATCTTCGAACAAGGCCCGGGTGCGCGAGTAGCGGTGGGGCTGAAAAACCACCACCTTGCGTCGCGACGGCCAGCACTGCTGCAACGCCTGGAGGGTGGCGACAATCTCGGTGGGGTGATGCCCGTAGTCGTCGATCACTGTCACCTGCTGCCACTGCCCCTTGATTTCCAGGCGGCGCTGCACCCCCTGGACCTTTTCCAGGGCGGCCTTGATAGTCTCGAAGTCGATTTCCAGCTCCAGCCCCACCGCGATGCTGGCCAGGGCGTTGTAAACGTTGTGCTGACCGGGAAGGTTGAGCACGATGGGACCCAGCTCCGCCCCGTGCCAAAAAACGGTAAACCGGCTGCGCAGACCGTCGAAAACCACTTGATCGGCTTGCAGCTCGGCCTGACGGCTGAGGCCGTAGGTGGTCATGCGCTTCTTGACCCGAGGGATGATCTCCTGGAGGGCCGGGCTGTCCAGGCACAGGATGGCCAGTCCGTAGAAGGGAATCCGATCGATGAAGCGCAGAAACACATCCTGGATCGCCGCCAGGTCGGAATAGAAGTCGAGGTGCTCCCGATCGATGTTGGTCACCACGGAGATGGTGGGGGCGAACTTGAGAAAGGAGCCGTCGCTCTCGTCGGCCTCGGCCACGATGAAATCGCCCCGGCCCAGCAGGGCGTTGCCCCCGGCGCTCTTGAGCTTGCCGCCGATGACCACGGTGGGATCGAGGCCGCCGCCGGCCAAGACCTCCGCCACCAGGCCCGTGGTGGTGGTCTTGCCGTGGGCCCCGGCCACGGCCACGCTGTACTTGAGCCGCATCAGCTCGGCGAGCATCTCCGCCCGGGGAATCACCGGCACACCGGCGGTGCGGGCCGCCGCCACCTCGGGATTGTCCGGTTTCACGGCCGAAGAGGTCACCACCACGCTGGCATCGGCTACGTGCTCCGGTCGGTGCCCCTGGAACACCTTGCCCCCCATGCGCGCCAGGCGCTCGGTGATGTCCGTGGCCCGCAGGTCGGAGCCGGACACTTGGTAGCCGAGGTTGAGCAACAACTCGGCGATGCCGCTCATCCCGATGCCGCCGATGCCAACGAAGTGAATATGGTATTGTTTGCGATACATTTGATCTCTATCAACGGCTAAAACGACGCCTTGGACAAAGGTCCGAACCCGATAAAATCCAAAATATTCGGAATCTTGCTCATTTTAGTCATCTGTGATTTTAGTTGTTTCAAACCGCCCCACCATTTCGAACACATCATCGAGGATCGTGTCCGCCGCCCTGGGCCGGCCGAAAGCAGCCATGGCCGTGGCCATGGCTTCCAGCTCGCCGCGGCCTGCTTTCCATCGATTCAACTGTTCGGCCAACCCTTCACCGGTGAGATCCTTTTCCGCCACCACCCGGGCGGCCCCGCCTTCCACCAGCGCCTGGACGTTGCGGGTCTGGTGGTCATCGGCAGCGAAGGGAAACGGCACGAACACCGCCGGGATCGCCGCGGCGGCCAGCTCCGCCACCGTGGTGGCGCCGGCCCGGCAGACGGCGAGATCCGCCTCGGCGTAGCAGGTTCCCGGATCGTCGAAAAAAGCGGCCACCTCGGCCTCGATACCCCGCTGGCGGTAAGCTTCCTGCACCGGTGTTTCATCGGCCGGCCCCGTCTGGTGAACAAAGCGCCACGCGGAAGGGTCATCCAGAAAATCCAGGGCCGCAACCACGGCCATGTTGAGACGGTGCGCCCCCTGACTGCCCCCGAGCACCAGGACGTGGAGCCGCTGGTCGACGAGCCGTTGCTGCCGCCGTTGGGCCGCCTGGACAATAGCGGCGCGTACCGGGTTGCCCGTCAGCCGCACTTTGCCGGCATGACGACCGAAATCGGTGGCCCCGAAGGCAACGTAAATGCGCCGGGCAAAACGGGCCGCGATGCGGTTGGTGATGCCGGCGACGATGTTCTGCTCGCACAGGGCCACCGGAACACGGAGCAGCCAAGCCGCCATTACCACCGGACCGGCGGCGTAGCCCCCCACCCCGATAACCACCTCCGGCTTGAAGCGCCAGAGAATGGCCGCCGCCGCGGCAAGGCCGGCGGGAAGCCGAATCAGCGCCCCCATCTGGCGGCGCCAGCCGCGACGCTTGAGGCCTTCCACCCGCAGCACCCGGTGATCGAAGCCGGCCCGGGCCAAGGCCCCGACTTCCAGGGGCCGGTCGGTACCGACGAACAGCACCCGGCTCCGGGGCCATCGCCGCCGCAGCGCCTCGGCCAGAGCGATTCCGGGAAAGACGTGCCCCCCGGTGCCACCACCGGCGATGATCACGGCCGGGGACAGGACCGGATCAGGGGAAAACGGTTCGTTCATCGGTTCGCTCCAATGTTCATCAGCACCCCCACACTGGCCATGCTCATCAGCAGGGATGTGCCGCCATAGCTCAGGAACGGCAGAGTCAACCCCTTGGTGGGCAGGAGTCCCAGCGTCACGGCCATGTTGATGCAGATCTGCAGGGCCAGGGCGGTGGTCAGGCCGGTGGCCAGCAGGGCGCCGAACGGTTCGGCCGCCTCCCGAGCGATGCCATAACCCCGGCAGATGATCATGCCATAAAAAAAGAGCACCGCGGCCACCCCGATCAGTCCGAGTTCCTCGCCGATGACGGCGAAGATAAAATCGGTATGCGGCTCGGGCAGATAGAACAACTTTTGCATTCCCTGGCCGATCCCTGCGCCCCAGGCCTGACCGCTGCCGAAGGCCATGAGGGCGTGGATGATCTGGTAGCCGTCCCCGGCCGGATCGCGCCACGGGTCGGTGAACGTCATCAAGCGCTGGAGTCGGTACGGCTTCTGGATGGCCACATAGGCCAACAGGGGGGCAGCCACCGCCAGGGCCGAAGCCAAGTGGGACAGGCGCACCCCGCCGGCAAAAAGCATGATCCAGGTGAGCCCCGTCAAGATCACCGCCGAACCGAAATCGGGCTGAAGCAGGATCAAGCCGCACAAGAGCACCAACACCATCACGTGGGGCAGAAAACCGATGGAAAACTCCTTGATCCGGCCCTGTTTACGGCTCATCGAATAGGCCAGATACGTCACCAGGGCAAAACGGGCCAGTTCGGCCGGCTGAAAACTCAGCGGTCCCAGGCGCAACCAGCGGGTCGAACCGCCGGCCTTCAGCCCGAGGGGACTGACCAAAACGGCCACCAACAGCAACAACGTCACCGCCAACAGGGGATAGGCCAGCGGCCGCAGCAGCCGGTACGGCAGATGCCGGCAGAGCACGAGCACGCAGATCCCCAACCCGGCGAATAGCGCCTGTTTTTTCAGGTAGTAAAAATCGCTGCCAAACCGTTTGAGGGCCAGGGCCGAACTGGCGCTGTAGACCATGACAATTCCCAACCCCACCAGCAGCAGCACCGGGAAGAGCAGTCTCACGTCGTAACCGGTTCCCTCGACGGCTCGGTTTTCCCGGCGGCTTTTCATCGGGTCAGCTCCTGGACCGCCGCGGCAAAAGCCTCCCCGCGCCGGGCGTAGTCGGCAAACATGTCGAAACTCGAGCAGGCCGGCGCCAACAGGACCACATCGCCGGCCCGGGCGCTGTCGCGGGCCAATCGCACCGCCTCGCCCATATCCCCGGCCCGGGCCACACCGCCACGACAGGCCGGTCCCAGGACAGTGGCAATGGCCTCGGCCGCCTCGCCCATCACCACCAGGCGCTTGACCTTTCCCGCCACCCCTGGACGCAGAGCCTCGTAACCACCACCCTTGTCCCGACCGCCGGCAATGAGCACCACCGGGGCGTCGAAAGCCGCCAAGGCCTGGATCACGGCATCCACGTTGGTCGCCTTGGAATCGTTGACGTAGCGCACCCCGTCCACGACGGCCACGGTGGTCAGGCGGTGGGCGAGGGGGACGAATTGAGCCAGCACCTGGCCGATGGCGGCCGCATCGGCGCCGGCAAGCCGGGCCGCCAGCACGGCGGCCGCGGCGTTGGCACGGTTGTGCGCTCCGAGCAGCTTCAGGCCGGCCAAGGAAAATCGCTCCCCGTTGAGGTGCCGCCACGGTGCGGCGAAACCGTTCAGCACCAGGTCTTCTCCTTGCAAATCCACCCCGGCTTCGTCGGCGGGCCGGGTGCCGAACCATACCCGCAACGGCCCCTGCACCGGGGCCAGGGCGCGCACCCGGTGGTCGTCGCCGTTGAGCACCGCCACGTCGTCATCCCCCTGCCGGGCGAAGATACGGGCTTTGGAGCGCGCATAGGCCTCCATATCCGGGTACCGGTCCAGATGATCCGGTGTGATGTTCAGCAGAACCGCCACCCGGGGATGGAAACAGTCGGCGGTGTCGAGCTGGAAGCTGCTCACCTCCGCCACCACCAACTCCGGGGCCGGCTGCCGATCCGCGGCGGTGATGAGGGGGCATCCGATGTTTCCCCCCACGAATACCCGCCGTCCGGAGGCCGCCAGCATGTCGCCGATCATCTGGGTCACAGTGGTCTTTCCGTTGGTGCCGGTGATGGCCACCACCGGGGCTTCGAGGGCGTCAGCCGCCAGCGCCAACTCGCCGATAACGGCAACTCCCCGGCGGCGGGCCGCTGCCAGAGGTTCAATGGTGTGCGGCACCCCGGGGCTGACGACGATCAAATCCGCCGCAGTAAAGGTCTCGATACGGTGGCCGCCGAGTTCCAGTTGCACCCCTGAAACCGCCAGGTCGGGGGGCAGCCCCGGGAGGTGTTCGGCCGGGGTGCGATCGCTCAGGGTCACGGCGGCGCCGTGACGGCGGGCGAAGGCCGCCGCCGCAATCCCGGACCGGGCCGCACCGACCACCACGACTTTTTTACCTGCCAGTTCCATCGGCCGTCACGCTTTCCGCCGTCTATCGCAGCTTCAACGTACTCAGAGACATCAGGGCCAGGGTGATGGCGATGATCCAGAACCGCACGATCACCTTCGGTTCGGCCCAACCTTTCAGTTCGAAATGGTGGTGCAGCGGCGCCATACGAAAAATTCGCCGCCCATGGGTCATCTTGAAAAAACCCACCTGAAATATCACCGACAACGCTTCGATGACAAACAGCCCACCCACCAAAACCAGCAGGATTTCCTGCTTGGTCACCACCGCCACCGTTCCCAGAGCGGCTCCCAGGGACAGGGAACCGGTATCCCCCATGAAGACCTGGGCCGGGTAGGCGTTAAACCATAAGAATCCCAATCCGGCCCCGGCCATGGCACCGCAAAATACCGTGATTTCGCCACTGCCGGCCACGTAGGTGAGCTGCAGGTACTCGGCAAAGTGGGAATGGCCGGCAACGTAGGCAAAAAACATGTAGGTGGCCGAAGCGATGATCATCGGCCCGATGGCCAACCCGTCCAGGCCATCGGTGAGGTTGACGGCGTTGGAGGTGGCCGTGATCACCAGGGCGGCAAACAACACGTAGCCCCAGCCCAAGTCGGGGCTGAACTGCTTGAAAAATGGGATGGTCACCCGGGTGGAAAAATCCGGGCTGGTGAACACCAGAAAGCCCACCAGCAGCGCCAGGCAAACCTGGAGCGCAAACTTAACTCGCACCGTGAGCCCCAGGCTCCGCTTCTTGACCTGCATGAGATAATCGTCGGCAAAGCCGATGAGACCGAACCCCACCGTACTCAGCAGCGCGATCCAGACGAAGGGATTGGCCAGGTTTCCCCATACCAGGGTGGCCGTCACCATGGAAAAGAGGATCAAGGTGCCGCCCATGGTCGGCGTGCCGGCCTTTTGCAGGTGACTCTGGGGCCCGTCCTCGCGGATGTACTGCCCGATTTGCAGGCGCGCCAGACGCCGGATGACCCAGGGGCCCAGGAGGACGCAGATAAAAAAGGCCGTCAGGCTGGCGTAAATCGTCCTGAAGGTAATGTAGCGAAAGACGTTGAAGACCGAAAAGGTCGTATGTAACGGATATAGCAAATGGTAAAGCATGGCGTCCCGCTAATGATCTTCCAGCGCTCGATTCAAGGCGGCCACAACGGTTTCCATCGCTGCCGCCCGGGATCCCTTCACCAAAACGGTATCGCCCGGCGCCAGCCAGGCGGCCAAATCGGCCACGATCTCCTCCTTGGGGCCGAGCCGCACATCCCGGGCCGCCATTCCCGCCGCCACGGCCCCATCGGCCATCGCTTGGGCCAATTGCGCCCCGGTCACCCACAACCGATGAATGCCGGCCCGGGCCGCCGTACCGCCCACCCCGCGGTGCAGGTCGACGGCCTGGGTGCCCAACTCGCGCATCTCTCCGAGCACCAGCGCCGTCCGCCCGCTGCCGCGGCGGGCAGCCAAAGCCTCGATGGCGGCCACCACCGAGGCCGGGTTGGCGTTGTAGCTGTCGTCGATCACCACCACGCCACCACCTGTTTGTTTCACCGTCATGCGGCCGGCCACGGGGATAAATGCCGCCAATCCCGCGGCAACCTCCCGGATCGACAAACCGGCTTCCCATCCCACCGCCGCCGCCGCCAGGGCGTTGACCACCATGAACGCCCCTCCGCCAACCATGCGCACCGGGGCTTCACCGCCGGGAAGGTGAAGCCTGAACGAGAGGGTATCGGCTTCCTGACGAACATCTTCGGCCCGAACTTCGGCGGCGGGGGAAAGGCCGAAGCCCAGCGGCGGACTGGGGCAGCGGGGAAGCAGTTGCCGCACCCGGGGGTCATCGACGTTCAGAATCATCCGCCCCCGCGGGGCCAGCCGGGGGATGAGCTCCGCCTTGGCATCGCGGACTCCTTCCAGGCTTCCCAGCCCTTCAAGGTGCGCCGGACCGATGTTGGTGATCACCCCCAGGTCCGGTCGGCAAATCTGGGCCAGCCGATCGATCTCCCCGGGATGATTTGTGCCGATCTCGAAAACGCCCCAGCGATGCACCGGTGCGATGCGGAACAGGCTCAGCGGCAGCCCGATGGCGTTGTTGAAATTGCCCTGGGTGGACGCCACCGCGAATCGTTGCGCCAGCACCGCGGTGGTCATGGCCCGGGTGGTGGTTTTGCCGTTGGAACCGGTGATGGCCGTCACCCGAACCCGATTGCGCAGTCGGTGAAACAGGCCGAGATCTCCCAGCGCATGCAGGGTATCGTTCACCACCGCGCAGAGAACCCCAAGGTCCCGCCACTGATCCAGCGGTGCCGTCGAAACGGAGGCCCGTTCCAGGATCACCCCACCGGCGCCGGCCGCCACAGCGGCCGGGGCGAAGCGATGCCCGTCGTGGGTCTCGCCCCGGATGGCGACAAATACATCCCCCTTTTTCAGGTTCCGCGAATCGATACCGATCCCGGGAAAACGGCGATCCACGTTGCCACAGAGGACCTCTGCCCCGGTGGCGGACACCAGATCCCGGCCCGACCAGGCCAGGGGAATCGCACTGGAAGACAGCTCCGGCGTCACGTTCATGAGCCACCTGCCGCGGCGGGCCGCTGGCCCAGGACGCGCCGGGCAACCTCTCGGTCGTCGAAGTCGATGGTCCGATCCGCCAGAATCTGGTAGGTCTCGTGCCCCTTGCCGGCGATGAGTACCGCATCGCCGGGGCCGGCGGTTACGATGGCCCGCTGGATCGCGCTGGCGCGGTCCGGTATCGCCGTCCATCGGTCGGCCGTCGCCGTGCGGCGAATCCCTGGCAGAATCATCTCGATGATCGCTTCGGGCGCCTCGCTGCGGGGATTGTCCGAGGTGACCACCACGTAATCACTCCAGCGACCGGCGATTTCGCCCATCTGCGGCCGCTTTCCGGTATCCCTGTCGCCGCCGCAGCCGAAGACGCAGATCAATCGTCCCGGGGTCAGGGGTTTCAGGGCCCCCAGGGCGTGGTCCAGGGCATCGGGGGTGTGGGCGTAATCGATATAGATGTGGCGCCCCGCCGGGTCGAAGACCGGTTCGAGACGGCCCGGAATTCGTGTCACCGCTGCCATGGCCTCGCCGATGGCCGCCAGCGTCACGCCGGCGGCAAGGCCGCAGGCAGCGGCGGCCATGATATTGTCCAGGTTGTGCCGTCCCACCAGGGGAGAACGTATCGCCAGGCGCCCTGCGGGCGTGGACAGCTCGGCCTGGATCCCGGCGATGGAAATATCCGTCGTTACTGGATAAATCTTGTTCGCCGAATCGCTGCCCACCGTGAGGCAAGCCGTCCGCACCCGCCCGGCCAGGTCCCGGCCGAAGGGGTCGTCGGTATTGATGACCGCCACGGCCCGCCCCGCCTTGGGACCGGCGGGAAGCCGCTCGGTGAACAGACGCTGCTTGCAGTCCCGGTAAGCCTCCATGGTGCCGTGGTAGTCCAGGTGATCCCGGGTCAGATTGGTGAAGGCCCCCACGTCAAAGAACACGCCTTCCACCCGATCCTGGTCCAGGGCGTGACTGGAAACCTCCATGACCACGTGGGTGACGCCCGCCGAGCGCATCTCGGCCATGATCCGCTGAAGGTCCAGGCTTTGAGGCGTGGTTACCGGGTTGGCCTCCCGCTTGCCGGGATAGTGCCAATCCACGGTCCCGATCACGCCGACCCGATGGCCCCCCGCCGCCAGGATGGCTTCGACGAGCAAGCTCGTGGTGGTCTTGCCGTTGGTGCCGGTGATGCCCACCACGAAAAGCGATGCCGCCGGCCGTCCGTAAAAGGCCGCGGCCAACTGCCCCAGGGTACGGCGGGGATCGGGGCTGTAGACCACCGGCACATCGGTCTCAACACGGTGGGCGGCCAGCACGGCGGCCGCACCTTCGGCCACGGCCTGCTGGATGAAGGCATGGCCATCCATCCGCTGGCCGGCCACGGCGACAAAGAGATCCCCCGGGGTCACCCGGCGAGAATCGTAGCTGAGGCCACGGATCTCCGGATCGAACCGGGTATCCCATTCCAATGGCGGGGCAGCGGCGGCCAACAGCGCGGAGAGCTTCACCCGGTCACCTCGCTTTGACGGGCCAGAATCACATCCCCGGCCGGGGGCGCCGCCGGCGGGACGTTGAGGTAATCGAGGCCCTTTTGGGTAATCTCCCGAAAGGCCGGGGCCGCCACCACACCGCCGTAGTGCGCCCGACGTGGCTCGTCGATGGACACCAGCACGACGAGGCGCGGGTTTTCCAGCGGTGCAAATCCGACGAAGGATCCGATATAGCGGCTCTTGGCATAACCGCCGGACGGGTCGACTTTCTGGGCCGTGCCGGTCTTGCCCCCGGCGGTGTAGCCGCTCAGGGCGGCGTTGGTCCCGGTGCCGCCGTCGTGGACCACCATCCCCAGAATGGCGCGGAGTTGCCCGGCGCAACGCGCCGACACCACCCGGCGCAGCGGCCGCGGCACCACGCCTTTCACCAATCGGCCCGCGGGATCTCGAATCTCCTTGACGAGGTAGGGCTGCATCAGGACACCGTCATTGGCGATAGCCGCCGTGGCCGCCGCCAGTTGCAAGGCCGAAACACTGACGCCCTGGCCGAAAGCGATGGCCCCGGCGTCCACGTGGGTCCACTGACCATGGGCCGAGAGGCGCCCCCCGGTTTCGCCGGGAAAATCAATGCCCAACGGTTGGCCGAAATTGAAGTCCGCCAGTGCCTGATACAAGACCTGGTGCCCCAGGCCCTGACCGATTTTCACGGCGCCGATATTGCTTGAGCACATCACCACGTCCTGCAGGGTCAGCCATCCGTGGGGTTTGGTGTCATGGATGGTGTGCCGGCCGATGCGATAAGACCCGTTCTCGCAAAAAAAAATGCTCTGGGGCGCGTATCCGCCGCGATCCAGCGCCGCGGCGGCAGTGAAGATTTTCATCGTGGAACCGGGCTCGAAACTGTCGGCCACGATCCGGTTACGCCACAACTGCGGCGTGGCCCGCGTATAGGTGTTGGGGTTGAAAAACGGATAATGGGCCATGGCGAGAACGGCGCCGGTGGCCGGGTCCATCACCAGCGCCATGCCGGATTTTGCCTCGTACTTCGTCACGGCCTGCTCGATGGCTGTTTCGGCCAAGTGCTGAATGGTGGAATCGATGGTCAACACCACGTCGTTGCCCACCGGCAGCCGGGCCGACTGGTCGTCGGCGGCGAAATGCCGCCCCAGCGCATCACGCAAAGCCCTGCGGGATGCAGCGTCCGCGTTCAGGTAGCGTTCGTAGTAGTGCTCGACCCCCTCCATTCCCTTGCCGTCGATATTGCAAAACCCCAGCACTTGGGCGGCCAGGTTCTTGTTGGGATAAAATCGCCGGTACTCGTGGTGGAAACTGATGCCTTCGAGGTCGAGCGCCTCCACCGCCTGAACCTCGTCGGGTCCGGCCTGGCGCTTGACCCAGACGAAGCTCCTCTTGCCCGCCAAACGGCGGGAAAGGGTTTCGGTGCGCAGCCCCAGCAACGGCGCCAGGCGGCGGGCCACCCTGCCGGGATCGTCAATCTGTCGCGGATGGGCCGCCACCGAGGTCAGCTCCAGGCTCACGGCCAGAGGGTTGCCACGGGCGTCACGGATGGTGCCGCGCCGGGCGGTGGTGGTCACCGAGGTTTCGTACTGGCCCTTGGCGCGGGCCGCCAGCTCCGGCCCCCACAGCACCTGGACCTGAACGGCCCGGGCGGCAACCAACAGGAACAAGCCGCAGAATCCCACTGCCAGCAGCCAGATGCGCAGACGAAGATATTTTCCGATCCGGGTGGGCGGCATCAAGGCAACCTCACGATCTGCTTGGGCGTCGCACGCCCCATGCCGAAACGGTTTGCGGCTTCGGCTTCGATGCGCTGGGGCATGCGCAAGCTGGCCAGTTCGGTTTGCAACCGCTGTTCGGTTTGGGCCATTTGCCGCCATGCGCGCCGCGCGTGTTCCAGGTTATAGCTGGCATGGGTCCATTGCACCCGGCACCAGGTGTAGACGAACATCTCGCCGATGAGGACCAGGATGAAAAAAATCCAGGCCAGCATCCAACGTCGGGATAACGATTTGTCCACAGCCTTGGTCATTTTTCCTCGAGCCGTTCGATGGCCCTAAGTCGCGTGCTGCGGGCCAGCGGATTGGCGGCCACTTCGGCCGACGTCGGTCGCAGCGGCTTTGGTGTCAACACCCTGGCCAGGGGCACGGCCCCGCAGGTACACACCGGCGCTTCCCGGGGACAGGTACACGGCCGTTCCAGACGCCGGAAGGCCCGCTTGACAAGCCGATCTTCCAATGAATGAAACGCCAGCACGCAAAGGCGCCCGCCCGGCCGAAGCAACCGGGGCGCCAATTCCAAAAACCGTTCCAGATCTTCCAATTCGCGGTTGACCGCAATGCGCAGCGCCATGAAGACCCGGGTGGCCGGATGCAGGCGGCCGGACTTGCGCCCCGCGACATCGGCCACCAACCGGGCCAACTGAGCGCTGGTGACAATGGGCGCACGGCGACGCGCCGATACGATGCGGCGGGCGATAACGCGGGCATGGCGTTCCTCGCCAAACTCGAAAAACAGACGGCTGAGGTCCTGAGCCGTCAAATCCCGGATCAAGTCGGCGGCGGTGGGACCGCTGCGCGGATCCATGCGCATGTCCAGGGGCTCGTCACGCTGGAAACTGAAGCCCCGGCCGCTGGCCTCCAACTGGTAAAGCGAGAGGCCGAGATCCGCCAGAATGCCGTCGACACGGGCTATCCCCAGTTCGGCAAGGACCTCGGGCAGTTGGACAAAGTTGCGCGCGAACAGATGCGTTTGCGTCGTCCAGGGCGCCAAGACCTGCCGGGCGTTGCCGATGGCCGCCGGATCCCGGTCCAGCCCGATGAGAATCCCCCCGGGAGAAATCCGTTCCAGCAACAGCCGGGCATGCCCCGCACCCCCCAGGGTGCAATCGGCCACGATCTGCCCCGGCGCCAGGGCCAGGGCCACCACCACCTCCGCCGGCATGGCTGATGGGTGGCGGTAGGCCATGTTCTATAGTCCCAATCGGGCGATTTCGTTGCGCACCGCTTCCTGCTGCATGTCTTGTTCCATGGCCGCGTTCTCGCGTTCCCAGTTCTCCCGGGACCAGATCTCGAAGTGGTCCAGAACCCCCGCCAACACGATCTCGCGCTCCAGTTTAGCGTATTCGCGCAGGAAGGGCGGCACCAGGATCCGCTCCTGGCGGTCGCATTCGCAGGCAAAGGCGCCGCCGATGAAAACCCGCCGAAAACGGCGCATCGCCTCGCCTTTTTCCGCCAACGCCAGAATCCGTTCCTCGATGATGCGCCAGGCATCGAAGGGATAGGCCACCAAGGCGCCATCCAACCGCGAGACCATCACCCCGTCCGCCCCTTCGCCCTTGATCAGGTCGCGAAAACGGGCCGGAATGATAATCCGCCCTTTGGCGTCGATGGTATGGTAGGAACTGCCACGGAACATAAGTTTTCATCCACTTTAATCCACTTGCAGGAAATAAAAGACTAGTTCATTGAAACTGTCAAGAAAAAATGTAAAGCCAACGGTGGATTTTTTACTGTAATTAACGAAGGTTATTCAACATAAAAGCGGGGGTGGAGCATAGTGGGGTCATTTATTCACACCCCAAGATTTTGTCGTCTCATCGAAGCGTCTTGACACATGTTGGGGGGACGGATAGAGGAGTCTTGCAGGAGGTGACGATGCGACGACACGACAAACAGATGGCAAACAAGCTTGACATCGAGACAGCGATTCGGGAAGCCTCGGTCTGCTATCTGGGCCTCTGCGACGGCGAAGTCCCCTACGTGGTCCCTTTGAGCTTCGGGTATGAGCCCGGCCGGATCTTTTTTCACAGCGCCGGTCAGGGCCGCAAGCTCGACGTGATCCGACGCAACCCCCGGGTGAGCTTTGCCTTTGCCGTGGATGTGGCGCCGGTCCCCGGTGATGTTTCCTGTGCCTGGACGATGCGCTACCGCAGCGTGGTGGGAGAGGGACGTGCCGTCATCGTTACCGAAGCGAAGGAAAAAACCCACGCCCTCGATCTGATCATGGCCCAGTACGGCGGTGGCGCCGGGGGCTATGATCCCCGGCGCCTGTCGGCCATCACCGTGGTCCGGGTGGACATCGAGACCATGACGGGGAAACACTCCGGGTGACGCTCGAAGCTTCCCATGCCCTGGTGGACCGGGTGCGCGACCTGGCCGCCGCCGTCTTCCAAAAGGCCCGGGGCAGCCACGACTGGGATCACACCTTGCGGGTGGTGCGACTCTGCGAGCACATCGGTGCCGCGGAAGGCGCCGACATGACCGTTCTGCGGATCGCCGCCTACCTGCACGACATCAGCCGCAGCGAACAGGACGCCGCCAACGGCCGCATCTGTCATGCCGAACAAGGGGCCGAACGGGCCGAGGCCCTCCTCGCTCCCCTGCCCCTGGACCACCAGCGCCGCGCCAACATCCTGCACTGCATCCGCACCCACCGTTTTCGCGGCCGCCATCGCCCGGAAACCCTCGAGGCCCGGATCCTCTTCGACGCCGACAAGCTCGATGCCATCGGCGCCGTGGGCGTGGCCCGAGCCTACCTGTTCGCCGGCGAAGTGGGGGCACGGCTTCACTGCCCGGAAAAACCGGTAACCGAGACGGCACCCTACGGCCCTGAAGACACGGGATACCGCGAGTACATCGTCAAACTGCGACATCTTCACCGGCGGATGCTCACCGCCGAGGGGCGCCGCCTTGCCGAGGCCCGCCACGCCTTCATGACCCGATTTTTCGAGCGATTCCTGGAAGAAATCGACGGGCAGGCCTGAATGGCGCCATCTCCTGGGTCCGGAGCAAGTCGCGACACACAAGCCGCTTGACGCCCGTGGCGCGCAGCGGCTAAAACCCTGGCCAGAATCGTACGGTTGACGTTTCTCTATCCGGAAAGGAGTTTAACCCATGGGCCTGAATATCGTTTCCCGAATCGACCGCAACGTCCCCCTGCGGCACGCCCTGGTGAGCGTATCGGACAAGAGCGGACTGGAGGATTTGATCCCCGGACTGCTGGCTATCAACCCGAGGCTTCGCATCTATTCCACCGGCGGCACCTTTGCCCGAATCCAGGAAATTCTCGGACCCCGGGCCGAGGGAATCCTCACCCAGGTCTCGGACTACACCGGGCAGCCGGAAACCCAGGGCGGGCTGGTCAAGACCCTGGATTTCAAGATCTACCTGGGACTGCTCACCGAAACCTACAACCCGGCTCACCAGAATGACCTGCAGCGCACCGGGGCCGTGGCCATCGACATGGTGGTGGTCAACCTCTACCCGTTCGAAAAGACCGTCGCCACCGCCGGCACCACCGTGGAACAGGCCCGGGGCAATATCGACATCGGCGGCCCCTGCATGATCCGGGCGGCGGCCAAAAACTTCATCCGGGTGGCTTCGGTGGTGGATCCCGCCGATTATTCGATGATCCTGGACACGTTGAGCGCCAACGGGGGGGCAACGCCCCTGGCCCTCCGTCTGGCCTTGGCCAAAAAGGCCTTCGCCCACACGGCGCGCTACGACCAGGCCATCGCCGCCTACCTCGAACGGCGTCCCCTCAGCGAGGTGGACGCCTGCTACCCCGCCAATGACGGATGACCGATAACCACCCCCGGACGGACGCCGGCAACGGCGGAAGGAGCCGACTCATGGCCGAAGATCTGAAAAAAATGTACCGCACCATCGTCACGGACCATTTCCCGCCGCAAATGGAGATCAGCTTCGTGGACGACGCCCGCCGCCAGACCCTTTTTTACGAGAAGGTCACCTGGCGCATCGACGGCGAGGACAGGGGCCTGCGTTACGGGGAAAATCCCGGTCAGGAAGCGGCCTTGTACCGACTGGTGAACGGCAACCTCACCCTCGGCGAAACCGAGACGATCCAGCCCGGCCAGTACCTGGCCTCGGACATCGAACTGCTCCAGTCGGGCAAGCATCCGGGCAAAACCAACCTCACCGATGCCGACAACGCCCTGAACATCCTACGCTACTTCACCGACCGGCCCACCGCGGTGATTGTCAAGCACAACAACCCCTGCGGCGTGGCCCGCGCCGACAGCCTCGAAAACGCCTATCGGCGCGCCTACATGGCCGACCGGGTGGCGGCTTTCGGTGGCTGCATCGCCGTCAATCGCCCCCTGGATCTGGCCACGGCCGAAGCGGTGGCCGCCCAGTACGCCGAAGTGGTGGTGGCCCCCGAGTTCGAGGAGGGAACCCTGACGGTACTGGCGCGACGCAAGAACCTGCGTGTGGTGCGCATCGGCAACATCGCCCGCTTGCAGCAATTCGTCGGCCAGCGCTGCGTGGATTTCAAGAGCCTCATCGACGGCGGGATCATCGTCCAGTGGTCCTTCGTCCCCCGGGCCCGGACCGCGGCGGACCTCCAAGTCGCCCAATGCGAGTACCAGGGCGAAACCCACCGCATCCAACGGGAGCCCACCGCCGGTGAACTCGAAGACCTGCTCTTCGGTTGGCTGGTGGAGTCCGGGATCACTTCCAACTCGGTGATCTACGTCCGGGACAACGCCACCGTGGGCATCGGCACCGGCGAACAGGACAGGGTCGGGGTGGCCGAAATCGCCCGGGACAAGGCGTATCGCAAGCTGGCGGACCGCTACTGTTTCGAGGCCTACCAGGTTCCTTACAACGAGCTGAGCGATCCGGACCGGCGGGCTGAAATCGACGCCCGTGTGACAGCGGAAAAGGGCGGGCTCATCGGGGCGGCCATGGTCAGCGACGCCTTTTTCCCCTTCCGCGACGGCGTGGACGTGGGCTTGCGCGAGGGGGTGACGGCAGTGGTTCAACCCGGTGGCGCGCTCAACGACCACCAGGTGATCGAGGCCTGTAACCAGGCTGGTGCCACCATGGTGTTCACCGGCCAGCGCAGTTTCAAGCACTGAGTCGCCGGACCGGCGCGGCATCGGCAGACCGAACCGGTTTGCCGCTTGGCATCCCCAGAGAGCTGTTTTATAGTCGGCGATTGTGAAAACGGTGGCACTCGATGGGCGGATTCGCCGGCAGACGCGCGGCGCCCCGCGGAGGACTGGAAATGACGGACTGGCGATTTCCCGATTTAAGCAACAAGATCGTGTTGATCTACCTGACCAACCAGTGCGACGAGCACAATGTGGTGCTGGAGCATCCCCATTTCGAGCAGCAGGGGGACAAAATGTTTATCGTCGGCGTCTTTGCCGAAGGCACCACCGCCAACGACTGGGCCACCGGCATCCCCACCGCCGTCGCCTGGGACAATGTCGAGCAGTACCTGGTGTTCGATTCCCTGGAAGACTACTTCTACCGCATCTCTCTGGCCAACGAGAATCAAACCCTTCAGTAGTAAAATTCCGGGTGCTTCTATTCCAGATTCGGATCCACCAGCCGCCCCCGGTCGTCGAAGGCCAGGGCGGCCGGCGGGCCGATGTGAACGCCGGCCAGATTTTCCAATTCACCGATCAGCCCTTGACTGGCCCAGAAGTCCCGGACATGGCGGGTATCACGGATGATGACCATCCGGGCCCGGACAGGATCCACCGGTCCGATGGTGGCCAGGCAGGCCTGGATGGCCTTGGCATCGTTGGGCAGGCGCACCGGGATGAACGCCTTGTGCAACGACCGGCTCGTCAGGGCATTCATCAAGGTGGCCTCGTAGTCGAGCTTGGCGAAGACCGCCTCGGTGATGATGTCCGCATTGCCCAGACCGATGGCGTTTCCCGCCGTTTTCTCCGTCAGGTCCAGCACGGCGATCCGGGTTGCGTCGAGAATTTGGGAAAAATCGCTCTCCATAAGGTCGAAGGCCCGACCGGTGACGTTGGGATCCATCCCCGCCCCGCTGATCTCCTTGCCGATGCGTCCGACGATCAGCGCGTCCAGGCGACGGAAGGGCAGGCGGGCAAAGCGCCGCTTGGCCATTTCGAGCAGGGTCCGTTCGCGCTCCACCAGGCCGTCGGCGGGAACGGCCTCCAAATGACAGACCCGATCGCTTTCGTTTTCCACCACCGCCAAGCCGAAACGGAAATTGCTGCGCACCGCCAGCGCCTGGCCCATGGCCGCCAGTAGTTCGTACCACCCGTGACGCAGGGCCCAGTGATGGTAGGCCATGGCGCCGGCGTGCTTGCCCATGCCGACACAGAGCATCTTGAGCAAGCCACTTTCCAACGGCGCCTTGAACTTGCTGTGGGGTTTGACGCGGTTGAGGCAAATGCTGTGATCGGCTGCGAAAAAATCCCGGCCGAAGTGCAGCGGCACTTCCCCCAGGACGTTTCCCAATTCGACCACCGCCATATCGGCGACCACCGGCGCGCCGCAGGCCGCTTCGGTCACGCCCAGGCGCTGGAGCACCGCTTGCTGCCCTTGGGCGGATGCCCCGCCATGGCTTCCCATGGCCGGCACGATGAGGGGCCGGGCGCCCCAATGCTTCAGCCCGGCGCAAAGGGCGGCCACCATCTCGGCCAACCGGTCGATGCCCCGGCTGCCCACCGCCACCGCCACCGTCTGCCCGGCTCGGATGCCGCTTCGGGGCAAAACGATGTCCAGGGTCTGCCGCACCGCCGCCGCCACATCGCGCAGATGATCGTCGGGCGTTTCGCGGCGTACGTGCACAAACTCCGGGAAGACGCCTTGGGTTTCGATAAAATCCGGATAGCGCATGGCTCCTGATCCCCTTAAGGTGAACGGCCATCGCCTCTTGACAGAAAGCGTGCCGTCACCCTATCCGAGATGGATGACGGCGACAAGGCGCCTGAATGTCGAAGGCAGCGCAATCCAGGCTTTTGAAGGAAACCCCTCCTATGCTTCAAACCCTTTCCAGCACGGCGGCGACGGCCCTGGCCCGCCGCATCGACGGCGAGGTCGCCGCCGACCTGACCACGCGAACCCTGTTGGCCACCGACGGCAGCATCTTCCAGGTCCTGCCGGCGGCCGTGGTCTATCCACGCCATTGGCGAGATGTCCAGGAAACGGTACGCTTCGCCGCTGAAAACGACCTCACCGTCCATTCCCGGGGGGCCGGCAGCGGGCTTTGCGGCGCCGCCCTGGGTCGCGGGCTGGTCATCGATTTCACCCGTTTCATGAACCGCCTGGTCCACCTGGATCCCATCGGCCGAACCTTTACCTGCGAGCCGGGTTACCGCATGGGGGAGCTGGAGGAGGCGCTGGCCGGCACGGGACTCTTTTTCCCGCCCGATCCCTCCAGCGGCACCTACGCCACCTTCGGCGGCATGTACGGCACCAACGCCAGCGGATCGCACTCGGTGAAGTACGGCAACGTGGCCGATTACATCGTGGACGCCGAGCTGGTCATGGCCGACGGCCGCCGGACGACTCTGGGTGAGCTGGCACCAACGCCGGCCGAAAAGCTGCCCGCCCCTTTCCGCCGCCTCCATCGCCTCTACACCGATCATGGAGCCGTCATTGAAACCGCTTATCCGGACACGGCTTACAACAGCGCCGGCTACAACCTGCGCGGCTTGGTGCGCGACGGCCGCCTGGACCTGGGGCACCTGTTGGGCGGCTCGGAGGGGACGCTGGTTGTGGTGACGCGGCTGACCTTCCGCCTCCTGCCCAAACCGGCCTGCGACAGCCTGGTGGTGGCCTACATGGCCGATATTCAGGCCTCGGCCCGGGCCGTCCAGGAGATTCTGCCCCTGGGTCCCGCCGGCATCGAGATCATGGACAAGTCTCTGCTGGCCCTGGCCCGCCGGGAAGATGCCCGGTTGGCCGAGGCCCTTCCCGATGACGTGGACAACGTGCTGCTCATCGAGTTCGACGGGCCCAACGAAGAAACCTGCCAAGCGTCCAACGCCCGGGTGCTCGATGCGCTGAAAGGGATCACCCACCGGATCCATCCGGCCGCCAGCGCCGCCGAGAAAAAACGCTTCTGGGCCGTGCGCAAGGCGGCGGTGCCGATCCTCTACCGCCTCAAGGGGCGGCGCCAGATCCTGGCCCTCATCGAGGATGCCGCCGTCCCGGTGCGTCACCTGGGAACCTACTTCACGGAAGTCTACGCCCTGCTGGAACGCCACCGGGTCCCGTTCGTGGTCTACGGTCACATCGCCAAGGGATTGATGCACACGCGGCCCCTCCTCGATCTGAAGGACCCGGCCGATGTGGCCAAGCTGCGGCCCATCGCCGATGCCTTCTACGCTATCGTGGCCGGCCTGAACGGCACGGTGAGCGGTGAGCACGGGGACGGCCGCCTGCGCAGCGCCTACGTCAAGCGCCGCTACCCGGCCGTCTACGACCTGTTCCTGGAAGTCAAGAACATCTTCGACCCCCAAGGGCGGTTCAACCCGGAGATCATCACCCACCACGACCCGGACCAGATGACCCGCGACCTGCGCTACGGTGCCGGATTCCGTCGCCGCGACACGGGACGGGCAGAGCTGGCGTGGCCCGAAGGCCTGGCCCCGGCCGCCGAGTTGTGTCACGGGTGCAGCAAGTGCACCACCGTCAATGGTGCCACGCGCATGTGCCCGGTCTACAAGGCCACCCGGGAGGAAGCCGCTACCCCCAAGGCCAAGGCCAGCCTGTTGCGGGCGCTGATCGGCGGCCTCATCGACGACCAGGCCCAGTACGAGACGGCCTTCAATGAGGTAATGCGCCGCTGCGTCCACTGCGGCAGTTGCCTGCGCGAGTGTCCCAGTCACGTCAACATCCCCAAGCTGGCCGCCGAGGCCAAGGCCCGCTACGTGCGCCGCTACGGCAATCCCCTCCACGACCATCTGGTGACGCGCGTCGAGCTGGCCGGCCGGGCGACCCATAAGGTGTCCGGGCTGGTGCAGACCCTGGCCTCACCGGCACCCGCCCGCCGGGCGGCGGAAAAGATCACCGGGCTCTCGGCCCGACGGCCCTTGGTGGCCTTCGACCGCCGCAGCCTCTTCGAGCGCCTCGGCGGGACGGTATTCGGAAGCGGCCTACGGCAAGTGCTCTACTATGCCGGCTGCGATGCCGCCTACATTCGACCGTCCATCGGCGTGGCGGCCGTCAAACTCCTCGTGGCCGCCGGCTGGCGGGTCCTGGTGCCGCCTCAACACTGCTGCGGGCTACCCATGCTGGCCAAGGGGATGGTGGACGCCGCCCGGCGACAGATCCGGCAGAACCTGCGCGCTTGGCAGGGCCGGGTCGCCGAGGTGGAGGCCGTGGGGGTCACCTGTTCTTCCTGCGGCCTGGCCCTGATGACCGAATGGGCCGATGTCGTGGGCCGCACGGCGGTGGCGGCCATTGCGGGGAAGGTTCGGCCGGTGAGCGCCCTGGTGGCCGAGGCCATGGATCACCTGCCGCTTGCCAACGGCAGCCGTCAATCGGTGGCCTACCATTATCCCTGCCACCTGTTGGGCCAAAGGGAGGCGGACAGCTCGGTGCGAATGCTTTCAGGGGTGAAAGGCATCGATCTGCGTGTCCTGGACAGCGGCT
>JACDJA010000573.1_pt1 | contig 40666 bp, 39 predicted proteins | sample 7449241 | NCBI WGS metagenome assembly JACDJA01 (sample SAMN14253289, study PRJNA609438) | sludge metagenome | isolation source: initial anaerobic sludge | collected 2018-12-20 | reverse complement strand
TTGGTCCAGTCACTCGGGGGTTCGAATCCCTCTACCCCATCCACTCACAACCTATTCTAACGCGGGATAGAGCAGTCCGGTAGCTCGTTGGGCTCATAACCCAAAGGTCGGCGGTTCAAATCCGTCTCCCGCAACCAAAAAAATCTACACATCTTACACTAAAAAATACTTTTATACATATCAATTAACTGAGCTGTCTTACTTTGACTATCGAGCCCCTGTTCAAATATTCTATCGCGCACTGTCTCTCTTTTTATTTTTAAAGCAAGTATTCTGCGAACCTCACTGGCTAGTCTTAAACTATCATCACTATCAACCACACTACAATACTCCATATCACTCAACATCTCTCTTGTGTTACCGGCATCGCGTGCAACAACAGGAGTGCCACAAGATAAGCTCTCCTTTACCGAATTTGGTGACCCTTCAAAATCAGATACAAGCAGATGTATATCAGCTGCATTAAAATAGGTCGGGATTTTATCTCTTTGAGTATTAGATAAAGATAATTCAGATATTTTTAACTCGGGATTACTGGTTTGAAGATGCTGCATGACTTTCTTGAAAAGATCATATCTCTTTTCGGGTCTATAGAGATCATTTGAGCTTACAAATAAAATATATCTCGTATCTTCTCTCAAATCTAACTCTTTTTTACATATCTTTTTATCCATCAAAGTAAAAAAATCGGTTTGCACCCCATTTGGCAAATAATGGCATTTTTTATTTTTTCGCAGATGCTTTGGTATCTCATTTTTAAAAATAGCCGCATCGACTTTTTTAACAATGCCATTTACTATAAACATCGTATAAAACCTTGCAAAAGGCAATTTTATCTCATATGAAGCATCTGTGAGAAACGAAACGACTATTTTACCGTTATAGCCAACTACAAGAGCTACAAGTGCAGAAAAAATATGGTGGCAGTGAATAATATCGAAGTGTTGACTTTTCAATATTTTTTTCAATCTAAAAATAGCTCTAATATACTGAGACATCCCGTTTTCCCGGGCATTTATGAAGAAAATCTCATTTTCAATCCCACTATTTGTTAACGCATCAACTTGCTCTTTAATAAAAATGCCGAAAGCCGGTGCTTTTTTCGTTGGAAATAGATTTGTAACATGCAATATTTTCATTTATATTCTCTCTAACCATCTATTTTTATTGAGCCAAGCACTGAGAAGATATATCCCATATATCAATCTTCCTGCAGCTCCTGCTTCCCAATTTTGTTGTTCCATAGATGTTTTCATTCTCTCAATAACCAATCTTATACCATCAGCATCCCAAAATTTACACTCATATATCTCTTGTGTAATTATTGCCCAATTTTGCAAAACAACACTCCTTGAGTCATAAACAAATATCATCTTGCCTAATTTATCCGAATCAAGATCTAACTCTTCTTTGAGTATTTTTCGAAAGATAAGTTTATTTTTGAGCAATTTTCTATCGAAAAGATACTCTTCTGGCATAGAAGCAAAGTAAGTAGCTACCTTTTCGTTAGCATAAGGAAAAATCATATTGGCGCCAATCACATCTGCAAAATTTCTTACCTTCCTGCAAAACATCTCGCCATCAATCATCCCGCCTCGAATGGTTGCTCTAAAATCAAAATAATCACTATGTCTCATATCGTTATCTTTTTGAGACCAAAAATCTGCAACATTAAAAGCTTTTTTAAATATCTTATCCGTATCGCTAAAAGAGAAACCATTTAAACCTGTCCATTCACTTCTTGTTTTGCCTGCTATATGCAAAGGAAATTCACTTCTTGCATATTGGGTTAAAAATCTTCCATATTTTAAAATCTTCGATAACTTTTGGTTTCTATACTCTTTTTTTGAAGGTATATGACCGATATAAACATCATTTCCCATTCCATCTATGATATTTGCTCCTTTCAATTCCGGCATCTGCGCAACATAAAGAGGATAAGCAAGCGTTACGCTATCCATACACGGAAAAGGAGCATTTGTAAAATATTCATCGATAGCATTAAGATGTTTGCTATTAAAATCATCTGCTTCATGGAGAATCTTGTGTTTAAAACCAAGTTTATTTGCGATAGATTGTGCTATCTCACTTTCGTCCTTGTCACCCTTGGACTTGTGTGATACAAATGTAACTTTATCTTGATAACCTGCTCTAGCAAGTGCTAATGCTATCATATTGCTATCTTTTCCTGCGCTCTGAAATAAAAAGGTTGGCTTATTTGTATCAATCCTAGATATTGTTGCCTCTGCTATGAGTTGCAATATCTCTTCGCTATCTAGCGCCATCTCATCAGCATGAAAACGCTTAGCATTTTCAAATGGGAACTTATAAGAAAAATCTATAACAATACGCTCTTCTTGAGTACTTATCTTGGCACTATTTCCGATACCTAAAATAAAAATATTTTTATAGATACTGTATGGAAGCGGAACCACACCACTTTGAAGCAAAAAAGATATTCCCTTATGCGATATTTTAAGTGGTTTTTGCACTCTTGCATCATCTAAAAGCTCTGTGATAGAATCGGCATAAAGCAATGTTTGTTTATCATCACCTAGATAGACATAAAGCGGAAATTCTGCCGCTAAATCACAGCTCAGTAGTAAAGAGGGATTACTTAAGCAATACTCTTTTACCACTCCCTGCTCCTCATCCTTAGCGTTTCTCTTATCACATCTTGTGTGTACTCTCCAAATAGCGGACCGTTATCGTATTGGTGAAAAGTTATACCTTGGTTTTTTAAATTAATCTCTATAAATACAGGTTGGTCTCTTTTATCAATCGCAAAATCAAAAGAGACTATATCAAAATAACACAGCCTCTCATGTATTTTCTTAGCACATTCAACGATTTCTTTATAGCCGTGCAGTTGTTGATTTTCAAATACAAATTTTGTTTTAGGGTGAAGTTTGATTTTGTTGCCATATTTATCATATGCATACTTCTTCATGCTTTCCAAAGTGGGATCTATGCCAACACTACTACCACCTAGTCCTTCATTGTCAGTTATAGTATCGCGATTACTAAACCTCAGGATGCTGGAAAGATGCACTATATTATCATTATATCTCATTGTTGTGATGCGGATTGTATTGGTTGATGATGGATTGATTTTGGATAATGTATCTGATTGGCTTATAAACTCTTGAACGATAAAATTACCTTTAAAGTACTCTTTGAGTGTTTGAAATGTATATAGTTTATCGTTCATAAAAATATTTTCTTTTTCCACTTTTAGCTTTGCAACATTCTTCCCGGCACCGGAATCTAAACTTGGCTTTATGATGTAATCTCCGGATAAAATTTCAACCCTATCCTCATCAAGCATTTGGTATTTTCTATCATAAAAACGACCGCGCATACATCTTAGTATAGTTTTTGGCATATTTACATCGGGAAATAATCTATCATAGCCATTTTTATCTGCATACGAATCAGCCATTCTCATACTATTGAATGCCGGCTCTATATAGGCATAATAGAGATCTTCAGGACAATACAGAGGGGAAAAGAACCCATTTGCTGTTGCAAAAGCATTGTGCCATTTTACTGAAGGCAGTTTAGCAAGTGGGCTCCAAGTGTTTTTTATTGCTTTTTTATCTATAGTTATTACTTTAATCTTATCGGTTCTAACAGACAAATAACGCTTTATCTTTAACCTATAATAGCATACGACTCTCAACTCCATCATCTTAAAAAATACTTTCTTAATTATCTTTTTCACGATAATCCCTCATCTCGCTTTCCATAAAATTTTCTATACCATTTTATAAATCTTTTAATCCCAACTTCAAATGAAGTATCAGGCTTGTATCCAAAAACAGCTATCAAATCGCTCACATCTGCATGCGTTGAAGCTACATCACACGGCTGCATATCAACGAGTTTTTTCTTTGCTTTTTTTCCTAAAGTCTTTTCGAGTATCTCTATAAAATTCATTAAATTTACAGGTGCACTGTTACCTATATTATAGATTTTATATGGAACAGTGGATCTATCAGGTGGGAGATCAGATTCTGAATCAAGTTCAGAATGACAAAGAGGTTTTGCGGGGTTATCTATCACTTTCACAATGCCGTCGATTATATCATCTATATAGGTAAAATCTCTACTCATATCCCCATGGTTAAATACCTTTATAGGCTTATCATGAAGTATAGCATCGGCAAAAAGCATAGGTGCCATATCAGGGCGCCCCCACTCGCCATACACAGTAAAAAATCTCAATCCTGTTGCAGCAATGCCGTAAAGATGACTATATGCATGTGCCATGAGTTCATTTGATTTTTTTGTAGCCGCATAAAGGCTTATAGGAGTATCTGTTTTATCTGTAGTCTTAAAAGGTTGTTTGGTATTTAAGCCGTAGACGCTTGAACTACTTGCATAACATAAATTTTTAACATTATGGTTTCTACACGCTTCTAAAATATTTGCAAAACCCACTATATTGCTTTGGATGTACACATAAGGATTTTCCAAAGAGTACCTTACTCCTGCTTGGGCTGCTAGATTACAGACTGCATCAAATCTTTCTGACTCAAATAATGTATTGATATTTTCTCTATCTTCTAGATTTGCTTTTATGAATTTGTGGCGAGGGTAAGTTGAACTTTGGATGAGAGATCCTGAATCAAGTTCAGGATGACGGGATATTCCTAGTTCCGCCAATCTTGCATATTTGAGATTGACATCATAATAGTCATTGATATTGTCAAGTCCCACCACTTCATCGCCACGCTCAAGGAGTCTTTTGGCAAGATGAAAGCCTATAAAACCTGCTGTGCCTGTTACGAGAATTTTCATAGAAAATTCTTTGCAATGTTTAATTTTGAATTTTGAATCGCTTCACTTATTGATTCCCTGAATTGACTTTACTATTCTAATAACAACATTAAATAATTTATCTAAAATAATGTTATCCTTCATCTCTTGCCTCATTTAAAATTAAACTATTAACCAATAACCAACTCAACTATCACTATTGAAAATATCTCTCGTATACACCCTCTCTCTAATATCCATGATATCATCTGATAATCTATTTGCTACCACAACATCACTTATTTTTTTAAATTCATCCAAATCATTTATCACCTTAGAGTTAAAAAACTCCTTCTCTTTCAAAGTAGGCTCATAAATAACGACTTCTATCCCCTTGGCTTTAATTCTTTTCATGATTCCTTGAATGGCTGAGCTTCTAAAATTATCACTTCCACTCTTCATTACAAGTCTGTAAATTCCGACTGTGCCGTTTGGAGTTGAGATTCTCTTTGTGACTGAGTCTGCTATGAAGTCTTTTCTTGTTGAATTCGACTTCACTATGGCTTCTATGAGATTTGAGGGAACATTATGATAATTTGCCAAAAGTTGTTTCGTATCTTTCGGCAAACAATATCCGCCATATCCAAAACTTGGATTATTGTAATGCGTTCCTATTCGAGGATCCAACCCGACACCTTCTATAATCTGCTTCGTATCTAAGTTATGCATTTGCGCATAAGAGTCTAATTCATTAAAATATGCCACTCTCATCGCCAAATAGGTGTTGGAAAACAATTTTACAGCTTCTGCTTCGGTTGAATCGATAAAAAGAATATCAACATTCTTTTTTTTAGCACCCTGGACTAAAAGATTGGCAAAAATTTCTGCCCTTTTGGATTTCTCTCCCACGATAATCCTACTTGGATAGAGATTATCATGCAGTGCCTTCCCTTCTCGTAAAAATTCAGGAGAGAAGATGATATTTGTTGTGCCAAATCGCTCATTAATTTCACGAGTATACCCGACAGGGACTGTTGATTTTATCACCATGATTGCATCGGGATTGATTTCTAATATATCCTGCACAACATTCTCTATTGAGCTTGTATTAAAGTAGTTCGTCTCAGGGTCATAATCTGTTGGAGTAGCGATGATAATATACTCAGCCCCCCTGTAGGCTTCATCTTTATCAAGTGTTGCTTTAAAATTAATCTCATCTTTTAACAAATATTCTTGTATCTCTTTATCTTCGATGGGGGATATCTTAGCATTAAGCATCTCCACTTTTTTTGGGTCGATATCAAGCGCCACTACTTCATTGTGTTGTGCAAGCAAAAGTCCGTTACTAAGCCCCACATATCCCGTTCCTGCTATAGCTATCTTCATCGAACTCCCTTTGTGGCTCTATTTTTGAGATATTTGGATGGATTAATTAAAACTAATCCATAACAACTATTCAAATTTTATCGAATTTTCTTTATAAGATGGGGAGAGAGCTCTTTACTATTGTAATTATGAGGCTCCATCAAAAAATCTATTTCTTGCTTACTTCTAAAAACATCAAATCGTAAACGCTTTATAAAACGAAGTGATTGGAGTGCGCTGAAGTAGACTTTTTCAAAAACATTGATTTTATAATGTCTAGAATAAAACTTTTTATTGTACCGATAGTGTGCTCCAAATATCTTGCGTATTGCGCCATCGGAGAGTTCTTTGTTTTGTACAATTTTTTCTGTTTTGTTATATATCGGTAAGTCGCGAACGGGTTTGATGCCTAAATACAATAATATATCTCTAAAATCATCCAATAAGTGTTCAAACCGAATGATTCTATCAAGATATTTTGCATTGATGGAAAGATCATTATCAAACGGGTACAATCTATGGATATAACAAAGATACTCTTCAAAACTCAAATTATCTTCTGTAACTTTTTTATATATTCTTCTTGCTCTTTTTGTTACCCAACCGCCATTTTCTATAAAATGATCGGGATTAGTATGCGCACCATAAGCATTGGATAATATCTTATTGTACTTAGTCCATGCGATATCCACGGGGTCTCTTACGACTGCAAAGATACAGTATTGAGCGATATCTATTTTCGGCATTTGTCGCACAAATGATGGTATATTTGCATGTTTATTTAAGATAAATTCACCATCATAACGCTCCAAAAGCTCTTTTGAGATAGCAGAAGAAGCCGAGAATGGCAACCCAACAAAGATATATTTTTTATCGTGATTTATGATCATACTTTTCCTATAGTACAATATTGTAAAATTTCATATAAAAATTGCCTAAATTCCACTTTTTTTAATCACCGTCATTGCGGTTTTCCAAACAATCTTAAACTCAAACCATATACTCCAATATTTGATGTAATAAAGATCATACATCAACTTTTGGCGTGTATCTTCGATATTAGCACCATAGGGATAATTGACTTGCGCCCATCCGGTGATGCCCGGAGCCACAAGATGTCGCTCAGCATAAAAAGGAATTTGATTTTCATAATCTTTTACAAGCTCACTCCACTCTGCTCTTGGGCCGATAAGGTGCATCTCGCCTTTGAGGATATTGAGCATTTGCGGAAGCTCATCGAGTCGTGATCTTCGCATCTTTGCGCCCCACGGAAAGATACGAGGATCATCCTCTTGCGTGTAGTGGTTAAAATAATCCGTATTTTCATGCATACTTCGAAATTTGACACACTCAAAACTCTTATTGTCTCTGCCGATACGCATTTGTCTAAAAAAAGTTTTTCCCGGGCTCTCTTTTTTGATCTTAAAATAACTATAGATCATTACGGGCCACGAAAAAAAGAAGAGCCAAAATACTCCAAAAAAATCGATACATCTTTTTTGAAAATATTGCCACTTTGTATAAGGCTGAATGTCATTGAGAAAGTCTAAATTATCATTTTCTTCAGAGATGTAACATTTGTGCAATTTCTCTTCAAAAAAATGCTCCATAGTATAGATATGACTGTTCGTTTCATATTGCAAATTAGTTAGAAATTTGATTATAGAAGCATCAACCTTCTCATGCGTGTTTAGGATAATATCATTATGCTTCAGAAGATGCATATGACTCTTTATCTCTTCAATAATTTTATCAGGATTTTCTGCTTTCTCGGGTATATAATAGATATTGTTCTTTGCAATACCGATTTTTAGCATATCCGCCTCGGTAATCTTGCACTTTGTGCCGAGTATAATCATAAAATCCCTTTAAAAATATATGATATTTAATGGTTTAGGTTTTGATATTTTACAATCATATATATAAAATAGACTTACTTTCAAATCTAATTCTTAGGCTATTCATTATTTTGCTATACTTTTTATCACAAAAGGAATGATTGTGATTGAAAGCGGATTTTTATATATTTTGTTGCTGCTAATGATTGTTTCATTTGCGATTTTTGCGGAAAAGAAACTAGAGTATAAGATATTTCGATACCTTCCAATCGTCGTTATACTCTATGCATTGGTTATGACGCTATCCTTTTTTGGGCTTTGGTCAAAAAATGAAGCGATAACAGATGTCTACAAGGTGTCTAAATCTTATATTTTGCCTGCAATGATATTTTTGATGCTTCTCAATAGTGATGTTGATGCGATTTTCAAACTCAGCACAAAGATGTTCTTTACCTTTTTCCTAGCGATGGGATCGATCATGCTCTCTTTTATCTGCGCCTACACACTGCTCAAACCTCTTTTGGAGCAAAACGCATGGAAAGCATTTGGAGCACTCAGTGGCTCATGGATGGGTGGCACGGCAAATATGGTAGCTATCGCAGACGCTGTAAAAGCCGACGAGATACAAATGGGGTATGTACTTATCAGCGATTCACTGAACTATACTTTATGGGTCATGTTGCTTCTTGCCATAGCGCCATATGCCCGCTATTTTAATGCTTGGAGTAAAGCAAAAACGGATTATATGACCACACTCGAACTAAAAGAAGAAGAAAAAGTGGAAAATAAAAAGGAGCGGATGAAAAATATCATAACTCTCGTCGTTGTAGCTCTTGGCATATCTGTTGTTTGTCAAAATATAGCACCCTTCTTGCCGACAAGCGATTTTGTATCACAAACTACATGGATCGTTATCATCGCCACATTTCTCGGTCTTATGGGTAGTATGAGCGTACTTAAAAAATTATATAGCCCAACCCTAGCAACGACCCTGCTCTATATCATCATCGCACTCATAGCATCAAGAGCAACTTTAGAAGATATAGACAAAGCACCACTCTATATACTTGCCGGAAGCTTGATACTTGTTTTGCATATGATAATTATGATCTTGTTTGCCAAGATATTTAAACTCGATCTTTTTATCATTGGTGTAGCATCATTGGCAAATATAGGGGGTGTTGCCTCTGCACCCATACTTGCAGGCGCATACTCTAAAACATTGATCCCAATTGGCGTTATCATGGCTATGTTAGGATATATTATAGGCACATTTGGAGGCCTACTTGTTGCGAAAATACTCTCCATCTTGTGAAGTATTATAGAAAACTTTAATTTTTAGTGTATAATATAAGTTAAGGGTGCCTCTAATAACCCCGGATGCTTATAACATCTCTAGCTTTTTCTTAGGCTAGGCACTCACTTGAAGGACTAGCCGTAGCTAATTTGAAAGTGAGCAACAACGCATAAGGAAAAGCTGGAGATGCCCACAGGGTGGGCTTTGCAAATGTAAGATTTTGCAAAGCCCATTATGAGTATTCTGGGTTATTAGAGGCACCCTCAAGAAAGAAGTTAAGCACGAATCATAATAATAGTTTATATATTTGATTTTCCTTTCTTATAAAGAAATTATATATTTAACAATGCAAGAATTTACAAAAATAGAAATTTAGAAATTTTTTTAATATTCTTGCATGAAAAAGAGAAAACAATGCAAAAACCTAAAGGACTCAGTATCTCAGAGATGAAGATACAGAAAGAGAGACTTTTAGATGAAAGAAAAGCACTTATGAGTGATCTTGAATATACTGAAAATGAATTTGATGCTGCGCTCATCGAGAAAAAAAGAGAAGCGTTAGCAAAAAAAATAAAAGACCTTCATAATAAAATAGAAGACGCTGAATCATCAAAAGACTCTTAACTATGATACAATAGAGGCAAAAAAAAGTGCCTCTATGATCATAAAAAAAATTACCACACTCCCCTTCAAAGCTCGATTGAAAAATCCATTTATTACTGCTCTTAGACGTGTTGATTATCTTGAGGATATCATCGTATGCATTGAATGTGACAATAAACTTAAAGGTTATGGAGAATGTGCGCCAACTGTAGCAATTACCGGCGAGAGTAAAGAGTCTATCCGTACGGCTATCACTGCTCTCTCAGAAGCTATCATAGGAAGAGATATCGTTGATGATTTTGATACTATTATCAAAACTATTCATAAGAGCATTCAAGGAAATACCTCAGCAAAATCAGCCATAGAAATAGCTTTATATGACTTAATATCAAAACAGAAGAAAATGCCACTTTACACCTATCTAGGCGGCTCTAAAAAAGAATTTGAAACAGATATCACGATAAGTCTGCGAGAAGCTTCTTTGATGGTGCAAGATGCAATGCGAGCAGAAAAAGAAGGCTTTGGTGCACTAAAGATAAAACTCGGCTCATCACCCAAAGAAGACATCAAAAGAGTAGTTAGTATCGCAAAGGCTCTGCCTCATCTTCAACTAAGACTCGATGCAAATCAAGCATGGAATGTCGGGCAAACTATAGCAATCATGCAAGAACTTGAAATGCAAAAGCTCAATATAGAACTCCTAGAACAACCCGTAAAGGCTGATGATATAGATGGGCTCAAAAAGATAAAGGAGAGCATCCAAACTCCCCTACTTGCCGATGAGGCTGTCTTTGATCTCGAACAAGCAAGAGCGATACTCAAAATTGGCGCAGCTGACCTTATCAATATCAAGTTGGCAAAAAGTGGAGGAATCAGCAAAGCACTTGAAATTGCAAGTGAGTGTAGAAAATATGGTGCAAAATGCATGATAGGGTGTATGCTAGAGGGGCCTATAGCGATCACTGCAGCACTCCATGTCGCTTCAGCTGCTTCTGATGTGATAGACTACATCGATCTTGATGCAATGCATCTTATCAAAAACAGTTCTCTCAAAAGTGACATCATACTTGATGGCGCCAAGATTACCCTTGGTTCTTCTTTTGGCTTAGGTATAGAGCCCTAACTTTTTAATAAACCATACATTTTGAAAAAACTTATATGCTATACTTATACAATGGTATCGGAAACAAAAAAAGACTACCGTCACCCTGAACTTGATTCAGGGTCTTGAGATTCTGAAATAAATTCAGAATGACAAAGTTATGATATATTCACCACCACTTCATCGCCTTTGACATCAAAGGCTACACTACTGCCTGCAGTTATCTTATCTTCGAGGATAAGCTCTGAGAGTTTATCTTCTATGGTCTCATAAAGTGCCCGCTTAAGCGGTCTAGCTCCATATATAGGATCAAAACCTACTTTAGCGATATACTCTTTGGCTTTCTCGCTCAATGTTATGGTAATCTCTTTTGATTGAAGTCTTTTCTGGATACCACTAAAGAGGATAGAGACAATTTGGGTGATGTCATCAAGTTTTAGAGGGTTGAAGATGACGATATCATCAAGTCTATTTAAAAATTCGGGCTTAAAGTGTTTTTTGAGTTCACTATTGACAGCCTCTCTTTTAGCCTCAGGATCTTCTATTTCTATAATCTTATCACTGGCTATATTGGATGTCATAATAATGATCGTATTTTTAAAATCCACCACCACCCCCTTATTGTCCGTGAGTCTTCCGTCATCAAGTACTTGAAGTAAGGTATTAAAAACATCAGGATGTGCTTTTTCTATCTCATCAAACAGGATGACTGCATATGGTTTTCTCCTGACCGCCTCAGTAAGTTGACCACCCTCTTCATATCCAACATATCCCGGAGGTGCGCCGACAAGCCTGCTAGCAGCATGTTTCTCCATATACTCACTCATATCGATTCGTATAAGTGATTTTTCACTATCAAAGAGGAATTTTGCCAAAGTCTTTGCCACTTCTGTTTTCCCAACACCCGTTGGTCCTAAGAACATAAAGCTTCCTATAGGACGGCTCGCATCACTTAAACCTGCTTTATTACGTTTTATTGCCCTTGCAACAGCCTTGAGTGCTTCCTCTTGACCGACAACATCTTTTCTCAATACATCTTCTATGTGCAGTATCTTCTCTTTATCGCTTTGAAGCATCTTGGTCACAGGAATACCGGTCCATCTGCTGATAATGCTTGCTATCATCTCCTCATCAACTGAATTTTTAAGCAGTGTTCCCTGCTCTTGCATCTTCTCCCATTTCTCTTCAAGCGCATCAAGTCTCTTTTGTTCCTCGGGGATCTGACCATACTCAATCTCGGCTGCTTTATTGAAATCCCCTTCTCTTTTTGTCAAAGCGGCTCTACTTTTAAGAGACTCGATATTTGCTTTTGCGTTGGCTATATCTTCAAAAACGCTCTTTTCTGCCTCAAACTGTGATTCAAGAGACATCCGCTTCTCTTCAAGATCGGCAATCTCTTTTTCTATCTCTTCGATTCGAGAGCTATTTTTCTTACTCTCTTCCATTTTAAGTGCCTCTTTTTCGACTCGAAGGCCGGAGAGCTCTCTTTTTGTCTTTGCGAGTTCGCTTGGCTCACTCTCTATTTGCATTTTAAGCTCAGCCGCTGCTTCATCAATAAGATCGATTGCTTTATCGGGCAAAAACCTATCAGTGATGTATCTATCACTGAGTTTTGCTGCTGCCACAAGCGCTGAGTCTGTTATATTGACATTATGATGTGTCTCAAGTCTCTCCTTGAGCCCTCGTAAGATTTGCAATGCCTCATTGATATTTGGCTCATCCACTTTTACCGGTTGAAACCTGCGTTGCAGGGCTGCATCTTTTTCAAAATACTTTCTATACTCCTTGAGCGTTGTTGCGCCTATAGTGTGGAGCTCACCGCGTGCAAGTGCCGGTTTGAGGATATTGGCAGCATCCATACTCCCCTCACTTGCACCTGCACCAACTATGGTATGTATCTCATCGATAAACAAGATTACATTGGCAGCTTTTTTTACTTCATCGACGACAGCTTTGAGTCTATCTTCAAACTCGCCCCTATATTTGGCACCCGCAATAAGTCTGCTCATATCTAAGCTTACTACACGCATTTTTTGCAGGCTTAGAGGAACCTCTTTAGCAACGATTCTCTGTGCTAAACCTTCGACTATGGCTGTCTTTCCGGTTCCGGGCTCACCGATAAGTATCGGATTATTTTTTGTTTTCCTGATAAGTATCTGCATCACACGCTGCACCTCTTCATCACGCCCAATCACAGGATCGAGCTTGCCTTCGAGTGCTTTCTTGTTGAGATCAATCCCGTACTGTTCAAGTGCTTCAAGCGTCTCATCGGCACTTTGTGAATCGATAGTTGCGCCTCCCCTGATTGATTCAAGTGTTTTTTTCAATTCACTAAGATCAAGATATTTCCCTAAAGTTTCTTTTATAAATGACTCGGAAATATTTGCGATCAAAAAAGTGTCTACTGCTAAAAATTTATCGCCATTTGCGTTCATCAACCCCTCTGCCTTTTCTAAAGCCCTTAGTAGCTGGGTTGATATCTTAATGTTCTCTTTTGTTACGCTTGAACTACTCGGCAACTTTGATACCGCACTTTTAAGATCGAGATCAAGCGCAGCCTTATCCACATTCATCTTATTGAGTGCCTGCGAAAGTATGGAATTGGTATTGGTAAGTAGTGCCCAAATTATATGGAGCGGTGCTATCTCTTGGTTCTTGTTGTGAAGTGCTAAAGATAATGCAGAATCAATTGTCTCTCTCATCTGATTCGTTAATTTTTCTAATATTGACATCAAGGACTCCTTTTAAAATTATTTTATTATACACCCTTAGTCAATCCTTGTCAAGTTTCTTAACATACATTTATTAATGATAGTTTCTATTAATAATCAAAAATATCGGTATTTTCTCAAAAAAAAGCATTTTATAAAGGCTTTTAGAATAAAATATCTACAAACTACAACTTAACGAAAAGGCAATCAAAAAAATGATTTTAAATTATAAGAAATTTGCTTTTATAGCAATCGCATTTTTGTTTCTTGGGTGTTCTAATGCCATCGGTGATGAACCAAAAATACAAAAATTACCGAATGTTGACTCAGAACAAAAATTAGAAGCGTATCTTAAATTTACAAAGATACTGGGCATCATAGAGACATACTATGTTGATGATGTTAACACAACAACACTCGTCGATAAAGCACTCGAAGGACTTTTGACAAATCTTGACGCTCACTCATCCTATATGGACAAAAAAAGTTTTGAAGAGCTCAATGTACAGACAAAAGGCGAGTTTGGAGGACTTGGAATCTCTGTGGGTATGCGTGACAATGTTCTCACGGTTATAGCCCCGCTCCTTGATACCCCTGCAGATAAAGCGGGTGTAAAAGCGGGTGATATCATTCTAAAGCTGAATGATCAAGCAACTCTAGGCATGACAATTGATGAAGCTGTCAATATCATGCGAGGCAAACCGAGAACATCCATAACACTTACAATTATCCGAAAAGGCGAATCAAAACCAATCGATATAAAGATCACTCGAGATATCATCAAGATACAATCGGTCTTTACAAAACATATCGATGGAGATATCCTCTATATAGGAGTGAGCTCTTTTGATAAAAAAGTCGTTGACGGTGTCAAAAAAGCGCTCAAAGACAATCCAAAGACAAAAGGAATCATGCTTGATCTTAGAAATAATCCGGGAGGTCTCCTGGATCAAGCAGTAGGTCTTGTTGATCTTTTCGTAAGCAGTGGCACAATTGTGAGCCAAAAGGGAAAATCCGCCGAAGAGAATATCGTCTATGAGTCGACTTCAAAAGGAAGCGATACGACTACACCTATAGTAACCTTGGTAAACGGAGGCAGTGCAAGTGCAAGCGAGATAGTCAGCGGTGCTTTACAAGATTTTGGCAGATCTATCATCGTCGGAGAAAAAACATTTGGCAAAGGAAGTGTTCAAATCATCTTGCCTATCGACAATACGGAAGAGGCATTACGATTAACGGTTGCTAGATATTACCTTCCGAGTGGCAGAACTATTCAAGCTGAAGGCGTATCGCCGGATATCATTGTACAGCCTGGAGAAATCACAAAAAGCGACGACAATAGCGCGCTTATCAAGGAGAAAGATTTGGCAAATCACCTCGAAAATATCGTGGCTGATAAAAATGATAGTAAAGATAAAAAAGCAAGCGACACGATAACCGAAGATGAGATATTTAAAGATGCGCAACTTAAAAGCGGTATAGATATACTCAAAGCTATGATGATATCAAACAAAAGGGAGCAAGGTAAAAAATGACGAAAACAGAACTCATTTACGAAGGGAAAGCAAAAAAAGTATGGAGAAGCGAAGATAGTGACCTCTATATCTCTGAGTTTAAAGATGAGCTAACGGCATTTAACGGTGAAAAAAAAGCGACCGAAGAAGGCAAGGGAGCACTCAACAACAAGATATCCACAAAACTTTTTGAATATCTCAATAAAAAAGGAATCCCTACACACTTTGTTAGGATGCTAGATGATAACCATATGCTCCATAAAAAAGCAAATGTTATCCTCATTGAGGTAATCGTAAGAAATATTGCAACGGGGAGCCTCACAAGAAACCTCGGTATCAAAGAGGGCACAGCACTTCCTTTTACTCTTGTGGAGTTTGATTATAAAAATGACGGTCTCGGCGATCCAAAGCTCAATGATCAGCACTGTTTGATTTTAAATCTTGTCAAAAATGAGAGTGAGCTTGAATATATCCGATATATGGCAAGAAAAATCAATGACATCTTAAAAGATTATTATGCTGATCTTGGACTCACTTTGGTTGATTTTAAACTTGAGTTTGGAAAAGATAGTAACGACAACATTATCCTTATAGATGAGTTGAGCCCGGACAACTTTAGGCTTTGGGACTCTAAAAGCGGAGAGAAAATGGATAAAGATAGATTTAGACAAGGTTTAGGCGGATTGAAAGTAGCCTATGAAGAAGTACTCAATAGAATATTATCGAGCAAAAAATAATATACGGGAGAAAATATGAAAGCGATTGTAAATGTCTATCTTAAAAATGGCGTCTTGGATCCCCAAGGAAAAGCCGTACATCACGCACTTGGGTCACTTGGATTTTTAGGGGTAAAAGATGTGAGGATAGGGAAACAGATAGTGCTTGAGCTTGAAGCAAAAGATGAGCAAGAAGCAAGAGAAGAGGTACAAGAGATGAGTGAAACGCTCCTTGCCAATACTGTCATAGAAGACTTTGATATAGAGATAGTGCAATGAGTATTGCGATTTTAAGATTTCCCGGAACAAATTGTGAATTTGATACCGAGTATGCATTTAAAAAACTTGGTTTCAAAACAACTATAGTTTGGCATAATGAGCCCTCATTGCCAAAGGGTACAGAGCTTGTTGTGGTCGCCGGCGGATTCTCATATGGTGACTATCTTCGCTCCGGCTCTATCGCAAGATTTTCCCCCATCATGAAAGATGTTATAACCTATGCAAAAAATGGCGGGGAAGTACTTGGAATATGTAACGGTTTTCAAATCCTTTGCGAAGCAGGATTACTCCCGGGTGCGCTTAAAAGAAATACTAATTTGCACTTTATATCAAAATATCAGCACCTCAAAGTAATCAATAACAACAACTCCTTTTTAAAAAAATGCAAAAAAGGTGAGATACTCAACATTCCTATCGCACATGCTGATGGAAACTACTATATCGATGATGATGGTCTTGAAAAACTCAAAAAGAATGATCAAATCTTATTGCAGTATGTAGACAATGCAGGCAAAGCAACATCCATTAATGGTTCTGTAGAATCAATCGCCGGTATCTGCAATGAGAGTAAAAATGTGTTTGGACTTATGCCACATCCGGAGCGAGCGATAGAAGCTATACTCGGCTCAAGCGACGGTATAAAAATGTTAGAAAGTTTTGGAGCGTAATTTGAAAAAAGAAATACGATATTTATTGAGCCTTTTCATCTTTTTGTTTGCAACAACAAACCTCTTCTCTAATGATGATTTTAGCTACAGCTACATCCCTAAAAAAGTGTATCAAAATCAGGTTTTTCCTCTCACTATAGCCAGCGAAAAGTATAAAAATTCGAAAGAATTAACAATCACTTTTAGCTCGACAGATGCACTCTATGGGGAGCCGTTAATTGTGAGCAATGATAACGGGCTCTTTTATACCTTTTATTTCAAGGCGAATAAAGCTTCAGATATCATCACGCCCTCTTTTATGATAGAGACAAAAAGTGGGAAAAACTTTCGACTCAATTCTCTCAAAATTCCGATAGAAAAGATAGAGCCGCAAGACAATTTTAGTGGCGTTTACGCCTCAAAATTTAAACTTAAAAATTATCAAGTATCCGAATATAATGAAGATGATCTTTTAGTAAGTCTCTCTCTCGAGGCTTTTGAGGCAAATCTAGATGATTTTTACCTAGGGAGAATCAAAGAACAAAACATTGAAGATATCCATAGAGATTTTGCAAATATTGACGGTGAGTACTTTGCTATAGTGCCAAAAAGCAAGAAAGAACTCTCTTTTAGCTACTACAATACTTTGCAAGAAAAATTTGTCTCCACAAAAATCTCACTTAATCTAAAGATAGATCCAACGGCGGAACAGCTTGATATCAACCCAAAAGATAGTAGCTTTGATATACTCAAAAAGTATCTTTTTATATTTTTAGTTATCCTCTTTGTCATACTCTACATCATTAGAAGAGATAAATTTTACCTTTTCTTTATCATAGTGTGTGCCATTATACTCATAACTTTTTATATGCCAAAAGAGAGTGTATGCATCAAAAAAGGCTCAGATGTCTATATACTTCCAACCGGCACAAGTACTATCAGCGCAAATACAGAAGAGAAGATAAAGAAGATGGCTCTAGATACAAGAGGTGATTTCATAAAGATAGAGTACAAAGAGGGTCTGATAGGATGGGTTAGGAGCCAAGATGTTTGCGAAGATTAGATTCTTCTACTGCGCTTTCATCATCTTTATAGTGGTAGCTTTCATTATGATACCGCTCATTTCTATCTTCAAATCGCAAAAAGGTGCCATCATGCACCACGCAAACAAACTTATACTCTTTTTAACACATGGGAAAACAGAAATGATTGGTGAGATGGATATGAATGCTGATATGTTTATCATGAATCATCAAGGCATTATGGATATCATCTGCATGGAGGCGCTTCAAAAGAATCATCTCTCATGGATAGCAAAAAAAGAGCTCTTTGAGATACCCTACATAGGAAAGCTACTTAAAAAAGGTGACATGATATCTATCGATAGAGAGGATAAAAGAGGTGCAATTGCTCTTTTAAAGGATGTTAAAAATATGCTTGAACATAAAAAAAGAAAAATAGCAATCTTTCCCGAAGGCACAAGAGCCAAAAGTCAAAAACTTCTCCCCTTTAAAATCGGTGCTAAAATGATAGCTGAGAAATTACAGCTCAAAGTGCAACCTGTCGTTATTACCGGAAGTAAACATTTTTTGAATGAAAACAAGCAAATCTCAAATGGCGGAGCAATAGTGTATCATTTTTTACCAACAGTAGACACAAAAAATTGCGCGCAAAGTTGGTATGAAGATATGCAACAAAATATGCAAAAGGTTATAGATGATGAATTTACCGACAATAATCGCAGTCGCTAGCGGTGGCGCTTTAGGCGCTTTGGGAAGAGTTTTTATTTTTTCTCTAAGCGCAAAATATTGCAATGATTATCTCCCATGGGGGACAATACTTGTCAACCTTATTGGAAGTTTCATAATCGGTATCGCTTTTGCATACTTTCACAACAATCCGCACATTCACACAGTCGTAAAAACTTTTATTATCTCCGGATTCTTAGGTGCTCTAACAACTTACTCCACCTTTGCTATTGAGAGCTTCTTTTTACTTGAAGGCGGCAAGATAGTTGAAGCCCTCTCTAGTATATTACTCAATCTTATCGGCTCGATAGTGCTTGCAGCTATTGGTTATTTAAGCTATATGCATCTCATAAAACACATATGAATACTATATCTACTACTATCATATCACAGATAGCCAATCTTAAAAAAAGTCTCAAAAATGAAGACGAACTTATGGAAATACTTAAAAAAAGATTGACAAAAAAGGAGCTTAAGCTCCTCAAATTGCAAAGCCTAAGCACAGATGAGACTATAATATGCATTGAGCTCAAACTCACACCAACTAGACTTCAAGAGATGCAATTAACGCTTAGAAAAAAACTCAATAGCGAAAAGCTCAAACAGGAGATTATGCTCCCCTGAGAGCTTTTACCTCTATCACCGAGCTATGATGTTGCATCTTTGCAAAGCCATATGTTTTATAGACATATATCTTATAAAAATTAAGCCCCAAGAAGAGCGTAATCAATGCCGAAGCAAAGAAAAATGCTACTGTTTTTTTGAGCTTAGATGCCTTAAGAAATTTCATTCTTTTTGCCATGATTATATATGCCCAAATCGCTGCGATATAAGGAAAGAAACCAAACATTCGCAACCATACATCGCCTCTTTGGGCAAGACTAGATACCGGTTCAAACGGAAGATGTAGACCATAAATAAACCCATTTACTATATTGGCATAATTGTGTGTAAAGAATGCCTCAAGCAGGTGTGACAAACCTCCTATGACAAAGATAGGGGCAAATGCGTAGCCAAGCGTATAAAATGTCTTTTCATACTTCTCATTAAGTATCTTTGAGGCGATAAACATACCAATCATAGCCACACCAACTGTTAGAATCATGGCATAGATAAATGCAAATACGCCGACGACATCAATCGATAAGGATATATCAACAACATTTTGCGAAAACCAAGTGGCACTCTTTGACCAAATAAAATCTTTGACAATTGCCGTTCTACCAAGCGCGTGATGAAAGGTCATAGTGATTGATATAGCTGCTGTTATGAGGATAAATGCCCAAACTTCTGCTTTTTCAAATTTAAAATTTCTAAAAAGTGCAGAAGAAGGTTTTGTAAAGCTAAATTTGACTCCTTCACAGGCACTAGCACAATCCATACACAAAGTGCAATCCCCCATCGAATTCTTTGTATCAAAAGTAAATGGTTTGAGATTTGCCTCGCAAGCACTAGCACAATCAAATGTTTTACACTCGCTACATGCACTCCTGTAAGTACTAAGCCATGTCGGACTAAGCTTCGAAAATCCCCTCGAAAGCGTTCCGATAGGACAGACATATTTACAATACGCCATCTCTTTATACAAAAAGAAAAAAATAACCGCAATGATCGTTAAAAACAAGAAAAATGTTGCCACGGCAATGGGTGTCTTGTAGAGTGAAGGTACCGCATAATAGACTGCCCACCACCCTAGTATGATGATAGCAAGTCCGATATATCTGTTTTGAAGCCATGCTGGAACATCTCTCTTTGCTCCCATCTTCGTAAGATATTTTCCTAAAAAATTATGAGGACATATTCCACAAAATGCTCTTCCGATAAGTGGCAAAGAGAGCACCATAAAAAACGGCCAAAAAAGCCCTAAAAAGAGCTCTTCGGTGAAACTATTCTCCGGGCTATTATCCACAAATCCAAGAAAAATTGCATAGGTAAATAGTAAAAAGACTAGAAACCTAACCCCACTAACAAAAAGAGAATTTTTAAAGATGAAGCCTAGGATGGGCATGCCAAATATATCATTTGCATCCCTTTTTTGCTCTTTTATCATTTTAACCTCCTAAAAATTATACGCATAGGTAAACATAAAGTTTCTCGGTACTGCCGCTTTATATGATTCATTACCGTACACATCTTTATCCGCTTCCATAGCATAATATTTGTCAAATAGATTATTGACATTAAGCTGGAAACTATGCGCACCATACTCATACCCAATCATCACATCTGTTACAAAGTCATACCCTTTATACTTTTGTGTATTGGCATTATCCATATAATAAGATCCATAACTCTTTGCTGTTATGCGTGTCTTAAACCCGTTATCGGCATGGTATGCTGCATATAGCGAGTATTGATTTTTGGGGATATACGGCAAATAGTTGCCATCTCTTGAAACCAAGCTTCCCATCACTTTTTCATTGAATGTTACAAATTTAAAATCACTATAGGCATACGCGCCACCGAGTTCTATATTATCAGTTACACTATAGGCGATATTAAACTCCAAACCTCTTTTTTTTGTCTTGCCGGCATTGTCATAGATTGAGTTACCGCCTGCATCTCTAATTTGGATAATCTCATCTTTAACATCATTTTGAAAAATTGCCAAATCATAAGAGAGTCGTTCACTTCTTCCTTTGAGTCCCATTTCATAGTTGATGCTTGTCATTTTATCTAGCTCTTCGTTGTCTCCAAGCTCACTTGTTGTTGGCGCCTGATTGGCTGTCGCGATAGAGACATAACCGTTAAGTGTGTCAGTGAGTGCATAGGTCATCCCTGCTTTTGCCGAAAAAAGCGTAAATGATTTACTAATATCATACAGACCGATTCCGGCTTCATAGTTTTTAGTTGAATAATTATAGGTGGTTATCTCATTACCGTTAATATCAAAATCGAGTCTATCTACCCTTGTACTAAGATCGATTCCCAACTTCTCTGTCGGCTTGAAGCTCTCATAAAGATAGAAACCGTAAAGCATCGTGGAACTATCTTCCGTACCCGCTAGATCACCCTCTTCATTTGATAGCGTCTTGCTTATATAAGTTGAAAAGGGCCAAGATGTAGCTGTAGCAGTCTCATAATCTTTATAAGTATATTTTTTAGCATCATTCGTTCTATCCATTTTCCATGTGAGCCCACCAACAAGCATAGCATCATTGCCAAAAAGAGAGTGCTTATAGTTAAACTCTTGATCAGTCCCTAAAACGATATTGTCATCGCTATCATTGATAAGACCCGTAACAGGGTGAAAATGTTCCCATTTATTGAAATAGATTCTTGGTTTATAAGTGAGATTGTCAAAGCTCTTCTCATATTTTACATTTGCAGAAAGTATTTTTGAATCTCTAGCACTATTTTGCCATTGGTACGATGTATCGTGCTGTTCACCGGTTTGTTTAAACTCTTCAAATTCATCAGCAGTCATACTCGCAGGGAGGTTAAGGTTTGACTCGGTATAAGAGATTTCACTTTCAAGAGTTGATGTATCTTCGAAAATGTGTCCATATTTTATACTCAACTGTGTCGTGTCAAACTCGTTATTATCTCTCCAATTATTGTCAACTTTTCTCTTACTAAAGGTTAGTGAGGCAAAATCGCTCTCGCTCAATGCACCTCTGATTTTAAAATTGAGATTTTTTTGTCCATCATTTCCTGCGCCGATCTTAATCCTATTGGTGCTCTCATCAAAAACTGATTTTGTAATAAGCTGGATAACCCCGCCTGTGGCATTGGAAGCATTGATAGAGCCTGGACCTTTTTGCACTTCGATACTTGAGACATCTTGCATATCGATAAAATCAAATCTTGTAAAAGAATCGGGATCCGTCATAGGCACACCGTCTTTCATGACCATAATCTCTCTTACGCCGTATCTTGCTTTAAGTCCTGCACCCCTAATGATAAGCTTAGGGCTTGGTGAATTTGTAGATGAAGCAGCTATGACCCCGGGGATAGTATCGATAGCCTCTTGAACATTAAGAATATTTTTATCCTCAATAGTCTCCTCATCTACAACAGCGATACTCTCGCTTACCTCTTTTGTCGCTTTTTTTACTTTTGTTGCCGTAACTGATACTTCCCCTAGATCAATATTGTCGGCTATAAGTGTGCTACAGGAGAACCCTGCAGCTAAAAAACATAACAAAACCCTATTTGTTGATATCTTCATATACTCCCTTTGTGTTAATTTAAAGTTAAGATGATAGTCCTAAAGTATTAAATTAGTGTTAAATTACTATAAATAAACCGCCAATTTTGTAAATATATAATTAGTTTAAAATATTATTTTTTATTAAGAATAGAAAATAAATCTACTTAATGAAAACAAAATAATTTTCTCCAATATACATTACTCCCCCTAAACTCCATTTTGGTATAATCATTTAACTTTAATGATCGAGAGAGATATGGATACAAACAAAATTTATATACCAAAACCGAGCCCGCATGACCCTAATGAGCTTGGGCATTTTGGAATCTATGGAGGCAGATATGCTCCCGAGACCCTTATGCCTGCTCTTCAAGCGCTGCAAGAGGATTATGAAAGTGTAAGGTTTGATGCTGAGTTTTGGGGCGAGGTGGATTACTATTTTAAAAACTATATAGGAAGACCGAGTATTCTCTATAGTGCCGAGAATATCTCAAAAGAGATCGGTGCTAAAGTATATCTAAAACGAGAAGATCTCAACCATACAGGCGCGCATAAGGTAAATCATACCGTAGCGCAAGCACTACTTGCTAAGAAGCTTGGCAAAAAGAAGATTATCGCCGAAACAGGGGCCGGGCAACATGGAGTTGCAACAGCAACCGTCGCTGCACTCTTTGGCTTGGAGTGTGAAGTCTTCATGGGAGAAAAAGATGTTAAGCGACAAGAACTTAATGTTTTTCGTATGCAGCTTCTAGGTGCAAAAGTTAATCCTGTTGCATCAGGCTCAAAAACACTCAAAGATGCTATGAATGCAGCCATACGACACTGGGTGACACACGCTAGAGATACTTTTTACATCATAGGTACCGTCGCAGGACCGCACCCCTACCCGATGATGATACGCGATATCCAATCGGTTATCGGATGGGAAACAAGAGAACAGATACTTAAGCTTGAAGGTAAACTTCCCGATAAAGTGATAGCTTGCATCGGTGGTGGCTCAAATGCGATAGGAATCTTTAACCACTTCCTAGAAGACAAAGAGACTGAATGTATAGGCATAGAAGCCGGTGGTCTTGGAGTTGATACTGATAAACACGGCGCATCTATCGCGAAAGGTTCGCCGGGCGTATTGCATGCGCAGATGAGCTATCTTCTTCAAGATGATGACGGGCAGATACTCGAAGCACATTCGATCTCTGCAGGGCTTGATTATCCGGGTATTGGGCCTGAGCACGCCTATTTGCATGATATAGGAGCTGTGAAGTATGATAATATAACAGATAAAGAAGCGCTCGATGCTTTCGTGTGGCTCTCTAGAGCTGAAGGAATCATTCCTGCTTTTGAGAGTGCACATGCGATTGCTTATCTTAAGAAACTACCAAAAGATGAGATAAAAGACAATCTTATCATCGTCAATCTCTCCGGTAGGGGTGATAAAGATATGATGCAAGCTAAAGAATTATTAAAAAAGGAATCATTATGGAAATAAAAATCAACGAAAGAAAAATCAAAAATTCCCTAGAAATCATTTTCGTTATCAATAAAAATTTGCAGCACACTTTCAATAGAGATAAAGCTTTGCTAAAGAAAGTTGGTTTCAAAGGCGAGCAAGATGAGATATTTTTTGATCCCCGCAATGACAGACTCTATGTAGGAGCGTCATCGTTAAGCCATAGTGATCTCAGGAGTGCCGCAGCAGTTGCAGCTAGGGATGCGCTCAAAAAAGAACATTATAGCTCATTGAGTTTGGCGACATATACTCAAAAAAAAGCAAATATGACCCCGATGCAGGGAGTTCTCGAAGGGTTGTTGCTAGGAAGTTATAATTTTATAGTCTATAAATCAAAACATAAAAAAAGTTCGATTAAAAAAATCTATGTATCTCAAAAAGACTACAGTAAAAATGCTATAGCAAAAAAAGAGCTTCAAAAAGTGATAGAAGAAGCAACTATCCTTGCAGAAGCTGTCAATAAAACGAGAGATATCGTCAACACACCACCCGATGATTGCACTCCTAAAATTTTAGCGGATATCGCAAAAGATGTTGCTCTTAAGTGTGGATTAGAATGTAAGATTTTAGAGCAAAGTGAGATTAAAAAAGAGAAGATGGGTGCCCTACTCGCGGTTGCTAGAGCAAGCAGGCATGATCCTAGAGTTATTCACCTAACATACAAATCTAAAAATGCAAAGAAAAAGATCATTTTAGTCGGCAAAGGACTCACCTATGATAGTGGCGGACTCAGCTTAAAGCCATCAGACTTTATGACTACCATGAAGTCAGATAAGGCCGGGGGGAGTGCTATCATAGGGATTATGCAAGCCATATCAAAACTCAACTTACCGTTAGAAGTGCATGGGTTTGTGGGTGCAGTTGAAAATATGATAGGTGGTGACGCCTATAAGCCGGATGATGTCCTCATATCAAAAAACGGAAAAACGATAGAAGTTAAAAATACCGATGCCGAGGGGAGATTGGTGCTTGCTGATGTGCTTACTTACGCGCAGCAAGAAGTAAAGGCTGACTATATCTTTGATCTTGCGACCCTCACCGGTGCTTGTGTCGTTGCCTTAGGTGAATATACATCAGGCATCATGGGTTTTGGAGATAAACCGAAAATGCTTTTGAAAAAAGCCTCTTTGGATTCTGGCGAGTTAAGTGCTGAGCTTCCTTTCAACAGACACCTTGTAAAGCTACTTAAAAGTGAGACTGCCGATATATGCAATATATCAAGCTCACGATATGGAGGCGCCATCACAGCAGGACTTTTCTTGTCTAACTTTATAGAGGAAAAAAACAAAAACAAATGGTGCCATATAGATATAGCTGGACCTGCATTTGTACAGCACGCTTGGGCTGAAAATCCTTATGGAGCAAGCGGCGCAGGCGTAAGACTCATGGTGAGTCTGCTTAAAAACCTCACTCGATAGAGCAAGTGATTGCTCTTTGAGCAAGCATATCGGCAATCGCCATTCTGCCGTTTATGATATGCTTTACTCCTAACTGTTTGATAATCTCCTCTTCTTGGCGGTTATTAACTTTTACGATCGTGTTGATGTCTGAACCAAAAGAGGCTATATTCTCACAGATAAGCCATCTTTGACGCTCATTATCGATAGCAACAATCACAGCGAGTGACTCTTTGACATTAAAATACTCCAAAACACTCTTTTGAGATGCATTGGCTAGGAAGACAGCACTCTCTCCCTCGTTAATTGCATTTTGAACAAGCCCGGCATCATGCTCTAGGATGATAAAAAGAATATTTTTCTCTTTTAAACTTTTTGCTACCATCTGCCCTACCGGTCCATAACCGCAGATAATCACATGGTGTTTAAAATGCTCACCTATAAAGCCATGCTCTTCTGTTGGGTTCTGTGGCAACGATGTAGCATAGTCAGCTATCTTTTTGATATTGTTTAGTATGAAAGGTGTCATAATCATTGAAAGCACAACAGTGATAACCAAAATTTGACTCACCCAATCCTCTATGAGCCCCTTATTAAATGCAAGCGAGAGCACAACAAGTGCAAATTCACCCACCTGAAAAAGTGCTAGTGTTGCCTTGATTGCCGTTCTTCTCTGGATAAAAAATCGTATCGAGAGATATATAATCAATGACTTGATAAAAATAATTCCGATTAAAAGCCCTAAAATGATATGCCCATAAGCAAGAAAAGAGTGCCAATCTATCTGCATCCCGATTGTAACAAAAAAGATGCCTAGTAAGATATCTCTAAAGGGTGCCAAGTCCGCCTCAACTCGGTATCGATACCTTGTCTCAGCCAAGACCATACCTGCTAAAAATGCACCAAGCGAATAGGTAAAACCGATCCACTCAACAAAAAAAGAAAATCCGATAACTATCAAAAAAACTGCGATGAGAAATATCTCTTCGGAATTGGTGGAGAGTATCAGCTCAAAAAATCTCTCTATCATATATCTAGCGACGACAAAAAAGACGACAAAGACGACAACACCCCCGATAAGCAGCTGCACAAAAAGATCGCTGAGTGAAACATCACTTGATGTGATGATAGATATAAGCAATAAGATTGGAATAACTGCTAAATCTTGAAAAAGCAGTATCCCAAGGGTTATCCTCCCATAGCCTGAGTGTATCTCTTTATTTTCATTGAGAATTTTAAGCACGATAGCTGTCGAAGAGAGTGCAAGTGCAAAACCGATGGCGATGGCGGTTTTGGCATTCATATCAAAAACATAACGAGCGATAGCACTAAAGATAAATCCCGCGCCTAAAACTTCAAGTGCACCAAATAAAAAGACCTCTTTTTTCATGTTCTTAAGATGACTAAAGGAGAACTCTAAGCCAATCGTAAACATCAAGAAGACTATCCCGAATTCTGCAACATGCTCAAGTGATTGCGTTGATGTTTCACTCAAATGAAAAAGTGAGGTTATGACAATGCCGGAGATGATATAGCCTATGATAGTCGGTATCTCTATCTTTTTCAAAAAAATATTAAGCAGAGTCGCTATCGCTATCGTTGTTATGATCATAAATAGGACATTGTCCAAGTGTGACTCCTTAGCAAAAGACATAATGAAGCTTTCATGCGATTTTAGCTAAAATTCAACAACAAAACAAGCAAAAAAGGATATCTCTATGGGACTTGGAATCGGTCTAGTCGGTTTGCCTAATGTTGGAAAATCTACAACATTTAATGCACTTACAAAAGCACAAAATGCACAAAGTGCAAATTATCCTTTTTGCACCATAGAGCCAAACAAAGCTGTCGTCGCTGTTCCTGATGCTAGGCTAGATGAACTGGCAAAGATTGTAAATCCTGAAAGAATCCAATACTCGACCATTGATTTTGTCGATATAGCAGGACTCGTAAAAGGTGCAAGTAAAGGTGAAGGTCTTGGCAATAAATTCCTCTCAAATATCAAGGAGACAGAAGTTATCTTGCATATCGTACGATGTTTTGAAGATGAAAATATCACCCATACCGAAGGTTCTATAGACCCATTAAGAGATGTAGAGATCATAGAACAAGAATTGCTACTAAGCGATATGGATACACTTCAAAAGAGAATTGATGCATTATCTAGAAAAGCGAAGGGGAATGACAAAGACGCAAAAGCGGAGCTTGAAATCGCGAATGAGCTCATGGAACATATCGACAAGGGCAATCCTGTCTCAAGTTTTGATAAAAAAGACGATGAAGCATTTTATAGGCTCAATAAAGATTTGAGATTTTTAACAAACAAAGAAATCATTTACGGGGCAAATGTTGATGAAGCGGGACTCAGTGAAGATAATGATTTTATAACATCACTCAATAACTACGCAAAGGGACTCAACAGAGAGGTGATAAAACTCTGTTCAAAGATCGAAGAGGATATGGTTGACTTTGAAGAAGAAGAGAAGACAGAGATGCTCTCCTCTTTGGGTGTTGCAGAATCGGGACTTGATCAGATTATCAAAAAAGGATTTAGCAAACTCGGTCTCATGAGCTATTTTACAGCAGGCGTTAAAGAAGTAAGAGCTTGGACTATCAGACAAAATACAACAGCACCGAAAGCGGCTGCTGTTATTCATAATGATTTCGAAAAAGGTTTTATACGAGCTGAGGTGATATCATATGAGGATTTTGTCCAACTTAAAGGTGAACAAGCCTGTAAAGATGCCGGAAAGATGCGACTTGAGGGTAAAGAGTATATCGTCCAAGACGGTGATATTATGCACTTTAGATTCAATGTTTAAGGGGAGAATGATGAAAAAGATTATGCTGATTATAGCAGTGTTTCTATTTTGGGGATGTGGCAACGAAAAAGGTACCTTTTTGGAACAGTATGAGAGCAAATCCGACTATGAAACAACCGTTAATAAGCTAAAAGAGAGCATTAAGCAAGAGGGACTTGATTTTTTAGGTGAGATTGATAGAAAAAAAATCGCTGAAGAGAACGGTATGCACCTTAAAGAAAACAGTGTTTTTCTTTTTGATAATCAAAAAGCAGCTACGAAACTTATAGAGTGCAATCCCTCTTTTGCACTTGATTTACCATTGAGAGTTGTCATTTGGCGAGGTTATGAAGGTGATGTTCACCTCGAATATACCAATCCGGAGTATTGGTCTTTGAAGCATAATATCAAAGATAGTGATTGTCTTAAGATACTCGACCAAGCTGTTATAAGTATGAAAAATATCGCTGATAATACTACAAAATAAACTTCAGCTTTTCTAACAGCTCTTCTGTAGAACCGATAGAGCCTTCATGTGAGCTAAAACCCCACTCTACCATGATATAATCCATCTTTGCTTTTTGTGCTGCCATCGCATCTCGCTCCCCATCACCTATAAAGAGTGTTTGTGATGTATCCATTTGTAAAGTATCTAATATCTGCTCAAGCATCTTTGGCGAAGGTTTGCCCTCACCCACATCATCATAACAAGCAATCGTATCAAAGTAGCTATATATGCCTAGATGTTTGAGTGATTCAAGTGTTGATTGCCTATAGGCATTGGTCGCAACAGCCAATTTGATATCTTTAGAGTGTAAAAATTTTAAGATATCCATGATACCTTCATATATAACTAAATGTGTATCATGATTTTTCGTATAAAATTCCGAAAACCATTTCTCACACATCGGGTCGAACTTTTTCAAACCATAAAAATACTCTAGCGGATTAACGGAGTGATTATTGATATTGGCAATAATTTTGTCTTTGTTCATCGGTGGAAGCATCAAATTTTTTCGAACATAATTGATTGCCCCGGCGATTATACCGGAGCTATCAACAAGTGTACCATCCATATCAAATATAACAAGACTCTTTGAATACATTTAATTCAATCTGCCTATATTCTCGCCAAATTTTACATGTTTCATGATATCCATATCGAAAGCAAGTGTCTCTTTTTCTGAAAGAATCAAAAGTGTTGAACCCATCTCAAACCAACCCAAGAGATCACCCTTTTTAAGCACCACAGCATCATACTCATAATAGCTTGGCTCTTCAACTTTTGAGTTTGTCTGCACTCTCTCATCAAACGATATCTTCATCTTTCCGACATTCAGTGCCGCGACAAGAACGATAAAAATAAGTTTACCTGCGGAAGTATAAGACTCTATCACTATCCTCTCATTTTCGATAAAAAGATTTTTCTTACGCTTTAAAAACGGTAAGTTTACAGGGAAAAAGCTTCCGGGGATATGAGCAAGACTTGTAATTTTAAGATCACAGGGCATATGATATCTATGGTAATCTTTGGGCGAGAGATAGAAATTAGCAAAATGCCCAAGTTCGAGCTTTTGCACTTTATCCTTGTATCGCTCACCCAAAAGATCAGCTATATCATATGAAGACCCTTTGATTTGAAAACTTTTAGAACTCTTTATCTGCCCATAATATGTCACTAAGGAGTCAACTGGAGCGATGATATCCCGAGTATCACTAGAAAAAGTTCTTGGCATCTTAAATGCTCTTGTAAAGAGCGCATTGAGACTTTTATAGCTGCATATTGCATTAAACTCACTCATATCAAGCTTCATAAGCCTAACATAGCTTTTATTGATAACACATTGACAAAACGGAAAAAATTCATGTGAAGCAAAGCGACCGAAAAGTCTCGATACGACTCCTGTAATATAGCTATTTATCATGATTTATACTCTCATAGTGTTCTAATGCCCTTTTCATCAACTCTATATGATAATTCTCTTGCATATTGATACAATCAAAGAAACGGCTCAACTCTCTACTCTCGTTGCCAACAGCTTCTGAGAGTTTTCTGCACTCCTCTTTTGCCAATATCTCCTCGTTGATACCATCTTTCAGAAACTCGGCAACATCCGTAATTTTGTAGAGCTCCTTGTAGATAACTCTCGGCACTCCGAGCATCCCCATATCTGCCATCATTTGACCAAAACTTTTGAGATGAAAAAAGCTCTCATCAATAAGTATCTGAAAAACTCTTATAAGGTAGTGATCTTGTGTATGGGCTTTAAGATAGTTATAAATCATAATCAGCTCATACTCTTTGTAACTCTCCTCAAAAAGAAAAAGCGTCAAAGCATCCGTCGCCTCTTGGGTCAAGTCACAATCACCGAATTTTCTCGAGAGATCAAAAGCGCTTACTGGCTCATCTTCTAGACTATTGAGTACAAAAGTTATATAATCAATGTCGCTTGTTATCCTTTCACACAACGCTTGATCACTGCACACTATGAGCTGAAGATCTATTTGGCGTAACCTAAAAGCTATATCTGCAAGTATAACACTTAACCTATCGACTTTTATAGGAATACTTTGACGATTATAATCATACTCGATACCCTCATCTATGAGATATTGCTCCATCCAAGTAAAATGTCTAAAAACAATATCCGAGAAATCAAAAAGAATTTGCTTATTTTTACCACTCGCCATGAAGCCTGCCATTAAAAGTTCAAGCCAAACCTCATGTGTACTTGCTGCTAATCTAGTCATCTTTTAAATCCTCTAAAAGTGTATTATTTTGTGGATAACAACTATTTTTTATCTTGTAGCTTATGACGGGAAATTCAAAATCTTTTCTTCTCTCCATATAAGTATCCATCGCTGCTTTTAAAGCAAGCACTACCATCTCTGAGCAAGCTGCCTCTTCAGGCGGCACATCATCGAGAATACCAAGTGTTGCGGCAATGAGATCTTGTGCTCTTTCAAAAGTAAGTCCTTTAGCTTCACTTGTGATGATAGAACCTGCCGTTACGGTAGTCATGCAGCCGATTGCCTGAAATGAGATATCTTCTATCCTAGGATCACTTCCTTTTACATCAAGAAAGACGATAACTTTCTCGCCATTTTCAGGATTTTTCCCTATACCCTCGCTATTGTGAGATTCAAGCTCTCCATAGTTCTTCGGCTCCATCATATGCTCAAGCAATACCGAATCAAAATTCATACAATCCCCCCTACCCATAAAAGGCAATTAAAATTTATTATATCGAAAAATATAGTATATAAAATAAAATAATTAGCTAGCCCTTACCCTATTTTTGATACTATTTTTTACAGCAGGAGCAACTATGAAAAAATTTTTACTTTTTGATACAGAGACAACAGGGAGTGGCGCAGAAGATAGGATCATTCAAGTGGGTGGGGTACTCTTGGAAAATGGCAATAAGCCCATGGTTTATGATGAACTCTGCTCTACTAAAAAAGAGATAAGTTTTGAGGCGATGGCTGTACACCATATAACGCCCGAAGATATCAAAGATAAACCACCTTTTGAAAAAAGTAATTTTTATGCAATGCTCCAAGAAAATAATGATGCTTCAAACTTCCTCATAGCCCATAATATCAGTTTCGATCTAGCCATGCTTCAAAAAGAGGGATTTGAAAACAACTACACACTCATAGATACACTAAGATGTGCGAAACATCTTCTACCAAATGAGCGATCGCATGCATTGCAACATCTGAGATACTCACTAGGACTCTACAAAGAGGAGAAAGAAGAAGCGAAGAAACTCGACATTATCATAAAAGCACACGATGCTATCGGTGATGTTTTAGTTATGAAGCTACTTTTAACAAAACTCAAAGAGTTAGTCATAGAACAGTATCCAAATGAAAATCCTATGAATAAACTTACAGAACTTACAAATACACCTGTTATTTTAAATATCTTTAAATTTGGAAAATACAAGGATAGACTCATCGAAGAAGTTGCTAGAGAAGATGGCGGCTATCTTGCTTGGATGCTCAAAAGTTTGGAACTTGATGAAGATATGCAATATACGCTCAAACTTTATATAAATTAACTCCAAATGAAAAAATTACCAATGTATCGCAATAAAATTACTTTAAAAGATCAAACATATTAGAGGTACCCTTAAGTTAATAACTATAAAATATCAATCATAATCAATATTCTAAGGACCCCAAATGAAAACCTTTCTAAAACTCTTCTCAATTGCTCTTATAGCAATAACACTCACTGCTTGCGGTAAAGCCAAACTTGATACAACCTCCAAAGAGGCCATGAATGAATCATCAAAAAAGGTTATGGCAGAACTCTCACCGGAAGATCAAGAGCGATTTCAAATGACTCTTTTATCAATCTATATGAGTCAAGCACTTTCCAATTTGGATAACCCTGAGGATGCAGAAAAAGCCATATTGGAAGTTAACGCTGAGCTTAATGGAAAAACAGCAGAAGAAGTTTTTAAATATGCTGAAGAGTTAAAAAAAGAGAAAAGTGAATAAAGCTTTAACGACTAGTTAAAATCGGCAATCTACCCCGTGTAGATTGCTAAGATTATGCATATGGTATCAAATCTTTTTTACCACACATCTCAAAACCACGCAATCTTAACCTGCAACTATCACAAACTCCGCAAGCTTTCTTCTCATTTTGATAACAACTCCAAGTAAGCTCAAGCGGTACTTGCAATTTGAGTGCCTCTTTGACTATCTCCATCTTGGAGAGCTTCACTAAAGGCATCTCGATAGTTATGCTTGTCTCTGCTTTGGTACCACTATTGATTGCGCGTTGCATATCTTGGATATATGATGCTCTACAGTCGGGATAACCACTACTATCTTCTTCAACAACACCGATATAAATAGCCTCGGCACCCTCTTTTTCGGCAATTGAAGCGGCGATTGAGAGAAATATTCCATTCCTAAAGGGCACATAGGTCACAGGAACCCCGGGCTCTATCCCGCTTGTCGGGACGGCTATGGAACTATCAGTCAGTGCCGATGCACCGATAGTCTTAAAAAACGGCAAATCAATCTCATAAATATTCTCTATCCTGAGTGCAGCAGTGATATCTCTAAATGCTTGAAGCTCTCTAGCTTGTGTTCTTTGTAAATAGTTAAAATGAACACCTATTACCTCAAAACCACTCTTTTGCGCTATCTTTGCACTTAGTGCACTATCCATACCGCCTGAAATGATACAAACTGCTTTTTTATTCACAAATTCTCCAGAACTTTTTATGATATTTTACCAATATTTTAGATAAAATTCTTCTAATGATAGCTATAGATAATAAAACAGACATTAAAATCGACCTTGATATACTCGAAGATATCGCTTCAAGTATTACCGATAGAGATATCGAGCTTCTACTTGTAGATGATGCACACATTAGAGAGCTTAATCTTCACTATAGAGAAAAGGATAAACCGACTGATGTCTTGAGCTTTCCTTTGTATCATCAGATGCAAAATATGCCTCTTGGCTCTATAGTAATCTCACTTGAGACTGCAAAAGAACAGGCAAAAGAGCATAATCATAGCCTCAAAGATGAAGTTGCAATACTCTTTATCCATGGTATACTTCATCTACTCGGGTTTGACCATGAAGCCGATGAAGGAGAGATGGAGAGAAAAGAGGAAGAGTTAGCGCGTCAATTCAACCTCTCTTTGAGTCTTACGAAAAGAGCCGATCTAAGGTAAAACCTTATAGTTGAGGACCCGCGGAAGCAAAGTCAAACTCACTTCCTTTATCATCATAGCGTTTGAAGTTTTCTATAAACATCTTTGCTAGTTCATGAAGCTTCTTGTCATATGCTTCTTTATCGACCCAAGTATTTCGAGGATTAAGCACTTCACTATTGGCTCCCGAGAGTACTTTCGGGATAGAGAGATCAAAAACATCAAGTTTTTCAAACTCAGCATCAAGGATAGTGCCACCTAGAATGGAGTCTATACATGCTCTTGTGTCTTTGATACTCATTCTCTTTCCAACACCATATGGACCGCCTGTCCAGCCCGTATTGAGAAGATAGACATTCACATTATGTTTATCGATCTTTTCACCTAAAAGCTTTGCATATCTTGTAGGATGCAACGGTAAGAATGCCTCACCGAAACATGCGCTAAATGTTGCAACAGGCTCAGTGATTCCTCGCTCTGTCCCTGCAACTTTTGCCGTATATCCACTGAGGAAATAGTACATAGCTTGCTCTTTAGTGAGTTTACTGATAGGAGGTAGGATGCCAAAGGCATCAGCCGTTAGAAAGATAATATTTGACGGGTGCCCTGCTTGCATATTTTCTTTAAAATTTTCAATATGCTCGATAGGATAAGAGACTCTTGTATTTTCAGTCTTTGTACTGTCACTATAATCAACAAGTCCATCTACATTATAGACTACATTTTCCAAAAGAGCATCTTTTTTGATAGCTCCATAAATCTCAGGCTCACTTCTAGGATCAAGATTGATTACCTTTGCATAACATCCGCCTTCAAAGTTGAAAACACCGTTATCATCCCACCCATGTTCATCATCACCTATAAGCGCTCTGTGCGGATCGGTTGATAAAGTAGTTTTGCCGGTACCTGAGAGGCCAAAAAAGAGACAAACATCGCCCTCTTCGCCGACATTTGCAGAACAATGCATTGGTAATTTACCCTCTAGTGGCAACCAATAGTTCATCATCGAAAAAATCCCTTTTTTCATCTCTCCACCGTACCATGTCCCACCAATGATGCAGACATTCTCTTCTATATTGAAAACCACAAAGACATCTGAGTTAAGTCCCTCTTCTTTATATTTTTCATTAGTTGTTTTGCAGGCATTATAAACCACAAAATCAGGCTCAAAATCCTCCAACTCACTCTCTGAAGGTCTTATAAACATATTTTTTACAAAATGTGCCTGCCAAGCGACCTCAGAGATAAAACGAATCTTTTTTCTACTCTCTAAACTCGCACCCGCATAAACATCCATAATATAAATATCTTTATTTGAGAGCTGTTTTTTACTTAGCTCCAAAAGCTCTTCATAAATCTCTTTTTTTATAGGTTTATTGATACTGCCCCAAGCTATCTCTTTATTTGAAGGTGCTTGGTCGACAAAATATTTATCTTTTGGGCTTCTTCCGGTAAAAATACCGGTATCACACATAGCTGTGCCTGTTGTAGAAATCTTGCACTCTGATCGATTGATCTCATGGGCTTGAAGTTCATCATAACTTAAATTGTAATAAATCTTTCCCGTAATATCCAACCCTAACTTTTCAAGTCCATTTGGCATACTCTTGGAACTCATAATATCCTCTTTTAATTAAAAATTGAAAGCAACACACCCGCTGCAACTGCTGATCCTATAACGCCTGCTACATTTGGTCCCATAGCATGCATCAATAATATATTGCCCGGTCTTGCTTCCGCGCCAACTTTGCTCACGACGCGAGCCGCCATCGGTACGGCAGAGACTCCGGCTGCACCGATGAGCGGATTGATAGGCTCTTTAGAAAATTTGTTCATTATTTTCCCCATGATGACACCCGCGGCAGTTCCTGCAGAAAACGCGAGTAGACCAATCACCATGATGCCAAGCGTCTCAGCAACCAAGAAGGAGTCAGAAGCCAATTTTGAACCGACACCAAGACCCAAAAAGATAGTAACGATATTGATGAGAGAATTTTGCATCTCATTTGAAAGTCTATCAACCACGCCTGATTCTTTGGCAAAATTACCTAAAGCAAAAGATCCCATAAGCGGAGCTGCATCAGGAAGTACAAGCGCAATCATCATCACAACAATAAGTGGGAAAATCAACTTCTCAAGTTTTTTAACCTCTCTTGTTTTTGGCATCACTATTCTTCGCTCTTCTTCACTCGTGAGCATTTTCATTATAGGCGGTTGGATAACAGGGACAAGCGCCATATACGAATAGGCAGCAACAGCAATCGCTCCCAAAAGCTCAGGGGCAAGTCTTGAAGCGATAAAGATTGATGTAGGACCATCAGCACCGCCGATGATACTAATAGCACCTGCTTGTTGCAAGGTAAAATCAACGATACCTGTATATTGAGAAAGTGCCGCCGCACCTACGAGTGATCCAAATATCCCAAATTGTGCCGCACCGCCAAGGAGGGCTGTCTTTGGATTTGAAAGGAGTGGACCAAAGTCAGTCATCGCACCCACACCCATAAAGATAAGCAGCGGGAAAAATTCATTTGCGATTCCCATATTGTAGATGATGCCGAGCATCCCATGCTCACTCGTCATATTGGCTATCGGAATATTTGCGAGTAGCCCACCAAAAGCTATAGGAAGCAAAAGAAGTGGCTCAAACCCTTTGGCTATCGCTAGATAAAAGAGTAGGAAAATGATAGCAAACATTATCACTCTTCCCGTACTTTGCTCAAAGAGTGTCATCTCTTCGCCGTGACCGTTTGTCACTCCCTCTTGGGGAAAAAGAATCGCATTGATACCGGTTCTCTCTAAAAAAGTGGATGAAAGCTGTGCAATACTTTTAGGCTCATAAGGTTTTACTTGCTGTGCTTGTTCGCCTACTACACCTTCTTGTGACTCCGAAGAAGCACTCAGCATTGCACTACTAGCAAAAAATATAAAAATAGCTGAGAGTAAAAATGACTTCATATTCATTGCTTACTCCATAGTAACTAGTAGCTGACCATCGACAACCGTATCATTTATTTTTACATTGATTGAAGAGACTACACCCTCTTGCGGAGCCACTATATCTATCTCCATTTTCATAGCTTCAAGTATCATAATCTTGTCACCCTCTTGTACGCTATCGCCCGGATTAACGAGTATTTTCCAAACACTTCCGGGAGTTTGTGAATGTATCTCGATATCACCTGAACATGAAGTTGGCGTGCACACTTCAGGTGGTATCTGCGTAGCCACCTCTTTTATCTGCACTTCACCTTCCCCTTGAACCACTTGAACACTATATTTTTTACCATCTACAACTACCGTATAATTCCCCGACATATGGGCTCCTTTTGTATTGTTTTCTTCACCTTTTCTCACCATTAATGGACTATCACCTTTTAAAAACGCTATACCTTTTTTATCACAAGATGCTGCTATAAAGAGGTTCTCATCCGTAACTTTGATAGACTCCTCTTCTAAAACTTTCGTCCAGTATGCTATGCTTTTTGTCTCATCTCTATCAGCAAAATCAAGCGGATTCTCTTTTGTCGGTTCTAACTTTAACTGCTCGCTAGCAAGCTTAATAATCTCGGCATCCGGCTCTACAGGAGTTTTTCCAAAATATCCAAGAACCATCTTGCCGTAGCCCGGAGCTATCTGATTCCATGGACCAAACATCACATTAGCATAGGCTTGTTGCCAATAAAATTGGCTTACAGGAGTCACAGATGTACCATAACCACCACGCTCTACGACCTCTTTCATCGCGCGTATCACTTCATCAAATTTATCAAGATTGCCAGAGTCTCTCATCATCTGCGTATTGGCTGTGAGTGCACCGCCGGGCATTGGAGAAAATGGAATAATAGGAGATACCTGTGTAGCTTCAGGCGGGATAAAGTACTCTTTAAGACACTCTCTAAGTGTCTCTTCATATTTTAAGATTTTGGAAGTTTCAAGATCACCAAGGTTATAATCACTCCCCTTCGTTGCATGGAGCATAGTGAGAATATCGGGCTGACTTGTTCCTCCGCTGACAGGAGAAGCAGCCATATCGATACCATTCGCACCGGCTTCGAGTGCCGCCATATAAGAGGCGACACTCACACCTGCTGTTTCATGTGTGTGGAGTCTAAGCTGGATAGATTCCCCCAATAGATTTCTCGCCATTGAGATGGTATCAAATACTTTTCTCGGATTTGATGTTCCGCTTGCATCTTTGAAGCAGACACTATCAAATTTTATACCACTATCGAGAATATCTCTAAGTGTCTTTTCATAGAAGCCGACATCATGCGCACCCACACATCCGGGAGGTAGATCCATCATCGTGACGACCACTTCATGATTCATGCCATACTTGACGATACACTCTGCGCTATAGGCTAGATTGGCTACATCATTGAGTGCATCGAAATTTCGTACTGTCGTCGTGCCGTGCTTTGCAAAGAGCTTCGCGAAGAGATCAATCATCTCTCTACTTCCTGTATCGAGCATCACAGTATTGATACCGCGTGAAAGCACTTGGAGGTTTGCTTTTGGTCCCGCTATCTCGCGGAACTTATCCATCATTTCAAAAGCATTCTCTTGGAGATAAAAAAAGAGGGATTGAAATCTAGCGCCCCCGCCAAATTCAAAGTGAGTAATACCTGCATTAGTTGCCGCTTCGACCGCAGGAAGAAAGTCGTTCATTAAAACTCTGCCTCCAAAGACGGACTGAAATCCGTCTCTAAAGGTTGTATCCATAATATCAATATACTTTTTTGCCATAAACTTAAACCTTTTATCGTTTATCATGCTGCATAACAGCACCTATAATCGCGGCAATTCGCCTTTTTTCATCTATTTCATTTGAAGATTTTGAAGCAGTAGTACCGGAGTCTTTATCGTTAGAGAAAAACTTTCTAATAATAAATGCTTGTAATTGCATCAAAAGAACAAGCACATATAGAAAAAGGAAAACGATTCCCATTCCAAGAACCATAAATTTCAATGATTCTAAAACTAAATTTGTCTCCATTGAATATCCCCCTTTTTATTATTTCACGAATTATAAAATAGTTTTACTTGCTTAGAAATTAAAAGTACAGCTTATCTTCTTTTTTTACGCTTATTGTACTTTTGTGTATCTTTTTGCTCCATATCATAATCTTTCATCATCTGAGAAACCTCTGTCTCGTCAAACCCTAAAAAATCATCCTCACAACTCGCTTCATCTCCTATAAAATATGTTAGCAGTTTTTTGATTAAAACCTCTACCTTTACATCTGAAAGCTCTTTGAGGTAGTCATCGATGTTAGGATCGATGTTGATGGACTCTATATGCTCCTTGATACTTTGCATATCCACCTGTGGAGCTTGAGAGCTGAGCGATATCGTTGAAAGCTTCATGTCTGCTCCGACCTCTTTTTTGATTCTTTGCAACTCTCTAAACTCTTCTGTTGAAACAAGTGTGATTGCTTTTCCGCTTTTGCCTGCTCTACCTGTTCTGCCTATTCGATGGACATAGCTTTGTGGATCAAACGGGATATGATAGTTAAAAACATGTGAGACATTTTTTACATCAAGTCCACGCGCTGCCACATCCGTTGCAACCATTATCTTTATCTCGCCTCTTCTATAGCCTTTGATGATCGCTTCTCTATCTTCTTGCTCAACATCCCCGTGTAACCCTTTGGCGCTAAATCCGAGTGCTTCGAGATGCTCGCTAAGCCTATCGACTTCTCTTTTCATCCTACAAAATATGATACATTTATCCACATCCTCATTTTCAAGGAGATTGACAATCGCCTCATCTCTTTGATTCTCATTGATCACATAGTAGACCTGCTCGATAATATTATTTGTCGTCTCAGCATCACCAATCACAGAGATAAACTCCGGCTTATAGAGGATACTGTTCGCAAGCTCTTTGATGGGTTCGGGCATTGTTGCCGAAAAAAGCAAGGTTTGTCTATTTTGCGGGATATACTCAAATATCTCCTTGATATCATCCAAAAAGCCCATATCAAGCATCTCATCAGCCTCATCAAGCACAACAATCTCAGGGTTAAATGTATCAATCTTCCCTTTTTTATAGAGATCCTTGAGTCTCCCGGGAGTAGCTACTACGATCTGTACCCCTTTGTGAATAAGCGCTATCTGTCTTCCGTAGCCTACTCCACCATACACAGTAAGAGTTCTAATGCCGGCAAATCTCCCAAGATGATAAAGCTCATCACTCACTTGCGTTGCAAGCTCTCTTGTAGGCGTAATGACGAGTGCGCGTTCACACTCACCCTTTGCTATCTTGTCAATCATCGGCAAACCGAAAGCTGCCGTCTTGCCTGTACCCGTATGCGCCTGACCTATCATATCTTTTCCTTCTAAAACTATCGGGATAGACATCTCTTGGATCGGACTTGGTTCCTTAAAACCTGCGATCCGCACACCCTTTTCTACATCAGGGTGAAAATTGAAATCTTTAAAATTCATACTACTGCCTTTTGTGTGCAAGCGTAAAAAACGCTTTTTTAGTCCAAAACTTGAACTTATAAAATCTCTTTATTAAAGAG
>JACDJA010000571.1_pt1 | contig 40916 bp, 33 predicted proteins | sample 7449241 | NCBI WGS metagenome assembly JACDJA01 (sample SAMN14253289, study PRJNA609438) | sludge metagenome | isolation source: initial anaerobic sludge | collected 2018-12-20 | reverse complement strand
GCCAGGAACCAAGGGGATTATGACGAGATATCAGATCATGTATTGGCATGACATCCCCGTACAGGTGAGAGCCGGTGGGCGAGGCAATCGTGCGAGCGTGGAATTGCCGCGTCGATTCCAGGTAGCCGTGGACAACGCAGCCATGGCTGCGGGTCTAACCGGGACAGATGCATACCTGGAGGGGTTCATTTGGAGCGAACCCGCCGAGCGAGACGGCACGCCGGCCGATGTAGCCGCGGCCGTGGCCGCCGAACTGGAAACGCAATACCCAAAAATTGACTGGCGGGCAACGGCAGCGCGAGCAGCTGCCGATCGCTGAGGGATGACCGATAGCGGACGCAAAACCGCGACCGGCAACGCTGCATATCACCCATAGCCTGCTCCCCGCTTATTCACCCGAAACAACAAACCGCATCACCTCACATCGTCCTCCATTTGTCCGTCGCGCCGCTCATGCTAGAATGTTGCATCCGAACCACGGTGTGGGCAGTTGGCTGTGCCTGCTTGGGTCGGTTAAATGCACAATGTCAACGGCGAACGGTGAGTATCAAGTCATTTTTATGCCTTCAGGGCGGCGGGGAACGGCACGGGCCGGTGAATCGCTGCTGGATGCCGCTCGTCGGCTGGGCGTGGAGATCGAGAGTATTTGCGGCGGCCGCCTGACGTGCGCCAAGTGCAAGGTGCATGTCGAAGAGGGGGAGTTCGCCAAGCATGCCATTCGCTCGGCTCCCGACCACGTTTCGCCCCCCGGCGACAAGGAGATAGACCTGCTGGCGCGGACAAATGGTAACGCGCCACGCGATGAGACCAGCGTATGTCGCCTCTCTTGCACGGCTCTTGTCCACGGCGATGTGCTCGTCTATGTACCGGAAGAGAGTCGCGCCCACAAGCAAGTCATTCGCAAATCGGCCACCGACCGCGTGATTGAAGTCGATCCGGTCGTGCGATTGGTATACGTCGAAGTCACCCAGGCCGAGCTGGGGCAACATCACGGCGACTGGGGGCGACTGCAGGATGCACTGGCCGAACAATGGGATCTGACAGGTTTGACGATTGATTTGCCCGTACTGCGCCGCCTGCAACCGGTGTTGCGGCAGGGAAATTGGGCAGTCACTGTTGTTTTGTGGAACGATCGGGAAGTGATCGACGTGCGGCCGGGCTACAGTGAGGGTCTCTACGGGCTGGCGGTCGACATCGGCAGCACAACCGTGGCCGGGCATTTGTGTGACCTGCGCACCGGAGCCGTGCTGGCAACCGAGTCCATGATGAATCCACAGGTAACCTACGGCGAAGACCTGATGAGTCGCGTCTCCTATGCAATGGGCAACCCGACCGGGCTGGAGAAGATGCACAGCGCTATCATCGAAGCGCTGAACGGATTGGCCGCGCGCGCGGCGCGTTCGGCCGGGTTACAGTTGCGCGACATTCATGACGCGGTCTTTGTCGGGAATACAACGATGATCCACATCCTGCTGGGCATCAATCCCCAGGAGTTGGGCGGCGCGCCGTTCGCATTGGCGAACCGGGATAGCATGGACATTAAGGCGCGAGAACTGGGATTGCGGTTCCACCAGAGCGCCTACATCCACGTCCTGCCGGCCGAAGCGGGCCACGTGGGAGCCGACAACGTGGGCGTACTGCTGGCCGAAGAGCCGCACCGACAGGCTGAAATGACGCTCATCGTCGACGTGGGCACAAATGCCGAGATCGTATTAGGCAATCGCGAGCGGCTCTTCAGCGCCTCCAGCCCCACCGGCCCGGCATTCGAGGGCGCGCAGATCAGCTATGGGATGCGGGCCGCACCGGGGGCCATCGAGCGAGTTCGCATCGACTCACAGACGTGGGCGGCGCGTTTCCGCGTCATTGACGAGGAACGTTGGTCGAATGAGTGGCAAACGGGGCCGGCTGTACCGGTTGAGGCTCAACCACGGCACCTGGCGGCCGGCATCTGCGGCTCGGGCATTATCGAGGCCGTAGCTGAAATGTTTCTGGCCGGCATCATCCGCGGCGACGGACGCTTCGACCCGGATCGCTCCCACGACCGGATAGTGTGGCAGGGAAAGAAGGGAGCCTATGTGCTGGCGACGGCCGACCAGACAACGACGGGACACCCGATTCTCGTCACACAGGACGACGTGCGCAACATCCAGCTGGCCAAGGCGGCTCTCTATGCCGGGGCGAAGCTCCTGATGAATCGTGCAGGCATGGATCGGGTCGAGCGAATCACCCTGGCCGGGGCCTTCGGCAGTTTCATCGACCCGAAGTACGCTCTCATTCTGGGACTGATACCCGATTGCGCGCCGGAACGGGTGGCGGCCGTGGGCAACGCCGCAGGCGACGGCGCACGCATCGCCCTGTTGAACCGCCATAAGCGCGCCGAAGCGGCCGAGATCGCCCGGTGGATAAGATACGTGGAAACGGCGGTAGACCCCGATTTCCAGCATGAGTTCGTAGGCGCGATTCATATACCCCACGCGACGGATAGCTTTGCGCAACTTGAGGCGACGCTGGATGAACCATTGCCGCGTGCGGCAGCAAGCAATGAGAATCGACGGGAGCGACGGGCAGAGCGAATCCGCAATCGGGCACAGAGTTGATGCAGGGCAAGTTCTCCGGCTTGCAACAGCAACGCAATCGGGGAAAGTGGCGTCGCAGATCTGAGACAGCACAACTGAAGATAGTAGTACAACAAGGCAAGGTATAGGTATGAGCGACGAGGAAATTATCCTGAGCGAGATGTCGGACGGAGACATCTATGAATTGATGAAAGAAGACCTCTACGACGGCTACGCGGCCGAGATCGAAGAAGAGGTGCGCGAGATGCTGGCACGCGACCACGTGCCGTATGATATCCTCACCAACGGCCTGGTGGCCGGGATGGACATCGTCGGCGCCGACTTCCGCGACGGCATCCTGTTTGTGCCGGAAGTGCTCATGGCGGCCAAGGCAATGAAGGCAGGCATGGCTATTCTGCGCCCCCTGCTGGCCGAAACGGGCGCGGAGAAGATCGGCACGATGGTTGTCGGCACAGTGAAAGGCGACATCCACGATATCGGCAAGAACCTGACGTCGATGATGATGGAAGGCGCGGGATTCGAGGTGTTCGACCTGGGTATCAACAACTCGGTCGACAACTTCATGGCCGCCATCGAGGAACACAAGCCTGATATCGTGGGCATGAGCGCACTGCTGACCACAACGATGCCCTACATGCGCGTGGTTATTGATGCGCTTAAGGAGGCGGGTATCCGCCAGGATCTGATCGTCCTCGTGGGCGGCGCACCGCTGAACGACGCATTCGCCGAAGATATCGAGGCTGACGCCTATTGCCGTGATGCGGCTGTGGCCGTGGAGACGGCCAAGAAATTCATGCGGATAAAGCGAGAGCGGGTACGCTAAAAATACCTGGAGATGAGTCGTATCATGAACAGGCTGGAGCAATTGCTGACCACAACAGACACAGTAGTGCTCGATGGCGCAATGGGGACAATGCTGTTCGCCGCCGGGCTGGTATCGGGAGCATCGCCCGAGGAATGGAACGTCTCCCACCCAGATCGGATTCGCGCCGTGCATCGTTATTACATCGAGGCCGGTTCCCACATTGTGCTGACCAACTCCTTTGGCGGCACGCGTTACCGGCTGAAACTCCACCATCTGCAAGACCGGGTTTATGAGTTGAACCGCGCCGCGGCCCGCAATGCGCGCGCCGAAGCCGACGCTGCGCCCCGCCCGGCGCTGGTGGCGGGGTCAATCGGGCCGACCGGTGAGCTGCTGGTCCCAATGGGCAATATGACGTTCGAGGAGGCCAGGGCAGCCTTCGCCGAACAGGCGCACGGACTGGTCGATGGCGGTGTAGATCTGCTTTGGGTAGAGACGATGAGCGACCTGGAAGAGGTGCGAGCCGCCGTCGAGGGTATCCGCTCCGTCACCGATCTGCCGGTCTGCGCTACAATGAGCTTCGACACAAACGGCCGGACGATGATGGGCGTCACCCCGGCCCACGCGGTGCGAACCATGAAGGAATGGAGGCTGGCGGCAATAGGCGGTAATTGCGGCAACGGCATTGCCGAGATCGAGAATGTTATCGACGCCATGCATCGCGAAGCGCCCGAGGTGCGGCTCATCGCCAAGGCCAACGCAGGCATACCCCAGTGGCGTAACAACGAGTTGCTCTACGACGCCACACCGTCAATCATGGGTCAATACGCACGCCGCGTCCGGGCGCTGGGAGCCACGTTCGTCGGCGGCTGCTGCGGCAACGGCCCCGATCACATCGCTGCCATCGCCGACGCACTGCGGACACCTCTCTCCGAAGCCGAACTGGTCGCACTGCGGGCCGAGCGGACCGAAAGCAACAACGGCGCCACCACCGGTCGCGAGCGCACCCGACGACGGAAATAGCACGAGATTCCTGCCGGTCGCTGTCTGCGCTATAGCCTGGCCGTGGCGAAAGTTCGCCTATGTTTGATTTGCCGGCATCAGGGCCGACACATGATGAACCAATTGCTCGGCCACGGCCGTCTTGCTGAGCAACGGCATTTCCTCGACAACTCCGCTCCGGCCGAGCAGGACCACGCGATTCGTATCGACTGCAAAGCCGGCCCCCTCGGCCATTACATCGTTGACGGCAATAAAATCCAGTCCCTTCCGCAGCAACTTGTCCCGGCCATATTCGTAAGCGTTATGGGTTTCGGCGGCAAAGCCCAGGACAACGCCCGGCCGGCCCGTCCGGTCGCGCCGCTCTTTCACGGCCGAGAGAATGTCGAGCGTCTTCTCTAATCCGATTGCCAATCCCCAACTTGCGTCCTCAGTCTTCTTGATCTTGCGGTCGGCCACCACGTCGGGACGAAAGTCGGCCACGGCAGCGACCATGAAGAGCGCGTCGGCGTCGGCCGTGGCCTCCAGCACAGCATCGCCCATCTCCTGCGTGGTCTGAACCGCAATGACGGCCGCGCCATACGGCGCCGGTTCGCAGGTCGGCCCGGCGACCAGCGTGACGTGCGCTCCCGCATCGAGCGCCGCCTGGGCCACAGCCATGCCCTGCTTGCCCGATGAGCGGTTGCTGATGAAACGAACAGGATCGAGCGCCTCACGGGTGGGGCCGGTGCTGACGACAACGTGACGACCGGCCAGCACACCGCTGCGCGCCAGCAACAGACGGGCTTCTCCCAGCAACTCTGCCGGTTCCAACATTCGCCCAAACCCATGCAGGCCGGAGGCCATGCGTCCCTCGCCCGGCCCGGCAATATGAACGCCTCGTTCGCGCAACGTGACCATGTTAGCAACCGTAGCGGGGTGCTCCCACATGCCGCCGTCCATGGCGGGCGCGACGGCAACGGCGCAGCGTGCCGCCAGGGCTGTCACGGTCAGGAGATTATCGGCAAGACCGTGGGCCAACTTGGCAAGGGTATGGGCTGTGGCCGGGGCGATAAGCATCAGGTCGGCCGCTTCTCCCAGACCCACGTGAGCGACGTGCTCATCGAGCGCCCACAGATCGGTATAGACAGCTCTGCCGGTCACGGAACGGAAAGCAAGCGGGGTGACAAATCGAGCGGCCGAGTCGGTCAGGATAACGTCGACGAGCGCTCCGGCTTGTGTGAGCTTCGAAGCCAGATCGACAGACTTGTAGACGGCGATCGATCCGCTGACGCCGAGCACGATACGCTTGTTCTGGATGAGGGTGATCGGTTGCATAAACGGAGTGTAACAGAAGCGCGAACGCCGGCACATCTCCCGCCCAATTCGGCCGTGACAAGAATGCAGGACGTAAAACGCGCGCCGTCCGATGCATCTGCTTCCCAACTCAATGCGTTGCGCTATAATCTATCATCGTGAGCACTCCCTTCAAACGTCGAATTGTCATTCTCCTTTTCGTCAACGCCGCCATCATCGCCCTCGTCATCCTCTGGAATCGCCAGCAACGCCAGGCAGGCGTTCAATTGGCTATTGCCAAGAGCAAACAGTTGCTCGACATGCCTGCCGCCGAAGCGGGATACCCGCCCGGCTATCTGCTCGACGTGGACGCCATTGAGAGCCTCGTTCGCGCTGATGCCGGAATCTCTGCCGCCCTGGCCGGCAAGAAGACCGATTTCCTGGCCGCCGTTCCCCTCAGCGCCGGGGAGGCGCGCTACTGGCAGGATCAGGGCTGCGATCGACTTAATTGTGCTTTTGTCACGTTCTACGACTACACCACCGAGGGCACGATCGAGGCTATCGTCAACCTCGATCGGGATGAAGTGATTGCCCACTGGACAAACGATGCCGCTCGGCCGGGCGGTTCCAGTCGGATACTGTCCAAAGCCGTCACCATCGCCGCGGCCGATCCGCAAGTGCGATCTATCCTCGGCGACGACATCGGCGTGGTCGACCCGGCTATGATCCCCATGTCCGGCTGGCTTGGCGATGACGCCTGCCGGGAAGACTGGTGCGTCGATCTCACCTATCATGATCCCTCGGGCAGCGGCCGAATCTTCCACGTTTTTATCAATCTTGAGCAGGAGACGGTCGCCCGCACATTCTATACCCGCGCGCGCCCCGACCGCAGCGCCGCTAAACCTCTCGCCCAGCGCAACGCATTCACCGACGGCTGTCACGAACAGGACGGCTGGAATGTCTGCTGGGAGATGACGGCCAACGACGGCATCAATTTCCGCGACGCGACATACAACGGCCGTCTCATTTTCTCCAGCGCCAAGATCGGGCAGATCGAGGCCTGGTATCCCAGTTGGCCGGGCGGCTACCGCGACGAGATCGGCTTCGCCGCCACAGTTCCACCGTTCGGCGGCACAGAGATCACCAACGTGGACGGCGGTTTCCAGATTGGCCAGATCTTCACCGAATTTACCCGCTGGCCCAACTGCATCTGCTGCTATCGCTACGAGCAAATCCTCCGTTTCCTCGCCGACGGCAGCTTCGAGTTACGTTTCCTTTCCCACGGCCCCGGTTGTGACGATCTCTCCATCTACCGGCCTTTCTGGCGCGTTGACGTTGACCTCGACGGCCCGGAAAACGATGAGGTGTGGTTATTCGAGGACGTGCAGTGGCGGGAGATGGCCGAAGAATTCGAAACCTATCCTATCGTAGAGGACCTGTCGCCTGAGGGGCACAAGCTGGCGACCTTCGACGGCGATTTGCATTATCGCTGGGCCATGGAACGCACCGACCCACTGGGCCTGGATGAGGGGTACCTGTTCCTGTTGCAACACAACGAACTGGAGGGTGACGGCCCCATCACAACCGGTCCCGGCGATACTTTCATCCCGCCGCGCCAGTGGATCGACGGCCAGCCGCTATCGGGCGAGAATATCGTCCTCTGGCACGTTCCTCTGTTGAACACCAAGAGAGGCGGGCCATGGTGGTGCAGTCCCGATCCCGAACCCGAATTCTCGCCGTGTGAAGCCATTTTGCGCGCCAGCCCGGCCGGAGAGATCGTCCAGCCAACGGCCGAAGAAGCCGCCGCGCTCCAGGCACAAAGCGCCGTCACCCCGACCGCCGCGCCGACGGTAATCGCGGCTCCCACGGCTACACCGCGTCCCATCGACGGAGTTGAGCCGGGCGAGATCATCCTCAACGCCGGATGTGGAACGTGCCACAAGATTGGCGAACTTGGCGAGGCCCACAAGGTCGGCCCTGACCTGACCTACATCGGTCTGACGGCCGGGGAGCGAGTGGCGAGCATGTCGGCCGAAGCCTACATTCGCCAGTCCATTATGGAGCCGAACGCCTACCTCGCGCCCGAGTGTCCCAACGCGCCGTGTTTGCCCAACATCATGCCGCAAAACTTCAGCTCGCGTCTCAGCCCCGCACAAGTCGACACAATGGTCGCATTCTTGTTGGCGCAACAAGGACCGCAACCGACGGCCGTTCCTATTGGCGCAGAATTGGCGGCCACTCCCATCCCCAAGGTCGCAACCGCCGCCAAAGTCGCCGCGCCCCAGCCGCCGCCGACCCTGTCATCGACGGCCATCGGTATCATGCTCATTGTACTCGTCGCGACGCTTAGCGTGATACTAATCGTGAAAAGCAAAAGGTGAGTAAATCGATCAAGCGCCATCACGCCGATCTTATCTGAACGGCCGGGTTCTCAGCGGTACTTCTCCCGTAGCGCACGTTCAACTTGCCGATCTGCATCACGACGAGCCATATCTTCGCGCTTGTCGAACTTGCGCTTGCCTCGCGCCAGCGCGATCTCCACTTTAGCCCTGCCGCCCTTTAGATACAGTCGCGTCGGCACTATCGTCAGACCTTTCTGAGCCAGCGCCGTCAGGATGCGGTTGATCTCCCGACGGTGGAGCAACAACTTCCGCGGCCGGGTCGGCTCGTGATTCAGTCGGTTTCCATGCTCATAGGGTGAGATATTGGCTTCAAGCAACCACAGCTCGTCACCCCGCGCCTGCACATAGCTGCGCTGCAAGCTGACATTGTTGGCCCGGATCGACTTTATCTCCGTACCGGTTAACGCGACGCCCGCCTCGATCCGCTCCAATAGTTCGTAGTCGAAGGTTGCTCGCTTGTTGTTGTATACGACCTTGATCTTGTCGCCTTTTAGATCCATGCTATCGGTTCCCAAAGACCGGGTTTCCTGGAAGAAACCGGGTCTTATCGCGTCATTGTCCTGTCAACAGATACTCGATGGCGCGCTGAAGTTGCCCATCATCCGGACCACCCAAATCTTCCGGCGACTCCACCTCGAAATTGGGTGTAATGCCCGTGCCGTCGATGGTGTTATTGTTGGGCGTATACCAGCGCGCAATCGTCACACGCAACTCCGAGCCGTCAGACAACGGGTGAATCTGTTGCACCGAACCCTTGCCAAACGTCGTCTCACCTACCAGCATCGCCCGCCCGCGGTCTTGCAGCGCCCCGGCCACAATCTCCGATGCGCTGGCGCTGCCCGCGTTCACCAACACCACCAGCGGGATCGACTCGGCCGCGTCCCCATCGCGCGTGCGGAATGTCTCATCCAGGCCGCGAATATTGCGCTCATACAGCGCCACGCCATCCGGCAAAAACGCATCGGCAACCGCCACCGACTGGTCAAGGAACCCGCCGGGGTTGTCGCGCAGGTCCAATACCAGCCCGGTCGCCCCCGCGTCCAGCACCTGCTCCAATGCCTCCAATAATCGCTCTTCGGCGTTTCGGCTGAACTCCGTCAGGCGCACATAACCAATCACCTGATCGCCCGTCATCTCGCTCGGCAGAATCTCAAACTCGACTATCGGCACCTCAAACCGAGTCCGGACGATGGTGAATTCAACCTCTTCCCCATCGCGCAGAAACGTCAGGTTGACACTCGTTCCCTGCGGCCCGCGCACCAGCAAGATCACCTCATCGAAGCTCAGATCGAGCACCGACTCCCCATCTATCTCAGTTAGAATATCACCTGCGCGCACACCTGCCAGATCAGCCGGCTGGCCGTCAATCGGCCGAACAATCTCAAATAGCCCCTCGTCGTTCTCCATGACAAACGCGCCGATGCCCTCTACCGCGCCTTCCGCGTCTTGTCGCATCCTCTCAGCCACATCCGCGGGCACGTAGCGGGTGTAATCATCGTCGAGCGTCTCCAGCGATCCGGAGATGATCGAGTCGACAATTTCTTCCGATGGGGGCAACGACCCGTCATATTGCCCGGCGATCAATTCCCAGACTTCATAGAGTGTCTGGTACTCCGCCCCGGTCAGCGGAGAACCGGCCGGCGGATCGATTTGTTCCGGCGGCGCAGGGGTGGCCACAGGCGCAACAGCCGTGGACAACGGCGCCTCCGTCGGCAGAGTCGTGGCAGTCGGCGGCACGGTCGGCAACGGCGTCGGCGGGATGGGGGTGGCGCTCGATTCCGGCGCGCGCGTGTCGGTCGCGGGGCCGGTGTTTTCGGCCACCTGCGCCGGCTCGTCGGGAGACGCGGCCGCCGCGGCAAGGGTCGGCAAGGCGGCAACCGCGGGTTCGGCCGTCTCTCGACCGGCGTAGAAACCGATCAGACCCGCTCCAAGCGCCAGGGCCACGGCCAGGACAATGAACAAAGAGCCGGACATGCTGCGCCCGGCCGGCTGAGAAGGTGTGTGGTTAGGATCGAATGACATGAATGATTTCGGACGGCTTCCGCGCCCGGCGGTCTAACTCTAATTGGTTTGGTCCTGCAAATAGGCAACGGCGCGATCCAGCACGGGATCGCGCCCCTGATCGATGTCGTCTTGTGTGACCTCTACGGGCACGTCCGGCTCCAGCCCCCTCTGATCAATCTGGTGGCGATTCGGCGTCAGCCAGCGCGCTGACGTGACGTGGACAGATGATCCGTCACTCAGGTCGAACACCAGTTGGACGGATCCTTTGCCAAATGTCTTGCTGCCGATGAGAGTCGCGCGGCCGCGGTCCTGCAACGCTCCGGCCACGATCTCCGACGCACTGGCCGTGCCGCCGTCGACCAGCACGACGAGCGGCTCGGTTGGGGCCAGCGTTTCGGGCGTGGCGTTGAATACTCGCTCACCCTCTTCCTGGCTTTCCAGGTATAGCACCGGCCCATCATCGAGAAAATGATCTACCACGTCAACGGCCGCATCACGCAGGCCGCCCCCGTTCTGGCGCAGGTCGAGGATCAACCGTGTCGCCCCCTGCGCCTGCAAGTTCTGAATGGCTGTTCCCACCTCATTGCTGCTCTCGCCGCTGAAGCGTGACAACTGGATATAACCGATGGTTGGATCCGCTTCAACCAGGCGATACACGACCGAAGGCAGGAGGATATCGTCGCGCACGACACTAATCTCCACCGACTCGGCCGCGCCGGGATGGCGAAGCGTCAGCAGGACGGCCGTCCCCTTTTCACCCTTCACCAGGTCCACTATCTGTGGCACGGTCATCTCGGCGGTAATGGCTTGGCCATCTACGGCCAGCAGCACGTCGCCCGCCAACACGCCGGCAGCTTCGGCCGGGTTGCCGGGGATCGGCTCCAGCACCACCTCGCCCGTCTCTTCCGAACGAGAGATGTAAGCGCCGATGCCGCCAAATGTACCCTGCAGCCGCTCGCGCTCCACTTCGCGCGCCGCCGGCTCAATAAACACCGTGTATGGATCGGCCAGGGTGCTCAAGGAACCACGAATTGCGCCGTAGGTCACGTCACGCGCCTCGGGGAGCGCGCCGAGAAAGTTAGCTTCGATCAGCCCCCACGCCTCATGGAAGAGCGCCATATCCTGCTCGGCATGAGCTGTGGACGCTCCATCACGGCCGTTGACCAATTCACGCGTCAAATAGCCGGCGGCGAATGCGGCCGCGGCCAGGACAACCAGCATAAATAATGTAAGACCGGTGCGAACACGATTCGACATAGACTATCCAGGCGCCTATCAGGCGAACGATGACCTATGAAGGCTCAACACGGACGAAGCCGGCCGACAGTAGGGGCCGGCCTCAAATCTATACGCCACGTGCAGGCGCTAATGCCGATCTGCTACGCTCGTCCTGGTGTCGAACCACAATGAGGTCATCGCTCACGGGCACGTCTGTATGAACAAATTTTAACACGGGTGTTCTGAGGGGCAATCCACGCTATAATCCTCCTAAACTAGGGAGAGGAGCTTCGACATAAGTCCCGATCCCGGTGGAAAATCGCGCGTATCACGGAAAGACAGCAAAACGCCGCTTGCCCCACTTTCCCGATATACGCTGTAGTAGAACGTTGGTGGAGCGATTCTCCAACTATTGGATGTGTGCGATCATCATGAGTAAATCCGGCGCAATGCGAATTGCTGCAATAGCACTGCTGTTGCTGGGCGCAGTGCTATTTGCGCCTGCCCCGGCCGGCGGCCAGGGCGAACCGGACTGGCAGTCTGAGGCCGACATCCTGTTCCAGACGATGTCACCGGCCGAGCGGATCGGTCAACTATTCCTCGTAACGTTTGAGGGCGACCGTGCCGCCGCCGATAGCGCCGTCGCCGATCTCATCCTCAATTACCACGTCGGCGGCGTCGCTCTCCTGTCGGAGAACGACAACTTAACCGGATATGGGGATCCGGCCAACACACCTCAACAGGTTTCCGAATTGACGGCAAACCTGCAACGCCTGGCCCTGCTCGGGATAAGCAACGAACCGTCTACTTCCCTCGACGAAGACGTTACTCCCACTCCACAATCAGAAGAACTGCCCGTGCCCATTCCACTCATCATTGCCACCCGCAACGACGGCGACGCGCTGCCGGTGGCCAATGTTACCGCCGGATTCACGGCGGTTCCCAATGCAATGGCCCTCGGGGCCACGTGGGAACCGGAGCACGCCCGGCGCGTCGGCGAGATCGTCGGCGGCGAGTTGGCTGCAACCGGCATCAATCTGCTCCTCGGCCCAACGCTCGACGTGCTGGAGCGGCCGTCGCCCCTCAGCGCCGGTGATCTGGGCACACATTCATTTGGCGGCGACCCTTACTGGGTTGGGCTAATGGCGCGCGCCTATATCGAAGGTGCGCACGCCGGCAGCAACAATCGCCTGGCGGTCGCCGCGCGCAACTTCCCCGGCATCGGCAGCAGCGATCGCCCGGTGGACGAAGAAGTACCCACTGTTCGTCGTTCGCTGGATCAACTGAAGCAAATTGAACTGGCGCCGTTCTTCGCAGTCACTCGTGACCCCGCCGGCGCACCCGTCTCGGCCGACGCGCTTCTGGCCACTCACATCCGCTACCAGGGACTGCAAGGCAATATCCGCGCCACCACGGCTCCACTCAGCCTTGATCCCCAGGCGCTAAACGCGCTGCTGGCTCTGCCTGAACTGGCGTCCTGGCGTCAGAGCGGCGGACTCGTCGTCTCCGATGCGCTGGGGGTCCGCAGCGTTCAACTATTTTACGACGACACCGAGCGCGAGTTCCCTCATCGTCAAGTCGCCAAGGACGCGCTGCTGGCCGGCAACGATCTGTTATTTGTAGCCGATTTTGCGCGCGGCACGACCAACGACGCAGCCGAACTGGCTAATGTAAAGGACACAATTCTCTGGTTCCGCGAGCGCTATGAAACCGACCCTATCTTTCGGCAACGAGCGGACGAAGCCGTGCTGCGCATCCTCAGGTTGAAGTTGCGTCTCTATGGCGGTGACCTGTCAGCCGGGAACATCATCGGCGAGCCGCTCGAAGAAGGCATCTCTCCGGTTCAACCTCTATCGGGCAACACCTTTTTCGACGTCGCCGAATCGGCCGTTACTCTGCTTGCGCCCAGCCAGGAAGAGTTGCTCAGTCGTCTTATCAGCCCACCCGGCAGCGCGGACACGATGGTGGTTTTCACCGATGTCCACGAAGTGCAACCTTGTTCCACCTGCGAGACTGTGCCCATTCTTTCACCCACAGCGCTCCAGGAGCGTATCCTTGCTCTCTATGGCCCGGCAGGAAGCGGTCAGGTACATCCGGACAGTGTAACGAGCTTCTCCTTTGCCGATTTGAACGACTTCCTGGACGCCGGCACAGCGCCCATCCCGCAACCCACTACCGGGGTCGCGCCAACTGTCGACGCCGACGCACCCACCGCACCGCCTAATGCCACGCCCGCGCCAACCGCCACGCTACCGGCCGACTATCGCGTTCAGGAAGCGCTGCGCGACGCCGACTGGCTCGTCTTCGCGTTGCTCAATGCAGGAAGTCGCGCCGGCGCGCCCGACTCAAACGCGCTCAGCCGCTTTCTCTCGCTGCGGCCCGACCTGGCGAGCAATAGCCGGATCGTCGTGCTGGCCTTCGATGCTCCCTACTTTCTTGACAGCACTGAGATCAGCAAGCTGACCGCCTATTACGGGGTCTTCAGCAAAACAGGCGCATTCGTCGATGCCGCTGTCCGCGCCCTATTCCTGGAATCGCCGCTGGGCGGCGCGTCACCGGTCAGCGTTGAGGGTATCCAGTACGATTTGTTCCGCCAAACACAGCCCTCGCCCGATCAAATCATCGAATTGTTCCTGATAATCAACCAAGAAGTAGAAGCTCCGTCACGTCAGGAGCCGTTGGCGTCGGCGATTGGCGACACATTACGCCTGCAAACCGGCGTCGTCGTCGATCGAAACGGCCGCCCTGTACCCGACGGCACACTCGTCCGCTTCATTCTGCGCAACCGCGTCCAGGGAACGGTGACAATCCTCGGCGATCGACCGACGACCGGCGGCGTGGCCCAGCTGGATTACGTACTCGATGCCAGCATGGGGCCGGGTCAGTTCCGCATCACAGCCGAGTCCGGCGAGGCAACACTCTCCCAGGAAGTAGACATCATTATCGAAGAGGACGCGCGTCTGTCGATTATCATCCCGTCTCCCGCACCAACCGAGACCATCACACCCTCTCCAACACCAACCGAGACGCCTGTTCCCACGGAGACACCCGCGCCCCAGCCTACCACAGCCATCCCCCCCACCCCCGAACCATCGGCCGAGCCGGGTTGGCTTCTTGGGTTTGCTGAGTTGCGCGCGTTGGCGAGCATCCTGGTCGGTCTGCTGATAATTGGCTTCCTGACTCTGCTGGTGAACCGCCGCGCAGGCACAACAACGCTATCGCAGCGTCTTGGCCGTCTGTTGTGGGGCGTGGCAGGTGGCCTGTTGGTATATAACTACTACGCGCTGGGCATGCCCGGCTCAGCTTTGTTCGATTCGCTCGGCAGTCTCGCCGGCGTCTTCCTCATCATTCTCGGCGGGATCCTGGGGCTGGCAATCTACCAACCATTCCACTCTGCTTCAACTGCCCGCTGACAGGCAGGGTAGTCTGAGTCGTTATTCTTCCCTGAATAGCGTTACGTCTTCCCACGAAATCGGGTCTTCCACCGGTTCCAGGTGCGTGAATACAGTTATCGGCGAAAGCGCCTGGCGCAGCTCCAGTTCAATTGCCTCCAGCAATTCGTGACCCTCTTGTACGCTCCACTGTCCGGGGACCTGGATGTGGACGGACACAAACCGCTGCGCGCCCGCCTGTCGCGTTCGCAGGGCATGAAACGTGACGCCGCCAACAGTATGACGTTCGAGTATCTCGCGTATTTGCGCCACCTCTTCGTCCGGTAGCGCTGCGTCCATCAGGCCGTTGACAGCTCCCCTGCTCAGGTTTGCTCCCGTCCAGGCAATCTGACCGGCCACAATGAGGGCCACCACCGGGTCCAGCCACAACCACCCGGTCAGACCGGCCAGCCCGACGCCAACAATGACGCCAACCGAGGTCCAGACGTCCGTCAGGAGATGTTGCGCGTCGGCCGTCAGGGCCGCCGAGCGATGCTGCCGCCCGGCGCGCAACAACACCCGCGCCGCGGCATAGTTCGCCCCGGCAGCCATAGCCGACACCAGGATGCCCAAACCCAGCGACTCCAGCGGCTGCGGCTCTACCAGCCGCTGCACGGCCTGAACGGCAATGAACACCGCGGCAATCAGGATGAGCGCGCCCTCCGCGCCGGATGATAAATATTCGGCCTTGCTATGGCCGTAAGTGTGCTCCCGATCAGGTGGCCGTGCGGCAACGATCAGCGCCGCCAATGTAATCAGCGCGGCCACGATATTGGCTCCGCTCTCAAGCGCGTCGGAGAGGAAGCCAATCGATCCGGTGAGGCGATAGGCGACGACCTTCAGAGCGATGACGGCGATCGCGGTGGCAACCGAAAGCCAGGCATACCGCGTGAGTTGGCGGCGGGATTCCATGACTCCATTATCGCGATACGGCACCGCGCGTCCAGCACAGCCCGTAACTTCTGCGTTAGCCGTCGCTAACCGGCGGTTTAGGCGTCCGTATCAGTTCGACAGGGGTGCACCATAACGCTCGCGAATGTTCGGCACCAAATACTCATCAAAAGCACGTTGCAGATTATACGCCGGTGACCAACCCCAATCAGCCCGCGCGGCCGTGTCATCCAGTTCCGCCGGCCAGCTATCGACGATTCCCTGTCGCTGCAAATCCGGCTCAAAAGTGATTTGTGCATCAGGGAAGGCGCGCAACACCTGATCGCGAAAATCGGCGGCCGACAAGCTGAAGCTCATCACGTTATAGACCGAGCGACTGAGTTGTTCAATCGGCGCTGCCGCCAGTTGCAGCAACGCGGCAACGGCGTCATGCATGGACATGAACGGTAAAACGCTGTCCTCGCGCACAAAACAGGCATACGGGTTGCCGCGGGCAGCCGCATGCAACATCTCAGGGCCGTAATCGGTAGTTCCTCCCGACGGGACGGTGAAGGCACTGATCAATCCCGGAAACCGCAGGCTGCGAAAATCGATCATGACCGGCCGGCTGGCCGATAGCTGCTGGTAATGCTTGCTATAGTAAATACCCAACTGCTCACAATATAGCTTGTTGCAGCCATACATCGTCGTGGGGTTATTCCACTGCCATTCCTTGACGCGCCGGTCGCGGGCCTTGATCGCCAGATTAGGCATGCCGTAGGCAGCAATGGAGCTGGGGAAAATGAACCCAACCGGCTTGCCGCGGCGCTGCGACTGATCGGCCGCTATTTGCAGGAGCGCCAGCGTCCCATCTACGTTGACCTGGTGTGCCAGTTCGGGCGAAAACTCGCTGCGCGTGGACAACAACGCCGCCAGATGAAAAATTGTCTCGAAATCGTACTCTGTCACCAGTCGGGCCAGCAGATTGTGATCAAGAATATCCCCGCCGATATGGATACATAAGGACATCATATCCTGGGGAACGGGATGAAGATCAAGCGTCAGCAACGGCAGGGAAGTCGTCTGTGAGAGGCTGGTGATGAGCGCCTGACCGATTTCACCGGACGCGCCGGTGATCAAAATGGCTTTTTTCCGCATGATTCGCTCCTGTGAGAACGGGAAGTAGGTTAAGGGCGAGTTGTGCTATACTCACGTCCAATATTTTACTATCTATCCGCCAGAAACCGAGTTTAGGGAGCGCAAGTTCGCCCGGGGAATACGGCTTCCGGCTTTTTCGAACGAATGCTTCCATGCGCCAACGCGATATCTTCTGGTTTTGGATTCCTCTATTTGCCAGTTGGCTGTTGATGACGGCCGAAGGCCCGCTTATCTCCGCAGCCATCAACCGGCTGCCCAACGAGGTCATTATGCTGGCGGCGATGGGTATCGTTACCAGTCTGTCCGTCACCATTGAAAGTCCTATCATCAACCTGCTGGCGACGTCGACAGCGCTCGTGCGCGACTACGACTCTTACCGACTGGTCAGGCGCTTCACAATCCAATGGTGCCTGGCCCTGACGCTGGTGGCGATTCTGGTGGCCTACACACCATTATTCGATCTCATTGTCACAGGCTGGCTCGACGTACCTGACGAAATAGCCCGCTGGGTTCGCCCCGGCATGCAGATCATGATCTTCTGGAGCGCGGCCATCGGTTGGCGGCGCTTCCTGCAGGGCATCCTCATCCGGCACAAACGGACGCGACAGGTTGCCTATGGCACGGCTGTGCGCCTGTTGGCCTCGGGCGGCGTTGTGGTAGCTTTGGCCGTGTGGGGTCAGTGGCCCGGCGTCGTCATCGGCTCGCTGGGCCTGATGGCCGGTGTGTTGGCCGAAGCCGTCTACGCGACGATCGCTGTCAGGCCGGTGCTTCAAGAATCGCTCTCTCCCACTGCACCACCCGCCGAAGGGCAGCCGCTGACCTACCGCTATCTGTTTCACTTTCATCTACCATTGGCGGCCACCTCCCTGCTCGTCCTGTTGATGCAGCCGATGGTCACATCGAGCCTGGCCCGGCTTGACAATCCGACTCAATCGCTGGCCGCATGGCCGGTGCTGTTCCAGGTGCTCCTGATGGCTCGCGCCGCCGCGATGGCACTGCCCGAAGTCATCATCGCCCTCCACCATGAACCGCGTACTTTTGCTCCCCTGCGCCGATTCTCGTTCTACCTGACGATCGCCGTCACAGTGGCAATGGTTCTCTTCACGCTGACGCCATTGGCATCCTGGTATGTTTTTGAAGTGCAGGATATGACGGCCGAAGTCGGCGCGCTGGCGCTGTCGAGCATGAGCCTCTTTCTCCTGTTTCCGGCGCTGGCGGTCATCACGTCGTGGCTCCGCGGCCTGCTGATTCAGAGCCGCCATACGCGATTCATAAACGTCGGAATGATGATCAACCTGTCGATCACCGCTATCGTGTTGACAATCGGTGTCGCGCGCCAATGGCCCGGACTCCAGGCTGCCGCTCTGGCGCTAAACCTTGCCTCGCTGGGTGAGGTTCTCTATCTGGTCTGGCGTACGCAGAAAACTCTGCCGTTGGAACTAACGCTGTTCGGGGTAACCCGGTCGCTACCCTGGCGACAATCCGCATAGGCTATGAGGCGCTGATTTGCCATGACGATAAAGATCCTTTGCCTGCCGCTCGGCCCGCTCCAGACAAACTGCTACGTGCTGGCGTGCACGGCTACCGGACAGGCGGCCGTAATCGACCCCGCCTGGGATGGACGAACAATTGCCAAAGCAGTGGAGAACCAGGGCTGGGTATTGAGTCACATCCTCCTGACTCACGCTCATTTCGATCACGTCGGCGGCTTGGGAGAGTTGAAGGAAATTAGCGGCGCCCCCATTTACATTCATCCCGAAGCCTTGCCCATGCTGGAGCGCGCACCCACAGCCGCGGCTATGTGGGGTTTTGCGGTCGAACCGCCACCTCCGGCCGACGTACTACTGACCGGCCACGAAACATTGCAAATCGGCGAGATAACGGTCTCGGTTCTGTTCACGCCGGGCCATGCTCCCGGGCACGTCTGCTTCTACGTGGCAAACGAGGATGTCGTCTTCGACGGTGACGTGCTGTTTCAAAACAGCATTGGTCGTACGGACCTGCCGGGCGGCGACTACGACTTGCTGATGCAGAGCATCTACCAACAACTTATGCCGCTGCCTGACGACACGCTGGTCCTCTCCGGTCACGGCCCGACCACGACGATTGGCGACGAACGGCAAAACAATCCCTTTCTGACCCAGGGTACGGCCCGTTCGAGTTCAAAAGGGGCATGACGCTTCTTATTCCCACACAAAATACGACGCCGCGCTCGAATTGCCGCCAAACGTGTAGATCAGCCCACCGTCGCTACGACGCCCCGTTTCGCGGACGATGCTCACCAACCACTCCATCCGAAACGGCATATCTCCTTCCGGCCGCCACTCGTCCGGAACCCGAAACGAGGAATCGCGTGTGAAGCCGCGGCGCGGCAGGTCGTCGCGGTCGTCGGCGTCGTGCATCTCAATCATATACCATTCGTCATCCGCCAGATTCTTGACGGCCACCCATTGCAACACAGGCGAATCGTCCGATTGAACCGCCGCGCCATCAACGGGATAGAGCAAGACCGGGCCATTCGGCGGGGGCGTCAGGGAGGGCGTAGGCGACGGACCCGCCGTGGGCGGAATAGCGTCTCCATAGACAATCCTGGGAATGCAAAGCGTGTCGCCCGGCTGGAGCAACTGGATGGACTCTTGCGTCTGGCGATTCACGGCGATGATGGCCTCCAGAGGGATGCCTTTCAGCGCCGAGAGCGCGTAGGCCGAATCGCCGGATTGAATCTCGACAATCTCGCAATTTGTCGCATCGGCCAACACTTGCTCGCCGTTGATCTCCAGCAGAACCGATTCCAGCGGCGGCGTGGCTGTAGGCCAGGGGATGATCAAGGATTGGCCGGCCTGAATAGGCGTATTTACGTCGAAGCCATTGTTTTGGGCGATGCTTTCGGCCGAAACGCGATAAAGCAGTGACAAACCAAAGAGCGTTTCGCCCGCCGCCACGGCATGGGAACGCGGGTCACGCGGGGTGCTGGTCGGCGCGGGTGTATCCGTGGGCGGCGGTGTGACGCTGGGTGGTGGGGTGTCGGAGGGCAACGGCGTCCACGTCGGCGTCGTTGTAATCGTTGGCGGCAATGGCGTTATCGTTGGAATGAAAGCAGCCATAACCTCCGGAGCCTGATCGCGCAGCGCCAACCACCCACCGGCAAGAACCGCCAGAACCACTGCCGTCACGATCCAGAACAAAACGGATGATCGCGTCTCGCGTACCGTGGATTCAAAATTCTGCGGGACCGACGCTTCCCTGGTCGCGGAAACGGCCGACTCAGAAAGCGGGACAGGAGCGCTTACAGGGGTCGAGAATGGTTCGGAGACGACGCGCGGCAGGCCGCACATGACGCAGACGTCCACCCCTTCCGGCACAATGCTGTCGCAGCGCGGGCAGCGATATTCAGACGCGGACGCAGGCCCCTTTTTGCTTGCTTGCTTGCTCATATCGACGCTAACTGTCGCGCATTATAGCACCGCTCGGTCGTCGCTCAAGCGCCGTCACGGCCCGCTCATAATCAGCGCCGAGACATTGCAAGATTCTTCACAATCGATAATTCTGATACAATCAGGATAGCGTCGCGATGATCTGAAGGCGCGAACAATTCCAATCAAACGGAAACAAGCAATGGCTGATCTGACCACATCTTATCTGGGCCTGGCCCTCAATTCACCTCTAGTCGTCTCATCAAATCCGCTCACGATGGAGTTGGACAACCTGCGCCGAATGGAAGCAGCCGGCGCAGGCGCCGTCGTCCTGCACTCCCTCTTCGAGGAGCAGATCGAACTTGCGGAGATGGGCTATTCCGGCTACTACAACCAGCACAAGGACGAACTGCCCGAAGCGCTGCGCCATATCGCGAACATGAAGGAGTATAACCAGGGCGCGGGCGGCTATCTGGCCTATCTTTACCAGGCCAAACAGGCCGTGTCTATCCCCGTCATCGGCAGCCTGAACGGCTATTACAGCAGCGGGTGGACCAGGTATGCCCGGCTCATCGAAGCAGCCGGCGCCGACGCGCTGGAACTCAATATCTACTATCTACCCGTCAAATCTCACATCACCGGGGCCGAGGTAGAGCAAATGTATATCGACCTGGTTCGCGACGTGACCCAATCAGTGCGTATCCCGGTGGCCATCAAGCTCAGTCCCTATTTCAGCGCCATGACCAACGTGGCTCGGCGACTGGTGGGCGCGGGGGCGCACGGCCTGGTTTTATTCAATCGTTTCTACCAGCCGGATTTTGACGTGGTTAACCGGGCCATCGTGCCCACCCTGGACCTTAGCCAGTCGAGCGAGTTGCGGCTGCGGTTACGTTGGGTGGCGCTGCTGACCGGGGAGCTTGACGCCGACCTCGGTATCACCGGCGGTGTCCACACTGCCGAGGATGTCGTCAAAAGCCTGATGGCCGGAGCCAACGTCGTCATGATGGCCTCCGCGCTAATCCAGTTCGGGATCGAGCACCTGACGACTGTCAGAGATGAACTGAATGAGTGGCTTGATCGGTTTGCCTATGACTCCGTCAGGGATATCCGCGGGCTGCTGAGCCATGCTCAAATCGGGGATTCCGCCGCGCTGGAACGCGCCAACTATCTAAACGTCCTGCGCACGGCGCGTAGTAAAGAATAAGCCGCGTGAGCAAAGGCCTGCCAAGTAATCGGCGGCCGGGATTTCTCGCAGCTGTTGGTGCGCCAAACAGGCAGTCCATACTCACTTCCGTGGCAAAGCCGGCGCGCCGTAGTTTTTCACTAGAGGAACCATATGATTACTCTCCACATTAACGGACGAGATCAAGAAATCAACGCTCACCCCGGCGACATTTTGCGCGACGCCCTTCGGCGCGCCGGATATGTTAGCGTGCGCTTCGGCAGCCATACCGGCGAAACCGGAGCGGCGGCCGTATTGCTGGATGGGCGCCTGGTCAGCGCCGACGCGCTGCTCGTTGGTCAAGCCGTCGGCCACCGCATCGAAACCATTGAGGGGTTGAACACACGGGTTGGCGAGTTGCATCCCCTCCAGCAAGCCTTCATTGAAACCGGCGCGATCCAATCCGGCTACTCGACGCCGGCCATGATCCTGGCCGCCAAGGCGCTGCTCGATCGCCGGCCAAACCCGACCGAAACCGAGGTGCGCGAGGCACTCTCAGGCATCCTGTGTCGCGAGACGGGGTATATAAAACCGGTGCAGGCCATTTTGCGAGCGGCTGCCACCCTGCGCGGCGAGACGCCGCCCCCCATCGTCATCCCGATTGTCGATGCTACCTACACGGCCAGTGAAGGAGATGTCTGGCCCGACGGCGAGGCTGATGACTTCCTGTCCGGGCCGGAGCCGGCCGGCGGCGCGGCAGGGCCTCAAGCCGATACCCGCACAAGGCTGCACGCCGGCATCCTCCTGCAAAACCAGACCCCCGAAACCAACATCGTCGGCAAACCGGAAACAAAAGTCGATGCCATCAAGCTGGCCAAGGGCAATCCGGCCTTTGTCGATGACATCGAAATGCGAGGGATGCTCTACGCCAAGCTATTGACCAGCCCCTACGCCCATGCGCGCATTCGCGACATCGATGACAGCGCAGCCCTTGCCTTGTCCGGCGTGCGCGCCGTCATCCATTACAAAAACGTGGCTCGCGTGAAGTATGCCTCCGGCGGTCAATCCTACCCGAACCCGCCGCCCCACGACCAGGTCAGCTTCGACAACAAGGTGCGCTACGTGGGCGATCGCGTGGCCGCCGTCGCCGCCGATACGCTTGAGATCGCCGAAGCGGCCCTGAAACTGATACAAGTTGATTACGAGCCACTCCCGGCCGTATTCGACGAGCGCGAGGCGATTCAACCCGGCGCGCCGGTCATCCACGACGAGCCGGATACCGTGGGCATCCACGACGCGGCCCACAATCTCGTGCACCACATCTATGCCGAAAAGGGAGACGTGGCGCAAGGTTTTGCCGAAGCGGATCGGGTTTTTGAGCACTCCTATTACGTCCACCAGGTACAACAGGTTCCGATCGAACCGCATATCGCCATCAGTTGGTGGGATGCCGACGAGCGGCTCATAATTCGCACCTCGACCCAGGTTCCTTTTCACGTGCGCCGCATGGTTGCACCGCTTCTGGGTCTGCCCGTTGGGCGCATCCGGGTCATCAAGCCACGCATCGGCGGCGGCTTCGGCGCGAAGCAGGAGATGCTGATCGAAGATATCGTCGGCCATCTGACCATTGCGACAGGGCGACCTGTACGGCTGGAGTTGACGCGCTCCGAGGAGTTCTACAGCAGCCGCAGTCGCCACCCCGAGACGATCACCTACAAGACCGGAGTCATGGCCGACGGCACGCTCCATAGCATGGAGATGATTGTCCTGGGCAATACCGGCGCCTATGGCACGCACGGCCTGACTGTGTTGACCGTCTCCGGCCTGCGCGGCCTGAGCAGTTACAACTGCGAGCATCGCAAATTTGACTGCAAGGTTGTCTATACGAATATCCCCGTGCCCGGCGCGTACCGTGGCTATGGCGCTCCGCAAGCTCTCTTCGCCCTTGAGTCACACATGGATGAGATCGCTCACGCACTGGGGATGGATCCGATTGAAATTCGGCGCAAAAACTGGGTGCAAGCAGGCGACACGTTGCCAATGGCTGTGCTTCTGGGCGAAGGCGAGAAAAAGACGACCGTTGACGCGCCGGTCATCCTCTCCTGCGGACTGGACGAGTGCTTTATCCAGGGCATGGCCGCGATCGACTGGGAGCGGCGCAACGACCCCACTTGGGGGACGGTTCCGGGCAAGCCTCACGTGCGGCGCGGGTTAGGCGCGGCGATGTGTATGCACGGCACGGCCATTCCCGGACTGGACATGGGCGGCGCGTCGATCAAGATCAACGACGACGGCTCGTTTAACGTCAACGTAGGTGCAACCGATCTGGGGACCGGCTCCGACACCATCCTGGCGCAAATGGCAGCCGAAGTTCTTGGCGTGCCGCTGAGCGACGTTGTGATCTACTCCAGCGACACGGATATGACGCCGTTCGACACCGGGGCATATGCCAGCTCCACCACCTATATCTCCGGCACGGCCGTCAAACTGGCGGCGGAGCAAATCGCCAACCAGATCCGCGAGCGAGCGGCGCTAATGCTCAATCTGAGCGAATGGCACAATATCCGCCTGGAAAACCGGCACGCCATCACGCCTGATGGCCGCTCTGTCTCATTGGAGCGCATTGCCCTGCATTCGCTCCACCAGCACGACCAGCGCCAGCTCATGGCGACGGCATCCTACGTGAGTTCTGCTTCCCCGCCGCCGTTCGCCGGGCAGTTTGCCGAAGTAGAGGTAGACACGGAAACAGGACAGGTGACCGTGACGAAACTGGTGATGGCTGTGGATGCGGGCGTGCCAATCAACCCACTGACGGCTTCAGGGCAGGTGGAAGGCGGCATGGTACAGGCGTTGGGCTATGGACATTGCGAAGAGATGGCCTATGACGAAGCCGGGCAGATGATCAACGCGACGCTCGGCCCCTACTATATCTACCGCGCCGATGAAGTGCCGGAACTGAAGGCGATCCTCGTACAAACCCACGAGCCAACCGGGCCATTTGGGGCAAAGGCAATTGCTGAAATCCCCAAGGACGGCGTAGCCCCGGCCATCGCCAATGCCGTATTCGACGCCACCGGCGTGCGCATTCGACGTATTCCCTTTACACCGTCGCGAGTCCACGCCGCGCTACACGAGGAAAAATAAACGGCTACGGATTAAAACGGACGGAACGGATTCAATACTTTCAAATCCGTTCCGTCCGCCTCGATCCGCAGCCATTTATGAATACGCCCGGAGGGACTCGAACCCCCAACCATCTGGTTCGAAGCCAGGTACTCTGTCCGATTGAGCTACGGGCGCATAAACACAGAAACCGAGTTTCAGAGGAAAACCCGGTTTCCAAAAGGGGCGAGTGGTGGGATTTGAACCCACGATCTTCTGGGCCACAACCAGACGTGTTAACCCCTACACCACACCCGCCATAAACGAACGACCCGTATGTTACCACATCCCAGGGACGTGGGCAAGAAAACGTTCCGGTTGTAAGCAGGCCCCCAATGTCACTCCTCTTACACCGGCTGGTTGATGTTACGTCCAGGCGACAGCTTCACCTTGACCGCCGCCTCCCGAACAGCCTCTTCCATCAACGCCTCCTGGACCTCCTTCGCCTCTTTTGCGCGTTCTTCGTCGGTGTGGTCAAGGGTATTAACCACAACACGCCCGTTGTCCCGCGCCAGGTTATCGGCCACCATCTGCGCCTCGAAGTCATCGCACGAGACGACCAGCGCCACCCGGTCGCCCAATTCCTGCACCAGCACGCGCAAGGCATCATCCGAGATGGGCAACGAGCGATGGAAGAATGTGCCGTGGATGACGTCCCCCTTGATCACGCCATCGACCATATGGACCATCCCGATGACGCCCAGCTTCACTTCGCGCACTCGTTTGTCCCATTCACGCAAATTATCGGCCGCTCGCACGGCGGCCGATTCATCGGTAAACGCAGCAACGACGATAGTCTCGTTCTTGTTCATGGTTCACGATTCTCCTTGCTTGTATTGATTCTCAGCATGGCACAGTATAGCAAAGACTGGAGATTAGGGATTAGGAAATCAGGAGACCGAAATCAGAAGAATATCTCAATCCCCTGGACCCTTTCTTTACCCCAGCTTCTCAATCAACCCCCGAATTAGCCCGGCGCTATGAGCCAGCGCGGCCGTTTCGTCGGCGTCCAGCGGCAAATGGTACGTCTCAAGCACACCATCGCCGCCTACCAGCCGCGGCAGCGACACAGTCACATCCCGCACTCCGGCAATATTATCCGTCGGCGTACAAACCGTCATAATCGCCCGGCGGTCGGCCAGGATGTTGCGCGTGATGCGCGCCAACGCGCTACCCACGCCATAATACGTCGCGCCTTTGCCCTCGATGATCCGGTAAGCCGCTCGTCGTACGCCCTCGTCGATAGCTGCGCGTTTGTTCCGGTCAAGGGAATGACCACGCAGAGCCAGAAAGTCGTCCAGCGGCATGTTACCGACATTGGTCAGTGACCAGACCAGCACTTCCGAGTCGCCATGCTCGCCGACGACGTAGGCGTGCACGTGGGTTGAATCGACGCCCACGGCCTGACCCAGCAATGAGCGAAAGCGGGCCGTGTCCAGTGTCGTGCCGGAGCCAATAACGCGATGGGAAGGGATACCAAACCCGGCGGCAATCTCGGCCGAGATGTGAGTCATCACATCCACCGGATTGGTGGCAATGACCAGCACCGCCTCCGGTGCGTGCTCATAGATGTGGGGGATGACCTCGCGGAATACGGCCGCGTTGCGCCCCAGTAATTCCAGCCGTGTCTCGCCCGGCCGCTGGCCCACACCGGCGGCCATGATGACCACCCGCGCCCCGGCCAAATCGGCATAGTCTCCGGCATGGACGTTCAGATTATGGGCAAACGGCACAGCATGGAGGACGTCGGCCGCCTCTGCTTCGGCGCGCTTCCTGTTCAGATCGATCAGGACCAGTTCACGCCCGACTCCGTTCATCACCATCGCATAGGCGGCCGTCGCCCCGACAAAACCGCAGCCCACGATTCCAATCTTCATATCGTTCCCTTCGTAGAATGGCCCGCAAAGTTGGTAAGCCGATAATGCCCAATTTTACAGTTTAGGTACAATTCATCATAAACATTCTAGCGCATCCGAACGGCCGCTCAAAGTGGCGATAATAAATCGGCGCTGAAAATGACCCAACGCATGTCTCTCTTCGGCATCTTTATTTTTATCGCCCTATCCGTGGCGCTTGTTGTCACGGCCATCTGGCTCATTGCCGAAAGCGACGCAACTCCTGGACGAGCACAGGCAGCAGGGCCATCATGGCCGGTTCGGTCGATCGGGGGTGCGCCCGCGTCTCTTATCCCCAATTCGACCCGTGGTGAGGCCGCCATCGCTGCCCTGCCGACCATTCGCCCGTGGCCGACGATGCAGCACACACCCACACCCGAGCCGCCAACGCCGATTCCCACGGCCGCGCCGTTGCTGGAACCGCCGCAGTCCGTCCCTGTCAATGGCGTGGCATGGGAACAACTTATCGTCTTGCCACCCGAAGCTGTCGTCCACATCCGGGAAATCGCCGCTGCCGGACGCGCCCTCGGCCGCAACCCCCACGCCTACAGTAAGGTAGGCGACTCCACCACCGAGAACCCCCATTTTCTGGCCCGCTTCGACGATGGCCCCTACAATCTCGGCTCCTTCGCCCACCTGCAACCCGTCATCGACCAATTTCGCGGCTCCCACGGCCGCGACAGCATCGCCGTGCGCATTGGTCTGCACGCCTGGACAGCCAACGACCCCATGTGGGCCGATCCCGGTCTCTGCCTGCCCAACGAAACGCCGGTTGCGTGCGAGATTCGCGCCCACAATCCGGCCATTCTCCTCATTCGATTGGGCACTAATGACGTCGGCGTGCCGGACATGTTCGACGCCAACATCCGCCGCATTGTCGATACGGCCATCGCTGCGGGGGTCATCCCCGTAATCGGCACCAAGGGCGACCGGCACGAGGGGAGCAACGAAAACAACGAAATCCTGCGTCGCATCGCGGCCGACTATCGCATTCCGCTATGGGATTACGATCGCGTCGCCGAGACGCTGCCGGAACGCGGCCTCGATGTGGACGCCTCCCACATGCTCACCTTCTACGCCCACGACTATAGCGATCCCGTCGCCTTCACGCGCGGTCATGCCATGCACAACCTGACGGCGCTGATGGCGCTGGATGCGGTGTGGCGAGTGACGAGTGACGAGTGACGAATTCAGAAGCGCCGCCGGTCATCCGCTACTGAATACTGATCTACTAACACCTATCCACCCATGAAGCACCTCCTCCTTTTGCTACTATTTTGTCTGACCGCCTGTGCTCCGGCGGCCGCCGGCGAGCCGACGGCTGAGCCGGCACAACCATCCCCCACGCGCCCCGCACCGGTAGTTGTGCAAAACGCCGGACCTTCCCCGGCTGCGCCGACGCTAACAGCTGTGGCTGCACCAATCGACGACTCTACAACGCCGCTCGCGGAGACGACCACGCCACCAGCCACAGCCGAACCGACGCCCACCACCCCACCCACGCCTACTCCGCTCGGCCCGCAAACCATCAACGGCATCTCGCTAACCGATATCGTCCCGATGGACGACGCCACGGCGGCCAACGTCCGCGCCATCTACGCGCATGGGCAGGCGCTCGGCCGCGACCCCCGCGCCCTGTCCAAGCTGGGCGACAGTACGCTGCTCAACCCCCATTTTCTCGGCCCATTCGACACGGGCGACTACAAGCTGGGCGAGTGGGTCTACCTGCAACCGACCATCGACCGTTGGCAAGGTTCGTTCGAGCGCCACGGCATCGCGGCCAATCATGGTCTGCACTCCTGGACGGTATTCGACCCGATGTGGGCCGACGAAAAGTGGTGCGAGGCGGGCGAGCATCTTCTGGCTTGCGAATTCCGGCTCCAGAACCCCAGTGTAGTTTTCATCCGGCTGGGCAGCAATGACGCCGGGTCTCCCAGCGGCTTCCGCTTCAACGTCAAGGAGGTCATCGAGTACGCCATCGAGAACGGCGTGGTTCCCATCATCGGCACCAAGGCCGACCGTTTCGAGGGCAGTAACGAAAACAACGATTTGCTGCGCGCACTGGCGGCCGAATATCACGTGCCGCTGTGGGATTTCGACCTGCTGGCGGGAACGCTGCCGGGACGAGGACTGGATACGGATAACATACACCTGATTATCGACGACCTGCCCCACGACTACACCGATCCGGCCGCCTTCCAACGGGGGCACGCGATGCAGGATTTGTCGGCGCTTGTAGCATTAGATCAGGTGCGTCGAGTGATGGATACAGAAGCCGAAGGCTCCGGCTCGCCGTAACGATATTACCCATCCCCGAACAGTTTCCTCTATAATCTCTGGCGCTAACAAAGGAGTGTCCGCCTCGTCATTATGAAACGCATTACCCTCATTATATTGCTTGTCCTGCTTCCGATCCTTGTCGCCTGCGGCGGCTCCTCCGGCGGTTCACCCAATTCCGATCGCCCCGCTCGCGCCGTCGAGGATTATCTGAACGCGAAGGTTCGCGGCGATGCCGAGGCTATCCGCGCCGGGCTTTGCAGTGAGATGGAGGCGGTTCTGGAGCGCGAACTGCGCACTTTCGAGAGCGTCAGCAACGCCGCTATCGAGAATATGAGCTGCGTATCAGACGATCCGGCGGCCGAGACAGAGACGATCGCACGCTGCGAAGGCCGGATCGTCGCCCTCTACGGCACCGAACAGACTACGTTCCCGCTCTCTTCCTACCGCGTCGTCAATGAGGACGGCGAGTGGAAATGGTGTGGCGAGGCGCAATGAGGGGCAGTCGCGCGTCTTTTTTGAATTCTCCCCCATGAGACGACGACTCTTCACCCGTGAGAACCTGCTGGCCGTGTTACTCTGCCTGCTGATTGTCCTGTTGCTCATCGTCGCCACCGACAGCTCGCCGCAATGGATTTATCAAGGCTTCTAGGATGTTGTCTCGCCGATCGGTCATCCGATTAGCAATCTTTATGTGTCCGGCGCCATCGGCGCGTCAATTGCTCATGATGGGGATCGAATTGTGAAATCGGGAGCCAAATATCGCGTATGGCCGGCGCGCGCCGCGGGCAGCTTGCTACTGCTGGTATTGTTACCCCTTCTCATCTCATGTAATCGGGTTGGAACTGCGGTGATACTCCCGATCACACCCGGCGTGTCGGCAACAACTTTTGCACCCGCCACTCGCGCGGCCGACACAGCTACGCCTCGCCCATCCGCGACGGCAACCGTCACAGCGACCTCTACCGCCACGGCAACCTCCACGCCAACCTATACGCCTACTCCCACCGCCACACCAACGCCCACCAACACACCGACGCCGACGCCCGACCCGGCCTACTTTGTCAACGGCGTGCCGATGGAACATTTTGTCGTAATGCCGCCCGAAACGCGCGAGAACGTAAAGCGGATATTCGAGCGCGGACAGGAACTCGGCCGCAACCCCCACGCCTTTTCGAAAGTGGGCGACAGCATCTCACTGACCAGCCACTACTTTGCACGCTTCGGCCAGGGTCTCTATGACCTGGGTATCTATGAACGGCTCCAGTCGACCATCGACCACTACGAGGACTCCTTCGAACGCTTCGGCGTCGCCACGCGCATCGGCCTGCATGCCTGGATTGCCTTCCGGCCCGGCCTGGCCGACCCGGTCATGTGCGAGCCTGACGAGCACATGGTCGAGTGTGAGATCCGGCTGAACAATCCCAGCATCCTGCTCATTCGACTGGGTACCAACGACACCGCCCCCGGTGACGCTTATGAGCGGGCCATTCGCCACGCCATCCAGTACAGCATCCGCGAGGGGGTTATCCCCGTCCTTGTCACCAAGTCCGATCGCTTCGAGGGAGACAACCGTCATAACGAGACGATGCGCCGGCTGGCAAGCGAATACGCCGTGCCGCTCTGGGATTTCGATGTCATCGCCGGCACCCTGCCCGATCGGGGCCTGGGTGGCGACGCTGTTCACCTGACCATGTATGGTCGCAACGACTACACCGACCCCGCGACGCTTACATTTGGTTATCCGTTGAGCGACTTGACCGGCCTGATGACATTGGATGTCATCCGACAGGTAATTGCAGAGGTCGCGGACCAATGACGCTGGGCCTGGCGGCCATTCTCGCTTTCGGACTGGCGGCCGTCGTCTATGAGGCTATCGTCCCCGGCCGCTGGCGTGGCTGGGCGTTGTTGTTGGGCAGTGTCGTGGCTCTATTCTGGTTACAGGCGCCTCTCGCGCCGCGCTACGCCGACTTCTTCCTGCCCAGCGCCACTGTGGCCATTGCAGTAGCCGGGTGGTGGCTTTCGCGGCCGCCGCGCCGGGCGTTCATGTCGCCCGCGCCGTCGCCACTCGGAGAGCACCCCCCAACAAATGATGATGTTGCCATCACGCGCACCTACGTTCGCGATGACTGGTTGACGCTGCTGGTGGTGCTGACGACGATTCTGGGAATGGCGTTGTTCCGCTATGTGGATGCCGACTTCCGTCTGACGGCATCACGTCCACCGTCGCCGCTCTTTGTAGCCATAACGGCACTGGAAGTTGGTTTGGCATTCGCAGCTCTGGCACTTATCCTGCGTCGCCTGCCACAGCGGCCGGTACTGACTGGGGCGATCGCGGCGCTTGCTGTGCTCTTCGTCATCGTCAAGTATCCGCCAGCCGCGGCCACCATCGCCGGGTGGTGGCGGGGATTGACCGGACAAGACGTCACGCTGGCTGCGCCGTCGGACCTGGCATGGCTGGGTTTTTCCTATGAAGCATTCCGCATCATCCACACTCTGCGCGACCGGCAGACAAACATCCTGCCCGACCTGTCACTGCGCGCCTATCTCAATTACATCCTCTTCGCGCCCGCCCTGATCGCAGGGCCAATCGACCGCGCCGAACGGTTCCTCGGAGACTATCTGGCGTTGCCCGCGCAGCGGGCATATGATCCCGCGCGCTGGGGACTGGGCTTGTGGCGGATCGGCGAAGGATTGTTCAAGAAGTTTGTCATTGCCGATCTGCTGGCCCAAGGGCTATCGCTGACGCCGGCGCTGGCCGAGCAGACGAACTCCACCGCCGCGCTGTGGGTGCTTCTCTTCGGCTACGGGCTGCGCCTTTACTTTGACTTCGGCGGTTACACCGACATCGCCATCGGACTGGGCATTCTCTTCGGCATCCGGCTGCCGGAGAACTTCGACCGACCCTACACACGCACCAACCTCGCCGCCTTCTGGCAGAGTTGGCACATCACGCTCAGCAATTGGGCGCGGTTCTACATTTTCACGCCGCTGTCGCGGGCCTTGTTGCGGCGGCGCCGGCCGGGTGCGTCGCCGCTGCTGACCCCAACCACCATCGTCCTGACGTCCCACCTGGCAACGATGGGCGTCATCGGCCTGTGGCATGGGATTAGCTGGAACTTTCTCATTTGGGGCGTCTGGCACGCGGTCGGGCTGTTCATCCACAAGCAATGGAGCGATCGGACGCGGCCGTGGTATCGTCGCTTGCAGGCTCGACAATGGCCGCGACGAGCCTGGGCGCTGGTCGCTTGGGCGCTGACCATTCTCTACGTGATGCTGGGCTGGGTCTGGTTTATGATGCCGACAACCGACGCAGCCTTACAGACTTATGCGAAGTTATTTGCGATTTCACCCTGACAGGTGGCGATGATGTCTGATTTGAATTCTGAAGCTCAATTTGATGCATGGGCGTCTGATTACGACGACGCTGTGCGCGATGAAACATCCTACCCCTTTGACGGCTATAGTCGGGTTCTGGACAGGGTAATCGATCTGGCAGCCATCAGGCCGGACATGACGCTGTTGGAACTTGGGCCGGGCACAGGGAACCTGACGGCACGACTAATCGCCGCGGGCGCTTCCGTCTGGGCCGTGGACTTCTCAGCCGAAATGATCGCCCAGGCTCGCCGGAAGGTTCCGCAAGCACAGTTTGCCAAAGCCGGGCTGATGGATAACTATCCGCCGGAGTTTCGGCAGTCGTTTGCCCGTGTCGTGTCCACCTATACCTTCCACGAGATTCCCCTGCCCGACAAGATCACCCTATTGCGGCGGCTGTTTGCGGATTACCTTGTATCCGACGGCATCGTCGTTATTGGCGACATCGGTTTCCCCGACACAACAGCGCGGGATGCGATCCGCGCGCACGTTGGAAACAAATGGGATGACGAATATTTCTGGATTCAGGACGAGACCACGATTGCGCTGCAACAGGTCGGTCTCGATATGCACTGGGAGCAACTATCCAGCTGCGGCGCGGTTATCCTTGTCAGGAGAGCGGGCAAATCAATAACCGGCAGTTGAGTTCAAGATACGGACGCAAAAAACCCGACCGTCAAGCGACGGCCGGGGTCATCTGCACAGAATAAATCGGAGTGGATGCTACGATCCGGTCGACTCGCTCGGACGGTGAGGCCGCACGGGCAGTACGGCCGGCGCGCCGTTGGCGCTGTCCAGACCCAGCACATTTACGATGTCGGCCCCCGCAGGAATGATGTACTTGGTGTTGCCGCCGGCCAACACTCGCTCGGCCACCTCCAGCTTGCGCAGCTCGCGGGCGCGTTCGGTGAAGTTTTTCTCGGCCGCCTGGGCCACCATCTCAACCGACTTGGCCTCCGCGTCTGCCCGCAACAGTCGCGCCTGCGCTTCGCCATCGGCCTTGAGAATAGCCGCCTCGCGCACGCCTTGCGCCTCCAGAATATTGGCTCGCTTTTCGCGCTCGGCCTTCATCTGCTTGCTCATGGCAGTGGTGATGTCCTGCGGGGGGTCGATCTTCTGCAACTCAACTTTCGTTACCTTGACACCCCATGGGTTCGTGGCCTCATCAAGCGTCTCACGTAGCGACGTATTGATAATGTCACGAGCGGTTAAGGTTTCGTCCAGTTGCTTGTCACCGATCAGGTTACGAAGGTTAGTCTGGGCCAGCGTTGTCGCCGCCAACGTAAAGTTGGCGATCTCAAACTCGGCTTTCACCGGATCGACCACCTTGTAGTAGATAACCGCATCGACCGTTACCACCACGTTGTCCTTTGTGATGACCGACTGCGGCAATACGTTGAGCACCTGCTCGCGCATGTCGACACGAACGAGGCCATCGATGAATGGAATGAGAAAGACCAACCCGGCATCGGCCGTGTGGTCGTAGCGGCCCAGCCGAATCACGAGCCCCTTCTCATATTGCTTGATGACGCGAACGCTGAAAGCCAGCGCGGCCACGGCGATCAGGAAAATCAGAACCAATACGATAACTGTAAACATGTCACTCCTGTTACTTGCTTAATTTGCGAACAATAACCGTCACACCCTCAATGGCTTCAACGGTGACCGTGTCGCCTTCATAGAGAACTTCCTCAGCCGACGCACGCCACTTCTCATCGTTTACGCGCACAATACCGGCCATGTCGGGATTGATCCCGCGCTCGACCGTGCCGGTCGCGCCAAGCAGCTTGTCGATATTCGTGTGTTTGGTGACGGTTGTGATTCGCCGCCGGATTTTCTTGCGGCCGACGGCGATGTAGATCACGCTCAATCCCGTCGCCAGCAAGAGCATCAGCATTTCGCTGCCGGTAAAGATGCCGACAAACCCGGATATGACCATAATCGAGCCGATCAGCAACAGATCAAATCCGGTCTGGATGCCTATCACCAGTTCTGCCAGCACCATGAGCAGTCCGACGACGACGAATATCTGCGGAATTGAAATCGTAAAAGCGTCCATAAATCCTATACCCTTATCAGGCGCAATCTATTGCCGGAAGTACTCGCTGCGCGGGTTCCCCGCGCGATCAGTGAGGAATTGACACCTGTACGCTATACGCCGGTAAATTGATAAAGTTGCGCCAGATATGCCGGATATAGAGAGTATAGCACAGTTTTGCCGAAATATAGGGGGAGAGAAGAGGTTGGAGATTGAGAGATTGGGCGAAACCAATCTCTCAATCTCCACTCAAACAGCAGGATCAAGAATCAAGCTTTACTCAACCGTCACATCGGTATACGTTTCCACTCGATTGCCGTCCAGGTCTTCAACGATGAAACCAATGGCATATTCACCCGCCGGACCATCAAGCACCTCATAGGACCAGAGCGTGTCGCCAAAAGTCAGGGTCCCACCCTCTTCAAAACCTTGATTGACCAGGCGGCCGTTGGCATCCAGATCGTACCATCGTTCCAGCACGGTGAACTGGTCGCCCGCAGACGGGACGATCTCACGCGGTGAGGGACTCACTTGCGTCCCCTCAGCCTCTCCATGCTGCTGGAAGGACACCATCATAAACAAGGTCTCGTTGCTGAAGAGAGCACGCGCCTGCCGCTGCTCGCCGTCGGCAAAGGTGTAGATTCCGTCAACGGCGTAGACAGCTTGCTCCGACGCCGCACCATACACCTGTGGCTCAAGCAGCGCGACCACCTGTTCGGTGCCGTCAGTGATGGCGAAGACAATCGGCTCCCACTCGAACTCCAGCGTGAACGGACCTTCGCCCCAATCGGGATAATAGATGCCGTTGATCTCGCGTGTGTCGCCGCTATCGATGTAGTCCATGTCGATAACGTTGATCGAGTTAGCCTCGCGATCGTAGAACCCGGCGAACAGGTAGATATATCCGAGATTCTCCCCATCTACGTCGGCGCTCATCAGGATAACGTCACCCGGCGCCACTGTCGTCTTGTCGACCGTCAGCGGGGAGACGGATACGGCGCCCGCGCCGGGCGCGGCGATTGCCACGCCGCGATCGGGCACAGCCAACGTCCCGGCCGTATCCTGAAAGCCGCGGCCGGTGTAGTGGAAATTGAGAAAATCATCCCACAGGGAGACGCCGGCAAACCGCTCGGCAACGGGCAAGTAGGATGCCGGGCCGGCCGCGGCCGAGCCGTACAGCTGGGAGTTGGGGAAATAGATGGAGAGACCGGTCGCTCCCGGTTTCTTGACGCCGCTCTTCTCGGCCACCACCACATTCTGGAACGCGCCAAACATCTCTTCGACTGTCGTTCGCAATCCCTGATCGCCGGTCTCCTGCACCAGCAGGGCGGCGAAGTGGGCGAGATCGATATAGGACGCGGGAACGTTCTGGCCAAATATGCTTGTGAACGGTTGAGCGTAGTTGCGCGCCTTGGCTACCGTTTTCTGGTCCATGTTCTGCAAATACAGAGAGAAGCGATTTAACCCTTCCATCGCCGCGGGCATTTGGGAGAGGTCGACAGCGGCCAGGGTAATACCCTGCTCCAGCTGGGCGGCGAGTTGCCCCGCCGTAATCCCGCCCCGACCAACAAACTGCTGACGAGCGGCCGGATCGGTGACGCGCTGATCTTCGATGATATAGGTATCGACAATCGACTGCCCCAATTCGCGCCCGGTAACATCGGGGTTACTCACCAGCTCATTAAGAAACGCAGTATAGGCCCAGCCGACGGCCGGCTCCACTTCCTGGGAAGCCACAGCATAACGAGCGTGCGGGGTCAGAGCGGCGAACACTTCCATGTGACCCATTAGACAGGCATCCATACCCACAAGCTCAAACGCATCAAGCCCGGTCTGGTCGCGCACCCCTTGCAGCGCGGTGTCGATATCCTGCAGGTAAAGAGCATCGCCGATGGCCTGGGCCAGCGGGAAACTTTGTCGCGCGCCGCCGGCCGGCTCCGGATCCGTCCAGCCACCCGGCCAGCCCATACCGTGATCGGACATGATCAACACGTATTTATCGGCCGGGTAGTTTTGAATAGCCCAGGTAACAAAGTCGGCCAGCACCTGCGGGTTGGACATGTCAACCTCGCCGATTGATTCATAAGGTGAGCGGATCACATCCAGATCATCATCCTGCTGGACAAAGAAGCGTCTTGTATCCGACCAGTCACCGTCGCCGCGAAAGCCACCGACGTAGCGATCCAGTTGGGCCACGATATTAACCCGCTCCGTCGAGCCGGTTCGTTCAGCCTCGTTGAAGTCAATGAAGATATCCTGCTCCAGTACTTTGTCGTCAGCGTCCTGATAGAGCATGATAGTCCACGTCTGGCCGGATGTGACGCCACTCCCGGCGGCGGCCGGGAGGGCACTGGCGGCCGCGCCGGTGGCGCCGGATATGCCGGCGGACGAACCACTGCCCTGGAAACCGGCGCCGCTGGTTGCCGTCGCACCGGCGGAAGGCAAGCCCTGTGATCCTTCGCCGGAGTCACCGAGACCGTCATTGAGATCGAACTGCTCCTGACTTTGCGAAGGGCCGACGACATCACCGGTGCCGAATGGGTCCTGGCCGCCGTCGCCACCACCACCAAAAAGCATGTAGGCGATGAGGCCGCATAGAGCGAGGAGGATTCCGCCGCCGCCGGCCGCGCCACGCATCCCGCCGGGGATACCGCTCATGCCACCCCCCGCCGGGGGATAACCACCCCCGGCCGACGACCCGCCGCCCGATGAGGCGGGACGCTCATCACGCCGTGGCGCTTCCGCGCGGCCGCTGCTCGGCTGGTCGCTGCCGGGCCGGCGGCGCTGGCCGCGAACGGTTCGACGTGGCGGCGGCTGGTCACCTGACGCGAAATGGACCAATGGGATTTCAGAATGATTTCCCGCATCACCGCCTGCAATCGCGGGACGTAGTGAAACGGGCTGCGATAAGTTCTTCTTCCTCACGACGACTTCCTCCTCTTGAAATGCTAACAGCGCTAGTTTATTCATTTTGGGTAAATCACGCCATTTGCAACAGGTATTATCTTGTGGACAAGATGTGATTGCTCCAGGCGCAGGGGAATATCGGTCAAAGGTACGGGAGCATCGACAGCGTCGGTTCGCACGCCCTATTCAGCTGAGAAAACTTGATAGCGTGGATAAATTCAGGCAAGATCGTTTCATGCAAGAACGATCCCTACCCGCCCATCCGGACGAACTTGCCTCGGTTAATTGGCGGCTGATCGGCCGCATCTCCCTGAAGGCGTTGCTCCTCTTTGTGGCCCTGAATTTGGTGTTTGCCCTCGCTCGGCCGCTGGACACACTTGGGCAAGTATCCCTATACAATATACTCTTCCCCGGCCGCGCGCGCTTACCCTACGGCGAAATCCCGTCCGAGGATTACAACCTCACGCTCCATAATTTGCCCGCCATGCTGGCCGCCCACGAGGCAGCGCGACCGAAGGCGGCCGATGAATATCGCGTATTGATCATCGGCGACTCCGCCACGTGGGGTTGGTTTCTGGAAAATCGACACACGCTCGCCGGTCAAATCAACGCACTTGGGTTGCGCGCGGCCGACGGACGTCGCGTCGTTGCCTATAATCTGGGCTATCCGGTGATGTCCCTGGCCAAGGATTTGCTGTGGATCGACACGATGTTGGAGAAGGGTAATCCGGATATGGTAATTTGGCCGGTTACGCTTCAGTCGTTCGCCCGCGGGCGCCAGCTGGAGCATCCGTTGTTGCATGAAAATGCCGACCCTATGCGAGGTCTCATCGCTCGCTACGGGCTGGCACTCGACGCGAGCGACCCTCGCTTTCGAGATCGAACGCTCCCCGAGGAAACGATGGTCGGCCGCCGCCGCGATCTGGCCGACCTGTTACGATTGCAGGCGTGGGGACTCGCCTGGGCCGCCACCGGTCGTGATCAGGCCATTCCCGATCCCATCCCTCTGCGACAAACGAATCTGGAGGCGGATGAAAGCTGGCTGGACATTCCTGTCCCACGCGCCTTGACAGCTGACGATCTGGCCTTCGACGTATTGATGGCGGGAATCAAGCGCATTGGGGATGTGCCTCTGGTGATCGTGAATGAACCCATGTACATCAGCGACGGAGCCAACAGCCATATTCGCTACAACAGCTTCTATCCACGCTGGGCTTATGATCAGTATCGGGATTTACTTTCGAAAGCTCTGGCGGCCGAGGATGTGATCTATCTTGACCTATGGGACACCATACCCGCGACCGAGTTCACCGACACGCCGGTGCACCTGACACCCGTCGGAACGCAGTTGTTCGCCGAGCAGCTGGTCGGGGGGTTGGCCCAACTACTTCAACCTTGACGGCCCGAATTATGATTATAATAGAAACATATGTGTCGCAATATTAAGAAACTCCGTACTCCCGAGCAACCGCCCACCGATGAGGAAATCGCTCTCGCTGCGCTCCAGTTCGTCCGCAAGGTGAGCGGCTACCGGAAACCGTCTCGCGCCAATCAGGCCGCCTTTGATTCGGCCGTCCTTGAGATTGCTGCAGCGACCCGCCGGATGCTGGAGGAATTGACTCCAGTCAGATCGGCGGATACTCCCGGCTGAACCATCGCCACCGCTCTCGACCAATGGCCCTCGCTACATACGTTGCGATTTCCGGTCGATCCGACTATTCTTCCGGCTTATGGATGAAACACACGTGCGCGAGATACTGCGGAGCTTCATAATCAAGGACCTCATACGCGACCCCGGCTATCCTCTGAGCAATGACGAAGGAATCATCACCGGTGGGATGATGGATTCGTTTGCACTTGCCGAGCTGGGTGTTTTCGTCGAGCAGACCTTCGACATCTACATCCCCGACCCTGACCTGACCGTGCAGAAGATGAACACACTCGACCAAATCGTAGCGCGTGTCCTGGTCGGATAATAGTCCGCTTCACCACATTCCGGCCATCCATCGTTATGTTAAGTCTTGCCGCGCGCCATGAATTCACCACACTACTCGATGCATCCACACTGACTGCGGCCGACGAGCGCCCAGCCATCATTTACGTCTCATCAAATGCGTCACCCCTCACAATATCTCGTCATGAATTCCGCCGCACTGTTCTAACAACAGCGCATTCACTCGTCTCTCTGGGCATTCGGCCGAGCGAGGTTGTTGTCATCGCCCACACGCAAAGCCTGGAGAGCGTCTACGCATTCTGGGGAGCGCTGGCCATGGGAGCCGTCCCATCCATGTTCCCCACGCTAACGGAAAAGCTCGATCCCGACGTTTATATGAAGAGCATGGCGGAACTGGTGCGCTTATCCGGTGTCGCCGCCATCCTTACCGGCGACGCATTTGCCGCAGAATTGAGCGCCCATCTGACTTGCCCCGTCTATTCGACCACAACACTGACCGATATAGGATATCGCGAGGCGAATACCGCCATTTTGAATCGCCACCGGCGACCGGACGATGTTGCCTTTCTGCAACACAGTAGCGGGACCACAGGGCTGCAAAAAGGCGTCGCCCTGAGCCATATCGCTGCGCTGAATCAATTAGCCGCCTATAGTGAAGCAATCGAGCTGAGCGAAACCGATGTCGTCATCAGTTGGCTGCCACTCTATCATGACATGGGCCTCATCGCCGGATTTCTGTTGCCCCTGGTACAAGGCGTCCCGCTGGTGCTGATGTCCCCGTTCGATTGGGTAAGTCATCCGGCGCTCCTCTTTCGAGCTATCAATGACCACCACGGCACGCTCTGTTGGTTGCCCAACTTCGCTTACAACCATTGCGCGCGGCGCGTGCGTCAACGAGACACGGAAAGGCTGACAGCGGCCACGATGCGCCTCTTCATCAACTGTTCCGAGCCGGTTCGTCTCGACAGCCATCAACTCTTTCTGGAGCGCTTCGCGAGTCTCGGCGTGCGGCCGGAAATGCTGGGTGTCAGCTATGCGATGGCCGAAAACACCTTTGCCGTCACCCAGACCACCCCGGGACGTGCGGCCCGTGCTGATGCAATCGACGGCACGATGCTGGAACAGACCGGGTACGCGCAATCCGTCGGGGAGGACCATCCGACCGCACAACTACGCGTTTCCTGTGGAGCGCCGATTCCGGGGACCGATGTGCGCGTGATCGACGACCGCGGGTTACCCGTCGGAGAACGAGTCGTTGGAGAGATCGCCATCCGTTCCAACTGTCTGCTGACCGCCTACTACAACCGACCCGACCTGCACCCTTTCGACTCCGACGGCTGGTATCTAACCGGTGATATGGGTTATCTGGCTGATGGGGAGCTATTTGTCGTCGGCCGCCGGAAGGATATCATCATCAACGCCGGGAAGAACATCTACCCGGCCGACATAGAGGCCGTCGTCAACGAAGTGCCGGGCGTACATCCCGGCCGGGCAGTCGCATTCGGCGTGTTCGATGAGCGAGAAGGAACGGAACTAATTGCGGTGGTGGCGGAAACGACGGCTAAAAACGAGGTGGCGCGACATGAGATCGGCCGCGCCATTCGCCAGGAAGTGGCCCGGCGAATGATGGTCACAGTAAGCTATGTCCACCTGGTGGAGTCAAAGTGGTTGCTGAAAACGTCGAGCGGGAAGATCGCTCGGGCCGCGAATCGAGATAAATGGCTACACGAAGTTAAGGGGCTGCGTGATTAGATCTACTTTGACCCGTTGCAGCGCGTATCTGCCCATGATCACGCAGGCTCAGCGCCATGCCGGACCGCCCTCTCCAGGCGTTCCAACTCTTTGTTGATGACTGCAGCGATGATAAGCTGCAATTTATGCCGGGTGCATGCGCGAAAATTTGCGAATAAAAAAGGCCCCGACAAGAATAATCGGAGCCTGAACAGTTTTCAGCGGAGAGGGCGGGATTCGAACCCGCGATCCCTTTCGAGATACACG
>JACDJA010000570.1_pt1 | contig 41117 bp, 30 predicted proteins | sample 7449241 | NCBI WGS metagenome assembly JACDJA01 (sample SAMN14253289, study PRJNA609438) | sludge metagenome | isolation source: initial anaerobic sludge | collected 2018-12-20 | reverse complement strand
CACGTCGGGATCATCATCAAGCTGAAAAGCACGCTCAAACACCTTCTTGTAATGGTGAATAACCCACTCCACGATCATCACCGTGGCCACGACGGCAAAACCAAGCGCCACCTCTTTCGGCAGGCCCAATATCGGCGAAGCGCGGCTGACCAGAACAAACACCAGCAGGACGATACTGGCCGTCATCGGCACGCGCGCCATGTATTTGTATAAACGAACGCGAACGACGCGATCGGGCGCAACCGAGCCAAAATAGGCCATCTGCGAGGTGAGCACGGCAAACAGGATGCTGACGGCGAAGTTGCCGATGATGAGAACCGGCCACAGGAACAGGGGCATCTCGGCCGTGGGGTCGCCTACCAGAAGCATGTAAGGGAAGACACTCAGCGGCGCGGCCAGAATAGCGAAGAGGGTTGTGGTCATACGACGGCGCGTCGTAGTCGTCAGGCAGCGCCGGCGCGCCCGCCAGACGTTATAGACGCTACATACCGCCACACCCCAGAAGTAGACCGCGAAAAACGGGAACAGAACGCCACTTGTCAGGCGTGGCGTCGGGGCATTTTGCGACGGCGCGCCCACTACCCAGTCGCCAAGGACACCCAACAGCGCAAAGGCCGCGCCTGACAGATATCCCATGATGACCAGAATGCGCCGCCGGCGAGAGATCTTGCCGGTAGTCGTCAGCAGGACATCAGACAAATGAAACAGAGCGGCCGGAACCATCGCAATACCGATCCAGCCGATCCGCAACAGAAATTCGGCCGACTCGGGAGCGACGGCCCGGCTCACCAGCAATTCCGTCAGATAGACGAGGACGACCAGACCAATGAGTGAAGAAAAGGCGCGCGGCACCGCGCTGCGCGGTAATCGCGGGATATTGTAGAGGACAACTGCGGCTCCAAAGATGACAATGATGGATTGGAGAACATCATTGACATAGCCAAAAAATTGCGCAATATCGCCGTTGTCAAACATGGCTTCAGGCAGGATGCAGGGCCGACTCGCCCGTTATGGGCCTCAGGCCGGCGAAGGCGACGGCGGAAGATCGAGTGATGGTCTCTGACGCTCGTTTGCTTCCGTGGGCTTCGGCAGGCTGACTCTGGGACTCCCCGTCGGCGGGGATGGCGGCGCCGGAACGTCTCTACCGTCCATCAGGGCGATGAACTCGGCCGCCTCCAGCGTTTCCACTTCCAGTAGCTTCTGTGAAACCAGATCAAGCCTGTCGCGATGCCGGGTCAGGATCTCGGTCGCCAGTTGATGAGCGGAGTCGATAATACGGCGAACCTCGGCGTCGATCTGCTCGGCTACGGCGTCGGAATAGTCTCGCTGCTCGCTGATCTCGCGGCCGAGAAACACCAATTCCTGCTTTTCACCATACACGCGCAGCCCAAGCTCCGAACTCATTCCATATTGGGTGACCATCGCGCGGGCCATGCGCGTCACTTGCTGCAAATCATTGCTGGCCCCGGTGGTGATCTCGCCGAAGACGATCTCCTCGGCCACACGACCGCCCAACGCGGTGGCAATCATCGCCTCAAATTTGGAGCGCGTCATGAAGCTCGTATCTTCGTCCATATACCAGGTCACGCCCCCGGCCATCCCGCGAGGTATGATCGTCACCTTGCGCAGCGTCTGGGCATGGGGCAGAAAATGGCTGACCATTGCGTGACCCGCCTCATGATAGGCAGTCAGTTCCTTCTCTTCACGCGACATGATTCGGCTCTTGCGTTCCGGCCCAAGCTGAACCCGCTCGATGGCCTCCTGGAACTCGTTCATGCCGATGTTCTTCCTGTTGCGCCGGGCCGCCAGCAGAGCGGCTTCATTGACGGTATTCTCGATGTCGGCGCCCACGAAGCCGGGTGTAGCCTTGGCCAGGGAGTTAACGTCCACGGCATTGGCGATCGGTTTGCCGCGCAGATGGACGCGGAAAATGGCCTCGCGACCGCGCATGTCGGGCCGATCGATGATTACCCGCCGATCGAATCGACCCGGCCGCAGCAGCGCCGGGTCCAGGATATCAGGCCGATTGGTCGCCGCCAGGATGATGACGTGGGTATCGGTGTCGAACCCGTCCATCTCCACCAGAATCTGGTTAAGGGTTTGCTCCCGCTCGTCATGCGAGCCGCCCAGGCCCGCGCCGCGCTGACGGCCGACGGCGTCGATCTCGTCGATGAAGATAATGCAGGGGCTGTTGCGCTTGGCCTGTTCAAACAGGTCGCGCACGCGGCTCGCGCCAACGCCTACAAACATCTCCACAAACTCCGACCCTGCAATAGAGAAGAACGGCACGCCGGCCTCACCCGATACGGCTTTCGCCAGCAGGGTTTTGCCTGTGCCGGGACTGCCCACCAGAAGCACACCCTTGGGTATGCGCGCGCCAAAGCCGACAAACTTCTCCGGCTCCTTCAGAAACTCAACAATCTCCTGCAACTCTTCCTTGGCTTCATCACAGCCGGCCACATCGCCGAAGCCGACGGTGGGATGATCGCCGGTGAACATGCGCGCTCGGCTCTTGCCGAATGACATGGCCTGATTGTTGCTTCCCTGGGCCTGACGGAAGATGAAGTAAAAGAAGCCGACGATCAGCAACGCAGGCAGGAAGATGCCGACGAGGTTTAATAGCCCGCCCCATTGGCTGGGCCGCTCGTAGGTAATAATCGGCTGGTCGTCGGTGTAGCTCTCGCTGGTGATGCCGTAGGCGGCCAACATCTCCTCGATCGAGCTAACGCCACTGATGCTGGCGCGCGCCGGCTGGCGATTCGGCCCCTCGTAGATGACCGTTACCTCGCGACCGCTTCCGGACACGATCAATTCGGCCACCTCATTGGCCTGGATCTCTTGCGCCAACCGGCTGATCGGGATGTCGTTCTGCGCCGCCGGTGCGGAGCTATAGCTCCACAACACGGCCGCAACCGCCGCTCCAATCAAAAGGTAGACAAGCCACCTTGTCAGTCGGGTCGAATTCATCTGTTTGCCTCCGGCAGTACGCCGATTCCGCTGGCCCTTATTTTAGCCGCTATAAGCCAGAAAGACAAAGTACCATAGTGGGATAAGACCAAGCAGGGCGACAACGGCCAGAATTCCCAGCACGACAGCCACTATATCTCTGCCGGGTGCCCCGCCCGCGGCCGGATATGATGCCGAAGCGCCATCGGGACGAATTCGCGCGGCTCGGCGAGCATCACCGGAATGAATAATGATCTCTTCTTCAGGCAGGTAGGTTGGTTCGCCGGTCTGGGGGTACGGATAAACAGCAGTCGAAGCTTCATGCAGCGGTACGTCCACATCAAACAGGGAAATGGGAGTCGTACTCTGCAGACTGCTTTCGCGGTAAGCGCTGAGGATACGGCCGAACTGGTCGCCCGTTCGATAACGCGCCGCCGGCTCTTTCGAGAGGACCTTCAGCAGTATTTGATCCAGTTGAGACGGTACCAGCGGGTTGAACTCGGAGGCACGCGGCGGCGGCTCCTGCATGTGTTTGAGCGCCAGGGCCGTGGGTGTATCGGCCAGAAAAGGAAGGCGGCCAGTCAGCAACTCAAACAATACCACGCCGATGGCATACACGTCGGAAGCCGGCGAAGCCGGTTGCCCGGCGGCCTGTTCGGGCGAAAAGTAATGCGGCGTCCCCCAGATCTGGCCATCCAGAGTGTGTTGTGTCGCCTCGCTCATAGCTCGCGCGATGCCAAAATCTGCAACCTTGACCCGGTCGTCTCGTGTAACGAGGATGTTCTGCGATTTAACGTCACAGTGAACCAGGTTGGCGCGATGGGCATAGCCGATGCCGGAACACACCTGAATAGCCAGGTCGAGCGCCTGAGCGATCCCAAGTGGGTGACCCTGCTGGTTTTGCAACCGCACCAATTGCTTCACAGTGCGGCCATCGACAAACTCCATCACAATGTAATGGCGGTTGTTATCCTGACCAATGTCGTGGACGGTGACAATGTTGGGGTGGGAGAGGTTGGCAACGGCGTGGGCCTCGCGCTGGAAACGACGCAGAAACCCCTCATCATCGGTCAGGTTCTCATGCAGCACCTTGACCGCGACGATGCGACCGAGCAACAGGTCCTGCGCCCGGTAGACGATCGACATCCCACCACTGCCGATGCGATCGATCACGCGATATCGTCCGTTAAAGACGATTTCCTGATCTGTCATACACCAGATTGTAAGCCGGAGCCGGTCTTGTCGCAAGGAACGCTAGTTGACGTGTCATCTTGCCCGTCAGGGCGACGGCGTCAGCGAGGGCTGCGGGGTCGGCATTGGCTGCGGCGTGGCCGTCACAATCACGGGTGGCGGCTCGTTACCCGGCGGCGAGGGAGTCGGCAGCTCAGCCGGTGGCGTTGGCGAGGGAGTCGGCGACGGCGCGGCCGGGGTCGCGGTCACAATTCCCACCGTCGGCACAGGCGTCGGGCCGGGGGCGGCGGGGTCGGCCGCAAAGGCGATGGAACGGCGCTCGCTCTCGGCAATGACGTTGCCACGATTATCCTCAAGGCGAACAAACCATTCATACGTAGCCGCCGCGCCGGCGCTCGTTGACGAGCCGATGATCGCGCGTGAATCCACAGAAAGCACGTAGCGACTGCCGTATATGGGCTGCGAAACGGCGCCGGCCGGCAACAACCGGTTGCTCGTGACAAGATAAACAGTGAATCGCTCGCCCGCGGTCGGCGGTAACGGCCACATCCAGTTGTAATTGACAATCTCGGTATCGAGGGCACTATAGCCTCCGGCAGGCAACAACGTGCGCAAAACCGCCCGCGCCGGCGCGCCATAGCTGACGCCAAACTCGGCCGTCCAGTGCCAGACGTTGGTCGTGCCGAAATCCTCCACGTATCCCACGCCCAGATCGGTCGCCACGCGACTCAGAATGAGCGGCCGATGGGAGTCGCTATTCACCCAAAATTCAACCGCCAGGCGTGGATCGGCGAAGCCCCAGGCCGTGGCTTCTCCCGCGTATCCGCCGCGGTAGCCGCCGCGCAACAGGCGCTCTGCGGCCGTCGTCCCATCCGAACCACTATGAGGGTTATCAGGGAAGTGGGATTTATCGAGCGCGTGCGTCTGGGCCGCGGCGCTCAATTCATACCCATACGCCAGCGGTGGCAGCTGGAATTGGGCGCGCGCGGCATTGACATAGGCGAATAATTGCTCTGCCGGAGAGGTTCCCTGGGGGAACGAAAGAACATCGAGTGCGAACGTTTCCCCCAATGAGGTGACGGCGGGGTCCAGCACGGTCACACCGGAAAAGTCAGCACTCAGCGCGGCCGGAGCATCCCCCTCCTGGTGGGCTGTCATGGGCAGGAAAAGCATCGTTGTTCCGGCATCCACCCGTACCCAGCGGCCCGCCTGTGTCCGGCCAAAGCCGTTATCGGCCGTCATCGTGACATAGTAATCGCCCGGTCGCCGATAGACATGGCTGATCGTTGCGCCCTCGTGGCTGCGCCCGTCGCCCATATCCCATGAGAAGCGGGTGACACTCTCGTCGCCAAAGGCCTGCCCCATCAGCGGGGAACCGACGGCCGTGCGGTCGGAGATCACCATGTCGGCCACCGGCCCCACCCCAACGGTCACATCCCACACGGCCTCCGAGCGGCCGAAGTCGTTCTCCACAGTCAGCCGCACGCGATAAGTTCCACCCTGGCGATAGGTGTGGGTCGGCTGCTGCTCGCCGAGCGATGTCGCTCCATCGCCAAAATCCCAGGAGACCCGAAGCGGGGGCTGACCACCACTCGTGCTCAGAAAAGTCACCGGCTGGTCAATGGCCGGCGCGTCATCGTCCGGCTGGAACGCAGCCACCGGAGCGGGCAAGACGGTCAGGGAAGCGTGGCGGGAAACCCGACCTCCCGGGTTTGAGGCTTCCAGCAGAATATCGTAGACGCCCGCCGCCGGAAAAACAACCTCAGGTTCGTCGAGTTCCAGCCGTCGTCCGTCGCCCAGATCCCAGACGGTCTTGAGGGGGCCGGGGCCGGCGACTTCGGTCTGGAGTCGAATGGGTTGCCCGACCGACACCTGATTGAGCGGCAAAACGTTACCGATCAGGGGAGGGATGCCGATCCAAAGGGGAGCAGATGCCTGCCGCTCCTGACCCTGATAACGCAGCAGGGATTCCACGGCTTGCTCGGGGATCAGCACATCGGTTGATTGCACGACCAGATTGACGGAAAACTCGATCACACCTGACGGCGGCACAGAGGGCAGCCAATCGATGCGGTTTTCCTGCAAGTTGAATGTCGCGCCGGGCGGCAGAGCGAAAATGTCGGTCGAGAGATGGCGCGGGAGCCGCAAGAGAACTGACGGCGACTGGGTTTGGATGTCGCCGTTGGAAACACGAACGGTCATGCGCAGGGTGTCGCCGGGCAACCCAATGGGCGGATCAACCGATACTTCCAGCGATAGCGGTCCGGAACTTGCCACCGAATAGCCGGAATAGAGCACAGCCGACGACGTCGGCCGCCCCAGAAAGAGCAGCGCAACTCCCAACAACAGCGCCATGAATCCGACCGGCAAGAAGCGAACCCTGGAAATCATGTTGCCCGCAGTTTAACAGAGCGACACAGATAGAACAAGTGACCCTTCCAATATCGAAAAAGCGGGCACCCGGTTGACCGGATGCCCGCTTGCGATCCTCTCTCAGCTACGCAAATCCAAAGATGTGCGTCTGACTTTGTCCGGCTAGTAGGAGATGATCCGTCGCAGATCCTTGGCCTGCTCTACCCAGCTCTGGACCTCGGAACTATGAGGCAGGCGACGAACCAGCTTCTTCTGCTCGTTGATGTCCACCATTCGCTTGTGAAGATTGGCTGGGTTGCGCTGCGCCAGCTCCACGACCGTGTCCACACCCGATTGTTCGAGCAGGTCGGCATACTCCTGTGCAACACCCTTGATGCGGAACAGGTCTACGTGATTGACCCACGTCAGGACCTGGCTTTGCGTTAGCCCTGATTGATCGGAGATGTGCTTGCGCCCGCGACGAGTCGCGCCATTGACGATCAGGTCCATGACTGTGTTGATTCCGACGCCACGCAGCTTCTGGCCATATACCGCGCCGATTCCCTCGATGTATTCGATATCCTTGCGGAACTCGGAGCCGGACCCGAACGAGCGCAGGTAATCCTCCAGGTCGGCACGCAGTTCTTCAGCCGTCGGTTCGGCCGCGTCCGGCGTCAGCATCTCTTCGACCTCTTCCGACGCATCGGCTGCTATCGCACCGACTGCCGCCACGCCGCCGCGCACGGCATCGCCCGTGGCATCAACTGCTCCTGCCACCGCATCGGCAGTCGCGTCATAGGCCTCCTCAACCTCGTCGCCGACGGATTCGGCCGCGTCGCCCATTTCCTCCACGGCTTCTCCGGCTGCCCCAGCCACATCGGCGGCGGCGTCCTCGGCTTCGTCGACAGCTTCATCGACCATTTCGTCCGTTGCATCGGCCGCGCGTTCACCCATTGCCGCAACCCCCGCGGCCGCACCCACGGCGGCTGTCGTCACACCGGACGCCGTGCCACTGATCGCCGCTCCTACATTGGGCGCTTCCACGCTGCGTGTCGCCACGGGCGGCACGTCCACGCGCGACGGAGCCGCTACGGACGGACGGGCGGCCACTGGTTGTTTGCCACGATCGAGGAACAAGAGAATGATGAGCAGTAACTCAATCGCCTTGATAACCATGGCCCAAGTGTTGTCAAGACCAAAGTTATTGCCGGCATTGAGAACAAAGTAGCCGATCAGGGTGATCAACGCATAGGCCAACAGGACCCAACGGATGGTGTTTCGACCTCCCGAGGCTGTCCAATAGAGTACCAGCAAAACCAGATAACCAACGCCGTTCAGGACGAGCAGCCAGTTTGTGCCCCCGCCGCCGCCCGGCAGAACACCAAACCCAATCAGCAGGTGCAACAACCCGGTTGCGGCAGTCAATAAGGCAATTAGCAATTTCATGAGACTTCCTCCGTTTGACTTGGTTTCAGATGAATGATGTTGTCATAAGGAACCTGAACTTCCCATGAGAACTATAGATCATTTTGTCTTGCGACACAACCGTTCTCGCGCCCAATTCTCTATAATGACGTGTTCAATCCTGACCAATATTGGGACGGGTCGAAAAACATCCCGTACTTGATGCGCTCACCGAGCGACCGTCGACAGTAATTATGATATAAACCGGCTCAGGGTTGTGCCGGCCGGGCGGCCGCGATCACTCGTGTGAAGAGCATTATATCAAGCGAGAGGAGATAGTTATGTCAACAATCGAACTGGCTGTCATCGGCGGCAGCGGTTTGTATAATATGCCGGCCCTGACCGACCTTGAGTCCATTGTCGTCGATACCCCGTTCGGCAAGCCATCCGATGCCATTACAGTCGGCACCCTGCACGACCGTCGCATCGCTTTCCTGCCGCGTCATGGCCGGGGCCATGTCCTGACACCCAGCGAGGTTCCCTATCGGGCCAACATTTACGCCCTGAAAACGCTGGGGGTGAAATATGTGATCTCAGTCAGCGCGTGCGGCTCCCTGCGGGAAGATTTCGCACCGGGAGAGATCGTCATTCCCGACCAGCTCTTTGACTTCACCAAGGGCATGCGCGATCGCAGCTTCTTCGGGCGGGGGATTGTTGCCCATCTGGCCGCCGCCCATCCGTTCAGCAACGAACTGAGCGAAGCGTTGGCCGACGCGATTGAGGCTGTTGGCGGGCGCGTCCATCGCGGCAGCACCTTCATCACCGTTGAGGGGCCACGGTTCAGCACCAGGAGCGAGTCAAATCTCTTCCGCCAATGGGGCATGAGCATCATCGGCATGACGACCAGTCCGGAGGCATTTCTGGCGGCCGAGGCCGAGATGGCTTATGCTTGCATGGCTCACGTTACCGACTACGATTGCTGGCACGAGAGCGAGGAATCCGTATCGGTCGAGATGGTCGTCAGAACATTGATGGCCAATACCGGCACGGCCCAGGCAGCGATCATTCGGCTGGTTCAGGATTTCGATCGATGGGCGGGAGATTTCAAGGCCCATCATGCCATCAAGGACGCGCTCATCACCAATCGCGACCACGTTGACGCAGACACACGCCGGGACCTTCGGCTCATCATCGACAAGTACCTCGACTGATGCCCGCTCTTCGTTCGGGACTGGCTGCATGGCGGCATTGGTCGGGGCAAGCGTTGGAAGATCGCGACCTGCTTCGCGACCGGCGCGAAGCCTTCCTGCTCCTGGCAACGATCGGTTTTGTCCTGATCAACGCCGTTGCCTACAGCCTGGTGCGCGATTCGACAATCTTGTGGGCGCATCTCTATGCTCCCCTGATCTGGGCGAGCGTGACGATCCTGGCCCACTTGACCCTGCGGGTCTTTCGCCCCCGCCGCGATCCTTTCCTGCTGCCCACGGTCACCCTGCTGGCCGGATGGAGTTTGCTCCTTCAGGATCGCCTGGCTCCAAACTTCCTGGGCCGACAGACGCTCTGGTTCGTGCTGGCAACCGTCGCCCTACTGGCCGTTGCCATACTCCCGCGATCGTTGCAACCCCTCAGACAATATCGCTACGTTCTCCTTCTCGGTGGGCTTATCCTGCTGGCTATAACTCTCATCTTCGGCGTCAACCCCAGCGGCAGCGGCGCGGCATTGTGGCTACCTGTCCCGTTTCCCTTTCTGGGAGAGGTTTACTTCCAGCCATCGGAGTTACTCAAGTTGCTGCTTGTCGTTTTTCTGGCAAGTTATTTCACCGAGCGCGAGCCTCTTTACCTCTATCGCCGTGCGACTGCGCGCAACAACGGCGCGGGAAAACCGGGCGTCATCCGTTCGTTCATCCATTACCTGCCCTTCCTGGGGCCGCTCCTCTTGATGTGGGGCTTCACCCTGCTGCTCCTCGTTTGGCAACAGGACCTGGGCGCGGCCGCTCTCTTCTTCATCGTCTTCGTCGCCTTGCTCTATCTGGCGACCGGCGAGATGCGCTACGTATGGAGCGGGCTGGTCATGCTCCTGTTGGCCGGCGTGTTGGCTTTCTTTGTCTTCGACGGCGTCGTTGCTCCGCGGGTGTTGAGTTGGCTCAACCCATGGCCAAACGTCAGCGATCGCGCCTTTCAGATCGTGCAATCACTCTACGCCCAGGCGGCCGGCGGCCTGTTCGGCCGGGGAATCGGCCAGGGTCACCCTGACTATATTCCCGTGGTGCATTCCGACTTTGCCCTAGCTGCTATCGCCGAAGAATGGGGATTGATCGGCAGCCTTACCGTCGTCGCCTGCTTCGGACTGCTGTCCGCGCGCGGTCTGCGGATCGCGGTGCTCAGCATTCGCGGACCGAGGCCTAATTACTTCCACGCCTATCTTGCCGCCGGGCTGGTGGTACTCGTCAGCACGCAGACATTTCTCATCATGGGCGGCGTCACCCGCCTGTTACCCCTCACCGGCATTACGCTGCCGTTCACAAGCTACGGAGGCAGTTCACTCCTTGTTAGCAGTATCATCGTGGGGCTTCTTCTCTACCTCTCAGCCAAAGTCGAACCTATCTCGCCAACACCGCCAGGCGATGCCGGATTGGCGCTGCGGCTCGAACGGCTGGGGCTGGTCATTCTGATCGTCTTCGCAGTCATCTCCCTGACGCTTGCCTACTGGAGCGTCGTTCGCGCCGATTCGCTCATGGCCCGCGAGGACAATCCCCGCTTGATTGAAGCCGAGCGGCGTGTGCAGCGCGGCCAAATCCTGGCCAATGACGAGACGGTATTGGCGGAATCAGTCGGCTCACCCGACAATCTGACACGAGTTTATCCGCTCGCGTCGGCCGGCGGTCCGGCAGTCGGCTACTACAGCCTGCGCTTCGGCGCCGCCGGCATCGAGAGCGCATACAATGCCCATCTCCGTGGCCAAAGCGAGGCGTTCTGGCAGGACGCCACGCGCCGACTTCTGCATATCGCGCCGGTTGGCGGCGACGTGCGCCTGACTCTCGACGCCGATCTTCAGTCGTTAGGAAATGAACTGATGGACAGCGCCGGCATCACGGGCGGCCTGGTTCTGCTCGAACTGACGGAAATCGGCGGCGAATCGGTGGCCGATGTGCGGGCAATGGTCAGCCGGCCGGGCTATAACCCCAATCGCATCGATGAGGAGTTCGAGACGCTATCGACCGCGGAGCCTGGCCCCTTGGTCAATCGCGCGGCGCAGGGTCGTTATCAACCGGGCCTGATCTTGCAGCCGCTTATCGTAGCCTCGGCCGTGGACGACGGCGTCCTCAGCCTTGACGCAGCGATCGACGATCCCTTCCTGCCCGTCGCACTGAACGGTCAGGTTCAGCGCTGCGCCACGCCGCGGACTGAAGGCGATACAAGACAATACAGTTGGGCCGATATGGCCGCATTGCGCTGCCCGGCCCCGCTGCAGGCGCTCGGCCAAAAACTGGGCGGCCCGGCATTGGAGAAAATCTTCGCGCGATTTGGCCTGCATCAGGCTCCCGATCTGCCCATTCCGACAGAGGGCGAGGCGGCGACGATCACCGATGCCGGGCTGGCGGCGATCGGTCAGGAGGCGCTAACGGTGACGCCGTTGCAAGTAGCCCTGGCAATGTCGACGCTGGCAAACGATGGTCTCCTGCCCGCGCCCCGGCTCGTGGATGCGCTGGCCGATGCGGGCGCGACCTGGGAGGCGCAACCGGCCGGGACTCCCGGCGACCGTCCGGCACTCGTCGTCGCGCCGGGAACTACGTCGGCCATTCGCGCGGGCTGGCCGACGAACGGCGACGCCGCCGAGTTCGCCGTGTCGGTATTGGCCGGGCCGGATAACAGCCGCAACGCCTGGTACGTGGGCCTCGCTCCGGCCCAAAATCCCCGTTTTGTGCTGGCTCTCGTGGTCGAGGGTGTGTCGGATTCATCATCGGCGGAGTCGATCGGCCGGCAACTGCTCAGACGGCTCGCCTCGCCATAGGCCAACCGGAACAAACCAACCGCCCGACATCAACGCAAATAGATAGGATTACTGTAGATCCAGCCCCGCTCGCGTCCCTCGAAAGGGATTAGACATTCGACTCGATAGGCTCCAGGCTCGGACGGGAGGTAGGTCAGGTTACCCCCGCGTTCCACCTCGGCCACGACCGCTCCATGGCGAATGACGCGAATGCGACAGCGCGCGGGCGCGCGAATCTGCAGCGTGGCTCCATACCCAAATTTCAACTCGTCGCCCACAATACCGTTTCGTTCACCCTGAACGGTGAATCGGAAATCATCGGTTCGCCCGGGCAGATCGTACCCTACCCAACCATGGCCACGGCCGATGGCATCCAGCAGCATTCGCCTGTCCTGTTCCACCACACCGGTGAGCGGTTTATCCAGCAGGACGTGGGTATTGACGGCGCGAAAGAGGAATTCGTAGGGGTACACCTCGCGGTGAATAGGACCAAGATTCATCGGCGTGCCGTGGGCGTCGCTATTGCCCACAGCCGTGATACGCATGCCTCTTGCCAGAAACTCGTCCCAAAGGGCGATTGTTCGCGAGTCGGGGCCATTGACATATCGCTCGGGGTGAAGCACCATGCGAACAGCGACAAGCGCAGCTATGATCTTGTTATTCCACTTCAACCGAGCCAGTTGCTGGGCCACTGTGTTCTTGAAGACCGACATGTAATTCCAGATCTCCAGCCCGCTGAAGCCTTCAATGTCCCAGTCATGCCAGCCCAGATCGGACGAGTCAATAAGCGACAGGTCATCCTCGTGGGGATGAGCCAGAAAGCCGTATCCCCCCGCATTCAACGTTTGATCAATTAACGCCTGCGGATCGGCCGCGTAGGCGGCCAGTTCCTTTCCGGCACCGTAGGCCAGAAAGTGACTGGCCTGGGGCCGGCGTCGCACATTATGAACCTCTTCCCCCGTCAGCAGCAGGACACGACCCAATTCATTCTCATAGTATCCCTCGACGCCCGTCACGTAGACGTTGTGATCGGTGACGATGATGAAATCCAGCCCCGCGGCGATGGCGTCGTGGGCCACATCTGCGTGCCACTTCTCGCCATCCGAATAACGGGTGTGGATGTGCATATTGCCGCTATAGTGATGCCATTGTTCGGCCATTTGATCCCCAATACCTTACGCTCTCGTTTTTGAATCCTATCCCGTTTGATCGGGACATACAACCGGATACGTTGATAGAACGAAATGGATGGAGCCTGCTCTCCCGGTGGGCGTACAGTCTCTTGCCCATTGCCCTCTTGTCCATTGCCTCCTGCCATTTCTATGCTACATTATTATGTCTAATGATGAAGGGTATCTCTCGCGTTACCGTCTGTCTTGTTACGGGCCTGACCGGGCTGTTGCTCGCCCTGACCGCCTGTGATCCCGGCGGCCGTCTGGCACAGTTGACGCCCCAGGCTCCGGTAGCCACACCCATATTGCTGGGCGTCACCGCCGAAGCGCCGGGCATCGGTCCACCGGCCACGGCCGGGCCGGAAATACCGGCGGCCGAAAACACACCCGTCCCCCTGCCGATACCCACCTATGATCCCGCCCTCCCGGCGTGGACGTTCCTCTACTACGCCGGCGCCGACAGCCCGGGACGAGCCGGTTTCGTCTGGGATGATTTGAACGAGATGGAATCCGCCGGCTCAACCGATCAGATACAGATCGTCGCTCAGGTCGATTGGCCCGACAACGGCCCGGCAGGTACAGGCGAGACGGTACGATACACCATCGTCCCCGACCCGGACACAGGCGCATTGCTCTCAAATGGGGTCACGCTTGGCGAGGTCAATATGGGTGACCCGGCGGCGCTGGCCGATTTCATCACCTGGGGTATCACAACTTATCCCGCCAACCGCTACGCTCTTTTCCTGGGCGATTTCGGCGGCGGCTGGCAAGGTTGCTGCCTGGACGGCATTCCCGGCGGAGCCGGGCAGATCGATCACCTCGCCCTGCCCGACATCGATCAGGCAATGGCCGCCGCCTATGGGCAAACCGGCGCGCGACTCGACGTGATCGCCTTTTCCGCAGGCCTGATGAGCGACCTCGACATCCTGCAAACGATACAGCCATATGGCGCCTACGCCGTGGCGTCGGCCGGCCTGGCGCCGGGATCAACCTGGGATTACACAGCCGTCCTGACCCAGTTGAACGCCAACCCGCTCGTGGACGGTCGCCAATTGGCGGGAGATTTGGTGACGGCCTTTGTCAATTACCAGCGGCAACTGGCGGGCGACGAGTTCGTGAGCATGAGCGCCGTCGATTTGGCGCGCATCCCGGCCGTGGCGGCCGCCATAGAATCGATGGCCCTGGCGCTTGGCAGCGAACCTGCGCTGCACGGGGCCATTGCCGCCGAGGCCCGACGCGGCGCGCAACACTACGGCGAAGCCGCCGCTCCTGCGGTCATGGCCGACGAATCGGCCACGGTCGATCTGCTCCAGGCCGCGGCCATCATCGCCGAATATGCGCCCCCCGGCGAGCTGCAAAACGCCGCAGCAGCCGTGAGCGCGGCCGTCGCCGACGCAATTGTCGCCTATGATCATGGGCAGGGTGTGCCCAACGGCCGGGGGCTCGCCATCTACTGGCCGGCCTCACCCGAAGCGTTGAATCCGACCTACTCGCAAGTCAGTCGCTTGCCGTCCTGGGCGACATTTCTGGCTTCGTCCGCGCCCGACCCGGCGCAAGAACCACGGGTGCTCGTGGATAAAGGCCCGCGCGATACCATCCATATCGCCAATCCGTCGCTCCTGCGTGCCGAGATCATCGGCCGGCGACTTGACGAGATCGCCCTCGTCGCCGACCAGCAAGCGGCCGATGGGCGGCGCGTGCTCCGCCAATACGACACCGTGCTCCCCACCCCGCTGACCCTGCCGGGTGGAACCGGCGCGTCGCTTTGGCCGGACGGCCGCCACGAATCGCTCATCGTCTGGGATGCCACCGGCTCCTATCTGGCCGACACGGCTAACGCAGGCGATTTCGCCGTGCTGCGTCGGGTCGATTCGTCGCCCGTCGGCTCGCAACTGGCTGCCGTCGGCCGCTACCGGCCCGGTGGCGGGGAAACGGCCATCGACGCAACCGCCGTCTTTGATGAGAGCAGCAGCGCTTCTCACCGGATTTGGGCAACGACACCTGTCGAGAGTGACGCCCGGCTCGTCGGCGAGATAAAACCGACGGCCGGGGACGTTTTCCAGCCGGCCACGGAATTCTTGCAACCGGATGGGAGTACAATTTCAGAGCCGGGTGTGTCGCTCGTCTTCGATCAGGCTCCGGCCATCTATCGCAGCACGCGCGCGCTACCCGGTGGCCAATACTCGGTCGGCATCCGGGCACTGCCGTTGGGCGGCGCGGGAGTTCTGGCCGGCGGGCCACTGACGGTCGACCCGGCCGGGGCTGTCTCCGGTTTTCGCGCCTTCGTCGACGCCGCCCACGACGTACAGTTTCTTTATCCGGCCGACTGGCTGCCCCCCATGACGCAGGAGAACATCACGTTCACCGGCAACATCAGCAACACCGCGCAGTTGCAGGTGCGCTACTATCCGAACTGGACGGCCGATCTGTCTGCGCTGCAAAATGAAGCCCTGGGGACGTTTGGCGATGTAAGTGTCTTGTTGCAGGAAGAAACCCGTATGGGTGTTGATGCATCCGTCCCGGCCATGCGCACTGCCTACGGCTACGAGAGCGCCGACCAGGGGTCACGGGTCGGCATGTTCCTCACCTTCATACAGGATGGCATCGGCTACGTGGTCGATCTGGACGCGCCGCGCGAGCAGGAAACCACCACGCTGGCCACCGTCGATACGATTGCCGCCACCTGGCAATTCCTGCCACCGCGCCTGGGCTTTGGTCCCGAAGCCTGGTCGGTCCTCAACGTGACCGACTTCCGCATGGAATATCCGGCTCCCTATTCCTATCAGGAGTTCAACAACTGGCATCGTTTCACCGGTGATGCGCAGACGTTCATCGCCGTCCGCATTCAGCCGGGCGGCCGCACGCCGGCCGAAGCCATGTCGGGACTTCTGGAAACCGCGGCCGAAGGCGTCGCCGGCTTCTCGGCCAATGAGCCACAACGCCTGTTCTACGCCGGCCACATGTGGGAACGCAATGATTTTCATTACACAACTGCTGAGGGAGTGGAGATCGCCGGAATACTGCTCAGCCGCCTGGACGGCGAGACGGAAATAGCTGTCTGGGCCGAAGGCGTTTCCCCGATTGACGAACTGCTTAATTCAGTCTTTCTGCCGGCGGCCGCGTCCATCGAGCGTATTCCACCACCGCCGTCCGGTTAATCCCCAATGGAAGGGCCGGCTGATCGCCGACCGCGAAATCGGACAAGCGAAGCATCTTCTCACTGAATCGTTTGTTTCCCTATGTCTACGCTTCCACGCAAACAGTTCCTGGCCGGCGTCCGCGCCGAGTTGCCAATCCTGCTGGGTGTTGCGCCATTCGGCATGATATTCGGCGCAATCGCCGTCGCGGCCGGACTGCCGCCAACGCTCGCACAGGCCATGTCGTCAGTTGTCTTCGCCGGTTCGGCTCAGTTCATCGGCGCGGAAATGTTTGCGGTCAATACCCCGGCGCTGGTCGTGCTGTTGACGACATTCATCGTCAACCTGCGCCACTTGCTCTACAGCGCTTCTCTTGCGCCCCACGTGCGCTCGTTGCCGACGCGCTGGAAGCTGCTGCTGGCTTATCTGCTGACGGATGAGGCCTACGCCGTCACGATCCTGCACTATACCGAAGCCGACTCGCCTCCGGCGGTGCGGCACTGGTTCTTCCTCGGCGCGGGGGTAGCTCTATGGACGGTGTGGCAGGCAACGACGGCAATTGGCGTGTTTCTCGGCGCGCGGATTCCGGCCGGCTGGTCGCTCGATTTCGCGCTCGCCCTGACGTTCATCGGGCTGGTTGTGCCGACGTTACGCGACCGGCCACACGTCGGCGCGGCACTGACAGCCGGGCTGGTGGCCGTACTAGCGACCGCGTGGCCCTACAGGCTTGGGCTGATGGCGGCAGCCGTGGCGGGTATCGTGGCCGGTGTGCTGCTGGAACAAATGCGCCGCGGGACAAATCGAAAGGCCGCTTCCGGTGAAGGGATGCATTCATGACAACAACCATGATGGCTCTCACTATCCTGGGCATGGGAGTGATCACCTACGCAATCCGGCTATCTCCCTTTTTGATACCGGAGCGAGTCGCGCTGCCGCCATGGCTGTTGCGAGCCTTACGCTATGTGCCTGCGGCCGTTCTCACAGCCATCATCGCGCCGGAATTGTTGCAGCCGGGCGGCACGCTGGATATATCCCTGGGCAATGAGCGACTGCTGGCCGGTTTTGTCGCTATCCTTGTAGCCTGGCGGACGCGCAATGTCTTCCTGACGGTAGTTGTCGGCATGGTGATTCTCTGGCTGCTCCAGTCGTACAGCCCGTTCTAGCCCCTTTCCGCCGTTACGTGGCGTCGATCTCTTTACCAATCCGGCCGGACGGCGTAAAGTAAAGACAACGCAGCGCCAGGTCGACCTTCGGCAGCGCCGCGCGGGAGACAAAATGTACAAGACAATCCTGGTTCCGCTGGATGGATCCGAACTGGCGGAAACGATATTGCCCCATGTTGAGGAACTGGCGAGGTTGTTCGGCTCGACCATCATCCTCCTTCAGGTCATGGAACTTCCTCACCTGGTCGGCCTGCCCAAGGGCGACGTATTCAATGCCCTGCCGCAGTTGACGCCGACAGAGGTGAATCAACAGCTGAGCGAATCGCGCCGCTATCTGGACGGGCAGGTGGCGCAACTGGAGGCCAGGGGCATTCATGCCCGCGCCCTGGTCGAGTATGGGCCGATAGTTGTTACAATCATGCGTGTCGCTCGCCACGAAGACGCCGGCCTAATCGCCATGGCGAGTCACGGACGTGGTGGCCTGACGGACGTCTACTACGGCAGTGTCGCGGCCGGTGTACTCCAGCGGATCGACCGCCCGCTGCTCATCGTCCGCGCCCAGAAATAAGCGCTTCCGAATCCACTGTCTCCATGAAGCCCGGCCGCACAGCAGTGCTCGCGGGACATGAATCGGCGAACACCATCACTCATCGATCCCCTATGGTTACACCCAACTGGCTTCGCACCATCCACCACGACGGCTCCGGAAAGTACGTATCTGCGCTCTTTCCGCGATTGGGCGAGTCGATTCGCCTGCGGCTGCGCATCTCTCCGGCTGCGCCCGTTCGCCGTGTCCTGCTCCGCACCTTTCCCGATGGCGAACAATCATTCGCCGCAATGCGAAAAGCCACACCTGAGCCGGCGGCTCAATGGTGGGAGGTTGACCTGACTATCGACGAGCCGATGCTCCATTATCGCTTCATCGTCGATTCGGATGACGGGCTATGGCATTACTCAGCCGCCGGGCCGTCGTCATTCACCCCTCTGGACACAACGGACTTTCGCATTCTTGCCGACTATGATGCCCCCGACTGGCTGGAATCGGCCGTTTTCTATCAGATATTCCCCGACCGTTTTGCCAATGGTGACCGGACAAATGATCCCCAGCCCAGCGACTACGAATATCGCAGCCAGCGGCCAAAAACCTATCCGTGGGAAACCCCACCCGACCCCGACCACTTCTTCCCGCTGGTTTTCTATGGGGGCGATTTGGCGGGCATCGAAGCCCGACTGGATCATCTAGCCGATCTTGGCGTCAATGCCATCTACCTGAACCCGATCTTCCACGCCCTCTCAAATCACAAATACGACGTCGCCGATTACGACAAGGTTGATCCTCACTTCGGGGGTGACGAAGCGCTGGCTTCTCTGCGGCTGGCGCTAAGCATTCGCGGCATGCGCTATATCCTCGATGTTGTGCCCAATCATTGCGGCTATTGGCATCCCTGGTTCCAGAACGCGCTTGCCGATCCGTCGTCGCCGGAGGCGGAGTTTTTCACCTTTCGGCGCCATCCTGATGACTATGCGACCTGGCTTGGCGTATGGACGCTGCCCAAACTGAACTACCGGAGTCTTGAGCTGCGTCGTCGCATTTACGAGAGTCGGGACGCCGTGTTTCGGCGGTGGCTACGCCCGCCCTTTTCGGCCGACGGCTGGCGCGTGGACGTGGCGAATATGCTCGGCCGCCAGGGATCAACCCAGGTCGGCCTGGAGATCAGCCACGGCATCCGCCACGCCGTCAAGGACACCCGCCCGGGCGCCTACCTGATCGGCGAGAACTTCTTCGATGCCACTACCCAATTGCAAGGTGATCAATGGGACGGGGTGATGAACTATGGCGGCTTCACCAACCCGCTATGGTACTGGTTGAGCGGTTTCAATCAAGGGGCGCATGGTTTCGCCGAGTTGCTTTCCGCGCCCCATTGGCCGACGGAGGAAATGGTGGAGACCTGGCGTAGCCGGCTGGCCGTCATACCATGGGCCATTGCCTTGCAACAGTACAATATCCTCGACAGCCACGACACACCACGCGTCCGCTCCGTTGTCGGCGGAAGCGATTCCCTGCACCGTCTGGCCCTTGTTCTGCTAATGACTTTCCCCGGCGTGCCCGGCCTTTACTACGGCGACGAAATCGGAATGATGGATGATCCGCAGTTAGGCGCGCGCGGTTGCATGATCTGGGACGAGAGTCGGTGGGACCGATCCCTGTACGAGTTTCATAAAACACTTGTGCAGTTGCGCCGCAGTTCGTCGGCCTTGCAGCGCGGCGGGTTCCAGGTTTTGCTCGTTGAATCGGAGACGGTCGCCTATCAGCGCGAGAGCATCGACGATCGGATCATCGTCATCGCCCACCGAGGGGAGACGCCACGGCCGGCCGGCCCAATGACCATCGCCCACGGTGGCATCGCCGACGGTGCGCGGTTCGTCGACCCAACGTCCGGCGTAGAACTGACCGTTCGCGATGGCGCGCTGCCACTGCCCGTGCTGCTCCAAGGCGCGACGATCTGGCGGCAGATATAACGGGCAATGCCTAACAACTTGCATGGCACAATACGGGCGCACATCATTTTCGCGCCGGCAGCAATGCAGTGATCGTCATTATTGTCAGGCGGCCGAACGTTATACCCCTGTGGCAAAGCCGCGCCCGCGTTGGTACAATGACTCCATGATCGATTCTCAAGAAAGCGACGAGCGCGTGGAAGTGCAAGTCACGTCCGACGCTGCAATCTCGCAACCTGCGTCAGAGGACGCGACGCCGCTTAGAAAACCAGGGTTTGGTGAAATCATCCTGCCATTGGTTGTCGCGCCTGTTGTCCTGCTCATCGACCAACTCAGCAAGCGCTACGTTGAAGCCAACATCCCGCTCTACACCTCCTGGGCGCCCTTTCCCGGCCTGGAGGGGATCATTCAATTCACCCATACGGCCAATACCGGGGCCGTTTTCGGCCTCTTCCAGGGGACAAGCATGTTCTTCGCCGCGCTGGCGATCATAGTCGCCTTGGGCATCATCTACTTCAGTCTGACGCTGCCCGGCGGGCAATGGCTCTTGCGTCTGGCGTTGGGGCTCCAACTGGGCGGCGCGCTGGGCAACCTGACCGACCGGCTGCGTATCGGCCATGTCACGGACTTCATCGATATCGGTCCATGGTACATCTTCAACGTGGCCGATATGGCTCTCATTGGCGGCATCATCCTCTTCGGCGTTGTGCTCATCCGCGACGAACGCCGGAACGCCGCCGCATCTGCCACCACACCCCGTCCCGCGGATACCCAGGAGCGATAGCCCGCCAAGGATAAATCGCACTCACGATGTCGCTTTACAACCAACAAGTTGAATTGATCCTGGAAGCCGTGGGCGAACGGCTCGATCGGGCGTTAACCGAGGCCTTGCCCCAGCTATCACGCATGCAATGGCAGCGCCTCATCCGCGAGGGCCGGGTGACCATCAACGGCGAACGCGCCAAACCAAGCTATCGCATTGAGGGCGGCGAGCGGCTGGAGGCATCTATCCCTGATGTGGTTGAGCCGGAAGTGGCGGCCGAAGCTATCCCACTGGATATCCGCTACGAGGACAGCGATCTGATCGTCGTCAACAAACCGCCGGGGATGGTCGTCCACCCGTCGCTCGGTCACGCAGGCGGCACGCTCGTCAACGCCTTGCTGGCCCATTGTCCCGACCTGGGAGGGGTGGGCGGCGAGCGCCGGCCGGGCATCGTCCACAGGCTCGACAAGGACACGTCCGGTCTGATTGTCGCCGCCAAGCACGATCACGCGCTGTGGTATCTGCAGAACCAGTTCAAGCAGCGCACCGTGACAAAAGTCTACCTGGCGTTGGTCAACGGCGTGCTGCAACCGCCCGATGCGATCATCGACGCGCCTATCGGCCGCGACCCGCGCCACAGGCAAAAGATGGCCGTCATTCCGTCAGGCAACGGGGACGCGCGCCCGGCGCAGACTGCTTTCCAGGCGCTAACCTACTATCCTGATTACACGTTTGTGGCATGCCGTCCGCGGACCGGCAGAAAGCATCAGATTCGCGTCCATCTGGCCTATATCGGCTTCCCTATCGTTGGGGATGCCATTTACGGGCGACGCAAGGATCGGCTTGGTCTGAAGCGCCACTTCCTCCATGCCGCCGAACTCACCTTCCGTCGCCCGGCCGATGAGGAAGAAATCCGCGTGACGGCCGAGCTGCCCGCAGATTTGGCCGCAATCCTGGATCAACTGGCAGGCTGAGAAAGCCCCTCTAACCCAGATCGATCTCGTTTATCAGGACGGCGGCCAACAACCGGACGCATCCCTCCACATCCTCGGCATCCACCGTTTCGCTGGGCGTGTGGATGTAGCGGCAGGGAATGGAGATACAACCGGCAGCACTGCCCGAACCGGCAAGCTGCATCGGCCGGGCGTCTGTCGTGCCGCCCTCCAGCACCTCCAATTGATAGGCGATACCCGCCTCTTCGGCGCGGCGGCGCATCAACCGCACGAGTCCCGGGTGGGCAATCATGCCGCTGTCCTTAACCTTGATCGCCGGGCCGCCGCCCAATTGGACGTCCATCGGCCGGCATTCCGGCACATCGCCGGTCCGCGTTACGTCCAGTGCGATGCTCACATCGGGCAAGATACCGTTGGCCGCCGCCTCCGCGCCGCGTGTGCCCACTTCTTCCTGCACACTGAAAACGAAATAGAGATCGTGCGCGACGGTAGCCGGCAGCCGGCGTAGCGTCTCGATGGCAACGGCGCAACCGATGCGGTCGTCCATGCTCTTGGCGGTCAGGTGACGACCGCGGTCCTCGAAGGGGCGGTCAAAGTGAGCCGCATCGCCCACTTTCACCGGGCAATCCTCCCTCGCCGCCGCGCCGACGTCGATGAAGTGCTTGTTCAGCGGATGGATGGCTCCGGTATCTTCCAGACGGTCACTGCCGATAATGCCCGGGGTGCCATCGGCAAAGCGCACCCGCCCACCCAGCAGAGTGTGGGAACCGACGCCGCCGATGTTCGTGAAGCGCAGAAACCCCTTTTCGGTGACGTGCGTCACCATGACGCCGATCTCGTCCATATGCGCGGCAACCATTACCTTGAGTGGATTTTCGACGCCGGTCGAGGCGCGCTTGCGGGCGATCAGGTTCCCCATCGGATCGACGGTGAGTTCATCAATGAGCGGCTCCACGATGGGGCGAATCAGATCGCGCACCCGATCTTCAAAACCGGATGGGCCGTAAGCTTCAACGAGCGAGCGGATCAGATCATTCATAGCGTCTCTTCATCTCCAGTGCAAGCCGCTCAGGCGCGGCGGATGGTGTCGGGGGTGAGGCTGCGCAGACTGGCGTCGGCCAGGCGCACCAGATTGTCGTAATCGTCGAGGCTGATCATCATGGTCGGTGTATGGGCATAGCGCCCCGGGATAGCCAGCGTGGCCGCCGGGATGCCCGCCCCGACACGCTGGATAGCTCCGGTGTTGGTGCCGCCGCCGCCGGGTTGGCGGATCTGATAGGGGATGGCGCGAGCGTCGGCTGTGGCCATGATGTGACCCACCAGCCTTGGGTCCTGAATGGTGCGGGCATCCATCACGTAGACCGATGCTCCCTTGCCCATCGCGACGTTTGGACTGACGTCCTTGTCATTGGGCAAGTCATAGGCGGGCGTGCATTCCAGCACCAGCGCGGCATCGGGCCTGGCCTGATAAGCCGCCACCCTGGCTCCGCGTAGTCCGACCTCCTCCTGCACCGAAAACGACGCCACGAGATCAAACGGGTAAGGGGCGCTGCGCAGCAGTTCGATCAGCGCGGCGCAACCGGCCCGGTCATCGAACGCCTTGCCGATGGCCGTCCGGCTCTCGTCAAGCTCCTCATATGCCGTGATAAATGCGGCATAGTCGCCCACCCGCACCTTGCCGCCCGCCGCATCCTTGCTCTTGGCTCCGATGTCAATGCGCATGGCATCCATCTTGACGACTTTGGAGTATTCGCCACGCTTCAGCAAATGGATGGCCCGCGCGCCGATGACGCCGGTTATCTTCTGCGACCCAACCTGGACGATCTTGCCCAATAGCGCCCGGTCATCAAAGCCGCCGGCATTGGTGAACTTCAACATGCCGCTGCTGTCGATATCGGTGATGAGCAAACCAACCTCGTCCATGTGGGCGTCGACAAGCACGCGCATATCATATTGCCCTGTGCCGCGCTTCGTCGCCAGCAGGTTGCCCATCGTATCCACCGACCACTCATCGACGTGGTCGGCGATCAGGTCGCGGATGAGCAGCCGCACCTCTTTCTCCGCCCCGGAGACGCCCACGGCCTCCGTCAATTGTCTCAACAGGTCATTCATGCCCCATCGTCCTTCGTTGAGTTCCGGCCGTTGGCCGATTTATCCGGTCGCATCAATTCCTCCCGAATATCCGGCAGAAAATCGTCATCCAGACGGGCGATCATCTCGGCCAGCAATCGGCCCACCCGTTCGATGTCGGCCATGTCGGCCGTTTCGACCATCGTGTGCATATAGCGCAAAGGGATGGAAACCAGACCGGTCGGAATACCCTCGCGCGCCACCTGGATGGCATAGGCATCGGTTCCACTGCTTGTGGCGTGCGACTCGACACTGACCGACATTTCCAGCGCCTTGGCCGCGTCCTGCAGAGCGCGAAAGAGGCCGGGATGGACATTGGCGCCGATACCAAGCGCCGGCCCGCTGCCCAGTTCGGGCAGCTCACTATCGTTCGTGCCCGGCCCTCTGGCGTGGGTCACGTCAATCGCCACGGCCGCGTCGGGTCGTTGGGCATAGGCACTGGTATACGCGCCGAGATACGTCTCCTCTTCTTGTGACGTTGCCGCAGCCACGACATCCCAGGTGTGGCGGCGATTCTGCAACAGTTCAAGACAAATCGTCACCGCGGTGATGGAAGCCCGGTTGTCCAGCGCCTTGCCGGTCGCGCGGTCGCCCAGCAGATGCCGCAAGGGCTGGCGGAAGGTGACGAAATCGCCCACCGATACCAGTTCCCGCACGCGCTCGATGGGCAGTCCCACGTCGAGCACCAGATCCTCCCAGCCATATGCCTGGCCGCGCTCCTTCTCCGGCAACAGGTGGTCGGGCAATCCGCCCAGGACGCCGGTCAGCGGCCGCTTGCCGTGGACGACGGCCGTCTGGCCAAGCAAATGGCGGCGGTCCACCCCGCCCAGCGCCACCACTCGCAGAAAGCCATAGCCGTTGTGCTCGACGACACGCGAGACCATTAGGCCAAGTTCGTCCTGATGGGCGGCCAGCAGAATGCTCGGCCGGGGCCGGTCGTCCGGCCCCGCGCCACGCTTGATACCCAACAGGCTGCCAACACGGTCGGTCACGATTTCATCCACCAGCGGACGCCAGGCATCGCCGACCGCCTCGGCAATGCCGCGTTCGTCGCCGGTTGGCCCGGGAGCCTCGGTTAATTGTTTCAGGCGCGAGAAAGTATCCATACGTTTATTATGCTTACAGCAACCAATCAGGGTGTTGCTGTTACTCCAGGCGTTGTGGTCAAATTATCATCTGTTGCTTCAAGCGTGGGTGTAGCAGTCTCCGTTGGCGTTTCCGTCGGCGTTGGCGTCTCTGTTGGTGTCTCCGTCGGCGTTGGCGTCTCTGTTGGTGTCTCCGTCGGCGTCGGCGTCTCCGTCGGCGTCTCCGTCGGCGTGTTGGTAGGTGTGTTGGTGGGCGTTTCCGTCGGCGTCGGCGTGATGGATGGGGTTACGGTTGCCTGCGGCGTCGGCGAGCCGGGCGGAGTCAGCGAGACGACAGCGGGCGGCGGGCGAGTAGATTCATTGGTGGCGGTGGGCGATGCCGTCGGCGGTTCCGTCACCGCCGGTTCTGTCCCCTCGCCACGATTCGGCGCCCGCGATAGCAGCACAATGCCGGACAAATAACACGGAAAGGTAAGAAGGATGATGCCAACCAGAATGGCATAAGTCCGGCGGCGAGTATCCATGCTCGCAATCATAGTGAACTCCATCACAAATGACAAATTAGGCGAAAGCAGGCGGGCTATGCGTCGCGCGCCTGCTTTTGAAATGCATCGGCGACTGTTATACTAACCATAACGTGAGCGGGATTGTCGGGAATCAACCCCCGACCCGCAGAGGAATGTGTTTTCATGCCAAATGAGTTTTGGGGAGCAGCAAGCAACCCGGGATTGACACGACCGGCCGGCGCACCGGCCATCGTCTTTTTCCTGGCGGCCGCGGCGCTCCTTGCGTGGCTATTCATCCGGCTACAGGGAATCGCCACGCTCCGAAGCATGAGCCGCTCGCAATGGCTGTTATTCTCGACTCTATCCGTCGCTTCGTTTCTCCTCAGCCAGTTATTCCCACTTCATATCCCGTGGGCAAACCCGCTGCTGGGCAGTTTTCCGGCAACGGGCGTCGCTGCGCTGCTTTCGGCAGCGCCCTATCTGCTGGCTGCGTCGGCACTCAACGTGCCCGCAGCCATGCTGGTCGGACTGGTTGCCGGATTAGGTCGAGCCGTCTGGCAAACGGGCACACCGGTGGACATCATCGCCGTGGCGTTAGCAGCAGGCGCATCGGCCGCGATGATGCGCCAGAACTACGCCGGGCGGCCCTTTAGCATGGCGCGCCATCCTATCGTCGCCGGGGTGGTCGGCCGTCTTGTGCTGCCGCTGTTCACCGGACTGGCCATCTTCACCGACGCGCCGGCCGGGGCCGGGTTCTATGGCGCGCTCGATCTGGCGCTCTATTTCGGGGTGTGGAGCATCCCGGTCGTGGTCGCCGAGGGGCTGGTCAGCGGCGGGGTCGCCTCGGCAGTTTTGTGGATCGCCCCGCAATGGCGGCCGGCGCGTGGACTGGTCCCGTCACCGCTCCAGCGCAGCCTTCAGCGGCAGCTCGTGGTCGCCTTCCTGTCATTTGCCGTTGTGGTCGTTCTCCTGAGCGCGATTGTCGCCTTCTACTTTTCGGCTCGCGCCGCCGAGCGCGCTCTGGCCGAGCAGATGATCAATCGTGTGGACGCCACGGCCGCGCGCCTGGGCGCACTCCAGAGCGATCTGACGGCCGCGTTGGCGCAAGATGGAGCCGCCGATGATTCCCCGACCCCGGCACGGCCGGCGCGCCGGGAGATGCTCGGCCGCATCCAGGCCAACTCGCTCTTCGACAGCGTCCGGCTGGTTGATGAGACGGGCGCTATAGTGACCGGGACGCCGGCCGAGAGCGAGCCGACGCCGTTATCTCCCGATGAGTACGCGCTGGCCGGCGCGGCGCTGACTAACGGGCGGGCGCAATGGGGCGCGACCGATCCGGCCAACGCAGGGCACATGCTCGTTGCCATCCCGGCGGAAATGGCCGAAGGAGACGTCGTCGCACTCCTGGCGGTCATCTCGCAGGAAACCACCGCCGCCATTATCGATGAGCTATCGTCGTCCGGCGCTCAGGGCGGCGGGTTGATCGTGGACGAGGCCTCGCGTGTCATTCTCGACGCGGGCGACATCGCAGGCAATAGTTGGGTCGCTCCCGCCGCCGGTGATTTATCACGCCGCCTGTCCGAGGTAACGGGACGTGACGTCTACGTGGAACGCAATGCCGCAACAGGGTGGCGTCAACTGGTGACCTACACATCAATACCGGGAAGCGGATGGAAGGTGGTAACGATTGCGCCTCACGCGACCATCCTGCGGCAGACGCTGGGCATCATTGGACCACTTGCCCTGCTGTTGCTGGCCGTTAGTGGCGTGTTCTACGCGCTCATTGCCTCACTCGGCCGCGACATCACCCAGCCGATTGCCGAGATGGGTCAGGCTTCGAAAGCGATAGCCGGCGGCGGCGGGCTGGAGCGACCCGTACGCCCCCGGCGCGAGGATGAGATCGGTCAGCTGAGCCTGGCTTTCTCACAGATGCAACGCTCGCTGCGCCGGAGGCTCGACGAGTTATCCCTGCTCCTGAACGTGAGCAACGATGTGTCGGCGACCATCCATATCGACGAGGGGATGTCGGCCGTGTTGCAGGGCGTGCTTCGGGGAACGGGCGCGGCGGCAGCACGGGCCATCGTGCGCAACCCCAACGCGCCCGCGCCGCTCATCTTCGCCGAAGGCCCGGCGGCCGACGACCTGAGTAACCTCGATCGCCCTGTGTTGTTGCGCCTGCGGGCCACGGATGAACTGGCCTATAGTTCCACCGGTGAGATTGAGGCCGGGCTGGAGGTGGAGTCGGGCGCGGCGGCGGCGCTCTTCGCACTCCCGTTGCGGCCGGGCGGCGACTTCCAGGGCGTGCTTTATGTGGCGTATCGTCAGCCCCACTACTTCGACCGCGACGAACGCAATCTCCTGCGCACACTGGCCGGGCAGGCAACCGTACTTGTACAAAATGCCCACCTGTTCTCCGCTGCCGAAGGTGGACGGCGGCGATTAGCGGCGATTCTGGCCAGCACGACGAACGGTGTCATCGTCACTGACCAGACCGACCGCGTTCTGCTGATCAACCCGGCCGCGGAGCGAGCGTTTGGAGTGCGGGCGTCAACTGTAGTCGGTCGTCCGGTCGTCGACGTACTGGGCGCCGCGGAGCCATCTGGAACACTGGCGCGGCGGCTCAGTCTCGGCCTGTCAGCCGCGGGTGGCAGCGCGGCCGACGGCAAGGTGGCGATAGAGGCCGGGGGGCGCGACTTCCTGGCCGGCATCTCCACCGTCTATAGCCACGAAGGGCAAACGATGGGGCGCGTGGCGGTTCTGCAAGACGTCAGCGACATCAGGGAACTGGAGCGCATGAAGTCGGATTTCATCGCCGGCATCTCCCATGACCTGCTCAGCCCCCTGACGTATATGCACAACTATGCCGCCATGCTGCCGGTAATTGACAATCCTGAACTGGAGCGGGAGTACGCCGAGAAAATTCTGGGCGGCATCGACCGAATGAAGCAACTGGTGAACGATTTGCTGGAGCTGGCTCGCATCGAAGCGGGCCTTAACCTGCAATTCGACCGGGTTCAGGTTGGCGACCTGCTGACTGAAGTAGCTCAGGAATACGCCTCTCCGGCCCACGTGCGAGGCGTGCGGCTAGAGGTTGAGTGCGCGCCCGACTTGCCGCCGGTCGTGGCCGATCCACTACTTTTGAGGCGAGCGGTCACCAATCTCGTAACCAATGGGCTGAAGTACGCACCCAACAGCGGCCCACTGACGCTGCGAGCCGAAGTTGAAGACGGCGAGGTAGTCGTCAGCGTGCGCGACCGCGGCCCGGGCATTGCCCCGGCCGATCTGGACCATTTGTTTGAGAAGTTCTATCGTGGCTACCCACCCACGGCCGAACGCGCACCGGGTTCGGGACTGGGATTGGCGATCGTCAAGTCCGTCGCCGACCACCACGGCGGCCGGGTTTGGTGCGAGAGCGCGCCGGGAGAAGGCAGCACGTTCTACCTGGCGCTACCCAGGCGTCCGGCAACCAAATGATAACGCCCGCTCATTTCTCGATGTAGTCTCCGTCGAGGAACCGGTTCCTGCCAAAAAGGCGCACAGCAACCCAGGCCAGCGTCATGGTTGGAAAACCCTGTGTGAAAGGAATGAGCGATTCAACGGTCGCCACGCCGCGCAAGCCCTTCAGACCCAGCCGGTCGAGCACCACCCAGGCAATCGGCGCAGAGAGGAAGTCGAGCGCGAGGTCGAGCACATCGAGAAAAACCACTACGAGGAAAGGTGTATAGAACATCGTCTCGGTGAACGAGGCATCGGGCGGCACATGAATGCGTCGTACCTGAACGATGATGATGGCCAGCAGGATGATGGCCACAACGAGCGCAACGGACATCACGCCGAGCAAGGCAACAACAAAGTTTTGAAGAAATTCTTCGATCGTCAACGGGATTATCCCTATGCTAGCGGGGGACCTGGGTGACGACCAGCAGGATCATCAGCAGCGCCCCTATAAACTCGACTATTGTGCTGACCCCCAAACCGACCACACCGCCCAGGGCAGCCTTTATGGCAGGCTGCAACTCTCTCAGGCGCGCATACTCCGCCAATACCAATCCGGCGGCATAGCCGACGATCGTCCCAACCAGAGGGATAGGCAACAGGAACGTCCCCGCGATGGCTCCAATGAAGCCGATCACGAGTGTGCGCCAGGACGCGCCTGTCGTCCTGGCCCCCAACGCAGCCAGCCAAATATTGGACGTCCCTGCGGCAAGACTGATTAGCGTGATTAGTACAAACACCCACGGCGAAAATACATCAAAACCGACAATCACGGCGGCATAATATAACGCCGCCAGCCAGATGATGATCAGACCGGGGATGATGGGAAGAATGGTACCGACAAGCCCCACGACAAAGGCCAGGATGACGGCGCCGACTCCAAGTGCATAACCGATATTTTCCATCTCACTGCCTATACGCAGTTAGGCGGCGACAGTTGCACCCGACGCCCGCGACTAGAGGCTGTGGGTAGCGTGCAGGAACCGCTCGAAGACCCCGGCCAGATAGCGCCGCAACCCGGCCGCCGGTACGTTGTGATAATGCTGCACCATGGCCTCTTCCTCCATCCGGTTGACGCGCTGCCAGGTATAACGGTCGGGCATGTCACCAGCCCAGGTGGCGAAAAACGGGAACCAGGTCAGCAGGACGTGGAGACAGCGTGCAGCGGGCAGCGCCGCCCGGAAGGCGCGTGCCGGGGAGCGTTCGCCCAATTCGGCCGCGAGCGTAAGCAGATAGGTATCGACGATTGTCTCCTCGGCCAGAGGTGATATCTCGCGCAGGCGCAGATGCGGTTTCGACTCGACTAAATGGCGCGGCGAGTCGAGGAGCAGTGGAAACCCTTCAAGAAAAGCCATCAGGTCGAGCACGCCCGGCCCGATCTGGACTTCGCTCCAGTCGATCAGGTATTGCTCGTCAAACAGCGTCAGCCGCCAGTGGCCGGGATGGGGCGAGCCGTGCAAAAGCGTCGCCGGCAGATCGAGCAGCGGAGCCAGCATCGGCACGGGGTCGTCCAGCAGATCGGCCGCCGCCGCCAGATGGCTCTCACCCAATACACCCGGCCAGCCGCCCAGATCGCGCATTACGACCAGACCGTTGGCCGCGCGCAGAAAGAGTGGCGCCAGCCGCCCCGCGTTGTGCACGGCGTGGCGCGACAGAACGGCCGCCGGTCCTTCTTCCAGTATGACGGATTCCTGCCGACGCAATTCATCCCATGAATAGGGACCTTCGGCGCGACGCAAGAAATGGGGAATGGCGTGATCGGGCGCACCCCAGTCGTCATCCAGCTCGGCAGACTCCCGGTTCCAGCGCGCAGCGTGAACCCGAGCCAGCGTCTCCACAACTCGATCCACCTGCTCCGGCGTCCAGACGGCCGACGGGAAATGGTCGGGTATGTCGTCGATGACAACCCAACTGGCGTCGCCGTCCAGATGGGCATACCGACACGCCGGCACGGCCGTGCCGGGCGGATCGCCGAACAGGTGATAAAACAGCGCCTCGGCGGCGTTGGTCTGCTTGGCGATGAAACTAATGGGGTCGGAGTGGCCGTCAAGCGTCAGGATGTAGCGGCGAAGGCGGTAGTCGCATTCGGTCACGGCGCGCCCCGGCGGCGCGAGTGTCGCACTGCACAAAGGCTCGGTAGCCACGGCAGTCACGATAACGTCGTCCGTCTCCGGCGCGCGGGCCAGCAGGGCCGACCAGGCCGCGGGATCGCGTCGCTGGAGCTGGAAGATGTCGACGGGCAAAGGTTCCATAGGGGCGAAATTGTAATGGCGATTGTGCCGGCCGGCAAACACGGAGCCTGCAAAGCAAAATCCGGGCGCGGCAATCCATCCGGCCGCTCATTTGTCGCCGGCCTATGGGGTCTTCGATATGATTGCAGTCGTTCGTACCCAATGAATGGGGCGGAACAGGAAACAAGACAAGATGATCATTGGCATCCATCACGTACAGATAACGATTGAACGGGCAGACGAAACGGCCGCCCGCGCTTTTTATTGCGATATGCTCGGCCTGCCGGAGGTCGCGAAGCCTGATGCGCTGAAAAGTCGCGGCGGCTTCTGGGTGCAGGTGGGCGATCGGCAACTCCACATCGGGGTCGAGGACAGCGTCGATCGCACCCGCACCAAGGCCCACGTAGCCTATCAGGTGGATGACCTGGTCGCATGGCGCGAACGGCTGGCGGCGGCAGGCATCCCGGTGCTGGAGAGTGTGCCCATCCCCGGCTACGACCGCTTCGAATGCCGCGACCCATTCGGCAATCGCCTGGAGTTCATCCAACCCCTATGACGACAACCGATCCCACACAACGCTTCACCACACGAGCGGAAAAATACGCTCGCTATCGACCCGGCTATCCACCGGCCGTGCTCGATTGTTTGCGCGACGAATGCGGCCTGACTCCGGAGACCATCGCGGCCGACATCGGCTCAGGGACGGGTATTCTCACGGCGTTGCTCCTGACGAACGGCAATCAAGTTTATGCCGTGGAGCCGAACGAAGCCATGCGACAGGAAGCCGAGCAAGCCCTCGCCGGCAACCCAAAATTCCTGAGCATCAACGGCCGCGCCGAAGTGACTACCCTGCCTGACCACAGTATCGACCTGATCGTTGTGGGACAGGCGTTTCACTGGTTCGACGCCCACGCCAGCCGGGTGGAATTCAAACGCATCCTCCGGCCGGAGAGCTACGTGAGCGTGATTTGGAATGCCCGTGATTTCAGCAACGATCCGCTGATGGCCGCCTACGAAGGAGTACTGGCGGACTTCGGCATGGGCCATAAAGTGGTCAACCATCGCGCCCACGCCGGCGATCTGGAGGCGCTCTTCCCGGACGACCGCCGGACCCACACGTTTAGCCACTTACGGCCGATGGACTTTGATACGCTGTGGGGCGGTTTCCTATCCGCGTCATACGCCCCCATGCCCGACGACTCGCGCTATGAGCCAATGCGCGCGGCATTGCGAACGATCTTCGATGCCCATCAGCGCAATGGGCGCGTGACCTTCGTCTATCGGACTGTGATCAATTTCGCCCGTCTTTGATCGGCAAGATTCAAAACCCCGTCTATCGGTCCTTGATAATTCATGCAGCCCCCACCTATTGACGCCACACCAGGATTCAATTATCATCCGATTAATTAGATAAACATCTAATGTACTATATGAAGGACTAATGCACGAGCAGAAATTGGGCGAACCATCCCGCCTCTCCGGCATGCGCGGCTTCACGATCATCTGGTTCGGGCAACTGGTGTCCATGCTGGGCACCGGCATGACCACCTTCGCTCTGTCCTTCTATATCTTCGAAAAAACGGGGCAGGCAACCGCCTTAACCATCGCCATCTTCTGCTTCGTTTTTCCCAGTATCATTCTCAGTCCACTGGCCGGGGCGCTCGTCGACCGCTGGAATCGAAAGACGGTCATCATTCTGACCGATCTCTCGGCGGGTATCGTGACGCTGGCCTGGTTGTTTATCCTGGCGACGACAGGCGATCTGGAGATGTGGCAAATCTACCTGGGCAACGCCATTACCGGCGCGTTCAACGCTCTCCAGTTCCCGGCCTTCTCGGCCGCGGTCACGCTAATGATCCCCAAGGCGCAGTTCAGCCGGGCAGCGGGGATGCTCGACTTTGCCGGCGCGGCATCCAATATCCTCGCTCCCGTATTCGCCGGAGCGCTGCTGGGGTCATTCGGGCTGACGTCGATCATGCTGGTGGACGTAGCCACCTTTATTCTGGCGATTTTGGCGGTGATGGTCGTGCATATGCCGCAGCCGGAGGGAGTTCCGGCGGGTAGCGGGCGGCCGAGCCTGTGGCAGGATTCGCTCTTCGGCTTCGAATACATAAAAGAGCGGCCGAGCCTGTTGGGGTTGCAATTCGCCTTCACGGCGCTGAACTTCATCTCCGCGTTCGGCACAATCATCACCATACCGATGATTCTGGCGCGGACGGGAAACAACGCCGAATCGCTGGCCACCGTTCAGTCGATCGCCGCGTTCGGCGGAGTAGCCGGCGGCCTGCTCATGAGCACCTGGGGCGGGCCAAAACGCAAGGCGAAGGGTGTGCTGTTGGGCATGTCGGCCGAGAACCTCCTCGGACCGGTGATAATCGGATTGGCCAAAGCCGTGCCGGGATGGGCCGCAGGTAGCTTCATGTCGCACTTGTTCATTCCCATCATCAACGGCTCCAACCAGGCCATCTGGCAGTCGAAGGTGCCGCCGGCGATCCAGGGGCGCGTCTTTGCCACCCGACGCATGATCGCCCAGATCAGCTTCCCGGTGGCGGTGCTGCTCGCCGGGCCGCTGGCCGACCGGGTGTTTGAGCCGGCCATGAGCAGCGACAGCTGGGCTGCGGCCGTCTTCGGCCCCCTGGTCGGCACAGGGCCGGGCGCAGGAATGAGTTTGATGATACTATTAAGTGGACTTATTGGCGTAACAGTTGGATTGGGCTGCTACGCAATTCCTGCCGTGCGCAACGTCGAGACGATTCTGTCCGACTTTGATGCGGTCGCGGCAGTCGTGGCCACTGTACCTGAAACAGAGGCAGTTCTGTAAGCAGGCAATCGATCATGAAACCCGAAATCGAAAAGCGTGTCAATTGGGATATCGGCACAGCCTACGACTTCTTCATCAGTCTGTGGGTGTTGCACGAGCCTGAATATCTGGGATTGCGAGGCTCATGGGCGGCAGGGGTGCGCTCGCGCCTGCCCGCCCCCGAACGCGAACTATTGCAGCGCATGACGCCCATAATCCGGCCGCTACCCTGGGTCTATTCGCTACCCGAACCGAAGGACGTGCCCACGGCATTGGCTCACCTGCGCGCGCTTGACAACACCGACCGGTTGATGGCCCTGGTGTTGAACTCACCGGAATCTGTCAAGGAGCTACTGCGCGACGTGATGCAGCGCGGGGCATGGACCGAGGCCGACCAAAGGGAGATGATCGGGGAGTTGCAATCCGGCAACAACTGGAGGAAACATCCGGCGGCCGCGATGCGTAAAATCGCCGGCGAGTTTCTGGACCTGTGGGCTGATCCCAACGGCACAGCCGCAGGCTTGCTGTCGGCCTATGAGTGCTATTATTCGGAGTTTTTCGCCGAAGAGGAGTTACGAATTCGCCCGGCGCTGGAGGCGGCGCTGACGCGCGGCCGGCAAACGGCCGGCCGAACCGAACAGTTGGAAACCCTTTTGGAGGAGCTATCGCAAGGTGTGCGCATCGCCAGGAATTGGGAGGACAAGATGCTCGTCCTTGCGCCCTCCTATTGGGCCACCCCGCTGGCGCTCATGGCCGACTTTCCGCCCGACAACATGCTGTTCCTTTTCGGCGCCCGCCCGACTGACGAGTCGCTCATCCCCGGCGAGTTAGTGCCCGACGCGCTCTATCAGGCGCTGAAGGCGCTGGCCGATCCGACCCGGCTGCGAATTCTGCGCTATCTGAACGATGAGCCGCTGACCCCGGCCGAGTTGGCGCGGCGATTGCGGTTGCGCGCACCGACCGTCATTCACCATCTGGATGCGCTGCGGCTGGCGCGCCTGGTCATCGTGACGCTGGAGCGTGAGGGCAAGCGATATACCATTCGACCCGACGCAGTGGACGCGGTTTGCGAGTTGCTCAATCAGTTTCTGATCGGCCGGGAAGAGTAGGAATCGGATCAGGGGGGAGACACGGTTTCACTGCGCGGCCCCGTGTCTCCATTTGCTCCTTCTCCCTGATACCACCCACAGGACAATCGACGAGCGCCGGTTGCCGCTATGGGTACATAGTACTGTAGCACCCCGCCCAATTCAATGAATATTTCGTGAATATGGCCATAGGAACGGCCACAGGTTGAAACGGGCGAGACGGATTCGGGCCTATGTATTCGCCGAATCCGTTCATCCGCCAGAACCCGAGGCCATTCCTGTTTCATTGACAGCCGCGCACTTCCTCGGCGATGATGCGAATGCCGCGCCGGACCGTTTCATCGTCGCCGGCGTAGTTCATGCGAATGCACTCATAACGGTGACGCCACTCGCCTGGCAGACCAGGGAAGAAGTAGTGACCGGGCACGACGAGAACGCCGCGCCGCTTGAGCCGCTCATACAGCTCGGCCGACGTGATCGGCAACCCTTCGAACCACAGCCAGAGGAAAAACGCGCCTTCGGGGTCGTGGACGAAATAATCCAGCCCCGCCATCTCCTCGCGCACAGCAGCCAGCGCCTTTTCCGCCTTGCCCTGGTAGTGCGGGCGAATGGCGTCGCGGCTGAGGCGAATGACCTCCCCGCTCTCCATCAGGTCGAGAGCCATGAACGCGCCAAAATTGCCGGGCGCGAGGCTGAGAATGGCGTTGGCCCCGGCGATGGCGGCGGCGATAGGCTCAGCGGCGACGATGACGCCCGTCCGCGCTCCCGGCAAGCCCAGCTTGGATAGGCTGAAGCAAAAAACGATCTGCTCATCCCACACCGGCCGCACATCCCGATAGAGGATGCCGGGGAACGGCAAGCCATAGGCATTGTCAATAATGAGCGGCACCTTGTGCTGCTTCGCCAGCGCATGCAGCCGGTCGATCTCTTCATCGGTCAGCACGTTGCCGGTTGGGTTGGTCGGCCGCGAGACGCAGATCGCCCCCACGTCGTCGGTAACGCGAATGGCATCAAAGTCGACGCGATACTTAAACAGATGGCCGTCGAGGTGCTCTATCTCCGGCCGGTGGGAGATAAAGATGTCGTCGCTGAGGCCGGCATCGGTATAGCCGATGTATTCCGGCGTCAGGGGTAGCAGGATCTTCTTGCGCGAGCCGTCCTCATATTCCCCGGCAAACATATTGAACAGGTAGAAGAAAGCGGTCTGGCTGCCGTTAGTCAGAGCGACGTTGGCCTCGGTGATCGGCCAGCCGAACTCGCGGCGCAACAACTCGGCCACGGCGCGCCGAAACGGCCGGTCACCGCCCGGGGCGGCATAGTTACCCACCAGCCGCTCGAAGGCGTCGCCCTGGCGCAGCATCGTCTCCATGCGCTCGCGCAGGCAGGCCTCAACCTGGGGAATCCGACTTGGGTTGCCGCCACCGAGCATGATAACGTCATCGCCGCCCTCGGCCAGGGCATTGCCCAGGTCATCCATCAGCTGAAGGATGCCGCACGGGCGCGAGAACTTGTGACCGAACGTTGAGAATCTCATTGGTAACCGTTCGACAGGATTGGCTCAATACGCTCCATCGCCCAGTCGATCTCCTCACGTGTGACGACCAGTGGCGGGGCGAAGCGGACAACAGTGCCGTGGGTGTCCTTGCAGAGGATACCCGCGTCGCGCAGCGCGTCGCAATAGGGTCGGGCCGTGTTGGTCATCTCGACGCCGATAAGCAGACCCTTGCCGCGCACTTCCTTGATGTTGTCGCTCTCAATGCGCTGGAGGCGACCCATGAAGTAGGCGCCGATCTCGCGCGAGCGATCGATGAGCTTCTCGTCCACCAGCACGTCGAGCGCGGCGCGGGCCACGGCCGAACCAAGCGGATTGCCGCCGAATGTGCTGCCATGATCGCCGGGGCGGAAGAGACCCAGCACGCGCCGATCGGCCAGCACGGCCGATACGGGATAAACGCCGCCGCTGAGCGCCTTGCCCAGCGTGACGACATCGGGACGCACGCCCTCATGGTCACTGCACAGCAGCGCGCCGGTGCGGCCCAGCCCGGTCTGAATCTCGTCGGCCATGAACAGGACGTTGTTGGCGGCGCAAATCTCGGCCACGCGCTTCAGATACCCCGGCGGCGGCACGTTGACCCCGCCCTCGCCCTGAATCGGCTCGGTGAGAAAGGCCACGGTGTTGGGCGTGATGGCCGCGGCCAACGCATCGGCGTCGCCGTAGGGGACTATCCTGAAGCCGGGCGTCAAGGGGCCGAAATCCTCCTTGTACTGCTTCTCGCTGCTGAAGCTGATAATAGAGATGGTGCGGCCGGCGAAATTGCCCTCACAAACGATAATCTCGGCCTGGTTGTCCGGCACGCCCTTCACCTGATAGCCCCATTTGCGGGCGATCTTGACGGCCGTCTCCACCGCCTCCGCGCCCGTGTTCATCGGCACGGCCATTTCATAGCCGGTCAGCTCGCACAACTGCTTGAGGAACGGCCCCATCTGGTCGTTGAAGAAGGCGCGCGAGGTGAGGGTGACGCGGTGCATCTGGGTCGCGGCGGCTTCCAGAATGCGCGGGTGGCAGTGACCCTGGTTGACGGCCGAATAGGACGACAGACAGTCGAGGTAACGCTTGCCCTCGACGTCGTAGACCCACGCCCCCTCGCCCCGCTCGATGACCACCTCGATGGGGTGATAGGTGTGGGCGGCATAGGTTTCGTCCAAATTGATGTATTCCTGACTTTTCATGACTGTTTCTCCTGAGGCAGCCGGCCGATGGGGAACCGTACCGGCGACTATTCACCCTGGATAAAAAAAGCCCGACTTCAGAGAAATCAGGCTTTGCTCGGACCTACGAAGATACGCAGGGAAGGTCGTCTTGTATAAAGTTTACGCGTATTCCATTACCCTGATTATACACCAGTCGCCATGGGTCTGTCGACCGCTCAGAGATAGCCGGACTATCGGAGAGTAAATAGCAAATAGAGCGTCCCGACAACCGCGCAGTAGATTGCGAAGGGGTAAAGGCTGTGACGCTTGACCCACGACAGCAGAAAGGCGATGCATAGATAGCCCGTGACGGCCGCGGCCACGAACGCCGCCGCATAGTGCCCCGGCGGCAACGACCCCTTCGCGGTGAAGATGTCGAGGATCGCCAGCAGTCCCGCCCCGGCAATGGCCGGCAGTCCCACCAGAAAGCTGAACCGCGCCGCTGACGGCCGATCCAGCCCCCGCCCCAAGCCCGCGGCGATGGTCGTGCCGCTGCGCGAGACGCCCGGCAACAGCGCCAGCACCTGGAACGAGCCGATGATGAGCGTGTCCAGCCACGTCATTTGGGGGATGGTCTTCACGCCCCGCAGCAACCGCTCCCCCACCACCAGGAACGCGGCCGTCACCAGCAGCCCCGCCGCCGCCACCACCGGCGACTCGAACTGCCGCTCGAACCAGTCCTTCAACAGCAGACCCACGGCCGCCGCCGGCACCGACCCAAGTACCATGAGCCAACCGAGGCGGGCATTGTCGTCGGCGAACGGCCGTCGATTTACCAACCCCGAAAGCACCGCCCGCAGGATTGCCCACAGGTCACGGGCAAAATAGCCGACAATGGCCACCAGCGTCCCTGCATGGACGAGGCCGATGAGCACCAGGTCGGGCTGTGTCAACCCAAACACGGCCGGGATGAGCACCAGATGCCCGTCGCTGGAGATGGGCAGGAACTCTGTCGCGCCCTGGATAATGCCAATAATGATTGCTTCTAGTAGGGACATAGTGATCAGTGATCAGGAGTCGGTGGTCAGTAGCCTGAACGAACCCGATCACCGGCCCATTGATGACTGACCTGCCGAATGCTGAACACGGCTCCTTCAACGATAATGACTTAAAAAACTCTCCGCAAACTCTGCCACCGTTCCCTTGCGAATCGCCTTTCGCAGGTCGTCCATGAGTCGCAGCAGGAAGTGGAGGTTATGTGTCGTCAGCAGAATGGAGGCCAGAATCTCGTCTGCCTTCACCAGATGCCGGATGTAGGCCCGACTGAAGTTGGCGCAGGCGTAGCAGTCACAGCCCTCCTCCACCGGCCGCGGGTCGTCGGCGTATTGCGCGTTGCGCAGGTTGATCCGCCCACCCAATACCAACGCCGCCCCGTTGCGGGCAATGCGCGTCGGCAGCACGCAATCGAAAATGTCAATGCCCCGCAACACGCCGTTGACCAGATCCTCCGGCGCGCCCACGCCCATCAGATAGCGCGGCTTGTCGGCCGGCAACACCGGGTCCAGCCATTCCAGCACAGCGTGCATCTCCGGCTTCGATTCGCCCACCGCCAGCCCGCCCACCGCATATCCCGGCAGATCGAGATCGACCAGGAAGCGGGCACTCGCCTCGCGCAAATCGCGGAACACTCCGCCCTGCACAATGCCGAATAGCGCCTGGTCGGGTCGCGTCCTGGCCGCCAGACAGCGCAACGCCCATGGGTGCGTCCGGTCCAGCGACGCCTTCACGTACTCATACTCATTCGGCGGCGGGCACTCGTCGAACATCATGATGATGTCGGCCCCCAGATTCTCCTGAACGGCAATCGACTTCTCCGGTGTGAAGCGGTGGATCGAGCCGTCATGGTGGGACTTGAACGTGACGCCATCGGCGTCGATGGTGCGCGCGTCGCTCAGGCTGAACACCTGGAAGCCACCGCTGTCAGTCAGGATGGGGCCGTCCCAGCCCATGAAGCGGTGCAGCCCGCCCAGATCGCGCACGCGCTCATCCCCCGGCCGCAAATAGAGGTGATAGGTGTTGGCCAGCACCAGCGATGCCCCCAGCTCACGCAAATCGCGCGGCCGCATCGCCTTCACCGTCGCCTGTGTGCCCACCGGGGCAAACACGGGCGTCTCGATGGCCCCATGGGGAGTCTGGAAGCGGCCCAGCCGGGCGCGACCGTCCCGGGCCAGTGGGGTAAATTCAAAAGACATGGGACGGGATTATAGCCGAAAAACGAAACAACAAACCTCAGAGGCCCTGCGTGACCTCTGAGGTTTCTCCTCGCTCATCGCATCACCAGCCCCAGATATACCTGCCGCGGCCGCACCTCAATCGTCTGCACCGCGGTCGATTCACCCCCCGGCCCGCTCACGACCAGCGTCACCCTATAGACCCCCACCCGCTCATAGCGGTGCGCCGGGTGTTGGGTCGTCTCGATAGGACTGCCGTCGCCGAAATCCCACGCAAATGCCAGCGGCCCTGACCCGGCGCTGGTGTTCGTGAAGACAGCCGTATCGCCGATCCACAATGGCCCGTTGGCCGCGAACCCGGCCATGGGCGGCGGGGGCGGGAGCGGCGGCGCGGTGTGGAACCGCCACACGACGTCGGCCGCCGGGTGATCGGGCGGATCGTCGGCGTCGGTGTCGCTGATGGCCGCGGCGAACAGCCGCACCTCGCACATCTCGTCGGGCGCGAACGGGGCCATGGGAATCAGCGTGTAGTCGCGCGGGCCGCCCTGGACAATGGCCGTATGAGTCCCGCTTGCCTCGCAGGCAATATCATACCAACCTCCGTCAACCGTCACATCTTCGCTGAACGTCACCTGGACGACCACGTCGACGGCCACGTCCGTTGTGCCATCGGCTGGGCTAACCATTGCCGCCACCGGCGGAACGTCGGTAGCGGCGCAAACATTCGCGTCGCCTGGCGTCGGTTCACCGGGTCGCACCTGCCCGGTACGGCGCGCGCCACCCGCGCCATCGGGGCAGCGTTGCAGCGAATCCGTATCCCGCATCCCCCGGCTGCCCTCATCCACCTGTGGCTCCCCCTCTTCCAGCAGAGTCAGCAGGCCGGGATCAGGCGACGCGGCAGGACCATAGGCAACGGCATCGACCAACCCGGCGGTCGTCAGCAGAGTCCCGGCGGGAAAATCAGCCACCCGACCGGTGTACAACCCCACCGCATCCGGCCCGTTCTGCAACGCCCCGGCGGACAACTCCAGGTTCGCCCCCGCCGCCCGGCTGCCGAGCACGAAGTAGCCGCCGGGGCCGGTTGTGTGGCCGCTCAGGTCAATAGCGCGATAGACGCGGTCGTTCTTGCCGTTCCAGAGGACAACGACCAGACCTTCCAGACTCGTTCCACCCGTCCCGCCATCGAACAACTCGATGAACTCGGCCGTGTCCGCGCCCGGCGTATCAGCATCAATTTCGTTGATCAGCAGTCCAACAGATGTCTGGGCCACATGGAACTGCCAGATCGT
>JACDJA010000569.1_pt1 | contig 41144 bp, 35 predicted proteins | sample 7449241 | NCBI WGS metagenome assembly JACDJA01 (sample SAMN14253289, study PRJNA609438) | sludge metagenome | isolation source: initial anaerobic sludge | collected 2018-12-20 | reverse complement strand
CGAACCGCACGGGCTGGCGGAGATCTGGCACCGTATACGGCGCTTTTTCAGTTTATGGCCCTTCAGGAACTAGTGGATTTAACAACAAGAAGCCGCAAGGAGAAGAAACATGTTCAAAAACATCCTTAACAAAAGCCGCAGGCTAGCAGGTATCGGGAGCATTGCCGCTGCCCTGGCCGCTGCGGCGCCTGTAATGGCACAGGACAAAGAACCCATCGTATTTGGTGGTTCTATACCTCTGTCTGGCGTGTTCGCCTTTGCCGGCGTGCACCTCCATGCCGGCCTGACTGACTATATAACCTGGATCAATAGCGAGGGCGGGATCAACGGCCATCCGGTGAAGTATGTAATGGAAGACACCGGCTATGAAGTCGACAGGTCCGTGGCTGCCTTCAAGAAAATCACCGGCAGTAACAAGGTCCCGGTTTACTACGGTGACAGCACCGGGTTCATGAAAACCATAGCCTCGGAGCTGAACAGCAGAGGCACCACGCTGATGAGTGGCGCTTCTTTTGCGACGGCGCTTACCGACAACGAAAAGTACCCGTACCAGTTCATTCCCGGCCCGAACTACAGCCAGATGTTCGGCATTATTCTTGAGTACATTGCAACTCAGGGCAAAGACGGCGATATGCCCACCGTTGCCTTTGTGTACAGCGATACCGAGTTTGGCAAAGACCCCATTGAAAACGGCAGGGCCAAAGCTGCCGAAATGGGTATTGAAGTTGTTGAAGAAATTGTTACCAAGCCTGGCAGTGTGGATGTCTCTGCAGAGGTACTGAAAATGCGCCGGGCGAGGCCGGATTTTGTGGTGTTTCACGGCTATGTTCTGTCGCCCATCAATGAGTTCATGGTGCAGATGCGGCAGATGGGGCTGGATACACAGTTTATGGGCACTTTCTGGTCTTCCGACAAACTCATCATCAACAAGATGGGTGAGGATGCCGACGGCTATATGGGTGTAATGCCTTATAACTACTACGACAGTGCCGAAGGTGGCCCTATGCTTGACGCCCTGCGTGCGCAGGCAGAAAAGAGCGATCCGGATGCGGGCTACCGCCCAACCGGTTACATGCAGGGCTGGTTTAATGCCATGGTGTGGACCGAGGTGATCAAGCGCACCCTGGATGCGGGTAAGGAACTGACTGCGGATAACATGGCGGATTCGCTCGCATCCATCGAGGACTGGGACACCGGCGGCATTATTGGCGTACCGGTTACAGTGCGCGACATGTCCTTCCCGGTTGGCCGTATCTGGCGTGTAAATGCCAAAGAAGGCCGCTACGAGCCTGTATCCGACTGGATTCACCTCGACTGAGACGCTGTATGAAAGCCTTGCTGGAAATCGATAATATCGAAGTGGTTTACAACAAGGCGGTGCAGGTTCTCAGGGGGCTGTCACTGCGTGTTCCCAGCGGCGCCATTGTGGCGCTGCTGGGTTCCAACGGCGCAGGCAAATCCACCACACTGAAAAGTGTGTCCGGGCTGCTGACCCTGGAGGACGGTGAGGTGACAGCGGGTGAAATCCGCTTCAAGGGCCTACCGTTAAAAGGCGTAGCCCCGGAAAAGCTGGTTCGCCAGGGGCTCTTCCATGTGATGGAAGGGCGCCGGGTGTTTGAAGACCTGACCGTCGAAGAAAATCTCATTGCGGCAACCTATGCGCTGAGCGGGCGCAAAACCTCGCTGAACGACGCCTATGAACTGGTTTACAACTATTTCCCCCGGCTCAGGGAACGCCGCAAACAGCTGGCCGGCTATCTCTCGGGCGGTGAGCAACAGATGCTGGCTCTTGGTCGTGCACTGATAGCGCAACCGGAACTGATCATGCTGGATGAGCCATCCCTGGGCCTGGCACCGCAGCTGGTAGAGGAAATATTCACCATCATCGCCCGCATAAACCGGGAACAGGGTACAGCCATATTGCTGGTGGAGCAGAATGCGGCTGTGTCTCTGGCGATTGCCTCGTACGGTTACATCATGGAGAACGGGAAAATCGTGATTGACGGCCCTGCCGAGAAGCTTTCATCCAACGAGGATGTGCAGGAGTTTTATCTGGGTGTTGGCGGAAAAGAGGGCGAAGCCCGCAGTTACCGGGATATCAAACACTACAAGCGCCGCAAGCGGTGGCTGTCATGAGTGCGCCCGAGATCCGCAATCTTACCCTTCCGCAAATGCTGCGGGCCCATGCAAAAGAACGTCCGGATGGGCTGGCACTTCGCCAGAAGGATTTTGGTATCTGGCAGGCGTATACCTGGCAGGATTATTATCGGCGTGCCCGGCACTTCGGGCTTGGTCTGCGTGCACTTGGGCTGCCTGAGGGTGGCCATGTTGCCATAATTTCGGAAAACCGGGTGGAGTGGGTGGTTGCCCAGATGGGCATCGGCCTGGTGAAGGGCATCTGTGTCGGGGTTTATCCCACCAGCCCCTGGAATGAAGTGGCCTACGTGCTTGAGCACAGCGATGCGGAAATGGTGGTGTGTGAAGATCAGGAGCAGACCGATAAGGTACTGGAAGCCAGGCCCCGGTTACCACAACTCAAACACAACATCGTGATAGACCCGAAAGGGTTACGCTCCTATTCGGAGCGACCGTCTTCATTCGAGGATATCGAAACCAAAGGGCGGGAATTCGAGAAAACCCATCCTGAGATCATCGACCAGTTGCTCGACAGTCAGCAAATGGATGATATTGCCCTGATGATCTATACCTCCGGCTCCACCGGGCGGCCCAAGGGAGCCATGATCAGTTGGGGCAATCTGCAGGCCGCTGCGCCGGGGCTGATTGAATTGCTGGGAGTCGACCAGCACAGCCGCAGCTTGTCTTACCTGCCCCTGTGCCATGTGGCAGAACAGGCGTTGACCAACATTGCGCCGGTGTACGTGGGCAGTGCGGTGAGCTTTGGCGAAAGCCTGCGCACGGTCCAGGAAGATCTGCGGGAAATTGCGCCGACGTTTTTCCTGGGGGTCCCCAGAATCTGGGAAAAGCTCCATTCTGCCATTTACATCAAGATGCAAGAAACGGGGCGTTTTCGACAATGGCTTTTCAATAAAGCCATAAGCGCCTGCGAGCCCATGGCAACCAAACCAAAAGCACAGTGGCGTGCTGGAGAGCACATCACTTATAACCTGTACTACTGGCTTGTATTCCGGGCGCTGCAGAACTTTATCGGGCTGCGCCGCTGCACCATCGCACTGACCGGCGCGGCACCCATTTCAACGGGTATTCTGCAGTTCTTTCGCACGGTGGGCGTGCCCCTGGTTGAGGTGTTCGGCCAGACCGAGAGCACCGGCGTGGCAACAGCACAACGGCCGGACAACGTATGCCTGGGCACAGTGGGTACAGCAGTCGCCGGGCTGGAGGTAACCCTTGGCGAGCAGAATGAAATCATTATGCGCGGTGGCACCGTTTTCAAAGGCTATTACAAAAATGACGAGGCAACCCGGGCTACTCTGCGAGACGGCTGGTTACATACCGGCGATGTTGGCGAGTGGAAAGAAGGGCAGTTACGAATTGTGGACCGGCTCAAGGACATCATGATTACCGCAGGGGGCAAAAACCTCTCGCCCACGGAAATTGAGAACACCATCAAGGCAAGCCCTTACATCAAGGAATGTATTGTCATTGGTGAGGCCCGGAAATACGTTTCGGCGTTGATCCAGATTGATTTCGACACCGCAGCAAAATGGGCAGAGCAGGAACACATTGCCTACACCACATTCCGCAGCCTGACCGAGCACGAGAAGGTGCAGGAACTGATTCAGGCGGAAGTGGATAAAGGCAATGAACAGTTGCCGCAAGTGGCGCAGATTAAACGTTTTCATTTGCTGAGCAAGGAACTGGACCACGATGACGACGAGGTGACCGCCACCATGAAAGTGCGCAGGAGCAAAATCTACGAGAAGTATGGGGATGTGATAGAGGGATTATATAGCTGACTCGTGTTTTGGCAGGGCTTAAAAGCAGGGTGATACGATAATTATCAAATCGGATAGCTAGCGAACGATCTAGATCAAGCCGACTTGACGGAAGCCATGGCATACCGGGCCTGGTTTGCTTGATAATGTCGCCCCCCAACTTTTGAGCCAGTTATCATGACTGAAAATCACAGTTCCGAAAAACTACCCATCCGGCGGTGTTGCAGGCGTGCCCCTGACCAATACCGCGTTGTCCGGAAAGTGGCACTGACCCTTTCTTTTATCGTTTCAATGACATTCAGCGCCTTTGCCAGCGCAGCGGAATCCGGAGTCCGGAGCCTTACCCATCACCCGGTGGGTTACATTGCTCTTGCGATTTTTGTTATCGCTTATGTGTTTGTGACGCTTGAAGAAAAACTGCACATGCGCAAGTCCAAGCCGGTACTGCTGGCTGCAGGCCTTATCTGGTTCCTGGTTGCCGCTGCGGCGGCCATGAGCGGCGATACCGAAAGCGCCAATGCGGCCCTGAAACACAACCTGCTGGAATACTCCGAGCTCCTGTTGTTTCTGCTGGTGGCAATGACCTATATAAACGCCATGGAGGAGCGCCAGCTTTTCGATGCACTCCGTTCCTGGCTGGTAAGCAAGGGCTTCAGTTATCTGAGCCTGTTCTGGATCACCGGGGTGCTGGCATTCTTCATTTCGCCCATTGCCGATAACCTGACCACCGCTTTGCTGATGTGCGCGGTGTTGATGAAGGTGGGTGAAAACAGCCCACGCTTTATTGGCCTTGGCTGTATCAATATTGTAGTCGCCGCAAACGCCGGCGGTGCTTTTTCGCCGTTTGGCGACATTACCACCCTGATGGTCTGGCAGAAGGGCGTGGTGGAATTTACCGAGTTTTTCCGGCTGTTTATCCCGTCTGCCGTTAACTACCTGGTTCCCGCCATCATCATGAGTTTTGCCATTCCGAACGAGCCCCCGAAAAAAGCGACAGAGCCGGTGATCATGAAGCGTGGTGCCCGACGGACTGTTGCACTGTTCCTGCTTACCATCACCACGGCGGTTCTGGGGCACAACTTCCTGCACTTGCCAGCTGTGGTTGGCATGATGATGGGCCTGGCTTACCTGCAGTTCCTGGGTTATTACCTGCGCCTCAGTTTCAAGCGTGGTGTAGCCCGTGAACGGGTGTGGGCGGAAAACCATCAGAATACCCGCCTGCTCAAGCGGCTCGACACAGCGGTACCGTTCGATGTGTTCAACCCGATGGCCCGGGCGGAGTGGGATACGCTGCTGTTTTTCTACGGTATTGTGCTGTGCGTGGGCGGCCTTGGTTATATTGGCTACCTGGCGGAAGTGTCGCAGATTTTATATGAAGGCTGGAACGCCACAGGTGCCAATATCACTATCGGCCTTATGTCGGCAATTGTTGACAACATACCGGTTATGTTCGCAGTGCTGTCCATGGGGCCTGATATGTCCCACGGCCAGTGGCTGCTGGTTACACTCACTGCGGGTGTGGGCGGCTCCATGCTGTCAATCGGCTCGGCAGCGGGGGTTGCACTCATGGGCCAGGCGCGGGGCTATTACACCCTGATGTCACATCTGCGCTGGACACCGGTTATTGCCCTTGGGTACGCCGCGTCTATTGCAACTCACATGTGGCTGAACGCCAACCTGTTCTGATCATCCCGTGCGGAGCCCGTTCAGGGCTCCGGTGTTCAGTCGGATATGCCCGGCGCGAGTCAGCGCATGGTTTTCAGGGCCGTTGCCCACTTCTCCATTTCGGTCAGCATCGCGGTGGCGGAAGGATCAATCAGTTCGTTGGAATGGAATACCTTGTCGTCGTCCAGATGATTCCAGGCCATGGGCACCATAACGCCTTCAACCATCGGCATCATCTTGAGAGTTGTCACCAACTGGCGAGCCAGTGTTGCGGCCCGGATACCGCCGGCTGCACCACCGTAGCTGACAAACCCGCACGGCTTGTAATTCCATTCGGTGTAAACGTAGTTAAGAGCGTTCACAAAGGCCGGAGGTGGGCAGTAGTTGTATTCTGGCATTACGAACACATAGGCATCGGCAGAATTAACGCTCTCTGACCAGCTTTTGGTGTGTGCGTGCTCGTAAATTCCGGAGCGCGGATGGCTGGCCTCGTTGTATACCGGCAGGTCAAAGTCAGCCAGGTCTACCAATTCACATTCAAAGCCGGAGTTGTTTGATGCAAACTCGTGAAACCAGTTTGCGACGGATGGACCGATGCGACCGGGGCGTGTGCTGCAGATTACAACATTCAGTTTAAGCGCCATATACAGTGTCCTTGATGGTTCTGGGAGCCAGCTAGAAGCTGGCGATTATGAGGTGGCATCAAATCTAGATGCTCTGGCGCGGCAGATCAAACGAAGCATTTTGAGAGAGATGAACAGAGAATCCGATCAAGTGTGCATGCGGGTTCATGATGTTTGCCGCACATGCTCTTCCAGCTTAGCTGCTGGCATGGGTTTGCCGATAGCCCAGGTCGCCCGTATCGATATCGGAAGGGAAGAGATTGATGTTTTTCTTGAAACCGTCGGGCAGCCCGGTTCTGGAGTGCAGGTCATCAAGAGTCTTCTGCATGATCAGCATTCAGCATGGTCAAGGCTTCCTTGCGGGATTTCGACCACTACTATAGTTGAACCCGATTAGGGGCGAAAATCGTGGCACACAATGCCCGGGTTCCAGGGACGCAATGCCCCGGATACAACCGGGTTCTCTCCTGAAGAAAACTGTGCAGAAGTTGCAAAAGGGCGTATTTCACGAATCCATCGGTGCCGTTTTCGCTGCCCGGGAAGGCTTGTGGCGCAGGGCTTTTAAAGAATTGCACAGAAGTTCTGCGTTTCTGATTATCGTTGATTCTCGCTTTGTTTGATGTCCGTCAATAATGTTTATTGTGGCGCGTTCGTCTTTGTCGCAAGACAGCGAGAGCGCGTCTGCTCAAAACCAACAATAAACAAGCAGGGATCATCATGCGTCATAGAACGAAGCTCTCAAAACTATTCACGGTTTCAGCCCTGGCCAGCGGTTTGTTACTGGCAGGCTGTGGCGACGACGGTGAGGATGGCAAGGACGGCAAAGATGGCGTTGCCGGAAATGCCGGGCCGGCTGTTGTGGCATCAACCACGTCCGGATTTACCATTACTGACGATGCCATCTTCGTGGCGCCGGATGCAGTCGATGGTGATGACATTACCGAAGCGCTATCCCTCGCCCTGTTTGATCTGCCGGAGGATGCATTGGTGGTGCTGCCGAGAGGGCGGTTCACAGTGACGGAAGGCATTATTGTCAACAGTGCACGGGGGCTTACGGTTACCGGCTACGGTATCAATGAAACCATCCTTGATTTCAGCACATCCAATGGAGACGATGCGTTTCGTTTTCAGGGCGGTAATGGCATTACCGTGCGCGACCTTGGCGTGTATGAGGCGCCCAAGAACGGCATCAAGACGACGAACGTCAACGGTATTCACATAACCCATACCGCTACCGTGTGGGAAGGCCCGCTGGAATCAGACAACGGTGCCTATGGCCTTTATCCGCTCAAGAGCCAGAATGTGTTGATGGAGAATAACTACGCATATGGTTCTGCTGACGCGGGGATATACGTTGGCCAGTCAGAAAACATTGTGGTGCGCAATAATACTGCCAAGAATAACGTTGCCGGTATTGAGATTGAAAACTCCAGCATGGCCGATGTTTACAACAACATAGCCGTCGGAAACTCCGGAGGCATTTTGTCGTTTGATTTGCCAGGGCTGGAGAAAGCCTATGGCAGCAATGTGCGAATCTTCAATAACCAGATTTATGCCAATAACGCAGACAACGTAGGGGCGGGAGTTGTAGGTGCCGTACCACCAGGCACCGGTGTGATTATTCTTGCCGCCAGCGATGTGGAAATTTACAACAACCAGATCACAGACAACGACACCACAGCCGTTGCTATCACAAGCTACTTTCTGATTGATGAAGATGTGGCAGGTTATCCGGTCAGCTATGGTGCAACCATGGCGGATGGCTGGAGTCCAACGCTGAAAAATGTCTACCTGCACAACAACACCATCGCCCGGAATGGCAGTGCGCCGCGGGGTGCCCTGCTGGCACCGATTATCGCTGGCTATACCTCCAGCATGAACAGTTCAGGAATGTCACAGACTTTCCCGGCCATTCTTTATGATGGCATTGGCGAACTCCTGTCAAATCTCGGCGCCCAGGGAATTGGCGGGTTCAACGCGCTTGTCGGGCCAGAAGCTGCGGCCGATGGGGTAAATTACGACCCGTACAGCCCGGGCGACCTGATTTGTGCGAACAGTAATATCAATGGCAATCCGGCGCCAGAATACGACGAGGTCAACACCGGTCTGGTGTATCCGGTTGACCCGGCGACTGCGACGTTCGACGGCAATGGCAATCCCGAAGCACAACTGCTGATCGATCAGATGGTCAACAACACCTACCTCAATTGCACCCAGCCGCGCCTGGCGCCAGCGGTGGTGAACTTCCGGAACACTATTTACGGCTGTACCGGGGACGATCTGGCGGACGCGGCTTGCGCGCTGTAACCCGTCTCTCTGAACTGTTGATTGTATTGGGATAAACAATAGCGGTATGACCCGCCGGGGCAGGGCTGCTCCGGCGGTCATACCGCTGCACGAGAGCACTACTCATGAGAAACAACAACAAAACGGCAGTAGCAATTCTGGCAACCTCTCTTTTTCTGGCAGCGTGTGGTGGGGGAGACGGTGATGGTGACGGCACCGGTGGTACGCCCCCGCCAGTGGGCAGTGCCCTGAATGCCGGAGCAGGTTCGCCTACAGGTGCACAGGGCAGCTGCAGCGCGACAACCTCGGGGGTCAATTGGGATGCGTTGATGACAGAGGTATGCCCCAAACTCTCGGATTACAATCTGTTTGCCAACGCCACTGATCCGACGGCTGCGCCAACCCGCGGCGGCGTTCCCTATGATCTGTCTACCGCCTTGTTCTCCGACTACACCAGCAAGTACCGTTTCATATTCGTGCCTGAAGGTAAAACAGTCAGCTATAACCCTTCGGAAGTCCTGGATTTCCCGGTTGGGACTGTCATTACCAAGACGTTTGCGTTACCGGCCAATACCGCCATGCGTGGTGGCGAAGAGCTGGTTATTGAAACCCGGCTGTTGATCCACCGCACGGATGGATGGTTTGCGCTTCCCTATTACTGGTCATCCGATTCCGACGCAACACTGGCCATTGCCGGCAAGCGCCTGGCGAATCTCACAACCATTAATAACCAGGGCCAACAGATTACCTTTGACTATTCGGTGCCTAAAGCAGCGGATTGCAACTCGTGTCACTCGATCGTGCCCGATCTGGCGGGCCCGGACGATGACCGGGAGCAGATCTTCCTGCCCATCGGCCCGAAGGCGCGTTATCTGAATACAGACTATGCCTATGCGGACGGTACGGTATACAACCAGCTGCAATACTGGGCTGAGGGCGATTTGCTGACAGGGCTGCCGTCTGACTTTCAGAGTGTTGAACAGGCTCCGGTGTTTGACGATCAGGTGTCAATCCCTTCGCTCAGCGCCGACGAATTGAATGATGCCGCGCGAGCCTACCTGGATATCAATTGCGCTCATTGTCATCGTGCAGGGCTGACCTTACCAGTTGATTACGCGGGCCCTGCCGGCAGCAGCGGTGTGCAGCTGGAATACGGTCGGGATTATGCAACGGATCCTGGCGCGTTTGGCGTCTGCAAGACACCCGTGGCTGGCGGCAAAGATGGCTATCCGTTCGACGTGATCCCAGGCAACCCGGACGACTCCTACCTGCTGTTCCGTATGACGACAGTAGACAATCGCCACAAGATGCCGGAGCTTGCCCGGAACACTGAGCATCAGGAGGGAACGGCACTTATCCGTAGCTGGATTGAAAACTTGCCGGCAGCGGGTTGTTCAACAGCGCCCTAGCCGGCTTTGCCGTCGTCAGCGGTTGTTTTGAACCGGTCTGAGTATCGGTGTGCCGGGTTGCCCTGGCGGAATTCGGTGGGGGTGGATTGTTTGATTTCCCGGAAGGCACGGTTGAAAGAACTGAGGGACCGGTACCCCACATCCAGGGCAATGTTGAGCACCGGAGTGCCTGGCTCACGAACCAGACGCTCCGAGGCTTCGGCAATGCGGAGTTGATTGATGTAGTCGTTGAAGTTGCGATAGCCAAGGTGTTTGTTGATAAGTGCCCGTGTTCGGTATTCCGGCAGATCGAGTTTTCCAGCCAGCATTTTGAGAGTCAGGTGTTCTGTTCGATAATAGCCGGTTTTCATCAAGTTGGTGAGGCGCTCTACGTGTTCCTGCTGCGAGGCCACCTGCGGATCGGATTCGGCAACTTGCACAGGTTGTTCGATCTCCACCGGTAGTGAGGGTCCGCTGCGGAATGACAGCTCGCTAAATCTGCCCTGCAACAGGAAGGTTGTTATGGCAACGCCGGCAATTGACACAACCAGGGCACGGTTAATGGCAAAAGCTACCCCGAGGTTGAATGCCAGCGCGACAATAAGCACTGCGGTGCCCGCGATAAACAGGACCAGTGCACGGAGTTTTCGGCGCGGTTCCACAAGATCCGCCGGCCAGTCTGCGAGGATAACCCAAAAGCCGTTCGTAATAATAAGGAGCTCGAACACCTCGCCCAGTTCCCAGCCAACAAAGAGCAGGAGTCCTTCTGCGCTCTGGTGACTGGAAAAAATCCTTGCTGTCCAGGGCGCTACTACACTGTAGAGCGCCATGGCACTCCAGGGTGAAAACAGGTTCAGGCGCTGGCGGAAGGTAGTCTGGCAAAGTAGCCAGAACAGCGCCGGAAGCATCATCTCCAGATTTAGGGTGAGCCACTGCCAGTGAGCCGGAGCGAGGGGATGGAGTAAAAAACCTGAGCAGGCAATGAGAAATACTGCGAACACCCGGGCAGCGGACGAGTGGGGCAGTTCGCGGGTTGTTGCAATCAGGAGAATCACCAGGCACGCCAGGCCAAAACCGGTGAGGATCAACATGGTTTGAATACTCGACGCTATTTTTTGTTATTCGCGCTAATTGGTTGCAAACATGTCACCATGATGTGCTGGTGTCAATCCGTCAGGCGGGCGATGGCTGTTGGCTGTATGCCTGACCGAGTGACAGGCGAGACGCGTTTGCGATAACGCTCAGTGAACTTGCTGCCATCGCCAGCGCTGCTACAACGGGAGAGATGCTGCCGGATGCTGCCAGCGACAGCCCGGCCAGGTTGTAGATAACGGCAAAGAACAGGTTTTGCTTCATTATACTGTGAGCCCGCCGGGCGTGCTGAACCGCCAGGGGAATGGCACCGACGCCTCCCTTTGCCAGCACTACGTTGGCAGCGGCCGTTGCTGTGCTGGTGGCGTCGGACACAGCCAGGCCGACATTGGCGGTGGCCAGGGCAGGGCCGTCGTTGATGCCGTCGCCTGCAAACCCTGTACGATGGGCGCCCAGGCGCTCAACAAAGTCGGCTTTACCTTGTGGTGTGCACTCCCAGTGGGCATCCTTTTCCTCCAGCCCGAGTTTGCGTGCCACGTCAAGCACGGGCTCACGCCCATCCCCGCTGGCGATACTACAATGGATGCCCATATGTCGCAGTTTTTTCAAGGCATCGGCAGCATCGTCACGCAGTTCGTCTGCCAGAAACAGTGTGGCTAGCCAGAGCCCGTTTACGGCAACTTCCACCCGGCTGCCGGCAGGCTCCTGCGGCCGGGCTTCCGGAGCGGTCAAAAGGTGTATTCCCATCTCCCGAAGGAAGCCTTGGCTGCCCACAAGTACCTCACCAAGCTGCGTATCAATCATTCGAACCCCGCGATCGTAGCGCTTGGTTGTCTGTTCGTTTACCGGCGAAAGTGAATCCGCAGTGGTTTCCGCATTGGACGGGGATTCGCGTGCCGCTTCGCGCAGCGCGTCTGCCAGGGGGTGGGTGATACCTTCTTCGGCTTGCGCAACCAGGTTCAGCAGTGATGAGCGCGAGGCAATCTGCGGGTGTGATTCGTGGAATTGCACGCGGGTAACGCGAGGTCGGCCATGTGTCAGCGTGCCGGTTTTATCCAGCACCATCGTATCTATACCGGCCATGGCCTCCATTGCTGCCGGGTCCCGGAACAGTATGCCATTGTCTGCCGACCGGGATGCGGCAGCAACGTAGGCTATGGGTACGGCAATGCTTACTGCACAGGGGCAGGCAATAATAAGGACCGTTACGGCGCGCAGTATGGCACCTGGTGTGGCAACGCCCATGAACCAGCTGACCAGCAGGCTGGTGGCCGAAAGCGCCAGTGCGACAGGGACAATAAACCGGGCCAGGGTATCGGCCATACGCTGGGTATTCCCCCGGCGGCCTGCGGCTTCTGCCATGCGGACGCCAATACGGTCGATATGACGCTGGCCCACGGCAGCCGTGACGGTCACGTTCAGGGCGCTGGTAAGGTTAGTGCTGCCCGCTTCCAGAGCATCGCCGGGGGCAACCTTGCGCGGTCTGGACTCGCCGGTAAGTGCGGAGCAGTCGACTGCGCTGTGGCCACTGACCACCTCTCCGTCCAGTGATGCCCTCTGGCCGGCGCTTATGCGAATCTGGTCTCCCACGCGAATGCTGCGAGCCGGTACCTGCCGGTAGCGACCGTCTGGCTCCAGGCGTTCCGCGGATTCGGGCAGCATATCCTGCAAGGCTCCGATTGCGCGGGCGGCGTGGCGTAAGGTAATGGTCTCAATCAAGCGGCCGGTTGTAAGAAGCAGGATCAGCATTACGGACGTGTCGAAGTACACTTCGGTGTCGCCCTCCGCCAGTTGCCACATGGACAGGGCAATTGCGGCCAGTGTGCCAAGGGAAACCAGCGTATCCATGCCGGGCACGCCGGTGCGCAAGGTCCTCCAGCCAGCCAGAATGACGGGCAGGCCCGCCACAATATATACCGGCACGGCTGCAATACCGGCTGCTATTGCCAGCCAGATACCGGTGGGTGGTGTGGTCAGTTCCGGCCCTCCGATGTACAGCAACAGTGAGCACAGCATTGTCCACATGCCAAACAGCACTCCGACAGCAAGCCGGATACCGAGGCGGGTTACCTGTCTGTCAATGCGGGCCAGGGTCTGTTCGGTGCTGGCTGCGGGCAGAAGCCGATAACCCAGCCGCTCAACCCTGCCGCGGGCCTGTTCAAGGTCCACCACTTGCGGATCCCATTTCAGCAGGACCGAGGAGGTGGCAAAGCTGACCTGGGCCGAGAGAATGCCGGGGATACGTTGCAGTACCTGGGCAGTGGCTGCGGCACAACTGGGGCACCACATACCCTCTACCGACAGGAGGGCGCGGCCAAACGGCTGCAGATGCGCCAGTGAGTCACCGGCCGGCGCCGCATGCTGCGGGCCGGCAAACGGTGTGGCGTTCACGGCGATAAAAAGCGCATATCAGCGCACTTCCTGGCCGAAGTTCTGCTCCATGAACCTGGCCCAGGATGCTTCGGTCAGTGGCTCACCCAGCTTGATGCCACGGATGGTCTGGCCATGGTAATCCTTGTGTTGATGGAATTTGTCGGTGGTTTCATCAACACTTTCCGTATCCGACAGGCGGGGGTCAGCAGGTCGCGGAAAGCTCATTACATAAGCGGCCACATCCCAGGCTTCCTGGTCGCTCAGGCTGAATCGCTTGCCCAGCGGCATGTTGGCCTGGATAAATCCGGCCGCGGTATTTACGCGGTGCATCCCCGCACCCCAGTTGAAGCTGTGCGGACCCCAAAGCGGCGGAAAAATATACCGGCCGTTGAGGTCCTTGCGACCCTGCCCGTCTGTTGCATGACACACGGCGCAGTTATCTGCGTAAACCTGCTCGCCCCTTTGCCAGTCATAGCCCAGCTCGGTTTCCGGTGGCGTCGGATACCCCTGGCCCGGAGGGCTGCTGTTCAGTGCCAGGCCGTCTGCCATCCAGTAAAAATAGCTTTCGAGGTCCTTGTAAACCTGATGACCGGCGGGCGGCGCTGAGCCGTATTCAGAGTCCTGGGCATTCATGGAATATGTGAAGCAGCCATTTACCCGGTCTTCCATGGTGTTGATCTGCTTGTTCTTGCCCCGGTAAGCCGGGTAGCTGACGGCTGCAGCCCACATGGGAGCCGCGTGTTCCAGGCGCCCGGAATCCAGATGGCAGTTGGCGCAGGCAAGGCCGTTACCGACAAACTCGCCGGCGTTGGTGCCTGTATTGAGAAAGATTTCCCGACCGCGGCGTACTGAATCGCCAAATTCGTCGTCGGGAATGTCGGCTTCGGCGGGCGGTACATAATAGCCACCCCGGCCTGTTGGCTGTTCAGGTGCTTTGGCGGTTACCGATTCGTCCCACTGTTTGCGTTCCTCCGCCAGCTTTTGCCGGGCCTTGCGGGCAGCCTCGGATTCCAGTTGGCTTGCGGAGGGCTCACTGTACGAGTCGGTAAGCATGGCAAGCACATCGTAACGGTAAAGAAGGGTGCCAATAACAAACAACACCACTGCTCCCAGTACGCCGTAGATCATTCGGGTAGCGGCCGATTTTTGCTGGTTTTCGTTATGAGTGTTCATGTGTCTGCTGTCTCCTCAAGCGCCGCTGCAGCTTTCAGTTTCCGGCTTGCGCACGATTGTCGTTCCCATGCTGGGGCGGCGGCAATGTCGCAAGATAATCCGCGACAGCGCGGATGTCCGCATCCGACAGTGCCATTGCAACGCCATGCATCAGCTTTACCGGGGAGTTGCTGCGACGACCGCTTTTCCAGTTACTCAACTGAACGGCAGTGTAGCTGGGGTGCTGTGCAGCGATTGCCGGAAAGGCCTGGCTGACGCCCCAGCCTGACGAACCGTGACATGAAAAACAGGCGGGCACTTCAACCCGCCAATCACCCTGTTGCGCCAGCTGGCGACCACGCCTGATATCGCCGCCCAGATCCGGGCTTGCGCTGCTGGGGCTCTCCAGTGCTCCGTAATATTGCCCCAGTGCCAGCATTTGTTCTTCGTTCAGTTCCTGTACCACGTACTCCATATTTGCATTTTTGCGAGCGCCGTTTTCGTAGTCGTGCAACTGCTTGGTGATATAGCCGGGAGCAAGTCCGGCAATCCGCGGCGCAGTACTGTTTCCTGCACCATCTTCTCCGTGACAGGAAGCACAGGACCAGGTTGCACCCTTGCCGTTGACCGCAATCTGCCTTGCGTCTTCCAGGGCTTCGTTTGATACGGTTCTGGTGCCCAGATATTCAGCAGCCAGCGGGTCGCTGGTTTTTGATGAGTTTTCAGCAGAAGCCGCAGAAGCGTTCAGGCCCATCTGCAGTGCGACGGATAACGCAATGATCAGCGGGGCGCGATAAACCCGTGATTGCTTTTTCATCAGTTGCCCTCCGCAGTTCTGGCGGGATTAAAGTGGCTCCTCAGCTCCGCACCACCCTGCCAGGGAATCGTGCGGTCACTGAAGCGTTCGCGCTGCACCTGCACGAGTTCGGCATTAATTGGCCCGGCGCTGTTACCCCAGCTTGAACGTATGTGGTTCACGATAGCCGCTATTTCACCGTTACTCAGAGTGCTGCCAAATGTGGGCATGCGGCCGTTGAAGGTTTTACCCTGAACGGAAATCGGCCCGCTGATACCGAACAGCACTATGCTGGCGACCTGTTCCCCATCACCCAGTACCCAGGATGAGCCTGCCAGCGGGGGTATGGCTCCGCTTACGCCGGCCCCGTTATTCTGGTGGCAGGAGGAGCAGTAGTTATCGAACAGCTGAGCGCCGTCGGTCGCGGCTTTCGCGTTGCCCGAGCCCTGGCTTTTTTCTGCGCCGGCCTGCTGTGCCTGTTGCTGCGCCTGCTGCTGGTTTTCACCGGCCGCCATGTAGCTGTGCAGGAAGGTAAATATGCCCCATGCAGCAAGTGCCAGAGCTATGGCAATAACTGGCCAGGGAATGGGGTTGTTCAGCTCAAACGGCTCAAAGTTATCTTTTGACTGCTGCTGTTTGCTCATAGCGAGGCCTCCCTGTCAGCGCCGGAGCCTTCGAATTGCGCGGCAGATTCATCGCGGCGATACCCGTGGTCCCGAAGGTGCAGTTGTTCAGGCGGATAGGTCCGGTCAAGACTGAGCAGGTAAGCGACAAGATCCAGTGCCGCCTGTTTGGCTACAACCACCTTGTTTTCAGGCGCCCATTTTTGCGGCAGTTTTACAACCACATCACCTTCCTCGGCCTGGTCTTTCTCTTCGAACAGGTAGGGGAAATTCGGCATGAGACTGCTGGGCACAATGGCCCGCGGCTGGTAAAGGTGCGTCAGTTGCCAGGCGCGGGAAGGCAGGCGGGCGCCTACGTTGAGCAGGTCTGGTCCGGTCCGCATGGTGCCCAGCAGGTGCGGGCTATCGTAAATATAATCGGCCGGAGTGGACGCTCTGCCCCAGCCACGCTGGGTATCCGGAGCCTGGGAGGAATCGCGGGGCTGCTGGGTGTGACAGTAGACGCAACCCAGATTAACGTAGTGTTCGCGACCACGTGCCTCCTGTTCCGTGTAGGGTTCAAGCCCCGCCGGCGCTTCAACGCTACGAATCTGCATGGCGGGCACCGCCACCAGCAAGAGTGTGGCAAAGGCCAGGACAGTCAGAGCGATAATGAGCAGGGGAACAATGCGATTCATTTACCGGGCTCCTAAGTCGGTGGCAGGAATGGCGTTGCCGGCATTTGCCGTGGCAGGCTGTTTGCCGGCAAACAGGGCGTATACGTTAACGGCAAAGAGCAGATGGCCAAGCGTCATCAGTGTGCCGCCAACGGAACGCGCCTGCAGATAGGGGATGGTGAGCTCCATGCTTTCCAGCCAGTCTCTGGAGGCATCCATCATTGCCAGACCCTGCAGCCAGCCACCGAGGGTAAGGGCAATGAAGTAGATGGCAAAGCCGATGAACACCAGCCAGAAATGCACACTGATCAGCTTCGGAAAGGGCCAGGGCCGGTTGAGAATGCGCGGCATCATGTAATAAACAGCGCCGAACAGCACCAGTGCGACGAAGGCGTAGGCGCCCAGGTGGGCATGGCCAACGGTGTAGTGGGTGAAATGGGTAACCGTGTTTACCGCACGCACCGCTTCCATTGAGCCCTGGAGCGAGGCGAAGGTGTACATCAGGGCGCCGGTGGCAATAAAGCGCAGCGGCAGGCTTTCACGCATTGCCCAGAAGTTCCCCAGCCAGAGTACATGCTGGTTGATGGCAACAGCGAGAACGGGAACAACCATCATCACGGATTGCACAACCGAGAGGGTGACCAGCCAGGTGGGAACCGGCCCGCCAATCAGGTGGTGGATGCCCACCTGGCTGTAGAACAGTGCCAGCGCCCAGAAGCCCAACAGTGAGAGACGGTAGGAAAATATCGGCTTGCCGATGATTTTGGGTATGAAGTAATAGGCAGCGCCCAGGCCCAGTGGCGTCAGCCATAGCCCCAGCACGTTATGGGCAAACCACCAGTTAACGGTCGCTGCCTGGACGCCGGAATGGGTGCTTGGCAGGTTGGCAAGGAAGAACAGGGAAGGAAACCACACCAGGCCGGCCATGTAGTACCAGGCTGATACATAAATATGTTCCACCTGCCGATGCGCGGCAGTAACTACCAGTGGTATAGCCAGGCAGGCGCCTGCAACAGCCAGCAGAATATCCAGCTGCCAGGGAATTTCCAGCCACTCCATGCCATCAGTCCAGCCGCTGCCGATGGCAATAACGCCGCCGGCTACCCCGAGGTTCCACAGCACTACGCCCAGGGTGGCCATGCCTGCTTTGCGCAGTGGGGTCTTGAACAATGTGGGGACCAGCCACATGGCGGTAGTAATACCCCCAAGGGAAAGCCAGCCATAAATAACGAGGTTCAGATGCATTGTGCGCATGCGCCCGAAGGTAAGCGGTGCGGCCTGGTTCAGCCAGTCGGGCAAGTGCATTTTGTATGACGCGATGACGCCAAATACGGACCCCAGCAACAACCAGAACACAGCTGTACTGAATCCCAGCACCAAAAGCCGCCGCACTGCGGGGCTCAGGGGTAATGTAGTTGCTTCACGAAGCCGGCCCGAGGGGTGAGACGGATCATCGAAGGTGCCGGGTTTACCATTATCGAAAATGGACATGGCATCTTTCTGGGTAACCTGGAACTGCTTGCGCGAAATGGCCCAGATAAGTGCAGCAAGAGCGATCAGAGAGACTGCAAAACTGAAGGCTAACAAGGTACCGATGGTCAGGTTCATAGTGATTCAGGTTCCTTTTTTATAGCTTTCTTTTTTTGGCATCTACCCTCAAAGCTAGTCGGGCAGGGGGAGATTGCCAAGTGCCAGCCTGCCAGAACCGGATTAAATGAATATTAAATGTTCGTAGTCCAACCCTGTCGAAATGCAGAGGAAGTAAGCAAGCTATGTGTTTTTGATACAGGGAGTATCTGGAGGATTCAGCCTTTGTGCGGGGCTTTAGCTACTGTGTGACACAGGCCCCGCCAAGGGTGGATGTGTGAAAGGTTTACTTTGTCAGTTCGATATTTTCAGAACGACGGCATGGCCCTCTTCGTTGCTCAGTCCCAGCTTGACCACACTTCCGGGCTTGGTGCCCAGCAGGGCAAGGCCAAACGGTGAGCCGATGCAGACATCGCCTTTGTCGGCTTCGGAGCAGGAACTGGAATCCGTTAACCGGAATGTCAGCACCGAGGAGTCCAGGCAGTTGATCAGCGTTACCGAACTGCCGATCATCGCCGTATTTTCTGGTGGCGCAACGGAGTTGCGGTAGATCCTTCCCAGTTTCGCATTAAGCGTTTGGATATCACGTGAACCCAGGTTAAAACCTACATTCATCATCATGTCTTTTCTCTGAATGCCGCCTCTTCACTTGGATTGCCGGCACCATAGCAGCTTTGGAAATAAAGGCAAGGCGCGGAAGAAGAGGCTTTGAAAGCCCGGAAGGGGGGCTTGGGCGGCTCTTCTCTCAGCGCCCGCCTTGAGATAAGACTAAGCGTTCATTAGCAATGGCGTGAGTAACATGCCTTCGCCAATCAGTACCAAGAACAATACCAGCGCCAGCAGGAACGGTTTGAAACCGAGACTGCGCAGTTTGTCGATTCTGGTTTCATAGCCGAGAGCGGCCATGGCCATGGTAAGGGCAATCTGGCCGGCAAGCACCAGGTTGTCGTGAATCATCGCGGGCAGAGTAATTACGCTGTTAACAATCACCATGCCGACAAACCCGAAGGCAAACCAGGGAATTATCAGGCGTCTGTTACCAGCCCCTGCCGCTTGCTCCACTTTGTTTCGCTTTAACCACCACTGTCCCACAATCAGAAGAAATGGCACCAGCAACATCACTCGCACAAGTTTGACGATAACGGCATTGGCCAAAGCGTGGGCACCGACCGCATCACCTGCTGCCACAACCTGGGCTACTTCATGTACGGTTGCACCGATATACACGCCGTACAAACTCTCATCCCAGCCCAGAACAGAATAAAGCGCCGGATAAACAAACATCGCCAGACTGCCAAACAGCACCACCGTAGCAACTGCCATGGACGTGGCAGCAGGCTTTGAACGTATGGTGGTTTCTGTGGCCAATATAGCGGCGGCACCGCAGATGGCACTACCGGCACTGGTCAGCAGGGCTGTTTCGGCATCCAACTTGAAAAACCGGGTACCCAACTGATAGCCCAGCACCAGGATGGTGCTCATAACCATGATGTCCAGGGCTACTACGCCCGGCCCCAGAGCCAGAACCTGATTGAGGGTAATGGAAAATCCAAACAGAACGATGCCACCCCTCAGGAACCAGCGGGTGGAAAACTTCAGGCCGGATTCCAAGCTTTTTGTATTGCCTGCCCCGGGAAGGTTACCTGCAAGCATGCCCAGCAACAGCGCAAAAACCAGTGGGCTGATCCCTGTATGTTGAATAACCGGGATGTCCGCCAGCATGAAACCACAAGCGGCAATTAGCGCGCACACGCCTAACCCTTTCCACATAACGTTAATCTCCGGAACAACGGATATATGGATATATTGTCCCGGAATATTTAATCTGTAAAACAGATATATAAGTTAAAGTAATCCTGATAAATCGATAATTAGTTGACGCGGTTCCGAAGGTTTGAAGTAGTAAGCCTGTGAACTAGACTTTATCGGGTCGGACAAATAGCGAGGGTTGGCTGGTGGTCAGTGTGTGTTACAGGAGGGAGTGTCGAATAATGGCCGTGTGCGTATGGGCATGACCCACAATCTGAAGAATCTGTCGCCGGCCTATTTCGGCATGGTGATGGCCACGGGCATCATTTCCCTGACCGCGCATTTTCTCGGTTTTGAGCTGATTGCGTACAGTCTGTTCTACCTGAACCTTGGCTTCTATGGGCTTTTATGGGCAGGCACGCTGGCCCGCCTCTGGATGTGCCGGCAGGAATTTCTGCTGGATATTGTGGACCATATGCGCGCCCCCGGTTTTTTTACGCTGCCTGCCGGCTCAAGCATTCTGGGCAGCCAGTTTATTACCCTGACCGATTACACCATGGCGGGCCGTGTGCTGTGGATGTTGGCGATTCTGCTCTGGCTGGCACTGACCTACACCATATTCACCGCGTTCACGGTCAAAGAGGAAAAACCGCCTCTGGACAAGGGGATTACCGGTGGGTGGCTGTTGGCGGTGGTGGCAACCCAGTCGATCGCTGTGCTCAGTGCGTTGATTGCCGTAGATATGCCACAACCCTACAAGCTGGGTATTAACTTTCTGGCACTGTCCATGTGGCTTTGGGGCGGCATGCTGTATATCTGGATGATGTCCCTGATTTTCTACCGTTATACCTTCTTCAGGTTCTCCCCGGGCGATCTTGCGCCTCCGTACTGGATCAACATGGGTGCCATGGCAATTTCGACACTGGCCGGTTCCCTGCTGATTGTGAATGTGAAAGATGCGCCGTTCCTGGATTCGCTGCTGCCCTTTCTGAAGGGCTTCTCTGTGTTCTATTGGGCCACGGGAACCTGGTGGATACCGATGTTGTTTATCCTTGGTATTTGGCGGCATGTGTACAAGAAGTTCCCGCTGGAATATGACCCCTTGTACTGGGGTGCGGTGTTCCCCCTGGGCATGTATGCCGCCAGCACCCATGAGATGGCGGCTGCCCTTGGCTTTCACTTTCTCGATTTCATTCCGGTCAGCTTTTTCTACCTTGCTTTGACTGCCTGGGCCATTACATTCCTTGGCCTGGTGCGATCGTTCAGGCCGGAGAAACTGAAGGGTTAGGGTTTTACGATGGTGCCTGCGTACCACCAGATACCTGGCTTTGCATGCGCAGGCTGTTAAGCAGAACACAGAGGCTGCTGAGTGACATGGCAATGGCGGCAATAACCGGTTGCACCCAGCCCATAATGGCGAGGGGAATCACCAGGGCGTTGTAGCTGACCGCCCAGAACAGATTCTGGTACATGAGCTTGCGTGCCCGTTGCGCAAGCTGCAGGGTCGCAGGCACCCTGGCGATGCTTTCTGTGAGGTAGACAGCCGCTGCGGCACCGGTGGCGGATGCGGCGTTGCCCACGGCGATACCCAGCCTGGCGCCGGCCAGGGCCAGGCCGTCGTTGAGGCCGTCCCCCACGAACACGGCATTTGTCTGTTTTTCCAGGTTCTCGATAAAGCTTTGCTTCTGCTCGGGGGAGTATCCGGAAAGCACATGTTCAGGTGCAATGCCAAGGCGCGTGGCCAGCTCCAGGCAGGCGGTGCGCGTGTCACCGCTGAGCAGATAGATGGTGTAGCCCTGGCGCACCAGCTGGCGGATCGTCGGCGCAGACTCCGGCCTGAGGGTTTCCTGAAAACCGATTTTGCCCGCATAATGCCCATTGCAGGCTAGGTGGACACTCATTCCGGTATCTTCGGTGGGTGGCACCGCAACACCCTGCTCCCGAAGCCAGCGTGCCTGCCCTGCCAAGGCGGTATCCTTGCCGTTAAGCCAGCGCGTACCTGCGCCTGCAACGCTTTCCCGAATACCCTCGGAAGCCGGTACAGATGAGCGCACCGGTTCCGCCATAAGGCCTCTTGCAACCGGATGGGATGATTCCCGGAGAATGTCCTGGGCCAGCTTCAGCAGCGTGCTTTTGCTCCAGTTTCCGGCCGGTGTGATGCTGTTCACGGCAGGCTCGCCCGTGGTCAATGTGCCTGTTTTGTCGAACACAATCGCGCCAACTCCGGCCGCAGCCTCCAGCGCCGCAGGATCCCGCAACACAATGCCGTGATTGACCATGTTGGCGTGGCCCATGGTAATTACCAGTGGAATGGCAAGGCTCAGGGCGCAGGGGCAACTGATGATCATAACCGCCAGCCCGCGGGCCGCTGCCTCCGGTGCAGGTGCACCTTGAGCAAGGGCCAATCCCACAGCCAGGCTGGCTGCGATCACAATCACCGGAAGCAGTACGCGGGCGATGCGATCGGTGAGCCGTTGCAGAGTGGTTTTGCGGCTGAGCAGAGCACTGATGGAGCGTGATAATCGGTCAATGCGCCGCTGGCCAACGCCTGCTGTAACTTCCAGTTCAAGCCCCCCTTCAACCAGCTGACAGCCGGCCAGCAACTCCGCTCCCGGCCCGAGAGCCTGGGGCATGTGTTCCCCTGTCAGCATGGACAGGTCTGCCTGGCCATGGCCGCAGATAACTTCCCCATCCAGAGCGAGTTGTTCGCCGGCCCGGAGGAGTATGTGCTGGCCGGCCTCAACATCCTTTAAAGGCCGGGTTTCCAGTTGGCCGTCTGGGGTTTTCAGCGTGACCTGTTCGGGAACGTCCTGAAGATAACGACGAATGATTTCCGAAGCGCGGCGGCGCACACTGGTATCCAGCAATCGTGCGACCAGTTGGAAGGTAATCAGCATAACGGCGGCATCGAAGTACACATGATGACTGCCGGCGGCAAGTTGCCAGGCGGAGATGATGCAGGCAGCGAAGACCGCCAGAAAAATGAGGCTGTCGAGGCCCGGTGCGCCGGCAAGGAGCGTGCGCCAGCCCACCCGGTAGAAGTGAGAGCCGGAGTAGAGCACAACCGGCGCCGCAAACAGGCCGCTGGCCAGGGCCAGTGGCCAGAGGACTTCCGGTTCTGCCGCGCCCAATGGTGCCAGGTAAATCAGCAGGGCGGGCATCATGCTCCACATGCCAAAGACCACCGCAACCGCCAGCCGCCTTTGCAGATGCTTGCGCACCGTCTCTGCCTGGAGCTTGCTGCGATCCGGGTCCACCGATGCGTGCAAGCGATACCCCAGGCGGGCAACGGCTTGCTGAAGGCTGGCCAGCCTGGGCTTTTCCGTGTCCCAGCGAATCATGGCCACATCGGCCGCGAAATTGACGGCAGCGTCACGCACCCCCGGCTGTTTCTTTAGCAGGGCTTCAACGGCGATGGCACAACTGCCACAACGCATCCCCTCGATCATCAGGATGTCCTGATTCTGCTCTTGTTGCGCTGTGCTCCCGGTGTTGGCGGCCATCTCAGGGTTCCCCGAAAACCTCCTTCAACTCACCGGCAGACCAGTCCCCGCGATCGCCGAAGCGCTCTTTGTGCTCGGCCACTGTCGCTGGGTCGATCTCGCTTGCACTGTTGCCCCACTCACTGCGGGCATAACTCAGCACAGCCGCCAGTTCGGCATCGGAAAGTTTACCGCCAAACCTGGGCATAACACCCTGGAAGGTGTTGCCTGCAACCTCGATTTCTCCCTGCAGGCCATCGTGGACAATTGCCACCGGAATGGCCGCGTCCGCCTGCAGCCACTCACTTCCGGCCAGAGGAGGAAAGGCGCCTGGTACGCCCTGTCCATTTGCCTGGTGGCAGGCACTGCACTGGGCGCTGTAAATCGCAGCACCATCCGGTGTGGCGCCTGCGGAGCCGCTGCCTGCACCCGAACTCTGTGAGCCGGATGTGCCTGAGCCCTCTGACGCATCGGGGCTTTCACTGTTTGCGGGCCCGGATTCCCCGGGAGCCATCGCAACGGCTGTGCGGCTGTCGCCGCCCAGCAGGGGCTTGCCGATCTGCCAGGCGTAATAACCAACGCCCCAGACAATCAGTATGGCAATCCAGGCCAATACAATCTTTGGTATTGCGCGGGTGCCTTCTTCCGGTTCGGGCGCTTCACGGTACTGAGCGCGATGATCATGCTGGTTCATGGCGCGCGTTGCTCCTTGGACTCGTCGGATTTTGGCGATGCTTTCGCCGGCACTTTGGGCAAAGTCGGCGCCGGGTAGGTGTGGTCAAGGGCGAGCAGGTACTCCGCCAGTGCCAGCGCATCATCGGTGGCCACAATCTTTCCGGATTCCGGGCCGTAGGGTGGCGGTACGTTCACCACTTTGTCACCCTCTACCGGTTCGTCCACATGGCGGAACAGGAAGGGATACGACGGCATGATGCTGCCTTTGATTACCGCCCTCGGGTTGTACAGATGCATCAGTTGCCAGTCGATGCTGGGCTGGCGGGCGCCAATGTTGAACAGATCCGGGCCGGTACGCATGGTGCCCAGCAAGTGAGGCTGATCGTAGGCGTAGTCGCCTGGCACGGAGGGGCGGCCCCAGCCCCGTTCTTTGTCTCCCGGGGCAAAGCCCGGATCCCGGGGCTGCTGGCTGTGGCAATAAACGCAGCCGTTGGCAATGTACAACTGGCGGCCACGCTGTTGCTGTTCCGTGTAAGGCTTGAGATCCGGCGGAACCTGTTCTGCGGACATTTGCAGGTAGGGCATTGCCACCAGAGTCAGCGTGGCCAGCAACAGGATAAGCGCTGCGCCTACCATGATTGCGAGAGCACGTTTCATTGAGCGTTCTCCTTGACGACTGGGCGGAAGAGGGTCGGCTGCTCAGTGGCAGTGCCGCGGCGCATTAGCATGGCGATGAAATGGAACGCGAACACCAGATGCCCCAGGGTCATCAGGGCGCCACCGACAGTGCGCGCCTGAAGCGCGGGCAGTGTCATGCGGACAATGTCCATGAAGGGCATCTCGGCATCGAGCAAGGCCAGCCCCTGCTTCCAGCCGCCAACGGTCAGCGACACCACGTAGATCAGGATGCCAATGCTTACCAGCCAGAAATGCAGGCTGATCAGCCGGCGCCAGGGCCATTCCCAGTTGGTGAGGCGGGGCATAATGAAATAAACCGCGCCGAACAGGATGAAGCTCAGGAAGGCATACATACCAAGGTGGGCATGGCCCACAGTGTAGTGGGTGAAATGGGTGATCACGTTGATGCTGCGCAGGGCTTCCATGGAACCCTGGAGTGAAGACACTGTGTACATGAGAGCGCCGATCCATACAAAACGCAGGGTAGGCGAGTCTTTGAGGCGCCCGAAGTTGCCTATCATGGTGCCGTGATGGTTGATGGCAACGGTAATCACCGGAATCGACATCATCACACTGTGAACAATCGAAAGAGTAACCAGCCAGGTGGGTATCGGGCCGCCAATCAGATGGTGAATCCCCACCTGGCTGTAAAACAGCGCCAGCGACCAGAAGCCAATCAGCGACAGCTGGTAGGAAATGATCGGCTTACCAAGAATTTTCGGGATCATGTAATAGGCAATGCCAATACCGATGGGGGTTACCCATAGCCCAAGCACGTTATGGGCAAACCACCAGTTAACCGTTGCACCTGAGGCGCCGGGAAAGGTATAGGGCAGGTTGGCAATGAGAAACAGGATGGGGAACCACACCAGCGCCGCCATCAGGTACCAGCTGGTTACGTAAAGGTGCTCCACCTGCCGGTTGGCAGCGGTCAGCAACAAGGGGATGGCGCACATGGCACCACCCACCACAAACAGGACGTCTACCTGCCAGGGAAATTCCAGCCATTCCTCGCCATCAGACAGGCCCAGCGTGATGGCGCTGAGGCCAAGAACCAGGCCGATATTCCAGATAAAGCCGCCGAGAACCGCATATTTGCCGCCGGCCAGCGAGGTTTTGAACAGTCTTGGAATCAGGAACAGCGCCACGCCTATGCCGGCCATGGACGCCCAGCCGTAGGTAACAGCGTTCAGGTGCACCGGGCGTACCCGGCCAAAGGTGAGAAATTCGCTGGCTGCCAGAAACTCCGGGAGATGCATCTTGATGGAAGAAGTCAGGCCGAAAAGCGAACCCAGAAGCAGCCAGAAGACCGATGAGCTCAGCCAGGTCAGCACCGCCGTTCTGGAAGACTGGTCGGCTGTCCAGCGCGCCTTTATGGCTGCCGCCTGCTCGCTGGTATCCCCGGTAAAAGGCTGGTCGGCGGGCCGGGCAGGGTCCTCGCTGTGGCCCTCTTCACCCGGCGAGAAAATGGTACGCGCTGCTGCCTGGCCATGGCTGAACTGATTGTTGGCGATAGACCAGATCAGTAGCAGCAAACCAACGGTAGAGAGCACGAAGGTAATGATCAGGAGAATGGCGATGGTGGGCGTCATAGTCTGTCCTGTTGATTCATCACAAATACATCTTAAATAAATCCAGTAGTCCAATTCAATTGAATGCTGGCTTTAAAAGCAGTATTTGTATTCGTTTGGAAGGTAACGAAGAGTCACAATACAGTAACGCGACAGACGCGATTGAACGATGGTTGCACTTGTTCTAAATCAAGTTGAGGTAGGTGTCAGGCACGCGAAGCGGAAGAGTCACACAGACTCTTCCGCCACAAATTTGCCGTTATCGGCTGGATTTTCCTCAATAAGTCCGCCAAAACGACGATAAAAACCCTGGCTCGGGCCGGGCAGGGGGCCTGAGGCGTTCTCCAGCAGGTTTGCCAGGTGTTCATCCGAGCGTCTGTATATGGCGCGGTACAGATTGCGGCACAGCTGCTTGGCACTACGCCCTTCCCAGTCACCTGGCAGGAGTTCGTCCGGCAACAGTGGATCCCGCAGCAATATCTTCCGGTATTCGTGAATCAGCAGGATGCGGGCGGTAATGCAGTCTTCCGGGCTCAGATTGTCGTTGATGCTGAGCTCCCGCCATAAGGGGCGAAACTTTTCCAGGAAACGCTTGTAACGAAAACCCAGCTCGTCCAGGTTCCAGCTTTCCCTGACCTGCCTGCGCAGGGCTCGCGGGCTGCGTTGTTCCATTGGCTGGGTCTGCATCACGATGGTATCGTCCAGCGCACCCCATTCCTGAAGCAGGGGGATCAGCTCGTGGCGGGTAAATCGCGGGTGTTCCATAACCCCGGCGGCCATGCTGCCAAAACTCAGCCATTTCAGCTCTTCACGCACCCTGGCCCGGGTCTCCGGTTCCAGCTGGTTGAGAAAAACCAGGCACCAGCTGCCGTTCCATTCATCCGTGCCAAGGGTGTATACATGCTCGAATGCCTGCTGGAATCGCCTGAGGCCGGCGCCGGTCACGCTGTAATAGCTGCACCGGCCCACTTTCTCGGTTTGCAGCCAGCCTTCCTGCACCAGCCGGTAAACCGAGGTACGCACCAGCCGTTCACTGACCCCCATGGGTGTCAGCAGCTTCATCAGGCTGCCGAGCCAAACGTTACCGCCACGGGGGTGAATGATGTCACCGTAGGTTGTAATAATCAGGGATCCTGCGCGTAAAGGGCGCTTTTTCTGGAAATCCCGGTTCAGGCTCTCAAGTTGTTGTTTTGCTGACATGGTTTTCGATCTTTGCTAATACATTGGTATAGGTTGCCGGAAAACATCTGCCCCTGAAGCACTCCTCGGTTGACACTGAAGTAGTGATACAATATTTTCCATTGATATCCGTCAACAGTATCGTATTATTGGGGTGGCGGATAGTCAGTAATGGCGATGATAGACCAAGGTCTGTCACGCTGCGCTGAAACCAGAATGCTGTAAAGGGACACGTGATACGAAAAAAATCAACCTTTGCAGGAAATGTCGTTCCATTTTCGGAAATTCCGGGGCATATAAAACCATAACGCCCTGACACCTTTGGGAGAACAACAACAATGTTCAGAAAAATCACGCGCCGTGCAAGCAAGTTTGCAGCTGTCGCTGCTGCAGGTCTGTTGGCAATGAGCGTTCAGGCAGCAGATCCGATACGTATTGGCTCCTTCCTTTCGGTTACCGGTCCCGCTTCTTTTCTGGGCGATCCGGAGCTAAAAACCCTTCAAATGTACGTTGAGAAAATCAACGAAGAGGGCGGTGTACTTGGTCGCCAACTCGAGCTTGTCCATTATGACGATGCAGGCAACGCTTCCAAGGCCCGTAACTTTGCAAGCCGGCTGATCCGTTCAGACCGTGTCGATATTATTGTAGGCGGAAGTACCACAGGTGCCACCATGGCGGCTGTACCCATGATAGAACAGGCCGGGGTTCCCTTTATATCACTGGCAGGTGCGGTGGTGATCACCACTCCCGTGAAAAAGTGGGTGTTCAAAACGCCGCAATCTGACCGCATGGCGGCAGAGCGTATTCTTACAGACATGAAATCCCGCGGTCTGACCAAGGTTGGCCTGATTTCCGGCACAGGAGGCTTCGGTAGCTCCGGGCGCGAGCAAACCCTGGCGGTTGCCAAGGAAATGGGTGGAATCGAGATCGTAGCCGATGAAACCTACGGTGGTTCCGATACCGACATGACAGCCCAGCTGACCAACATCCGGAACACCGATGGTGTGCAGACCATTCTGAACTTCGGTTTTGGCCAGGGTCCTGCCATTGTTACCCGTAACTACGCACAGCTGGGTATAGAACTTCCGTTCTACCAGTCCCACGGTGTTGCCTCTGACGGCTTCCTTGAGCTTGCAGGCAGCAATGCCGAGGGCCTGAGACTGCCGGCATCACCATTGCTGGTGCCAGAGTCACTGCCAGAGTCCGATCCGCAAAAGCCGGTGGTTGAGGCATACAAAAGCGAGTATGAAGCCCGCTGGAATTCAAAGGTCTCCACCTTCGGTGCTTATGCCTACGACGGCCTGAACCTTGCCGTCAAGGCCATTGAAAAAGCCGGAAGCACAGACAAGGAAGCCGTGCGCGATGCGCTTGAGAATATTCAGGGGCACGTAGGTGTGACCGGCACCTTCAACATGTCGCCCACTGATCACAATGGTCTTGAAGCGGATTCTTTCCGTATTCTGGAAGTTCAGGATGGTGGCTGGAAGCTGATCAACTAAGCAATTCCCATCCGTACCACAGGCGGACAGCAACCCTGGCGGGTTGCTGTCCGCCGCTGCGCGAGCGGACCCGATTATGTTCTCTGAATTCCTGCAATACCTGTTTACCGGTATCACTATTGGTGCCACTTACGCCCTGATAGCCCTGGGGTTTACCCTGATTTATAACGCCAGCCATGTGATCAACTTCGCCCAGGGCGAGTTTTTGATGATTGGCGGAATGGCCACTGTGTCTTTGACAGCCATGGGCGTACCCATGCTGCTCGCGATCGTACTTGCCGTTGTGCTGGCTGGCGTGTTGGGCATTGCCCTGCAGCGCCTGGCAATTGCACCTGCCAAAAACGCAGATGTGGTTACGCTGATCATTATCACCATCGGTGCGTCCATTTTTATTCGTGGTCTGGCCCAGTTGGTGTGGGGCAAGGAATACCACGTTATGCCCAATTTCAGCAGTGACGAGCCGATAGAGATTTTCGGAGCGGTGCTGAATACCCAGAGCCTGTGGGTGCTGGGTGTTGGTGCGGTTCTTGTGGCGGTGCTGGTGTATTTCTTCACCCGCACGCTCACCGGAAAAGCGATTCTTGCGACTTCCATGAACAAGGATGCCGCGCGTCTGGTGGGCATTCGTACCCAGGTCGTTCTGATGCTGGCTTTCATGGTGTCCGCGCTGCTGGGCTCCATCGCCGGCATTGTTGTTGCGCCGATCACTTTTACCTCCTATGACATCGGCATCATCCTGGGGCTCAAAGGCTTCGTTGCCGCCGCAATCGGAGGCCTGGGCAGTGGCCTGGGCGCCGTAGTTGGTGGTCTGGCCCTGGGTGTGGTTGAGGCCATGGCAGCGGGTTACCTGTCATCCGACTACAAAGACGCTGTGGCGTTTTCAATGATTCTGCTTGTGCTGTTCTTCATGCCCCGGGGCCTGTTTGGCGCCAAAGTCGTGGAGCGGGTGTGATGATGGCTCGATTCTCGGACTTCCGTCTCAAGGGGCTGGTGTTTCTCGCCATCGTGGTGTTTGCCCTGCCAATGTTCATCTCCAACCCGTTTCACTATGGCCTGGCGACACAGACTGCACTGGTTGCCGCCGCGGTGGTGGGCCTCAATCTGCTGGTGGGCTTTGCAGGCCAGATCAGCCTTGGTCATGCCGGTTTTTTTGGCCTCGGTGCCTATTTCAGCGCCATCATGACGAGCAATTACGGCTGGTCTGCCATTCCTGCTCTGGTGCTTGGTGCTGTGTTTGTAGCCATTATCGCCTGGATTGTCGGACGTCCGATTTTGCGCCTGAAAGGCCATTACCTGTCCATGGCCACCCTTGCGGTTGGTTTTATCATTGCCATCATTCTGAACAATGAGCGGGAAATAACCGGCGGGCCAGATGGCATGCCGGTACCCTCCTTTGATGTGTTCGGCTGGGAGCTCAGCGTCTTTGGCCAGTATTCCCTGTTTGGCATGGATATCAGCGGCGATCTGGCCTGGTATCTGTTTGCCGGTGTGGTGTTGCTGGTCGCAGTCTGGCTGGCCCAGAACCTGATCGATTCGCCCATTGGCCGCGCTTTGCGTTCCGTTCACGGCTCGGAAGTGGCAGCCAGTGTGGTGGGTGTAAACACCGCCAAATATAAAAGCCTGGTATTTGTGATCTCTGCGGTATATGCCAGCGTGATGGGCGCGCTTTACGGGCATTTCCAGGGCTTTATCACGCCTTCTGTCGCCAGTTTCGATTTCTCCATTCTGCTGATTACCATGGTGGTTCTGGGCGGCATGGGCTCGACGATCGGAGTGATCATTGGCGCGGTGGTACTGGAATTGTTGCCGCAGCTGCTGGCGGATTTTCAGGAGATGGAAATGGTGTTGTTTGGTCTGATCCTGATGCTGACCATGATTTTCATGCCCAAGGGCCTGCTGCCAACCGCAGCCAACCTGCTGGCAAAACGACGTGCAAAGTCTGCCGGAGGTGACGCATGACGGCTCTGGTAGAAGTCAGGAATCTGTCCAAGGCGTTTGGTGGTGTACACGCGGTTGAAGATGTGAGTTTCTCGGTGGATGCCGGCCAGGTGTATTCAGTTATTGGCCCCAACGGCGCCGGAAAGACCACGCTGTTTAATCTGATCACCGGGTTGTATACGCCCACCAGTGGTGAAGTGAAACTGAACGGTGAGAGCATCGCAAAGCTGCAACCCAACCAGCTGGCGGAGCGCGGCATGTGCCGCACCTTCCAGCAGATGCAGATCTGCATGAACATGACGGCCATTGAAAATGTGATGCTGGGCCGGCATCTGACCCTGAAAAGCAACCTGCTGACCACGCTGTTTCGTTTGCCCGCACTCACTCGGGGCGAAAAGGCCGCAAGGGAAAAGGCCGCCGAGCTGATGGAGTTTGTGGGTTGTGGCGAATACCTCGATACCGAAGCGTCGGCCATGTCTTATGGTGCCTTGAAGCGCCTTGAAATTGCACGAGCGCTGGCCGCCGAACCGAAGGTGGTTCTGCTGGATGAGCCGGCGGCCGGCCTGAACGCGGTAGAAACTGCGGCACTGGAAGAACTGATCCGCAAGATTGCCGGGCAGGGCATTACGGTGATGCTGGTGGAGCACGACATGAAGCTGGTGATGGGAATTTCTGACCGTTTGCTGGTGCTTAACTACGGGCGCGTACTGGCAGAGGGCACGCCGGAACAGATTCGTACGAATCCGGACGTAATTGCGGCCTACCTGGGCGGTTAAACGGAGCGAGGGATAATCACAATGACACAAACACCGACCAACGTTGCGCCGGAAGACAGCTACAGCCAGCAGGCGATCAGTACCATTGTTCAGGAACACCAGTCGCTTTGGCGCATACTGGATCTGCTGGATCAGCTCCAGCACGATATGAACATCAACGAGCAGAAGCCTGACGAAACCCTGTATAGCAACATCTTCGATTACATCCAGCACTTTGCGCGGCGTGTGCACAGCTCGCCGGAGGAGATCGTGCTGTACCGCCTGCTGGGTGAAAAATCACCGGATACCAAACCGTTGCTGGACAAACTGGCGCACGGCTATGTAATCGGCGACGAGAAGATCAACGAGCTACGGCATTTGCTCATGCTGTGCATGGAGCGCTGGCCGGATGGCCGGGAAGACTTCAGCCATGCACTGGCGCGGTTCACCGAGGCCCTGCGCAAGCACATCAAGAAAGAAGAGGGCGTGGTCATTCCTCGGGCCCGTAAATTCCTGAGTGAGGATGAGTGGCGCCAGATTACTGAATCCCGTGACCAGGCAAACGACCCGTTGTTTGGTGAGCGGGTAAGGGATGAATTCCGAGAGTTGCGCCACCGTATTATCAGTTACACGCCCGAGCGCCTCGGCGGCCTTGGGTTGCGCCATGCACCACGCAGAACCGCACAACATGCCACCGAGGAAATGCTGACGATCAAGGGCCTGAAAACCTCCTATGGCCAGATCGAAGCGCTTCACGGTATTGATATTCGCATCAACAGCGGAGAAATCGTCTCACTTGTAGGTGCCAACGGCGCAGGCAAGTCAACCTTGCTGATGACGATCTCCGGGCTACAGCCTGCGGACAGCGGCACCATCACCTTCGAAGGAAAAGATCTGCTGAAAGTCGGTGCCGATCAGCGCGTGGCCAACGGCATAGTTCAGGTGCCGGAAGGCCGGCAGGTGTTCAAGGATCTCAGCGTTGAAGACAACCTGTTGCTGGGAGCCTACACCCGTGGCCGTAGCCAGGAAGTGGAAGACGACCTGGATCGCATGTATGAGAAGTTCCCCATACTGCGTCAAAAACGCCGCAATCTGGCGGGCGAGCTCTCCGGCGGTCAGCAGCAGATGCTGGCCATGGGGCGTGCGTTGATGGCCAAACCCAGACTGTTGCTGCTGGACGAGCCAAGTATGGGGCTGGCACCGCTGATCATTGAAGAAATTTTCAATATCATCAAGGAACTCAAAAACGAAGGCATGACCATCTTTCTGGTGGAGCAGAATGCATCCCAGGCGCTGGCCCTGGCAGATCGCGGTTACGTGCTGGAGACCGGGCGCGTGGTGGTTGAGGGCACCGGCCGTGAGTTGTTAAGCAACGAGAAAGTGCGAGAGGCCTACCTGGGTATGTAACGGATCCTGTAAGCATGCCCGCCGGATTGAACAGCGGGCGCACAACCTTGCACAAAAAAACCGCCAGAGCCCGAAGCTGCTGGCGGTTTTTTTTAGGCCGGAAGAACTATTCCGGCTTCTTTGCTACCAGTGTCAGAATGTCGTAGCTGGCAACCAGCTCGTCGTTCTGGTTGGTAACCTGAACATCCCAGACAACCACGCCCTGCGGATGGCCATCCGGTGAGCTGCGGCCCTGGTCAATCTTGCGCTTGCAGGTCAGGCGGGCGCGAATGGTATCGCCCGGCGCGACCGGCTCAATGAAGCGCAGGGTGTCCAGCCCATAGTTCGCCAGCACCGGGCCTTCGGCCGGATGTACGAACATACCGGCTGCTGCAGACAGCACGAAGTAGCCGTGGGCAATACGCTTGCCGAACTGGCTGTTCCGGGCGGCGATTTCATCAAAGTGCATGTAGAAATGGTCGCCGGACAGGCAGCCGAAGTTCACCAGATCTGCTTCAGTGACCGTACGACGGTGAGTCAGCAGTGACTGGTTAACCTGCAGGTCTTCGAAGTGGAATCGGAACGGGTGGATATCGCTCTCGATAACCTTCGCGCCGCGGACATATTCCCGGGTCACAGCGGCCAGCATGGTGGGCGACCCCTGAATGGCGGTGCGCTGCAGATAGTGAAGTACGGCCCGGATACCGCCCAGCTCTTCACCACCACCGGCGCGCCCGGGGCCGCCGTGCTTCAGCATGGGTAACGGCGAACCGTGGCCGGTGGATTCTTTCGCAGCTTCTGCGTCCAGCAGGTGCAGGCGGCCATGATAGGCAGCCAGCCTGGGTGCCAGGGAAGCGATGGTTTCCGGGTCGCGGGTAGTGATGGTGGTCACCAGTGAGCCGCGGCCTTTGGCTACCAGCTCTACCGCTTCGTCCAGCGTGTTGTAGGGAATCACTGTGGCAACCGGGCCAAAGGCCTCGATGTCGTGCGCGCCACAGCCGTTTTCAGGATTCCGGCACAGCAGCAGGTGCGGTTCAATGAACGCGCCCTTTTCTGTGCCCTGGCCGACAGGCTTGAAGCTTCCATCACCACCGATAACCAGCTCGCTGGTTTTCAGCAGTTCCTCTATGTTGGCCCTGACGTCGGCCAGTTGGTCCATTGAGGCAAGGGCGCCCATGCGTACCCCTTCAACCGAGGGGTCGCCGACAGTGATTTCCGACAGCTGCTCCCTGAGCTTGTCACAGATTGCGTCGACCTGTTCATGAGGCACCAGGATCCGGCGAATTGCCGTACACTTCTGGCCTGCCTTGGCAACCATTTCGTGACGGATTTCCCGCACAAACACATCAAACTCTTCGTGCTCCGGCTTTACATCGGGGGCCAGAACGGCGCAGTTCAGGGAGTCGGCTTCCGCGTTGAACGGGATGGAGCGGTTGATGATGTTGGGGTGGTTGCGCAGTTTGCGAGCCGTGGCCGCAGAACCGGTGAAGGTCACCACATCCTGCTCTTCCAGATGGTCGAACAGGTCGCCGGTGCTGCCGATAATCAACTGCAGGCTGCCCTCCGGCAGAGCGCCGGATTCCTGCATAAGGCGCACGGCCATTTCGGTCACATAACAGGTGGAGGTTGCCGGCTTCACAATGCAAGGCATACCCGCCAGGAAGGTGGGCGCAAATTTTTCCAGCATGCCCCATACGGGGAAGTTGAAGGCATTGATATGGACCGCTACGCCACCACGGGGCACCAGGATATGGGTGCCGGCAAAGTGATTGCTCTTGCCGAGCGGCGTTACCGGGCCTTCATGCACTACGTTACCCGAGGGCAGTTCGCGGCGGCCCATACTGGAGTAATAAAACAGGGTGCCGAATCCGCCGTCTATATCAATGCCGTTATCCGATTTGCTGGATCCCGTATGCATCGACAGGGCATAAAGTTTTTTTCTGTGCTCTTGCAGGTAAATCGCCATGGCTTTGAGGGCCAAAGCGCGCTCCTGAAAGTCCATGGCCAGCAGGTTTTTTCCGCCGACCTTGCGACCGTATTCGACGGCCTTTTTGAAATCCAGTGGTTCGTCATGAGTATAGGCGACACTGTCACCGTTGATGGCACTGTGCAGGACTTTGGCCTTCTGCTCACCAATCCATTCGCCGGCAATAAAACTTTTGGTAACGGGCATTAAAAAACTCCAGAATTACTATTCGTCGTAGTCGAGAGTGACCTTGTCACTGACGGGGTAGCACTGGCACGACAACACGTAGCCGGCTTCCACTTCGTAGTCTTCCAGGGCAAAGTTCTGGTCCATTTCCACTTCGCCTTCCACCACCTTGGCACGACAGGTGGAGCACACACCGGCTTTGCAGGAGAAGGGCAGGTCTGCGCCTTCCTCGTTACCGGCATCAAGAATGCTCTTGGTGTCCCGCACCAGGTCAAAGGTCAGCGAGCGACCGTCAGCCTTCACGGTAACCACACTGACGGCTTTCGGATCGACTTTGGTTTCTGCTCGGTCTTTGCGCGACCGGGGTACACCACCAGCAGGTGTGAACAGCTCATAATGAACTTTGGACTTGTCCAGACCGTGGCGTACCAGTGAATCCCGAACGGTTTCTGTCAGCAGTTGCGGTCCGCACAGGAAAGCGCCAGTCAGATTCTTGGCGTCAATCCAGTGGTCGAACAACTGGTCGCATTTTTCCGCGTCGATACGGCCGTTGTAGAGGTCGATGTCCTGTTCTTCACGGGTAAAGATGTACACCAGGTTAAAACGTGTCATGTACTCGTTTTTAAGATCCTGGAGCTGGTCCCGGAACATGGTGCTGGCCGTACCCTTGTTACCGTAGAACAGGGTAAAATGGCTTTTGGGTTCGGTTTCCAGCGTGGTTTTTATGATGGACAGGATCGGGGTAATGCCACTGCCAGCAGCCACTGCCAGGTAGTTGCCCTCACGCTCGGGGTCCAGATCAATACCGAAAGTCCCCTGCGGCGGCATGACTTCAAGGGTCGAGCCTGGCTTGAGCTGTTCGTTGGCAAAATTGGAGAACAGGCCGTTGTCCACACGTTTGACGGCGATGCGCAGTTCGTGGTCATTGACGCTGGAGCAGATGGAGTAAGTGCGGCGCACTTCCTCGCCATCCAGTTTGGTGCGCACCACGATGTGCTGACCTTGCCTGTATTTGAACTTGTCTGCCACATCGTCTGGCACATCAAAGCTCAGGCATACGGCGTTTCTTGTTTCCGGCCTGACCTCTTTGAGGGCCAGTGAGTAGAATTTATTCATGATCGTATCGGCTCTATATGCATTTGAAATAGTCGAAGGGTTCGCGGCAATCAAGGCAGCGATAAAGCGCCTTGCAGGCGGTAGAACCAAATTCGCTGAGGCGCTCGGTGTGTTCACTGCCACAATGCGGGCAGGCAATCACTTCATCGACGCCCAGAAGGCTCATTTTGCTGGCGCTGCCCTGGGGCGGTGCGATGCCGAATGCCCGGAGTTTTTCCCGGCCTTCTTCGGTGATCCAGTCGGTTGTCCAGGCAGGGGTCAACACCTGATTGATTTTTATGTGGCGGATACCAGCGGCACGCAGGGCCTCGGCAATCAGCTCTTCAATCAGCTCGGTTGCAGGACAACCGGAATAGGTGGGCGTGACATCCACTGTGAGGTGTTCGCCGTCCCAGTCCACCCGCCGGATTATGCCAAGCTCAACAACGCTTACCGCGGGCACCTCCGGGTCCTTGACGTTCTCCAGCAGCGCCCAGATTGCCTCTTCTGTCAGCAGTTCCGGGTTGGCGTTGGCCGGAACCCGGTCACTGGCAATCAGCAGGTCTACAGATGATGGTTCACGTTCATTCACCGGAGGTACTCCTCTTGTCAATCAGACCGGTTTACCAGGTGGTCGCATCCGGGTAGGCGCGCGGCAGGAACTGCATCACGGCCAGGATGTGCCCCAGGTGCTCGGTGTGTTCACCGCGCTTACCGCCCATGTACATCCAGGCATCTTCAGCGCCCGGTGTTACCGTGGCCTGAGCCGACACTTCACGCACCATGCCGAGCCAGTCCTGCCTGAGCTGCTCGGGATCCGGGCCGATACCCGCCTTGAACATGGCGTTGTCAACGTCATCCGGGGTGATCAGCTCGCCGGTGAAACGCCACAGAATGTCGAAAGCATTCTGCATGCGGCGATGGCTTTCTTCGGTACCATCGCCCATGCGCTTGACCCACTCGGAGGAGCGGCGCAGATGATAAGTCGCTTCCTTGACCGCCTTGGCAGCGATGCTGGCAATGCGCTCGTCGCTGGCATTAACCAGGCTCTTAAGGGTGAAGTAGTGCCATACATCGAAAAAGAACTGGCGGGCTATGGTGACCGCGTAATCCTCATTCGGCTGCTCTACCAGCAACAGGTTGCGGTAGTCGTGGGCATCCCGGAGAAAGCACAGGTTGTCGGCGTTGCGACCGTCATCGATCAGCTCGGCGGCATACTCGTACCAGTTGCGGGCCTGGCCCACCAGATCGAGCGCAACGTTCATTGATGCCAGCTCTTCTTCCACGGCCGGGGCCTTGCCCGTCAATTCGCTCAGGCGCTGGCCCAGAATCATGGCGGAATCTGCCAGGCGCAGCACGTATTCCTGTAAAGCTTGTTGCTGTGTCATGGACTGCTCCTTACATTTGCCCGACTTCGTCAGGCAGCTTGTAGAACGAAGCGTGCCGGTAAATCTTGTCTTCGGAAGGGTCGAAAAGGATCTCTTTTTCATCCGAAGCAGAAGCTGTGATGGCTTCAGACGGAACGACCCAGATGCTTACCCCTTCGTTACGGCGGGTGTAAAGATCACGGGCGTTTTCCATGGCCATTTCATTGTCGGCAGCATGAACACTGCCGACATGCTTGTGGTTAAGGCCATGCTTGCTGCGTACGAATACTTCGTAAAGGCGCCATTCAGACATAGTTGTTTCTCCTGTTTATGCGGCTGCGCGCTGTTTTTGTTTTGCGGCGTAGGCGACGGCTGCTTCGCGCACCCAGGCACCCTCTTCAATTGCTTTACGGCGGGTGGCAATACGCTCACGATTACACGGGCCATCGCCCTTGAGTACGTCGTAGAACTCTTTCCAGTTGATCTCGCCGAAATCGTAATGGCCCCGCTCCTCGTTCCATTTCAGGTCCGGGTCAGGAACGGTGCAGCCCAGGTATTCAAGCTGCGGAATGGTCTGGTCAATAAACATCTGGCGCAGTTCATCGTTGCTCTTGCGCTTGATCTTCCAGGCCATGGACTGCTGGGAGTTGGGGGAGTCATCGTCGTGCGGGCCGAACATCATCAGCGCCGGCCACCACAGTCGGTTGATGGCGTCCTGCACCATATCTTTCTGTTCCTGGGTACCTTCACGCATCATGTCCAGCAGAATCTGGTAACCCTGGCGCTGGTGGAAGCTCTCTTCCTTGCAAATGCGCACCATGGCGCGGGAATAGGGGCCGTAGGAGGTACGCTGCAACACCACCTGGTTCACAATGGCGGCGCCGTCAACCAGCCAGCCTACTGCGCCCATGTCGGCCCAGTTCAGCGTGGGGTAGTTGAAGATGCTTGAGTACTTGGCCTTGCCATCGTGCAGCTTCTGGATTTCTTCATCGCGATCAGCACCCAGGGTTTCCATGGCGCTGTACAGATACAGGCCGTGGCCTGCTTCGTCCTGAATCTTTGCCATCAGCTGCAGCTTGCGCTTCAGGGTCGGTGCCCGGGTAACCCAGTTGCCTTCCGGCAGCATGCCGACGATTTCCGAGTGGGCGTGCTGGGAGATCTGGCGGATCAGGGTCTTGCGATAGCCCTCAGGCATCCAGTTCTTCGGTTCAATCTTGGTTTCGGCATCAATTTTCGCCTGGAAGTCCCTTTCTTCGGGAGACATTTCTTCCAGGGTCTTGAGGCGCTTGGTGCCGGTCTCAACCATTTGTGCGTACATAATTCTCTCTCCGAATATCACTTGTAAGAGCTGCCGGTGGTGGCCAGCAGTGCTCGCGACGGATCGCAAACGATAATTTCATACTATATGATACTGAATAAATATCAAGGCAGATCATTCTGTATCATGTTTGCTGCAATTATTCCCTGCGACGGTCAAATACCCGCTTGGCCTTGCCTTCGGAGCGGCTCAGAGTTCCAGCATCCTGAACCTTCACGCTGGTGCTGATACCGATGTAGGATTTGATGTGGTGGCTCAGTTCCTTGGTCGCATGTTCTTTGGCGTCTGCGCCCTCGGCTCCGGCTTTCAGTTCCACACGGATTTCCACGTAATCCAGGTTGCCTTTCTTGTACACCTCGATTTCGTAGTGAGGAGCCAGGGTGCGGCACTTGAGCACCTGCTCTTCGATCTGGCTGGGGAACACGTTCACGCCGCGAATGATCAGCATGTCATCACTGCGTCCGGTGATTTTGTCTATACGGCGCATGGGACGGGCAGTGCCAGGCAGCAGGCGGGTAAGATCCCGGGTACGGTAGCGTAGTACCGGCATGGCGACTTTGGTCAGGGAAGTGAATACCAGTTCGCCGTACTCGCCATCTGGCAGTACTTCACCGGTGTCCGGGTTAATGATTTCCGGGTAAAAATGGTCTTCCCAGATGGTGGGGCCATCTTTGGTTTCCAGGCACTCCATACCAACCCCGGGGCCCATGACTTCAGAAAGACCATAGATATCCAGGGCCTGGATGCCGAGACGCTCTTCCAGCTCTGTGCGCATCTCATTGGTCCAGGGTTCGGCCCCGAAGATACCCAGTCGCAGCGGAAGTTGTTTCGGATCAATGCCCTGACGGTCCAGCTCATCAGCGATGTTAAGCATGTAGGAGGGCGTGACCATGATGATGTCTGGCTCAAAGTCCTGGATCAGCTGAACCTGTTTTTCGGTTTGCCCGCCAGACATGGGTATTACGGTGCAGCCCAGGCGCTCGGCACCGTAATGGGCACCCAGCCCGCCGGTGAACAGACCGTAGCCGTAAGCAACATGAATCTTGTCGCCGGCACTGCCGCCTCCGGCCCGGATGGAGCGGGCCACTATATCGGCCCAGGTCTCGATATCGCTCTGGGTATAACCCACAACGGTTGGTTTGCCCGTTGTTCCACTGGACGCGTGTACCCGGACAACTTTCTTCATGGGCACCGCAAACATGCCAAAGGGGTAATTGTTGCGCAGGCTTTCCTTGGTGGTGAAAGGCACCTTGGCAATATCTTCCAGGCTGTTGATGTCCATCGGCTTCAGGCCAATTTCATCAAAGGTATTCCGGTAATGGGGCACGTTGGTGTAAGCGTGCCAGACACTCCAGCGCATGCGCTGGAGTTGCTCGTGGCGCAGTTCATCCACGCTGGCAGTTTCCATCCGGTCCAGTTTTCCGAGCTTGTGCATGGGTAGATTCATAATTGCTTCCCGTCTTGTTCTTGTCGCCCGGCTCTGTCGCCAGGCCGGTCTCAATGTGTTTTGCAAGCCCGGACGTATCCGGGCCGGTTCAATTACTCAGCGCTGTCGACACGTTCAATAATAAGCGCGATGCCCTGGCCTACGCCGATGCACATGGTACACAGGGCGTAACGTGCGCTCTGGCCCTGTTGATGGCGGCGTTCCAGTTCATTCAGCGCGGTGGTCACAAGGCGTGCTCCGCTCATGCCCAGCGGGTGGCCCAAGGCAATAGCGCCCCCGTTGGGGTTCACATGTTCGGCGTCGTCGGGCAGGCCCAGGTCGCGAAGTACGGCCAGTGCCTGGGCGGCGAAGGCTTCGTTGAGCTCGATTACGTCCATATCGGCCAGTTCAAGGCCGGCAGTCTTGAGCACCTTGCGGGTGGCGGGTGCCGGGCCCATGCCCATGATGCGCGGCTCAACACCGGCTGTGGCCATGGCAACAACCCGGGCGCGGGGCTTGAGATTGTGCTGTTTCAGGGCGTCACCGCTGGCCAGCAACAGAGCGCAGGCACCGTCGTTTACGCCGGACGCGTTGCCGGCGGTCACGATGCCGTTCTCACGGAAGGGCGTGCCCAGGCTGGCGAGCTTGTCCTGGCTGGTTTCCCGGGGGTGTTCGTCGGTTTCAATAATGAGCGGGTCCTGCTTGCGGCGGGGCACGCT